>WNGB01019940.1_pt1 | contig 10308 bp, 5 predicted proteins | sample 5400681 | NCBI WGS metagenome assembly WNGB01 (sample SAMN13153367, study PRJNA577476) | soil metagenome | isolation source: 115 cm soil or saprolite under grassland replicate 2 | place: USA:California | collected 2016-06-15
ATCAGGTTGAACGGCTCGGAACTTCGTCATGCCGAAGCGGATCACCCGCTGCACCAGCCACTGCCCGTCCTCCCCTAAAAGCCACCGCGGGCGCATCGCTCCAAGAAGCGTGCCCGCGACGAGCGCAACGGCCAGCGTGGCCCCCACCACGAGGAGCGGGGAGGCGGGGAGCAGTGCGCGGGCGAGGGTGGCTGCGAGCCAAGCCGGCCCTGCGACCACAGCGGCAGCTTTCACGCCGGCGCTGTGCGCGCGTACATACTCGTCCCAGCCCAGCGACACCAGTCCGATGCCGAGTTGGGCGGTCAGCAAGTAGTTGGCGAAGATGGCGCCCAGTACCGCCCAGCTCACGCCCGCCAGCCCCCAGTGCTGCCCCGCGATGCAACCGCCGACGACGAGCGCGGCGTACGTCCACTGCCGCCAGGCGTTACGGTAGACGGCACCCAACGCCCGGCTCAGGGACTCGCTGATCTTGTAGCTCGTCCGAAACAGCGTCCCGATGGCGAGTATACGGAAGGGGATGGTCGCCTCAGCCCACCGCGAGCCCAAGATCACCGCGATGATCTCCGGCGCAAGGATCACCAGCACGGCGGAGAGCGGGAGGGTCACCAGCGCGACCCCGGCGACGCAACGTCTGTAGGCCGCAGCGACGCGGGGCCGGTCGGCCTGGATTTCGGCTATCGTCGGGAACAGCACGTCGTCGAGTACCTGCCCCACCAAGGCGGCGGGCATCGTCATCAGCGCGTAGGCCCGCTCATACAAGCCCAGGGCCGCCACGCCGAGCCCGCGCACCACCACGAGATTGTCGCCGTTGCGCGCCGTGTAGTTGCCCAGGCCGCCGAGAATGATTCCCCCGGACGTCGCGAGTAGATCCCGCGCGGCCAGCGCGTGCAGTCGCAGCTGCTTGCGGTGAGGCTGCCGCACAAGCAGCAACCCGGTGTTCAGAAACACCTGTGCTGCGTTCGCGGCAACCAACGACCACATGCCGCCGCCCATGACCGCGACGCCGATGCCTACGATTCCGTAACCGACCGTGTAGGACGTCATGCGGATGCTCGCCACGGCGCGAAACTGCAGGCTGCGCCGCAACAGGGCCTCGGCCACCGCGCCGAGCCCCTGGACAGGCAGGATCCACGCCAGCGCTCGGACAACAGGCGTCAGGCCGTCTGCATGCAGTGCCCGGCTCGCGGCGGGAGCGAGAACCCACAGGGCCACCAGGAGCCCGACCCCGCCGAGCACTGAGATGCTGAAGGCGCTCTCAACGTGCTCGTCCCTCAGGGCCGGATGCTGCACCACCGCGGGCCCAACGAGCCCCTGCGAGAAGATCCCACAGAAGTTGATGACGAGCAGGCCGGCCGAAACCAGGCCGAAGTCCGCCGGCGGCAGCAGGCGGGCGAGGACCGCCACCACGCCGATGGTCACGGCGCCCTGGACGATCACGCCGCCCGACAGCCACAGCCCGCCGCCCAGTGCCCGATCAGTGCGACTCACGGGTCGGTCGGTACCAAGCGGAGCTGCCCAGAGGCCGAGCATGACGCGCACCGCTAGCCCAGCAACTGCTCGATCTGATCAACGAGGTACGCGCACATCGGTAGGGCACAGGTGAAGGCGGGCGAGACCGCATTCAACACGTGGAATGACCGATCGTCGCCTTCGAAGCGGAAGTCCATTTCGAGCTTCCGCGCCTTCAGGTCCACGAGTTGGGCGCGGATCCCGGACCGCGCGCAGCGTCGATACTCGGCAGCGCACAGCCCTTCAGCCAGCTGCGCCGCCAGCTCCACGATATGCGCGCGGCGGTGTTTGCGGAGTTCGCGCGCCGCGAGCTGCCGAAAGCCGAAGTCGTTGCGAAGGAAGAAACCACCCTCGAGCCAGAGGATCTCGAGGCATTCGCGGAGCCTGAAGCCGCGAAGGCCGTCATAGTGCTCCCGCCACAACGCCGGCGTCGCCGTCGGTCCGAGCTTCACGCCGCCATTCGCCGTCACCGTGATATGGACGCCGAGAAACGGGGCGTCGAGATCGCATGGAGGCCCGCCGCGTTGATCACGTATCCGGCCGCGATCGCCCCGGCCGATGTCCGTGCCCCCGATGGAGTCCGGCGCAGGTAGGCCGTCTCCGTCAGGAGCGTCACCCCCGATCTTCGCGCCTCGCACGCCAGCGAGGCCATCACTGCCGAGGGGTCGGTGGCGGCGGTGGTGGGGGAGAACAGCGCGCGCTCGCAGGTCCGAGCGCGCGGCTCGATCCGACGCGCGTCATCGGCCGTGACGTGCTCGAGCGCAATGCCATTCGCCCGAGCGCGGCGCAACAGTTCGTCGAGACCCGCGAAATCAGCGCCGTCGCGCGCCACGACGAGCTTGCCACAGCGCCGCAGCGGCAGTCCGCGCTCCTCACAGTACTCGGTGAGCTGCCGGTTACCCTCGCGGGTGAACCGCGCCTTCAGGCTGTCGCCGGAGTAGTAGAAGCCGGCGTGCACAACACCGCTGTTGCGGCCGCTCGCGTGTTGCCCGTAGGCCGTCTCCTTTTCGATCAGCGTCACCCTGCTGTCCGAATGTCGATGCTTGAACTCACGAGCCAAGCTGAGTCCGATGATGCCGCCCCCAATAACGAGCACATCGGTTGTGCGGGGGAGGGGCGACGAGGTCGAGTCCGATCGAGCCAGCCCGATCGACGCCTTCAAGTTGCGGGCAGCTCGCGGAGTCTCGCGTGAGCCTCAAAGAGCTGCTTCAGCGCCTGCACGTTGTGGAACAGCGGCTGGTGGTGGTGGCGCAGTACGGGGTCTCCCCTCACTGCTGCCGCTACCTCGGCGATGCCTCGGCCGACCGTGAACTCCGGCACAAAACCCAGGGCACGGCGGGCCTTCTCGAAGCTCACGCGATAATCGCGCGCATCAGCGGCCTCGCTAAGCTGGACGATCTCCACCTCTCCAACGATCTCGGCCACCATCGCGCCGAGCTCGGCGATGCGATGGTTAAGCGCGTCACCGCCCACATTGAAGACTTCCCCGGCGACGATCTCGGCGGGGGCCTCGAGTGCCTGAATGAACGCGCGTGCGGCATCGCGACAGTGGACGTTCGGCCGCCACTGATTGCCTCCGAAAATGGAGATCTTCTTATCGACAACAGCCCGAACGGTGAGCGTGTTCACGACGAGATCGAACCGCATACGCGGGGAGAGGCCGAACACCGTCGCCAGGCGCACCACCACCGGTTCGACGTCGCCGCGACGATCAAAGACGATGTTCTCACTGAGCACGCGCGTCCGAGCGTACAGCGAGACCGGGTTGAGACGCGATCGCTCGGTGAGCATACCGTGACTATTCGCGCCATACACGCTGCAACTCGATGCAAACACCAGGCGCCGGACGCCGTAGAAGTTGCAAGCCTCGATGAGGATCTTGGTCGCGGCGTAATTCAGATCGATCGTCTCTTCCGGATCGAGATTACAAGCGGGGTCACCGACGATCGCGGCGAGCGCAAGCACTCCCTCCACGTCCCGGACCGCCCGGCTGACCGTCCGACTGTTGCAGATGTCGCCCTGCAGGACCTCTAGGCGGGGGTGCTGGAGACCTTCGATGCCCGACCGGCCGTAATCGAAGCGATCGACAATCCGAACGTGGTACCCCCGATCGAGCAGCATCCGGGTGAGATGAGATCCGATGTACCCCGCCCCTCCGGTGACGAGCACACGGTGAACGCCATTGGCGTGATCCTTCTCATGATGCTCACCGTCCAGCAGATCAAAAGCCGTCGCGCTCCCCGGACGACGGAGATCGCGACCCATGACGAACCGCTCGACACCTCGTACGGCGCGCACGCGGACACCCGCATCCTCCAGGCGACGCTCTAAGGCTCGCACGACGTCGGGCGCCGTCGAGGGCATGGCGACGATCACCTCGCTCACATCGTATCGCTCGGCGATCGATAACGCCTCGCTCAACGGTCCCAGCACAGGTATCCCGTCCATGGATGCGCCGATCTTGGCAGGATCGTCGTCGACAAAGCCGACCACGTCCACACCGTCCGGCTTCGTCCTGATCAAGTCCCGGCAGATGGACAGGCCGTGCTCACCCGCACCGGCAATCACGATCCTATGGGGTGCCTGTTCCAGGGCGGGATGCGCGTGAGAGCGGTTGAGTCTCTTGGGCTCGAGCGCCTGCCACCGGCGCAACGCCCTGAGGCTGATCGACAGGAACAGGATGAGCAGGGCGATGAGCAGCGCCGTCGCTGCGGAGATCCGAATCAGGGCGGTCGACCGGGCGAAGAATAACACGATCAGTACAATCATGCTCGAGATTCCGACCGCGACAGCTTCCGAGAGGCTCGTGTAGCGCCACATGGTTCGGTAACCACCGCCCACGGCCTCCGCGATCACCAGGAGCGCTCCGACGCTCGCTGCCAGGACCGTCAGTTTCGCCGCCCCGAATGCCGCGACGCCCTCGCTCAGGGCGATCCCCACCCCAAAGGCGATCGCACCGCACAGAAAGTCGAGGCTGGCTTTGAGGACCCGGCGCACGCGACGATCCCCCAGACAGCTAACTCCTTGGGCACGGCACCTCCTCCACTCGCCACGCAATGCTTGCGCGAGACTGTTCACAGTGATTCGGGCTGGCCAGAGGCGAATCAGCAGCATCAGAACTCCGAGCGATGTCCGAGAGGTTCAGACCGGCAGCATCTCGCACTCAGTCGTAGAAGTCATGTTCTGTGCCGACACCCTACCCACGTTCGCCCCTCGTCGCCCCTGCTAAGTGATTTACGGACAGCTCGTTACACGACTGAACGCCGGGTATCATCCGGACCGTGGCCAGGGAGGTGCCACACGTCAGCCACAGTTTAGCGTCAGCTTTGCGTCAGCGCGCAGCTGCGGGCTCGGCCAGCAGCGTACGCCAGTGGAGGCAGGCGGCGGAATGCGTGCGCTGGTCGCGAGAGCCTACGAGAGACGTGGGAGCTTCCAAGACGTGCGCTAACGGCGACGGCGGGTTGGGAGGCGATCCCGCCGGCGCCTGGGCCTATCACCGAGTGTCGACGACGTAGGCCTGGATGATGGTGGGCGTGCCGCCGGTTCCGTTCGCCATCCAGTTGCTCGCCCACACGACCCGCCGACCGTCGCGCGAGGGGACCGCGTGCGCCTCGCAGCGGTAGCAGCCGGAATCGTCCGTATGCGTGTGGGCCAACCGCTCGACGGCTTGGCTCCCATCGAGGCGCACGGCGACGATCTCGTCCTGAAACCGCGTCCCCGGCGTGGGCACGTAGCCCACATACGCCCAGCCCAGCCGATCGTAGTTGCGCGTGGAGACGTGCCGCACCTCGGCTTCATTGGTGGGATCGGTCAGCGGAGTCATCAGACCATCACGTAGCCGAATCATGACGACGCCCCCCACCAACTTCCCGTCTACAACGGCGCCCAGGTTGCCGCAGTGCTCTTTCCCAATCAGCACATCTTCATTGTTGTCGTACGGGTTGAGGGTCATGTCCGAATGACCCAACCAGTACATATAACCGCCACTCGCCGTCCCTATGCACCCCGGATAAATCTTTGTCAACGGGCGTGGCGTCAGCGCCAACGTTGTGGGTTGCACATCGAACACTTGCGCTGCCGAGCCCCATTGCGCGACAACGTACTTGCCCGAAGGCGAGATCGACGCCCAATCGAGCACACAACCCACGGCAGGTTCACAGTTCGTCAGCATGTCGTAAACCGGACCGATGCGCGAGCCGGGATACACGGACATGTCCACGACGAAGACACCGCTCCCGTCGCTGTTCGAGAGCGCCACGAGCTTCCCATCGAAAGTGGGGTTGCCTTCATAACTGCCTATCCCCAGCACCGAAATCGGCAATGTCCAGCTGCGCGTCTTGGTACACGTTGTCACATCGAACCACATCAGTTCGCTGCCCGAAACGCCGATGCGCTCGTGCGGATGCGCCGGGCTGGGATGCCAGCGGTCGTCGCTCGCGCTGTAACTGGCACACGGCCCCACGCTGGGCTGGTAGGTCTCCCCGTCGAGGAAGATGTCGCTCGGCGAGCCGCCGTTGCGGTTCTGGAGCGCGAGGAGCGTCCCGTCTGAGCTCCACGGCTGATCTTTCGAATAGTGATGACGCACGTCCCCGCCCCACGTCCCCGGCCCCGTCGACAGGGTCATGCTCGCGCCCGAATCCTTGGCAATCCGGATCACCTTTGTGCCGAACGGACTGGGCCAGCTCGGCACCAGGTACGCCCGCTTCGCCACCTGCGGTATTGCGAATACCAGCGTCGGATCCGTAATCAGCTTTGGAGGCCCTGTCCCCGTTACGGTCCGCGAGCACGCAGCCAGCGCGCACAGCCACAAGACCCGTGGCCGACTCCATGCTCCAGCCGGCCAACGCCCATGCGTAGGTGAGAATATCTGCTCTTGGGCCACGCCGCTCCCCCCACCTGCAGGTCACATCACGATTGCGGTCCGACGCTGACTGGTCAAGCCGGCCCTGCCACTCCCGGCCGTGACAGTGGCCGAAGTCACGGTCGGGTATCGACGACGTAGTCTTGGATGATGGTGGCCGTGCCCCCGGTCCCATTGGACATCCAGTTGCTCGCCCACACCACCCGCCGGCCGTCGCGCGAGGGGACCGCGTGCGCCTCGCAGCGGTAGCAGCCGGAATCGTCCGTATGCGTGTGGGCCAACCGCTCGACGGCTTGGCTCCCGTCGAGGCGCACGGCGACGATCTCGTCCTGAAACCGCGTCCCCGGCGTGGGCACGTAGCCCACATACGCCCAGCCCAGCCGATCGTAGTTGCGCGTGGAGACGTGGCGCACCTCGGCCTCATTGGTGGGGTTGGTCAGCGGCGTAATCGCACCATCGCGCAGCCGGGCCATCACGACGTTGCCAATCAGCTTCCCGTCCACCACCCTGCCGGAGTTGCCACAGTGCTCTTTCCCAATCAGCACATCTTCGTTGTTGTCGAACGGGTTGAGCGTCATGTCCTCATGGCCGAGGTCGTAAACGAAGCCCCGCGCCGCCGCCCCCGTGCACCCCGGATAGGTCTTCGGCATCGGCCGCGGCGTCAGCGCTAGCGTACCGGGGTTCACGTCATAGATCCGTGCCGCCGCCGTCGTGTACACCACCGCAGCGTACTTGCCGGAGGGAGAAATCGAGGCCCAATCGACGCTGCACCCGCTCGCCAAGCCGCAATCCGTAATATCAACGGCGGGGCCGATGCGCTGGCTGGGATAGGGCGCATACGGCGACTGCGGATCCATGTCCACGACAAACATGCGCGTCCCCTCCGAGAGCGCCGCAAACCGTCCATCAAACGACGGATTGCCCTCCCACATGCCAAACCCGGTGACACCGAAGGGGAGCGACCAGCTGCGAGTCTTGGTGCAGGTGACCACATCGAACCACATCAGCTCGCTGCCCGAGACGGCGATACGCTCGTGCGGATGCGTCAGGCTGGGGTGCCAGCGGTCGTCGCTCACGCTGTAGGTGGCACACGGCCCCAGGGTGGGCTGGTAGGTGCTTCCATTCAGATAGATGTCGCCGGGCGAGCCGCCGTTGCTGTTCTGGAGCGCGAGGAGCATCCCGTCTGAGCTCCAGGGCTGATCTTTCGAATAGTGATGGCGCGCGTCGCCTCCCCACGTCCCCGTCCCCGTCGGCAGGGTCATGCGCGCGCCCGGATCATTCGCGATCCGGGTCACCTTCGTGCCGAACGGACTGGGCCAGATCGGCACCAGGTACGCCGGCTTCGCCATTCGCGGTATTGCGAATACCAGCGTCGGATCCGTAATCAGCCCACCACTGGTCACCACGGTCAGGGCGGCGGTGCCGCTCTTGCCTTCACTCGCTGCGGTGATGGTGGCCGAACCGGCCGCGACCGCGGTTACGAGCCCGCTGCCGTTGACGTTCGCCACGGCCGAGCTGCTGCTGGACCAGGTTACCGTTCGTCCGCCCAGCGGGTTGCCCGCCGAGTCCTTGGGCAGCGCGGTGAGCTGGATGGTTGTACCCACCTGCACATTCGCCCCGGCGGGGCTCACGGCGACCGATTCCACCGCGGCTGGCGGGGGTGCGACGACTATGATCGCAGCCGAGTCGCTCTTGGAGCCGCTCGCCACCACGATATACGTGGCACCCACCACAAGCCCCTTCACCATCCCACTCATCGACACGGTCCCGCCCGTGGACACCGTGGCCACCGCGGGGTTGCGGCTCACCCAGCTCGCCGGGCGCGGCGGCCGACCGTTTGACATCACGACGCTGACGCTCAGCGCCATGCTGTCGCCTGCCTGGATCGTAACGCTCTTGAGGGAAATTGCCACGGAGATAACGCCGAAGTCTGGATCAGTGAGCCCCACCGGTTCACAGGCGAGAGCGGTCACCGACAGCAGGAGCATGGCGTCTTTCAGAAGCGCCAGGCGGCATGCGAGTTTGTGCAGGTACGGCATGGTTCTCCTCCCTCTATAACTGGTGGTTCAGGGCTCGTGCTTCCCAAGCTTCAGTGGCACGTACCGCTGCCCGAGTCGCGGAAGCTCGCGCCCGCGACCGGGATGAATTCCCACGTGTAGGAGTCAGCTGACAGTGTCAGCTTGAGCACGCCGAAGGACGTGTTGTCCCGCACCTCGCTGTTCGCGATGGGCGTGCCGAAGGCGTAATGGCTCTCTCCCCCCGTCCCGACCACGAATTCGCGGATGCCGCGCACCGGATCGGCGACGCCAGCCGGCGTCTGCGGAGCGAAGCGCTCATAGTCGTGGTCGTGGCCGGAGATAACGATGTCCGCGTTGTAGTCGTACAACGCCTGCCACAGGGGCGTCGGCGCCGTCGAGCTACCGTGCTGGCTGCCCGAACTAAAACGGGCATGGTGCCAGTAAGCGAGCACGCAGTTCTTGGTGCTTGCCGCGAGGTCGGAGCGCAGCCACTGTTCCTGTGGCGAGCCGGCGCTCATACTGATGTTGCTGTTGAGCGCGATGATATGCCAATCGCCCAGGTCGTAGCTGTAGTAGTACTTCCCCGAATCGCCTGCGACTGAGCCGAAGTAACGCCAGTACCCAGCGGCGTCCGTGACGTGATACTCGTGGTTGCCGGGCGAGGGACGGGTCCGCCCTTTGTGCCGGCCCCAGCTGGGGTCGTAGCACTGCGCGTAGTTCGCGGCCGTGCCGTCCGGATAGGCGTTGTCACCCGCCGTAAAGACGGTCCCCGCGATCCCGTCCACTAGATTGGCCGTCGCCTCATCGCCGTTCGACGCGCAGTCCGCGATGTCGCCGGCACCGACGAGGACGACAGACGCCCCGGGCGGCGCCGGTACCACCGTGATCGCCGATGTGCCGTCCTTGCCCTCGCTCGTCGCCGTGATGGTCGCCGAGCCGGCGCTCACGCCCGTCACGAGCCCGCTGCTGCTGACGGTCGCCACGCTCACGTTGTCGCTCGACCAGGTCACCGTGCGCCCGCTGAGTGGATTGCTGTTGGCGTCCTTGGGCGTGGCGGTGAGCTGCACCGCCTGCCCCACCTGAGTCGTCGCCGAGGTCGGCGTCACCTCGACCGAGGCGACGGGCGGCGGGGGCGGCTGGTCCTTGGGCACCACCGTGACGGCTGCCGAGTCCCTTTTGCTCCCGCTCGTGGCGAAGATGAACACATCACCCGCCGCGACGCCGCTGACCATGCCCGCCGTGCTCACGGTGGCGACGCTCGTGTTGGAGCTCGTCCAGCTGACCGAGCGCGGGGGCCGATTGTTGGACATGATGATGGTGGCGGTCAGCTGCACGCTGTCGCCCACGACGAGCGTGATGCCCCTGGGCTCTACGGTGACCGAAACGACGCCGTAATCGGGACCGAGCGCCTGCGGCAGGCGTTCGCAGGCGGCCGCGAGGAGTGCGGCGGAGAATGTCGCAATGGTCCGGATGTGCATAACCCCCTCCCGGGTCGGAGAGTGAGGTTCGGCGGCTCGACTAGCGTGGCACGCGCTGGCGTGCGGTAGCCTCGGAGCTTTGCGTCGCCGGCTTTCACCGGGTTTGCCTTTGTCGCGCTCCCTCTCGAGAGGGTGCGATCCTGCCGAACTGCGGTGTTGCGACTGCCAAACGAAAAGCCGCCAGGACCTCGGACGGTTTCTCGAGTCGCTGGCGGCCGGGCTGACGTAGCGACCGAAGTCGCCGTAGTCCCCTTGGCTCTGCGTCACCGCCTTTCAGCGGCTTTGCTCTGAGCAGCGTACTTCCCTTCTGGAGACGAAGCTACCACGCCGCCCGTGGTGCCGGCCGTGACCTGCGTCATGTCGCACTCGGTCACGCTACGTTCCATGGCGGAACGGGGTTAGCTCCTCGGGCGTCACGACGCGCGCTCGAGCAGCAGCTTCG
>WNGB01020666.1_pt1 | contig 10308 bp, 6 predicted proteins | sample 5400681 | NCBI WGS metagenome assembly WNGB01 (sample SAMN13153367, study PRJNA577476) | soil metagenome | isolation source: 115 cm soil or saprolite under grassland replicate 2 | place: USA:California | collected 2016-06-15
AGGCGCGCCAGCCCGGCGAGGGATTGGTGCTGGGCGGCGACTTCAACATCGCGCCCGATGACGCCGACGTCTGGGATCCGGCTCGGTGCCACGACGGCACGCACGTCTCGCCGCCCGAGCGGGAGGCGTTCGCAGCGCTCCTCGGCTGGGGCCTGACCGACGCGTACCGGCGCCTGCGCGCCGAGCGCGAGCGCTACAGTTGGTGGGACTACCGCGCCGGCAACTTCCACAAGAACTACGGCATGCGCATCGATCACCTGCTGGTGACGGCGCCGATCGCCGCGCGGCTGGTGTGGGCGGAGATCGATCGTGAGGCGCGCAAGGGAAAGCCGATTCCTTCCGATCATGCGCCGGTGATCATCGACCTTGACGAACCCGGCCCGCCGATCGACGCGGGCTGGGAATCGGCCGCTTCGCGGTGGGCGGCGCGCCGTGGAAACGGGCTCTTGCGCGGTGTCTGAGAGGGCGAGGCGGTAGCCGGAACGCGAGAGCGGCATTAGCTTTTCGTCGCCGTCGATGACGTTCAGTAGATGCGGGATTCTCCTGGGAATCGGCTCTTCACGCTCGAGGGTCCGGACGTCGCGGTTTGGTGCCGCTGAAGGGTACGAAGACCTGACAGAGGTCCACGTCGGGATGGTCGACGGGACCATGCATCCGTTGTCGGTACCGTGCTCGATGGCGATGTACTTCCCTACTTACAAACTCGCAAATCCAGCAGAATCAGCTGGACGCGCCGGTTGTGGGCGCGGCAAGGCTCTGTCGCCTCGCGGCACAGCGGCCGAGTTGCCCCGAGCGACCGGACCGTCAGCTGTTCGGGCGGAACGCCGCGCGCGATCAGGGCCGCTCGCACCCCTTCGGCGCGCGTCGAGGCGAGCGCGTCCGGCCGGCGCTCGTCGTTCGAGGCGTGTCCCTGGACCTCGGCGACGCGGCACTGGTTCTTCACGGCGGCCGCAATGCCGTCGACGAACAGCAGCGATCTCCCTTCGATGATCGCTCGTCCGCGCGCGAAGTCGATGTTTTCGGAGCGAATGTACGGTTCCATGTGTACGTGGCGCCGGTCGGGGCAGCCGTCGTCGTCGGCAACGTTATTGTAGGTCTCGGGCTCGTTGGGGCACTTGTCGTCCGCGTCGAGGATCCCATCGTGATCGTTGTCGAGCTCGGGGCAGCCGTCGGTGTCCTCGAACTGGTCCTTGTCTTCCGCTTCTTGCGGACAGTTGTCGCGGCCGTCGTCGATGCCGTCCCCGTCCGCGTCGCCGAAGACGTCGATCAGCGGCTCGTTCGTCGGCGCGTTACCGTCGTAGCCGGCAGGAAATTCCGGGCAGCCGTCCCGATCGTCCACGCCGTCGATGTCCTCCGCGCGCTCCGGGCACTGATCGACCTCGTCCAGGATGCCGTCGCCGTCGCGGTCGCCGTCGGTCGAACGCGGCCTCGGTCCCGTGGCGCAGGCAACCAGCGCCGCACAGAGCCAGAACAGCGCGCCGCGAGATCGGCTCATCTCGACGGATTCTCGCGCCAGAGGCGTCCGCCGGAAAAGCGTAACGCGAGTATTGCGCCCGCCGTCGATCAGTTGTAGGTCGCCGAGAACAGCACCGCGAAGGCAGCGAGCTTCCAGGTGGGGACGGCCTCGTTGGCGACCGGGCGGTCCTTCATCGACCCCAGCAACAGCCGGCCCGAAGCGCCCAGCCCCCAGTTCGCTGACACCCACCACTCCTTTCCCACCAGGCCCTCCAGCGTGAACCCCGCTTCGGATGTGCTCACGACCCCGCCGTTCGTGTTGTTGATGAACAGGCGCGAGGCGAGCAGGCTGCCGGCGACGAAGAGGTTCGAGTCGAGGTAGTAGGCGACGCCGACGCCGATGCCCACCATGCCGGTGGCGCCGAAGCCGCCGGCGTCCAACGATCCCGTGAACCTCCCATGGTTGCTGGAGGAGTCGGGCGATATCCCGCTGAACGTGTTGTCCGGATCGCGGATCGTGGAGTCGAGGAGGGTGCCGTAGAGGATCACGTGTGGGGTGAGGGCGCCACCAAGCGCGATGGCGAACGCGGTGCTGTTGCCAGCGCTCGATCGGTCCGTGCCGTTCATGCTGCTCGACAGCCTCGTGTAACCGCCGCCCAGTTGAAGCCGCAGATAAAAGCCGTCGTGCGTCTGCGCGCCGGGGGCGGGCGAGGACGTGGGGGCGGGCGAGGGCAGGGTGGCGGGCGGCGGCATGGACGCGGGCGGGGGCACAGCGGCGGGCGGCGGCACCGACGCGGGTGGGAGCCCTGACGCGGGCGGCGGTGCCGGAGGGCCGGGAGGCGGAGGAGGGCCAGGAGGCGGCGGGTTCGAAGGTGGGCCCGGCGGCGGCTCCGGCGCCGGGGGTGCGGGCGGTGGCGCCGTCGCTGGTTGGGCGCTGGCCGGTCGCACCAGGGTCAGCGTGAGCAGGGCCCGCGTAAGAAGCAACCGCAACCCCCGCGTCACGACGTTCCCCTTCCGTCGTCCCATCATGCGTCGCGACGCTAACCAAGGCCGGGGCCGCCGTCCACGAGAAGACGCGCTCGGCCGGTTCTCCTCTAAGATGCGCTCAGGGCCCATGACGCGCGTCGTACGATCCACCCTGGTGCTGCTCGCCGCCCTGGCCGGCGGCGCTTGCCACACGCAGACCGACTTGTCGAAAAGACGAGACGGCAGTCGCGGACGGTGACCGCGGCCCCGGCGATGCCGCACCTGCCGGGAGTTCTGAGGCGCATCGCCCGCACCGAGGTTATTGATGGTCATCAAAAGACATGATTGGAATTTCGGGCGGCGACACGGCGAAATGTCGGAGGAGGTGGAGATGTCGCTCCCACAAACGTCGTCCGCGAAGGCATGGTCTCGAATTCGGCGGTGCGATGAAACGGCGCGCCCGGAGATGACGTGAGTCGACGTGGAGTCACGTTGTCGTTCATCGTCAGCTGCCTGGCGCTCGCCGGCTGCGGCCGTGACGGAATCGGAAGGCCTGACGGCGGCGGCGGGCGCGGCGGTGCGGGCGCCGCCGGAGGCGGCCGTGGCGGTGGAGCAGCCGGGAGCGTGGGCGGTTCCGCGCTGGCGGGAGCAGGCGGAGCGGCAGGCACATCGGGCCCCGGGGGGTGGCGGGAGGCGCCGGCGGCAGGGGCGGCGGCAGCGGCGAAGCGGGCGTGTCGGGCCGCGGCGGGAGCGGCGGTACCGGCGGCACGTTTGGCCGCGGCGGGATGGCCGGCGGCGCGAGCGGGACTGGCGGAAGCACCGGCGGCGGCAGCAGCGGCTCGGGCGTGTCGGGCCGCGGCGGGATGGTCGGCGGCGCGAGCGGGACTGGCGCCGGCGGGGCCGGGGCTGCGGGCGTGTCTGGCGTCGCCGGGGCGGCAGGCGCGAGCGGGATCGCAGGTACGGGCGGGGGTGGCGGGACAGCAGGCGCGAGCAACTGCGGCGATGCGGGCCAGCTCTGCTGTCCCGGAAACGGTTGTCGTTCGGGAGGCTGCTGCGTTCCCAATGAACGCGAGCTCACGAACTACTGCGTCCCGGTCGGGGCGACCTGTACGACGGGCGGCACCTGCCAATCCGGATCGTGCGGAGGATGCGGGGGGATCGGGCAGCCGTGTTGTGGCGGGCAGTGCACGGCTCCAGGCGCACTCTGCAAGTTCGAATCGGGGAGCGCCAAGTGCGTTGCGTGCGGTGGGTCCGGCCAGCCCTGCTGTGCGGGGCAACCTGGATTTCCCTCCGTCTGCATGGCATCCGGGCTTGGCTGCGGCGCCGGCGATACATGCACGCCCTGCGGCGGCGAAGGATTCTCCTGCTGTGACGGCGTCAACGATTGCCCGGCCGGCACGACGTGCGGGTCCGATCGCACCTGCCAACGTTGCGGCGGCCTGGGCCAATTCTGCTGCGGCGGGGTCTGCGGCGCTGGCGCCGCGTGCGATCTCGGCAGCGGACGCTGCGCGGCTTGCGGCGGGCTCGGCGAGATCTGCTGTACCGGGCAAGCGTGCAATGCGCCGTCGAGTATCTGCTATCCGAACGAGCCCGAGGATCCCCGGGGACAGCCCGCCTTGTGTCGCGCCTGCGGCGGTCCAGCTCAGCCCTGCTGTAATGGACGCGCCTGTCGCTCTCCGGCTACGTGCACGGGGCCCGACATCGGCGCTTGCGCTTGAGGCGGCAACGTGAACCCCGATCCCTGCATACGGTTGCCCTTACGAGGAGAACGACTTGCGCAGCATTCGCGACGTGCCCTCCGGGCTCGTTCCGCCGATGTCGCCACGAGCCCGCTTCGGAACGATCAACGCGAATACGACGCCCCGCGAAACAGCTTGAACACCGCCGGGTTCCGCTGCGCGAAATCGCTGCCTTGAGCTGCTTCGACGGACGGCAGAATCGGACGCGCGTCCGCGGGCGCCAGAACCGAACGTCGCCCAGCGCCTTTTTCGGACGGTACGCGACCGGGCTTTGACGTAACGACTCGGGATCCTGGTACGATCGCGCTTCGGAGGGCCGCCATGGGTGTCGTCGTCGCGGGTCTCGTGTTACCCAACGTTCAGAATCACTCGCTCACGGCGCTGACCGGCGCGCTCGAGCGGGAGGGGATTGCGAACGCCGTCGCGCCGTTCCGAGGCTGGCGTGACATCGAACCGGTGGTGGCGCAGGTGCGCGACGCGGAGAGCGCGGGCGATGTCGTGTTCGGCGTCTCCGTCCAGAACACGGAGGCCGCCCTCGCTTCGATCACGCTCGCCCGCGTGTTGCGCCGTCGCGGCTTCCGCGGGCGCATCGTCTGCGGCGGGCACTTCGCGACGCTGAACGCCGCCGACATCTTGAACGAGGTCCCCGAGGTCGACGTGGTCGTGCGTCTCGCCGGGGAACAGGCGCTCGTCGGCCTCGCGCGCGGCGCGCGGGGGCCCGAGGCGCTGGCGACACTGCCGGGCGCGGTGTTCCGCGGCGCCGCCGGCGCCGTCCGCTTCGGCGCGCCCGCGCGACCGGTCGGGCCGGTCTCCGCCCATGGCCACGGCGATCTGCCGGTGCACCTCGGCTTTCGCGCCGCCGACCTGGTCGGCAGCACAGGGTGCGAGGCCCACTGCAGCTACTGCTGCGTCGCGGCCACGACGCGGCTCGCGGGTACGGAGGCGGCGCGCGGCGGGGCGTCGCCCGCCGACGCGGCTAGCGCGGGGGTCGTACGCTGGACCAGCGACCGCCTGGCGCGCGAGATCGCGGCGCTCTACCACGCGCGCGACGCCCGCGTGTTCACGGTGATGGACGACAACCTCTTGCCGCTCGCCGCCGACGACGCCGAGCTGTTCCTGCGCCGGCTCGCGGACGGGTTGCGCGAAAACGGCGTTGGGCCGATCGCGCTGTCGCTGCAGCTGCGCGCCGACGTCGTCACGTCCGCGGTCGCCGACGCGCTGGTGGCGGTCGGGCTCGTGCGGGCCTACGTCGGCGTCGACGGCTACTCGCGGCAGCAGCTCGCCCGCCTGGGACGGCACGCGCCGGCCGCCGCGGGGGCGGAGGCGATCGGGCGTCTACGCGCGCGCGGGGTGTTCGCCGTCTGCAACGCGTTGCTCGTCGGGCCGACCATTCCGCTCGAGTCGATCGCCGCCGAGCTCGAGGGCATGCGCGCGATCCGGGGCGCGCCTCTGCATCTGCTGCCGATCGACGTCCGCGCCGGGACGACCTACCACACGCGAGCCGAACGCCGGGGCCTGCTCGAGGGCGGCTTCCTCTGGCGCCGCTACCGCTTCCAGGATCCGCGAACGGCCGTGCTCGCCGAGGTGATCACGGGGTTGCCCTCGCGCCTGGAACAGCACTCGGTACCGCTGGCGCTGTACGATCTCGCCTACAACCTCGGCATCGCGCGACGGCTCGTCCCCGGCGCGACGCTGGCGCGCGAGACCGAAAGCTACGCGCGCGTCAGCGATGCCTGGAACGGCGATCAGCTCCGGATCCTGGAGGCGGCGCTGGGCATCGCCGCGGGCGGCGACCTGGCCGCCGCGCGCCGCTACGCCGCCGACGAAGAGCCGCGCGTGCGACGCTTCGACCACGAGCTCATCGCGGAGGCCGAGGACGCCATGCGCGCGGTCGAGGAGGCCGTGCGCGCGGCCGGGCGCCGGCAGGCCCGGGCGCACACGCGCGGGCGGACGCTGTCTGCGGTGGCGTTCTCGATGGCGCTCGCGGGGTGCGGCCGGCCGCTCGTGTCCCCCGGCGGCGGCCGCGACGCGGGTACGCCCCCCGATCTCATCTCCCAGCCCTTCGACATCATCCTTTCGTACGACCGTCCCGACCCAAGGGACGCCACCGTGCGAGAGCGCATCAGCTACGACGCGGCCTGCGCGCTCGAAACGTCGCCCGCCGACGCGGGATTTCGATTCTGGGACGACAGCTGCATCGGCTGCTCTTCCGGGACAAAGGTGACGGCGCAATTCGACGACCAGGGGAGCGTGGTGGCGATCGACGGCGTGGACGGCGGGACGCTGGCGGAGGACGTCGTCGTCTGCCTGCTGAACTCCTTCGCCGGCCACTGCTACCCGAACCTCGCGGGAACGAGCCAGCAGCTGACAAGCCACTGCTGGATCGCCTAGAGACCCACCGCGCCGCGTCCCGTCGATACCTTCGGCGCGCGCAGAATCAAGATCGCACCAGGCGGGACATTTGTCCTATGGTGTGTGCGGTTCATTACGGACATTCTCGCGCCACAAGAAAGAGGAGAACTTCATGGGAAGAGTGGGGACATCAGTGAGGGGATCGTTGGCTGCGGTTGGGCTCAGCTTGGCTGCCGCGTCCTGCGGCACTCCCGAGCCCACGATTGTCACGACCTCGCGAGCGGCGGAGCTGGCGCCTGCGGCGGGTTGGTCTACTAGCGGGGCGACCATCCGGGATCCCGCCGGCGCCGAGTTCCTAGTCTCGGGGATCAACTGGTACGGATTCGAGACTCGTGACGGCGTGGCCCACGGCCTCTACTCGAAGGACTACCGGTTCATTCTCGACGAGGTCAAGCAGTACGGGTTCAACACCGTTCGGATCCCGTTTTCGAACAGCATGTGGGAGACGAATGCGCTTCCAGGGCGATCCAAGATCAGCGCGTGTCCAGACTGCGCGAACCGGCGTGCACGCGACATCCTGGCGCTGATCGTGAATTACGCCGGGTCGATCGGCCTGCACGTAATTCTCGACAACCACCGGTCGACGGGCGGGAACTCGGCCGAGGACAGCGGGCTCTGGTACACGCCGAGCTTCCCTGAGTCGGCCTGGATCCGAGACTGGACGAGCATCCTGCAGTGGACGCATGGCATCCGGCAGACCCTGGGCGCGCCCGACACCATCGCGACAGCGGTCCTTGCCTCGGATGGCTTTCCGATCGTGATCGGCTTCGATCTGCGAAACGAGCCGCACAGCCCCTCGACCAAGACGAACCCCATGTACCTCAGTGGGGCGACCTGGGGAACTGGCGATGGTATCAATCCCACTGTAAACCCAAACCCGAACCCGTTCGCGCCGACGTGCGTGGCGAGCTCGACCTGCCGCGACTGGCGGCTGGCGGCTGAGCGCGCGGCCGATACGGTCTTCGGTGCTGCCACGGCCATGGGCTGGGACTTGCCGCTCGTGTTCGTCGAAGGGATCGGGCTGTACCCCACGGCCACGGGAACGCCGGCCGCCGGCCCCTACGAGGGCACTTGGTGGGGCGCCAATCTGCTCGGCGTGAACGGCAACGGGGGAAACCCGGGTGCGCCCGTGGTGCTGAACGCAGGGGGCACGGCGTTGAGCCTGGGAGCACCAGTGACCGACAAACTAGTCTACTCAGCCCACGATTACGGTCCGGCGGTGGCCAAGCAGGCCTGGTTCAAGGCGACCACCTGCTATCGCAGCGGCTGCACTGGCACCAGCCTCGCCGACACCTGGAAGAAGTTCTGGGCGTATATCAATCTCGGGGAGGTCAATCCGACCTGGCCCGGGCAGGCCTCGTATCCCTGGGGGAACACGGGTCACTCCGGCTATACGACCGCGCCGATCTACCTCGGCGAGTTCGGCACGGGGAACGCGTCCGAGGATCTCGCCTCCGCCACGAGGGGCTCGCAGGGACAATGGTTCACCGACATGGTGAATTTCATCGCCAGCAGCCGCAACCCGACGGTCGCCAACGATTCCGGATTGGCTGTGACCTCGCTGTCCTTTTCGAATTGGGCGCTCAATACCGAGGACAGCATGGCGCTCCTCAGTACGAATTACGTCAACCTCTCAAATCCCGCCAAAGTCTTCACGTACTTCTGCGCGATCGAGTCGGCTCCGTTTGCGGTCGCGCCGCAATGCGGCTCGACCGGCGCATTGCCGAACCCGCTTTGAAACACGTCCGGTGCCCGTGGCCAGCAGGGCGCGGGCGGGACGAGGGGTACTGGGCGCAGGCTCTGGGAGTACCTTCGGACTGAAGAATTCGAACCGATTCGGCCATTGACCTCAATAGTGGGCCGTCGGACTTACATCGCCGGCATCGTCTGGTTGGTCGTCGCGGCCGCTCATGGCCCGGCGTGCGAGAGGCACGCGGCGACACGTGCGGATGGCGGTGCGGGCAAAAGCGGTGTCGCCGGCGGTGGCGCTGCCGGGACGACGCCCGGTGCGGCGGGCACGGGCGCCGTCGGGGGAACGACCGTTGCGGGCGCGGCGGGCAGCGGCGCCGTATCGGGCGCGAGCGGCGGTGCCGCGGGCGCGAGCGGCGGTGCCGCGGGCGCGAGCGGCGGTGCCGCAGGTGTCGGAGGCGCGAGCGGCGGTGCCGCGGGCGCGGGCGGCGGTGCCGCAGGTAGCGCCGGCGCTTCGGGTGCCGTCGGCGTCGGTGCGGCCGCGGGGACAGGGGACGGCGGCGCCGATCGCGTGAGCTTGTTTTGCGGCGAGCCGGGTCAGGTCTGCTGTTCAGGTCGGGCGTGTCACTCCGGCGGTTGCTGCGTCGGCGATAACTGCGTGGGCGAGGGAACGGCTTGCGTGAGCAACTCCCTGAGCACGGTCGGCATGTGCGTGCACGCGTCCTGCGGCGGTGGCACCTGCGGCGCGGTCGGCCAGTCGTGCTGCGGCTCCGCCGCGGGCGTCGCGGGCACCTGCACCGGGCCGAGCGTCACTTGCAGCGACGGGGGGTGTCAGTCCTGCGGCGAAAACGGCCAGCCCTGCTGCGGCTCCTCGGTGGGGTTGGTGTACGAGTGCGCGAGCGGCCTCGTCTGCCACTCGCGGATGTGCGAGCCCTGTGGTGGCGACGGCCAGCCGTGCTGTCCCACCTGGATGTGCAACCCGGGTCTCAGCTGCGATGATCAAATGGGGCTCGGATTCCCGCAAGGCACCTGCACCACCGCGTGCGGTAACGCCGGCCAGCGCTGCTGCCACCCGCCGCACAGCATCGGCTCGCGTTGCTCGACGGGGCTCGCGTGCTCGGGCGACACGTGCGCCGCGGTTCAGTCCGAACAGACGTAGCTGGCGTGGCAGCCGCTGAGCTCGACGCGACCTCCCGTGAGCGAGAGATGCTGGCCGTCCGCCACCTGGTGCGGTCCGTCGGACACGCCTTCGCTGAATCCTTCGTCCGCGTCTTAGCCCGGGCGTAGTCTTGCCGAGATGCACATCAACAATCTGCCGGCGGTGGTGGCGCTGGCGGCCTCCATCCTGCTCCTGTTCAAAGGCGCTGGCCGTCTGTTCCCCGTGATCGCGTTGGTGGCGAGCGCCTTCGAAGTGTTACGCGCGTTCGGCATCCTCAGTCTCAAGATTCCGGTGATCGGCGCGGCCGCCCTGTTCGGAGGCGCGATGGTCGTGGGCGGCGTCGGCAGCTGGGTAAAGTCCTCTCACAAGGTTCCCGTGACGGCCGCCGTCCTGGTGACCCTCGTGGGCCTGACGCGCGTCCTCGCCCGCTACCTGTGACTCGCCGGTTGATGGCGCGACAGACGTGTCGCAAGCGATCTTCATCAGACGAAGCCGGTCGAGCGCACGCGCGGTTTCGGCTTCGGCCGTGTCGGGCGCTGCCGGAGCACCAGGCCACCCGTGCGCCTCGAGCCAGTCCCGATCGAGATCCGCTCCGATGTCGGGAGCCAAGCTCGGGGCTGGCCGTTCGCTGGCTGCCATGACGGCGTCGCGGGCCGGCGCGCCTCCCTCGCGCCAGGTCCAGTCGAGCACACGCCACGCGAGCTCGGCGTGCCGCCGCTCGTCGCGCGCGATCGTCGCGTGCGTCGCCGCTATCCGCGGATCGCGGCCCGAGCGCGCGGCCGCGTCGCCAGCCTGGGTGGCGGCGATCCCCTCGGCCAGGCAGCCGTCGAGCCAGGCCTCGCGCGAGATGTCGGCGAGCGCCTCCGGTGATGGGCGGTGCCACCGGGG
>WNGB01045048.1_pt1 | contig 10308 bp, 11 predicted proteins | sample 5400681 | NCBI WGS metagenome assembly WNGB01 (sample SAMN13153367, study PRJNA577476) | soil metagenome | isolation source: 115 cm soil or saprolite under grassland replicate 2 | place: USA:California | collected 2016-06-15
TGGCCGACGTCGGCGGCCTGCTGCAGCCGCCGGCGCCGCCGATCCGCGTGGACGACGGTCCCGGCCGGCTGCGCGCCGTCGCCGAGGGGGACCAGGGGCAGGTCGCCTCGCTCGCCGTCCGGTGGGAAGGATCAGCGGCCTACCTGGACGAGCTCTGGGTGGACCCCGCCTGGCGCGGACGGCTCGTCGGGACCCGGCTGCTGCTGGACGCCAGCGCGCGCCTCCGCGCCGCCGGCGTGCGCACGCTCACCGCCAGCCGGTCCCGCCTCCGCGCTCCGGACCGCCCCGACCGCCCGGGCGGCCACTCCGCGGGCGCGCCGGACCCGGATGGCGTTCGGCGGTTCCTGCAGCGCCTGGGCTTCGAGGGTGACGGCCAGGGCCTCAGCCGCGACCTCGGCCCAAGCCCTCGGTGAGCTCGTCCTCGGCCTCTTCCTCGCTCTCACCCGCCTCCTCGATCGCGTCGAGGACCGCCTGGTAGAGGCGCCGGGCCGCGGAGCTGGGCTCGTCGCAGTCGTCGCACGCGCCCGGCAGGTCGTCGGGGTCGACCTCGGCGTCCTCTTCCACGGTGACCTCGACCGCGACCTCGCCGTCAGCCTCCGCGTCGACCTCCTCGACCTCCTCTTCGGTTTCCTCGTCGTCGTCGCCGGAGGTGCCGCGCGCCTCCTGGAGGCCGTCGAGCGCCTGGCCCAGCTCCAGCACCGACCCGATCGGGGTGATGCGAGTGCCGCTCCCGCCGCAGGCCGGACAGTTGCTCCGCAGCCAGAGCTGCTCGTCGAAGGTGTGGTCGTACTCGAGCTTGTCCTCGCCGTCCTCGTCGAGCGCGGGCAGCGCGGTCGCGTCGCCGTCGGCGTTGCCCTGCCAGGAGTCGGAGTCGGCCAGCGGCCCGGCCTGATCGCCGAACACGTCCAGCGCACGCTCCGCCGCCTGGCGCGCGGCGTCGCGCTCGAGGTCCTGCCGCTGGCGCCTCCAGAGGGCGAGCGCTGCCTGCCGCAGCTCCGTCAACGAGCTGGTGGTCATCATGGGGGGCTCCCTTCGCCGGTGGGGCGGATCCTATCGGTAGGGGGTCTGCCACCGCTGCCAGGTCGGAGGCGGGCGGCGGCGCCGCGACAGGCCGCCGAGCACGATGATCAGCACGATGCCCGCGATGAAGCCGACCACGTGCGCCAGGTAGGCGACGCCGGCTCCGTTGGCGACCGAGGCCCCGGAGGCATAGAAGTACTGGAGCACGAACCAGGAGCCGAGCACGACCCAGGCGGGCAGCCGCGCGGGGAAGAAGAACAGGAACGGCACCAGGCTGGTCACGCGCGCCCTCGGGTACAGCACCAGGTAGGCGCCGAGCACCCCGGCGATCGCCCCGGAGGCCCCCACCAGCGTGGTGGTGCTGCTCGGGTCGGCCAGCGCGAAGCCGTAGGTGGCCAGGTAGCCGCAGAGCAGGTAGAAGAACAGGTAGCGCACGCGGCCGAGCCGGTCCTCGACGTTGTTGCCGAACACCCACAAGAACAGCATGTTGCCCAGAATGTGCAGCCAGCTCCCGTGCAGGAACATGGCGTACAGCACCGACAGGGCCGGGAGCTTGTCGAAGGTCGGCCGGCCCACCGGGCAGGCGACCTGGTTGCCCTCGACGCGCGGCTGCCCGCTCGTGATCGTCAGCGGGAGCTGCCGGTTGGAGGTCAGCTCCTTGGGGATGGCCGCGTAGCGGCGGAAGAACGCCTCCTGACGGCACGCGTCGGCGGCGGAGGAGGGGTTGCCGCTGATCGACAGCGCGACCGGCTCGACCAGGAACACCACCAGGTTGATGGCGATCAGCGCGATGGTCACCCACGCCGTCCGGAAGGTCGGGTTCTCGTCGTGAATCGGGATGAGATTCAGCATCTAGAACAGCGCCCGCATGCGCAGCAGGTCCGACAGGCTCGCGTCGACACGGACCTTACCTGACAAGAACGCTGACATGAACGTGGTCCGCTCCTCGACCAGGTCGATCAGGTCATCGGAGCGCAATTTGAGGAGCACGGCGACCTGCTCGCCGGGCGGCGGGGCCTCGGTGGGCGGTGAGACCTTGCCGTCCTCGATCACCGAGTACCAGCTCGCGTCGATGTCGGTGACCAGGCAGCCCATCACCTTGCGGCCGGGGATGGCCGAGCGGACGTTGTCCTGGTTGCCGTCCAGCCGCGCCATCAGCCGCTCGATCGCCCTGCCCACCTCGTCCTTGGTCGCCACCTGGACTCCTTACCCGTTGACGCCACGGGTCTCCGGGCTGTCCCCGTTGACCGGCTCGTATACCTGCTGGAGAATCCGTGCGCACATGATGCACGATCTGGCCCAGGTTCCACTGTTTCGACGCGTGCGGAGGTGGCGAGGTGGCGAGCGCCCGGGAGCAGTACCTCCAGGCGATGGCGAGCTTCACGGAGATGACCAGGACCAGTGCGGAGCGCCTCGCCTCCCGGTTGGCCAAGCAGGGTGAGCTGCAGTCGGGCCAGGTCGGACGCTTCGCGGAGGACCTCGTCCGCCGTACCCAGCGCAACCGCGAGACCATGAGCCGGCTGGTCCAGCGCGAGGTCAAGCGCCAGCTCAGCGGGCTCGGCATCGCCACCAGGGACGAGGTCGCCCGACTCCAGCAGCGCGTGCGCGCCCTGGAGCAGGCGGCGGAGCGGCCCGCCGCCGGCGGCGGCGCCCGCGGCAGGAGCACGCCCTCCAGGACCGGCGGCTCGCGGACCACGGCTTCCAAAGGCTCCACCTCGAGGACAGCTTCAGGTGGCACCACCACCCGCAGGAGCGCGTCGACCGGCGACGCCGCCTCCGGCCGGGCGGCCGGCGGCTCGGGCCGGACAACTCGGCGCAGCTCACCAAAGACCGGGCAGGACCCCAGCCAGGGCGAGTAGGCTGGCTCAGGATGCGGCTCTGCCAAGGGCCACCTGCCGTCCACGTCCCGGTTGCCACTGAACGCCTTGGAGGAGGCTCGGGTGAGCGTTCCCCTTCCCTTCGGCGAGCCTGACGGCCCGCTCTCGGAGCGGGTGGAGGCCGCGCTGGCGGCGCTCGACGAGACCGACCTCGCCCGCCACCCCGAGGCCTTCGAGGCCGTCAACCGCGCCCTGCTCCACGAGCTCGAGCAGCTCGAAGGGCTCTAGGAGCTGGTCGTGCCTGCGCGGGTCCGACTCGATCGGGAGCTGGTCCGCCGCGGACTGGTGCCCAGCCGCGAGGCGGCCGCCGAGGCCGTCGCGGCGGGGCGGGTGCTGGTCTCCGGCGCGCCGGCCGCCAAGCCATCCAGGATGGTCGCGGCGGCCGAGCCGATCCAGCTCGCCTCACCCGGCCGGCGCTGGGCCAGCCGCGGGGGCGGCAAGCTCGACCCGACGCTGGACCGCCTGGGGATCGAGGTCGCGGGGCGTCGCTGCCTCGACGCCGGCGCATCGACCGGTGGCTTCACCGACGTGCTGCTGGAGCGGGGCGCCGCCCGCGTGATCGCGGTCGACGTCGGCCGCGGGCAGCTCGACGCGCGGCTCCGCAACCACCCCCGGGTCCAGGTGCACGACGGCCGCAACGTCCGCTTCCTCGAAGCGGACGCGATCGGCGGCCAGGTCGACCTGACGGTCGCGGACCTGTCGTTCATCTCGCTGCGGCTGGTGCTGCCCGCCCTGGCGGCGGCGACCCGGCCGGGCGGCGACCTGCTGCTGCTCGTCAAGCCGCAGTTCGAGGCCGGCAGGGAGGCCGTCGGCAAGGGCGGCGTGGTGCGCGACCCGCGGGCGTGGGCCGGCGCGGTGCGGTCGGTGGCGGCCACCGCGGCCGAGCTGGGCCTCGGCGCCGCCGGCGTGTGCCCCTCGCCGCTGCCCGGTCCCTCTGGCAACGTCGAGCTGTTCCTGTGGCTCCGCGCGGGCGCCGGGCCGCTGGACGAGGCCGCCCTCCGGGCCGCCGTCGCCGAGGGCGCCGCCCTGCCCCGCCGCGGCGGCCCGCGTGCCCGACCGGCCGAGGCGCCCGCAGCCGGGGCACAGGCTGGGGCGGCGCCGGCCCAAGCGGCCCACGCGGCCGAGGCGCGGGCGGCGGGGGAGGCGTCCAGGTGACCGGGAGCCGGCCGCCGCGGCGGATCGGCGCGGTCGTGCACCCGGGCCGGCCGGCCGCGCTGGACCCTGGTGGTGGTGCTCGGCGGCGACGGCACGCTGCTGCGCGCGCTCGGGCTCGTGCTGGAGGCGCAGGTGCCCGTGCTCGGCGTGAACCTCGGCCGGCTCGGCTTCCTCACCGAGATCGAGCCGGACAGCCTCGCCCACTCGCTGGAGGCGGTCTGGTCCGGGCATTACCGGGTGGAGCGCCGCACCACCCTGTGCGCCCGGGTCGTGGTCGGCGGCAAGGTGGTCGCCTCGGATCTGGCCGTCAACGACGTGGTGCTCGAGAAGTCCGCAAGGGAACGGCTGGCCTCGCTCGCCGTCTACGTCGGCGAGGGGCTGTTCGCGCGCTACGCGGCCGACGGGCTGATCGTCGCGACCCCGACGGGCTCCACCGCCTACAGCTTCTCGGCGGGCGGCCCGATCGTCTCGCCGCGGATGGACGCGCTGCTGCTGACCTCGATCGCGCCGCACATGGTCTTCAACCGCTCGCTGGTGCTGGACCCCGACGAGGTGATCCGGCTCGAGGTGCTGCCCGAGAGCCCGCCGGTGGTCGAGAGCGTCGACGGCCGCGCCGTCCGCCAGCTCGAGGCGGGCACGCTGGTCGAGGTCGTCCGTGGCGACCTCCCCGCGCTGCTCGTCCGGGTCACCGCGACCGACTTCTACAGCTTGGTCCGGTCGAAGTTTCGGCTCGCCGATGCCGGAGAGACCATGGTCAACCATGAGGGTTGACCAGGCCTGTCCGTCCCCCTGTGGATATCGTGCGAAGAGCGTGATGCCGGACGGCTAGAATCCCACACGTATGTTAGGAGAGCTGCGCATCCGTGATCTGGGGGTCATCGACGACGCCCGGCTCGAGGTCTCGCCAGGGCTGAACGTGCTGACGGGCGAGACCGGCGCGGGCAAGACCATGGTCGTGGACGCGCTGGCGCTGCTGCTCGGCGAGCGGGCCGACCCCGGGGCGGTCCGCGCTGGCCGGGCGGCCGCGCTGGTCGAGGGCCGGCTGGCCACCGACGACGACGGGCAGGTGGCGGCCGCGCTGGCAGCCGCCGGGGCAGCCGAGGAGGAGGGAGAGGTCGTGGTCGCCCGCCAGGTGCTGGCAGAGGGCCGCAGCCGCGCGCAGCTCCAGGGCCGCATGGCCACGGTGGCCGCCATCGCCGAGGTGGTCCGCCCGCTGGTCGAGATCCACGGCCAGCACGAGTTCCAGCGCCTGCTGCGGCCGGCGGTCCAGCGCGAGCTGCTGGACCGCTTCGCTGGCGACAAGGTGCTGGCGCTGCGCGACGAGTTCGCATCGGGCTGGCGCCGGCTGCGCGCCGTCCAGCGCGAGCTGGACCAGCTGGCGTCGCGGGCCCGCGACCGCGAGCGCGAGGCCGAGCTGCTGCGCTACCAGCTCGAAGAGATCGAGGCGGCCGCTGTGCGCGTTGGCGAGCTGGAAGAGCTGGACGCCGAGTCGGAACGCCTCACCAACGCCGAGGCCCTGCGCGAGGCGGCCGTGCTCGCCTGGCAGTTCCTCGAGGGCGACGAGGACGCGGGGGCCAGCACGGCGCTGGCCGCGGCCGCCCGCACGGTCAGCGGCCCCGGCCGTCACGATCAGTCCCTGGGCGAGCTGGCCGAGCGCGCGTCCGGGCTGGCCGCCGAGGTGGCCGACCTGGCCTCCTCGCTGCGGGCCTACGCCGAGGGCGTGCTGGCCGACCCGCAGCGCCTGGACGCCGTCCAGGGCCGCATCGCCCAGCTACGCGACCTGCTGCGCAAGTACGGCGACGACGAGGCGGCGGTGCTGGTCACGGCGGAGCGGGCCGCCCAGAGGCTGGCCGAGATCGAGGGCGGCACGGTGCGCTCCGAGGCGCTGGAGGCCGAGGCGTCGGCGCTGCGCGCCCGGCTGGCCGACGTCGGCGGCAGCCTGTCCGCCCGCCGCGCCGAGGCAGCCGCCGGGCTGGCCGCGGCGGTCGAGGCGGAGCTGCGCGACCTGGCCATGCCCAGCGCCGACCTGCGCATGCTGGTCGAGCAGGACGAGGATGCCGGCGGGCTCGAGGTCTCGGGGCGCCGGCTGGCCGCCGGCGACGAGGGCCTCGACCGGGTCGAGATCCAGCTCTCGGCCAACCCCGGGCTGCCGCTGCGACCGCTGGGCAAGGCGGCCTCCGGCGGCGAGCTGTCCCGGGTGATGCTGGCGCTACGGGTGGTGCTCGCCGGGGTCGACCGCACCCCGACGCTGGTGTTCGACGAGGTCGACGCGGGCGTCGGCGGCCGCACCGCCGCCGCCGTCGGCTACCGGTTGGCCGCGCTGGCCCGCCACCACCAGGTGCTGGTGGTGACCCACCTGCCGCAGATCGCCGCCTACGCCGACCGCCACTTCGTGGTCGAGAAGCGCTCCGCGGCCGGGGAGACGACCACCGCGGTGCGGACGCTCGACTCCGGCGGCCGGATCACCGAGCTGTCGCGGATGCTCTCGGGCATGGAGGGCTCCGGCCTCGCCCAGGCCCACGCCGAGGAGCTGCTCGCCGCCGCCGACGCCGTCAAGGCCGGCGGCCCCAGGGCAGGCGGCGCCCCCGGCGCCAGGGACGGCAGGCCCCCCGGAGCCGCGGGGGCCGGCGGCGCCTCCGGGCCCAGGGCGGCCGTGGGTGGCGAGCGTTCGTGAAGCCGCTCGCGCGCCTGCCCTTCCGCCGGGCGCGGGACCAGCAGTCCGGCCCGGGCGAGCAGGCCCGCGTCACCGGCCCGGTGCGCAAGGACAAGCGCACCAAGAACCTGGTCAAGCGCCTGCGCCCCGGCGACGTGGCGGTGATCGACCACCTCGACCTGGACCGGGTCGCCGCCGAGACGCTGGCCGAGTGCCGGCCGGTGGTGGTCATCAACGTCGCCAGCAGCATCTCCGGCCGCTACCCGAACCCGGGCCCGATGATCCTGCTCGAGGCCGGCGTCCCGATGCTGGACGCCACCGGGCCCGCCGTCTTCGGCCTGCGAGAGGGCGAGCCGGTCCGGGTCGACGAGCACGGCGCGGTCCTGCGCGGCGACACCGAGATCGCCCGCGGCGAGTGGCTGGCGCCCGAGGACGTCCGCAAGCGCGTCGACGCGGCCAAGGACAACCTGGCCGCCGCCCTCGAGGACTTCACCCTCAACACCCTGTCCTACGTCCGCCGGGACCGCGACCTGCTGCTCGAGGGCCTCGACCTGCCCCCGCTGGAGACCAGCCTCCGCGACCGCCACGTGCTGGTGGTCGTCAGGGGTCACGACTACAAGAAGGACCTGGTCACGCTCCGCGGCTACATCAGCGAGTTCCGGCCGGTGCTGATCGGCGTCGACGGCGGCGCGGATGCGCTGCTGGAGGCGGGCTTCAAGCCGGACATCATCCTCGGCGACATGGACTCGGTCACCAACGAGGCGCTGGCCTGCGGCGCGGAGATCGTCGTCCACGCCTACCCCGACGGCCGCGCCCCCGGCCGCGAGCGGGTCGAGCGGCTGGGGCTGGACGCGCGCATCCTGCCCGGCGCCGGCACCAGCGAGGACATGGCCATGCTGCTGGCCTACGAGGCCGACTGCGACCTGATCGTGGCGGTCGGCACCCACGCGAGCATGGTCGACTTCCTGGACAAGGGCCGGGCCGGCATGGCCTCGACCTTCCTGGTCCGCCTCAAGGTCGGCACCAAGCTGGTGGACGCCAAGGGCGTGAACCGGCTGTACCGGGTCGGCGTGCGCCGCGCCGACCTGCTCGTGCTGGTCGCCGCGGCGCTGGTCGCCATGCTGGTGGTGACCGTGCTGTCGGCGTCCCTGCGCGACGTCTGGGAGACTATCTTCGAGCTGGTGCGGGTGTTCGCCCATCGGCTCGTGTCGTTGTTCTAGCCATAGCCGGACGGGGGCCTTGAACGGCGCGCCCCCGCGGAGGGTGCCCTGTGATCAACCTGCGATACCACATCGTGTCGCTGGTCGCTGTCTTCCTTGCCCTGGCGCTGGGGATGGTGGTGGGCGGCACGGTGCTCAACGAGGGCACGGGGCGCGCCCAGCGAGCCTTCAGCGACCTGCTGCGGAGGACCAGCCAGCAGACCCAGGCGGAGAACACCACCCTGCGGGCCCAGGTCGGCCACTACCAGGATTTCGGCGAGAAGGTCCTGCCGCAACTCGCCCGCGACAAGCTCAAGGGCCATTCGGTCGTGCTGATCGACACCGACCGGGTCGACGACGGCACGCGCGCCGGCGTCACCGACGCGCTGCAGGCGGCCGGCGCGACCGTGGACGGCCGGCTCACCTTCTCCAGCGACCGGGTCAACCTGGCAGCCCAGGACGACCGCACCAAGCTGGCGCAGGTCCTCGGCCTGTCGACGGTCGACCCCGACGTGCTGCGGACGGCGATGATCGAGCAGCTTGCCGACAGGCTCACGGCTCCGGCCAAGTTGCCCAACAGCGACCGGGATCGCCCCCGGGATATGATCACCGCCCTGTCCGACGCCAAGTTCTTCGCTGACCTGAACCTCCCCGGCCCGGTCCGCGACGGCCGCGAGCTCTTCCCGAAAGCGGGGTCGCTGTTCGTGATCATCGGCCCGACCGACGGCTCCACCACGCCGCCGCCGAAGTCGTTCCTGGTCCCACTGGCCGACCGGCTCTCGGCCCGCTCCCCCGCGCCGGTGGCCGGTGTCGAGTCGCAGACCGGGGTCTCCTCATGGGTCCAGACACTGCGCGGCGACAAGGAGATCACCCAGCGCGTCTCCAGCGTGGACGACGTGGACGCCCACCGGCCTGCTCCCAGAGGGAGGACCGGCATGACCGATCCCAACGGACCCGGGAGCCCGGGCGTGGACGAGCCGGCCACCGGGCACCCGGGCGCGGGGGGAGGCGCCCCGGTGCGGTCTGGGGTGCTCGTGCTCGTGCCCGCCTACAACGAGGCCGAGCGGGTGGGCGCGACCGTCGGCGCGCTGCACGAGCTGCCCGGCGTCGCCGAGGTGCTGGTGGTGAGCGACGGCTCGACCGACGCCACCGCCGCACGCGCCCTGGACGCCGGCGCCCACTGCCTGGAGCTGCCGAGCAACTTCGGCAAGGGCGACGCCCTCAACGCCGGGCTGTCGGCCCTGATGGAGCGCGTCGCCGACGGGGTCACACCGGAGCCGGGGGCGCTGCTGCTCGCCGACGCCGACCTCCAGGACACCGCCGCCCGGCTCGACGTCAGCGGGCGCTGCGCTGGTCGGCCCTGCCGGCGCTGCTGCCGTTCGCGCCGGGCTTCGGGGTGGAAGTCGCCATGACCATGGACGCCCTGCGCGCCGGTCTCAAGGTGATCGAGGTCGAGGTGGACCTCCGCCACGCCGCCACGGGCCGCGACCTCACCGGGGTCGTGCACCGCGGCCGCCAGGCCGGGGCGATCGCGCGCGAGCTGGGCCGCCGCCGGGTCTGGCGCGGCCGCGACGGAGGTGGAGGTGCCTGAGGTGCACACATGGCCGCTGATCGCCGCGTTGGTGGGCCTGCTCGTCGGCTTCGCCGTGGGCCGCTGGGCCGGGCCCCAGCTCCTGGAGGCGCTGGCCGCCACCAACCTGTCGAGGGTCAACTACCGCCAGCGCACGGTCGTGGCCGGGCTCGGCATCGCCCTGGCGGTCGGCCTGCTGGCGTGGGCCGGACCGCTGGCCCTGGTCGGCGAGCTGGCCTCCGGCTCGGGCTGGCCGGCGCGCAGCGGCATCGCCATGAGCGGCCCGGCCGTCGCGGCGGTGCTCGCCGGCCTCGCCTTCGCGCTGCTCGGACTGCTCGACGACCTGATCCAGGACCAGGGCCACCGCGGCTTCCTCGGGCACCTGCGGGCGCTGCGGCACGGCCGCCTCACCGGCGGCGCGGTCAAGCTGCTCGGCGGCGCGCTGGTCGCTCTGGTGGTGGCGCCGCTGGCCGTCGGCCTGGAGCGGCCCTGGTACCTGATGCTCGTGGGCGCGGTGGTGATCGCCTCCAGCGCCAACCTCGCCAACCTGCTGGACCTGCGCCCGGGCCGCTGCACCAAGGTGTTCCTGCCGCTGTGGGTGGTCGGCTGCCTGCTCGACCCGACCGCCGGCGCCTGGTCGGCCGGGCTGGCCGGGGCGGCGGCCGGCACCTTCCCGCTGGACCTGGGGGAGCGCGGCATGCTCGGGGACGCCGGCGCCAACGCGCTCGGCGCCGTCGTCGGCGTGCTGCTGGTCACCGGCCCGGCGTGGCTGCTGTGGGCGCTGGCGGTGGTGCTGCTCGGCCTCCAGGCCGCCAGCGAGCGGGTGTCGTTCTC
>WNGB01016751.1_pt1 | contig 10306 bp, 7 predicted proteins | sample 5400681 | NCBI WGS metagenome assembly WNGB01 (sample SAMN13153367, study PRJNA577476) | soil metagenome | isolation source: 115 cm soil or saprolite under grassland replicate 2 | place: USA:California | collected 2016-06-15
CGCCTCGGTCGTCTCCGCCGCGGCTGCCTTCTGGGTTTCGCCCTTAGGCTCCGCCATCCTGACCTCCCGCTGGCTTCGGCTCCGCGTCGAGTTCCGCCTTGAGCTTCTTGCGCTTCTCTTCGTCGGTCAGAGTCGCCTGAAGGATTTCCTCGAGCTTCTCGTTGCTCTGGATCTTCCCGCGCAGATCGGCGAGCTGCCCGCGCAGCTCGAGGAGCTTACGTAGCGGCTCGATCTGCTGCGCTACGCGATCCGGCGAGAAGTCATCCAGGCTCGCGAAGTCCATTTCCACGGCGATCTTTCCGGCGTTCGGATCGTCGGACAGCTTGTTGTCCACCGTGACCCGCAGGTGCGGCTTCATGTTCGCGAGCACGTCGTCAAAGTTGTCGAGCGTGACCTCGACAAATTTGCGGTCCTTCAGCTTCGGCAACTCATCCTTCGGCTGACCGCTGAAATCCGCCAGCACCCCCATCACGAAGGGGAGCTCACGGACTTCCATCGCGCCGCCCGTCTCCACTTCGTATGTGATGTTCACGCGTGGTGGTCGAACACGCTCCAGCTTCTTATGAACGCTCTCCTTGGCCATGGTGCGCTCCTCGAACGGGTGGGCAGCAGCCGGACAAATCTCGTGGCGCGCGGAAGCGCTCCGACCTAAAGCCCCAGGCTAGGTAATATCCCCCGACCGGGGCCGTGTCAAGAAGTTGCGCGCCCTGCTCTGGACTTGCTTCCAAGGTCCGGTAGGTTATCGGTCCCATGAGGCAAATGCAGCCAGTCCTCTGGACGAAGGGCCTGCTGCTGACTCCGCAGCATCTGCAGACCCAGGACCGCTTTCTCGAGGACAGCATCGAGTTCTATCCCTGGGGCTTTCATCGCCTGAGCATTGATCGCGAAGCGCTGGGTGCCGGTCAGTTCGGGATTTCCTCAGCGACGGGGATCCTCCCGGACGGGTTGCTCTTCGAGGTCCCCGAGTCCGACCCCGCGCCGCCACCACGCCCCCTCGCGGCCTGCTGGCAGCCGGATCAACAGAGCCTCGACGTCTACCTCGCGATCCCCGAGTACCGCTACGGTGGGCTCAACGTGTCGAATCAGCAGGCAGACCGGAATACTCGCTATCTCGCCGAGGTGCTCAGTCGCCGGGACGAAAACACGGGTCTGGCGGAGAAGGCGCTGCTCGTCGCCCGCAAAAACTTTCGCGTGCTCACGGAAGGGGAGTCGCTCGAAGGCAGCTCCGCGCTCCACGTCGCCAGGATTCTGCGCTCAGCAACCGGCGACTATCAGCTCGATCCCCGGTTCGTGCCGCCGCTGATCGACATTGGCGCGAGCGAGTACCTCATGTCCATCGCGCGCCGCCTGGTGGAGCTGTTGGCGGCGAAGAGCACTGCGATTTCCGATCGCCGCCGCCAGAAGAATCAGAGCCTGGCCGAATTCGGCATCGCCGACGTCGCGAACTTCTGGCTCCTGTACACGGTCAACACCTACTTGCCGCAGTTCAGGCACCTGTTCGAAACCCGTCGCGGGCACCCCGCCGAATTGTATGCCGCGATGCTGTCCCTCGCGGGCGCATTGACGTCGTTCTCGCCAGGCATTCACCCCCGCGACCTCCCGCCATATGATCACGCCGACCTGTCGCGTTGCTTTACTGATCTCGACGAGAAGCTCCGCTTCCTGATCGAGACCGTCGTACCCGCCAACTACGTCTCGCTACCCGTGCGGCTGGTCGCTCCCTCGGTCCACGCCGCCGCCATCGACCAGGAGCGCTATCTCGCCGCGCCCGAGTGGTACCTGGCGCTCAGTGCCGCCCTCGAAGGGCCCGAGCTCGTGCGCCGCGCGTCGCAGCTGATCAAGATCAGCTCGCACGATCACATCGATCGGCTGATTCGACAGGCGTTGCCAGGCGTGGGCCTGACGCACGTGCCGAACCCGCCGAGCGCTGTCCCGGTGAAGCTCGATCATCAGTATTTCAGACTGGCGCGATCGGGGCCGGAGTGGGACGCCGTGACGCAGGCGCGCAACATCGCGGTGTATGTCTCGTCGGATTTTCCAGGCGTGCAGCTGGAGTTACTCATCGTGCTGCCCGCCCACGAATAGAACGGCGCTCGACGCACCGGACGCCTCGCCTACCGCAGGACGAAGTACAATGCGACTGCAATCAGCAACAAGAGACCGGAGCCGCCGAGAATAAGCGGTAACAGCGGCCGCCCCGGAGAGTCGCTGGCTCCTCCGGCCGCAGGCGACGCGGGCGCTGCGCTTCTTGCCGCTGCAGCGCTCGAGGACGGTTGTGCCGGTGCGACGAGACGCGTGTACTCGCTACCGCCTCCTCCTCCCCCTCCTCCTCTCATTCCCAGGCCCTCCGGTGCGCGGGCACCGGCCCCTTGTGCAGCACCGGGATCGGGGATGCCCGCCAGCATCCGAGTGAACTCGCCAGGCGCCGCTGGCTGGTTCGGTCTGCCGAGTGGACGCTCAGGCGCGTTTGGAGCGACGCTGCCCGAGGACGACGCAGGAGCGTCGAGTGCGCGCAGCAAACGCTCGGAAGAGGAATCGGCGGTGCCGAGTGGAGTGACTGCGGGCTCGACAACCGGATTGAATAGGTTGGTGAATTGCCCGGGCGGCGCAGATCCGTGAGCGCTTGGTGGAGCGGCGGCTTCCGACGGGGAAGCAGGCGTAGCCGGTGGCGCGGTCCCGACGGCACCGAACAGCTGCGTGAATTCGCCGGGCTTCTTGGCCGCTGGTGGCGGAGGAGCAGGCGCCGGTGGAACTGGCGACTGCGCATTCCACCGAATGACAGGTTTCGCGCGCCCCTCGTCCGGCTTGTTGGCCGGCTCGTCTCTCCATCGAACCACGGGACGCCGATTGACCTCAGGTGCGTCAGTCTGCGGCGGCGGCACATCGTTGCTTTGCGGTACCGAGTCGTCGGCTTCGACCGCGCCAAAGAATGCCGTGAAACCACCCGGGGCGAGGGGAGTGGGGGGAGTGGGGGACGCAGGAGCAGCGGGCGGAGCGGCGGGTGCCTTCGCGAGCTCGTCCGCACCGAACATCCTCGTGAATTCACCCGGCGCAGGACCGGACGCGGGACTGCTGGTCGCCGGTGGCGTCATCGCCGACTCGGTGGGCGGCAACTTCGCTTTGGATTCCAGCCACGCGGCGAGCGTCTTGAATCCTTGGATAAACTCCGTGACCAGCACGGTGGCACTATCGACGTCGAGCTGGTCAAGGATTCTCGTGCGATCGACGGGCCGCAGGCGGCTGAGAAGGGCGAGGAGCCGACGTTGCTCGTCCGGCGGCGCGCTGGCGAGAAAATGGACCATCACGACGCGGCCCGTTGGGCTCAGGGCGTGATGACTCTGCACACCCTGCTCATCGACGACTTTGAGCAGCTTGTAGCGGCTGCGGAATTCGTCGCCGGTCATGGTGGTACCCGGCGGTTGCTGGTCTTTGACTCGGCCTTCATAATACCTCGATCCGGCGACCCAGCGGCTCCGCAATAGTAGCGCGTCCCTGGGCACCCGGCAAACGGCGGGCGGCGCGAATTCATGACCTCCCAGGCAAGAGTGGTGTGGCAAGAGGGCATGCACCTGGCGCAGCATCACTTCCAGATGCAGAGCCGGTATTTCGAAGACGCCATCACGTTCGTGTTGTCGCATCTTTTCCACCGGCCGTACGGTCTCGCCGGCTTGGAACTCGATACCGAGGCGCTCTGGAATGGGACCGTGTCGTTGATCCACGCCAGGGGAGTCATGCCTGACGGGCTCGCCTTCCATTTTCCGGACGGTGATCCTCCCCCGCCGCCACGTGACATCGGCGATTTGTTCTCCCCGACGCAGGACAGGCAGCGCTTGCTGTTGGTCTTGCCTCCGTATCGCTCCGGCCAAGCGAATTGCGTCGTAAACGGCACCGCCGCGGAGCGGCGCTTTCGATACATCGCGGACACGAAGTCGTTCGCCGATGAGATCTCGGGCTCGGGAGATCATCCCGTGGACGTGGGCCGCAAGAATTTCCACTTGATCTTGGAGTCGGAGCAACCCGGCGATGTGGTGGCGTTGCCGCTGGCCCGCATCCGCAGGGACGGCACGGGACATTTCGTGTACGACGCGCAGTACATTCCACCGTTGCTGCAGATTGCCGCGGGGCAGAGCCTGATGCAGATGCTGCAGCGATTGATCGAAATCCTCGAATCCAAGAGCGATAGCGTGCGTGGCGAGCGCGCGGCCAAGGGCGGCGACTCAGGACAGGACCTCACGTCCTTCTGGCTGCTGCACACCATTCATTCGAGCCTCGCGCCGCTGCGCCACCACCTCCAGGTGAAGCGCTCGCGCCCCGAGCAGCTGTATGTCGAGCTCGCGCGGCTCGCGGGGGCGCTCTGCACGTTCTCACTTGACGCCCATCCGCGCACGCTGCCCGCGTATGACCATGACCAGCTGGAGGACTGCTTTGGCGCGCTCGAACGACACGTGCGTGCGCACCTCGAAGCCGTCATCCCCACGAACACGGTGACCATTCCGCTCGAGCGCACGCGCCCCTACCTCTTCACCGGCACAGTCAGCGACAAGCGGTGCTTCGGTCCGTCGCAATGGATCTTGGGCATCCGCTCCGGCGGCACGCAGGCCGAAGTCATTACACAAGCACCAAAACTCGTGAAGCTCTGCTCGGCGCAGTTTATCGAGCGAGTCGTAAAGCAAGCGCGGCCCGCGCTCGAGCTCGAGCACCTGCCGACACCGCCGACGGTGGTCGCAGCGCGGGTGGGCACGCAGTATTTCCGCCTCGCGCAGACGGGGCCGTGCTGGAAAGCGATTCAGCAGCAGGGAGAGATCGGGATGTACGTGCCGGCGGCGCTGGCCGACGCGGAATTTCAGCTCGTGGTCGCGCTCGAAGCGGCGCGTCTCGGTCGGAGCTGAGCCGGTGAGCATCTCAAGCAAGGGTGGACTCGCGCAGATTCTCCAGGAACCCTTCACTGCCGTGGTGCGGCTGCGTCGCAATCGCCAAGCCACCGCCGGCGCCGACGCATTTCGGAATCAGCTCAAGCAGCTGCTCAGTGGGGCGCATGCCGAGGCGACCCGCGCAGGATACAGCGCCGAAAGCATCAGATCCGCGATGTATGCCCTCGTGGTGTTTCTCGACGAGTCTGTACTCAACTCGGCCAACCCGGTTTTCGGAGAATGGGCACGCCGGCCGCTCCAAGAAGAGCTGTTCGGCGGCCACATGGGTGGGGAGCTTTTTTTCGAGAACCTCCGCGGGCTGCTCGCACGCCAGCAGTCGGACGAGACGGCCGATGTCCTCGAGGTCTACCAGTTGTGCCTGCTGCTTGGCTTTCAAGGCCGCTACGCCGCGGCCGGTCAGGGCGAGCTTGAGCGTCTGTCGTCGTTGGTCGCAGACAGAATCAAGCAAATGAGAGGCGGGTATGGCCCGCTCGCGCCCCACGGCCTTCCCGCGCCCGATGAAGTGCTGCCCGCGCGGCAAGACCCGTGGCTGCGTCCGCTCATCTACGTCGCCGGCGGCGCTTTCGTCGCCGCGCTGTTGCTGCTCGTCATTCTCAACATCTATCTCGGTTCCTGGGTGGGCGATCAACTGCGGACCATCAACCGGTGACCATGCCCATGCTCGCTTCGCCCCGGACCAAGTTGTGGCTCGTTGTCGGGGCCGGGCTGCTGCTGCTGCTGACACTGGTGTGGATGCTGGGCGGTTGGATCGGCGCGCGCGGCCCGGACCTGTGGGTGCTGCGTCTCGGGCTCGCTGGGGCCAGCACGGCGTTGGCGGTGGGCGTGGGCGCGTGGTTGCAGGCGCGGCTGCCCAAGCCGCCGCCGGATCAACTCGGCGGAGACGAGCTCGACACCACGATGGCGACGGCGCGGGCACGGCTCGCCGCTTCTCGGGCCGTCGGAAATGCGTCGCTGCGTGACCTGCCTGTGGTCTTGGTCGTCGGTCGCGATGGCACCGCGAAGACTTCCAGCGTCGTCAACTCGGGCCTCAATCCCGACTTGCTGGCGGGTGAAGTGTTCCACGGCGATCGCGTTGCCCCCACCGCGTGGGTCAACCTGTGGTATTCGCAGCCGGCGATTGTCGTCGAGGTAGGGGGCAAGGTCCTGACGGATGAAGGGCGATGGGGCCGTTTCCTGAGATACGTCCGCCCAAGTCGGCTGAAAGCGCTGCTGCCGGGACGGGCGCAAGCGTCCCGTGTTGTGGTGGTGTGCTTCAGCTGCGACGAGCTCCTGAAGCCTGGTAGTGCGACCGCGGTCCCGGTCGCAGCGGCCGAGTTACGCAAGAGCTTGGTAGAGCTCGCGCAGGCATTCGCGATCCGGTTGCCGGTCTACGTGCTCTTCACGAAGGCCGACCGAATCGGGTATTTCGCGGAGTACATGCGCAATCTGTCCCGGGAAGAAGTTCGCGAGGTCCTGGGGGCCACGCTGACGTGGCCTCCGGCGACGACCCCCGGGTTGTACGGCGAGCGTGAATTCCAGCGAATCACCGCGGCGTTTGACAAGTTGTCGCAGTCACTCGCCGACAAACGCGCGCCCCTGCTTGCCCGCGAAGGGGATGCCGCGTTCCGTGGGGACCTCTACGAATTCCCGCGGGAACTCCGCAAGATCATTCCGGTGGCGTCGCAGTTCTTGCTCGAGCTGTGCCGACCGAGCCAGTTGCAGGTCAATCCGGTGCTGCGAGGGTTCTACTTCACGGGCGTCCGTCCGGTGGTCGTGCGCGATGGCGCCGTGCCCGCTCCCGCGCCGGCCGCGGCGCAGGCGGGCGGCCGAGTTGGCGCCACGCAGATCTTCAGTGCGCAACCGCCCTCGACCGCCGCACCCCTGCCCCCGGTCGAACCGGGCGGACACAAAGTTCCTGAGTGGCTTTTCCTCGGTCGCTTGTTCCGGGAAATCCTGCTCGGGGATCGCGTGGCCATGGTCGCCGCGCTGGGATCGATGCGCGTCAACCTGTTGCGGCGCGTCGCGCTGTCGGCCGTGGCCGGATTTGCCGTCCTGTGGTTGCTGGGCCAGCCGATCTCGTGCGCCAACAATCGCGGCCTTGCGGCTCGAGCGATCGGCGCGCTCCGCAACCTGCAGGGTGGAACGCTGCGCGAAGGTGAGCTGCCCGGATTGGAGACGTTGCGGAACCTCGACACCGCGCGTTCGCAGCTGGAGCGCCTCGCCGATTATGAGCGCGATGGTGCGCCTCTCAGGCTGCGCTTCGGACTCTATCAGGGGTCGGAGCTTTACGCGCTGCTCGGAAAGACGTATCTGAACGAGTTCGAGCGCATCTTGATGCAACCGACGCGTGAAGCGTTACGGCGATCGCTGCGGGGTAGTATGGACTCCGCAGCCGCCCGCGATCGCACCTATCAGCTGTTGCGCGCCTACGTCATGGCGACTGAACGGCCCGACCGGGTCGAGGCGGGTTTCCTCACGCCCATGCTCCTCACCCAATGGCGAGGTTCCTGGCAGGTCGATTCGCTGCGTCGCGCCCTGGCTGAGAATCAGTTCCAGTTCTACGCGGCAAAGCTGTGCCCCACTGGCGCGTGTGAACCGGGTCATGCCGATCAGGAAACGCTCGATCGGGCGCGCAATTATCTCAAAGATTTCACTGGGCCCGAGGCGCTGTACCAGCAAATGGTATTAAAGGCCAGCAACGAGAATCGTTCAGTTCAATTCACCGGTGCGTCAGCGCTGATTGACGCGCAGGAGGTGCCGGGGGCATTCACACCTGCTGGCTGGGAATCCACGAACCGCTATCTGCGCAATGACGACAACTTCCTTACGGAGGACTGGGTGCTGCAGCAGCGGATCAGCGAGGATCCGTCGCGGATCCGCGAACGGCTGCGCGGGCTGTATCGCGCCGAGTATGTGCGGCAGTGGAGCACGTTCCTTGACGCCGCCGCGGTGCCGACCTTTGACAATCGCGCCGGCGCCGCCGCGCGGCTCAAGGACCTCGCCGCCCCCCAAGCGTCGCCCCTCGTCCGGGTGTTGGCGCTCGTCGCGCGCAATACGGATGTCGATCCCGACGGCGTGCGACCGAGTTTTCAAGCGGTCCGCGACCTCACGCCGCCCGGTACGAAGGATTCGGCCAGCGAGCAGCTGAAACCCTACTTCAAAGCGCTGTTGGACTTGCAGGTACTGGTGGAGGAGGCGTCTCGCGCCGGCCCTGCCGACATGCCGGCCTTGACCCAGAAGATCGCGGACGCAAATCGCGAGGCGCGGACGGCGGCTGGGGAGCTGGAACGTAGCTTCGGTTCGAGCGCGCCTCCCGTCGCCGCAGCGGTCGGCAAACTGCTGCGGGCTCCCATCGATCGCGTCGACGTATTGATGCGCGGCTTGCCCGGCATGGCCCTGAACGCAAGCGCCCGGAAGTTCTGCGAGGGATTCGATGCGCTCACGAGGAGGTTCCCATTCAATTCCGCCGGCGTGGATGCCGACCTGCGTGATTTCACAGCGATCTTCCAGCCCGTGGAAGGAGAGCTGTGGCGGTTTTACGACGAGGCGCTCCAGAACCACCTCGTCCGGTCGGGATTTCATGTTTCGGAACGCCCGGGGGCGGGAGTCTCACCAAACTTTGTCAGGTTTTTCAATCGCGCCGCGGCTATTTCGGCCTACCTCTGGAAGCCCGGCAACCCTGATCCGCAGTTCGATTTCGTACTGTTCTTCCCGGCGTCCGCCGAAGCCCCGCGCGTCACCCTCGACGTGAGCGGCCAGCACGCGGTCTGGGCCGAGCGCGATCGTCGGGCGCGGCCCTTCCTCTGGACTGGAAACAACCCCGGCGAAGTGATCATTGGGGCGCAATTCCGCGGCGCTGAAACGGAGCTGCGCAGGATCTCGGGCACCTGGGGGATTTTCAGATTGTTCCGCGAAAGCACCGCGTGGAGCGGCAGCGGCGGACCCTACACTTTGCAGTTCAACTTCCCAGATCGAGGTGTCGTCCTGCGGAACGTGCAGTTGAACGTTGCGGGGGAGACGCCCATATTGAGGCCCGACTTCTTCGGTGGACTGAAATGCGTCGAGCGCGTCACTCGATGAGCGCGGCGTCGTGGTGTCGGTGGGGATCGCTCGGGCTGGTGCTTATTGGCCCCTGCGGCCGCCAGCCGGCCGGGCTGAGCCCGGTCCTGCCGACACAACGCATCTACTACGATGATCGGCCGCCCGCCGGACAGTTTCGCGATTCAACGCGTCTCGTCATTCGGGACGCCCAGGGCTGGGACGACGTGTGGACGCGAGCCACAGCAGCGCAGTCGCCGCGGCCCGAGCAGCCCGTCATCGACTTCGGTCGCGAGTTCGTGCTCGTCGTGGGTGCGGGACGCCTGAGCCCTGGTGATCAGGTTAGAGTGGACAGCGTGGGGACCCGCGGCAAGTACTTTGTCGCCGTCGTGCGGACGATTCTGGCTTGCCAGCGTTTTCCCGGTGACGCCTACCCGCTCGAAATAGTCAAAGTGCCGAAAACCAAGAAGAATGTGACGTTCGACGAACGGCGGGAACGGGCACAGGGCTGTCAGTAGGGTCGGCGCTACAGTTTCAATCGCCCGTTGACGTCCACCAAAACGGCGTCCGGCGTGTCCACGAACACGATCTGATTCTCCAGCCGGATGATCGCTTCATCGGCGGGCCTTTCCCCTTCCCGCGGCCCATGTTGCCACGCCGATAATACACGACCTTGTCATTCCCCACCGTCTCGATGCAAATGATCGAGAAACGCTCTCATCGGCCCCCCCTTACCAGGTCACCTCCCGCGTTGCATGATAGCACGTTCCAAGTTGTAGCCCGCCTATTAGGGAAGGTAGTGTGGCGCCATGACCAAGCACCGGGCGTCGAACAGCTCACTCTTCTTGCTGTTGGTCCTCTCGCTCGCGGGGCTCGCCGTGCAGTGCGGCAGCCCCCCGGGGCCCACCAAAGACCCGCTGATCGTGCTCTCGGCCACGAGCCGGAGCTTCACTGCGACGCAAGGGGGAGCGAGCCCGGCGGTGCAGACGGTCATGGTGAGCAATGGTGGGGACGGGACGCTGAGCGGGCTGACCGCGACCGTGTCCTTCACGACGGGCCAGGGGTGGCTTGCGGCGAGCCTGAGCTCGACGACGGCGCCGAGCACGCTGACGCTCACGGCGACGACGGGCACGCTCGTGGCGGGGACGTACACCGCCACGGTGGCAGTGACGGCGACGGGGGTGTCGAACAGTCCGCAGACGGTGAGTGTGACGTTCACCCTCGCGCCGAGTGCGCCCGCGGCTCCGTCGAATTTGGCGGCGACGGCCGCCTCGAGCTCGCAGATCAACCTGAGCTGGACGGACAACGCGACGACCGAGGACGGCTTCCAGATCGAGCGCTGCAGCGGGGCGGCGTGC
>WNGB01020052.1_pt1 | contig 10306 bp, 9 predicted proteins | sample 5400681 | NCBI WGS metagenome assembly WNGB01 (sample SAMN13153367, study PRJNA577476) | soil metagenome | isolation source: 115 cm soil or saprolite under grassland replicate 2 | place: USA:California | collected 2016-06-15
CGCACGGCGGAAATCGCGGCGGCGGTGGCCGACAGCCAGCGGGCCGCCAACGACCTGCGCCGGGCGGTCCCGTTGCATCAGAGCGGCGTCATCTCGGAACAGCAATACGAGAATCTCGAGGCGACCGCGGCCGCCGCCGCCGCTCGCCTCCAGGCGGTCCGCGCGGCCACGCGGGACTCGGCGGCAGCGCGCGCCGGCCTCCTCGTCACCGAGTCGGTGCGCGACCAGCTGATCGTCATCGCGCCCGAAGACGGCGTCGTGCTGACCCGCTTCGCCCATCCGGGGGAGGCCCTCTCGGCCGGCGCACCGGTCGTGTCGGTGGGGTTGGTGCGGCGTCCCTGGATCCGGGCATACGTCGGCGAACCGTTCATCGCTCGGCTCAAGGTCGGCCAGTCCGTTACGGTGCGGCTCGACGGCTACGACCGCTCCTTCGCGGGACGAGTCGTGGAGATCGCGTCGCGGGCCGAGTTCACCCCCCGCGCCGCGCTGACGGAGCGCGAGCGTGCGGATCTCGTATTCGGGATCAAGGTCGAAACGGACAGCCAGGACCTGGGCGGCCGACTCAAGGCGGGGATGCCCGTGACCCTCGAGATCGAGCTCCTGTTGTGACGCAGGCAGCGGTCGAAACTCGCGACCTCACCCGTCGATTCGCCACGCTGACGGCAGTCGCGCATCTCAGCTTGCGGATCGAGCAGGGCGAGGTGTTCGGTCTGCTGGGCCCGAACGGGTCAGGCAAGACCACGGCGATTCGCATGCTGTGCGGCCTGCTCGAACCTTCGGAGGGGACGGCGCTGGTCGCCGGTATTGACGTGCGCGTCGCTCCCGAGCAGGTGCGGCAACACATTGGCTACATGTGCCAGAAGTTCGGGCTTTACGAGGACCTCACCGTGGCCGAGAACCTTGCCTTCTACGGCGGGATCTACGGGCTGCGCAACACCGCCCGCGCGTCCCGCGTCTCGGAGGTCGTCGCGTTCCTCGGTCTCCAACGGCGGCTCGGGCAACTGGCGGCGCAGCTCTCGGGCGGATGGAAGCAACGCCTCGCGCTGGGCTGCGCGCTGCTGCACAAGCCCGCGGTGCTGTTCCTGGACGAACCGACCGCCGGGGTCGACCCCGCCGCGCGCCGCGACTTCTGGCGCACCATCCACGACCTGTCGCGTCAAGGAACGACGGTCATCGTCACGACGCACTACATGGACGAGGCCGAGCAGTGCGGGCGCCTCGCGATGATGAACGGCGGACACCTCATCGCGCTCGGCACGGCCGTCGAGGTCGCCGCCCAGGTCGGCGGCCGGACGCTGGAGGACGCGTTCATCATTTTGCAAGAGCGGGCCGCGTCGTGATCGCGCGCTTCTGGCCCATGTTCCGCAAAGAATTCATTCAGATGCGCCGGGACCGGCTCACCCTGGGCATCATGATCGGCATGCCCGTGGCCCAGCTGCTGCTCTTTGGCTTCGCCATCCAGACCGAGGTGCGGAACCTGCCGACGGTGGTGGTCGACGAGTCGCGCACACCGGAGAGCAGGGCCTTGATCGCCGCGTTCGAGAATACCGGAAACTTCCGCGTTGTCGCGCACGTGGACGATCGCCCGGCCCTCGATCGTGCGATCGCCAGGGGCGATGCACAGGCCGGCATCATCGTCCCCTACGACTACCCGCGCGCGCTGGCACGCGGCCCGTCGGCAACGGTCCAAGTCATCGTGGACGCCGCCGATCCCCTCTCGTCCCAATCCGCCATCTCGGCCGCTTCCGGGGTCGCCCAGGCGCGCACGCTCGCGATCGTGAGTCGCGCGGCGGGCGCGGCGGGGGCGGCGGCTCCCCGGGTCGAGGCCCGGGTGCGGCCGCGCTATAATCCGGGATTGCGCAGCCCGAATTACATCGTGCCGGGCCTCGTGGGGGTGATCCTGACCCTGACCCTGGTGCTGGTCACCTCCATGGCCATCGTGCGCGAGCGGGAGCGCGGCACGCTCGAGCAGCTGATCGTCACGCCGATCACGAAGACGGAGCTGATGCTCGGCAAGATCGCGCCCTACGTGGGCGTCGGCCTCATTCAGATGACGGCCGTGCTCGTGCTCGGCCGGTACGTCTTCGACGTTCCCCTGACGGGCAATGTGCTCCTGCTCTATGCAATCGCGTTGCTCTTCGTCGTGGCGAGCCTCGCGCTCGGCCTCTTCATTTCCACGCTCGTGCGGACGCAGCAGCAGGCGATGCAGGTCAGCTTCTTCTTCGTCCTCCCCAACATCCTGCTGTCCGGCTTCATGTTCCCGCGTCAGGCGATGCCGGTCATCTTCCAGTGGGTCGGCGTCCTGCTGCCACTTACGCATTTCCTCAAGGTCCTGCGTGGAATCCTGTTGAAGGGCGTGGGGTTCGACGAGCTGTGGCGCGAGGTGGCGGTGCTGACGGCGTTTTCGCTGGGGCTGATCGTCCTCGCCGTACGACGGTTCCACAAGACGCTGGACTAGGCCTTCCCGCCCGCGACGCCGATCCGGTCCGGGTCGCCCTTCTTGCCCCGCTCCAGCGCCGCCTCGACCTGCGCGAACAGATCCTCGGGCCGCAGGACCTCCGTGTGCGGGAACGCGACGACGCCCGCGGTCAGGCTCGGCACCTGCCCGCGCGGGAGGTCGGGGAAGGTGTGGCGGGCAACCACGTGCCGCAGCCGCTCCACGAAGCGCCGGCCGCCCTGCGTGTCGGTCTCCGGGAGCACCAGCGCGAACTCGTCGCCTCCGTAGCGCGCCACGAAATCCGGCGCCCGGATCTCGCGTTGCATCATGGCGCCGATCTCCGCGAGCACGCGGTCGCCCGCCTGCTGGCCCAGCCGCTCGTTGATGTCCCGCAGCCGGTCCACGTCGATCACCACGAGCGCGAACCGTAGTGAATAGCGCCGGGCGCGCTCGAACTCGTCGCGCAGGCGGCGGTCCAGCGCGTCGAGGCTGGCACAGCCCGTGAGCACGTCGGTGACGCCGGCGCTGATCTGGCGCCGATAGATCGCCGCCCGGCGCTCCTCGTTCTCGAGTACCCGCGCCGCAGCCTGGGCGATCGTATTGGCGAACGCGACGTCCTGGGGGCGGAGCTGGGGATCCCCGCGTATGGTGCGCAGGAAGAACACCCCGGCGGCGCGGCCTTGCACGAACACGGGCAGCGCCACCGCCGACTGCACGTTCACCTCGATCCGTTGCTGCAACCAGCGCCGGCGAATCGACTCGAAGAGCGGGTGCTCGTGAACGTCCGGAATGAGGACGGGCCGTTCCGTGCGGATCGCTTCCTGAATCTCCGGGTAGCGCTCGAGCTCGACCCGCAGGTCGCGGATGGACGGGTTCTCGTACACCGCGACCACGCGGCCTTTGTCTTCTCCCGGGGCCGTGAGCACGAACGAGCAATGGGTGAGGCCGAAGGCATGCCCGACCCGGCGGACCAGGGTTTGGAAGATCTCGTCGGCGCGCAGGGCGCCCGAGACTTCCTGGAAGATATCGAACAGGAGGTCGCGGGTCCGCAGCGCGTCCTGGGCCTCGCTCAGATCGTGGCGCAGACGCAGATCGGCGTCGATGCGGGCGCGCAGCTCGCCGAAGTGCACGGGGCTCGCCATGGCGTCCCGCGCCCCCGCCTGGAGCGCGTCCGCCACGGCGGCGGCCCCGCCGTCCGCCACCAGGACGATGACCGGGGCCCCCGCGAAGCGCGCGGCCGTCGCCAGATCGCGCACCGCCTCCGCGAGGCCGGCCTCCTTGGCGGCGATGGCGAGGATCAGAAGGTCGGGAGGCTGCTGCTGCGACCGGTCGGGGCCCGGCTGTGGATAGGCGGCCTCGGTGACCTGGAAGCCGCCCCGCACCAGAAACCGCTCGAGCCCGTCGGGACGGGCCCCGGCGTCGCCGACGAGGAGGATTCGGTGCTTGGGTTGTTCCGGCAACGGTCCTTACCGCACGATGACGGGTGTCAAGGTATAGTTCACCCTATGGGACGGCAACCGCGGAGAGCGGTGGGTGCGCGGTCCGGCGCCTGAGACGCGCCGCCAGCGGCGCCGCATGGTCGCGAGTCAGCTCGCGAGCCGCGGCATCCACGACTGCCGCGTGCTCGCCGCCATGGCGTGGGTGCCGCGCGAATGGTTCCTCCCCCCGCACCTCGCGAGCGAGGCCTACGAAGACGCCCCGCTGCCGATCGGGAGCGGGCAGACGATCTCCCAACCTCTGATTGTGGCGTTGATGACCGAAGCGCTCGCGCCCCGGCGCCGGGACCGCGTGCTCGAGATCGGCACCGGCTCCGGTTACCAGACGGCGATCCTGGCACGTCGCGCCGCGCGCGTCTACACGATCGAGCGGCTGCCCGACCTGCTCGTCGAAGCGGAGGAGCGATTTCGGCGCCTCGGCCTCACGAACATCGAGACCCGGCTGGGCGACGGCGCGGCCGGCTGGCCCGAATGCGCGCCGTTCCAGGGCATCATCGTGACCGCCGCCGCGCCCGGCGTGCCGGAGCCGCTCACGGAGCAGCTCGCGCCCGGCGGCCGTCTCGTGATCCCGGTCGGTGACCTCGCGTCCCAGGAGCTGGTCATCTTACAGCGCGGCCCGGCCGGGCTCGCTGAGCGACGCGCCGGCGGCGTGCGGTTCGTGCCCCTCATCTCCCGGCTCGCGTTCACGGAGGAGCCCTGGGCGTGAGGCGCATACCCGGCGACCTGCTGGGCGCCCACGTGTCGACGCAGGGCGGCGTGGCGGAGGCGCCCGCGCGAGGGAACGCGATCGGAGCGACCGCGATTCAAGTCTTCACGAAGACACCCAACCAGTGGCGCGAGCCCAGCCCCCGGGACGGCGACGTGGTGGCCTTCCGCGCAGCGCTGGCCGCGAGCGGAATTCGCGCCGTCGTATCACATGACAGCTACCTCATCAACCTGGCATCGCCGGATGAGGCGTTGCGCGAGAAAAGCGTTGCCGCGTTCACCGGCGAGCTGGTCCGCTGCCGGGCGCTCGGGATCCCCTGGGTCGTGTCGCACCCCGGTAACTATATCGACGACCGGGCCGCGGGGCTCGCGCGCAACGCCCGCGGCTACGCCCAGTGTCTGGCGGCGGTCCTGGGGGAGGTGGGCGTGTTGATCGAAGGAACGGCGGGCGCGGGAACGGTGCTCGGGAGCACGTTCGAGGAGCTGCGGGCGGTGCGCGACGCGCTGCCCGCCGGGTTGCAGGCTCGGGTGGGGTTCTGTCTCGACACGGCGCATCTGCATGCCGCCGGCTATGATGTGGCTACGGCGCTCGAGGAGGTGTGGGAGCGGTTCGACCAGGTGGTCGGGCTCACGCATCTCAAGTGCTTGCACCTCAACGACTCCAAGGGCGCGCCCGGCTCGCATCTCGACCGCCACCAGTGGATCGGCGAGGGAACGATCGGCCCGGAGCCGTTCCGGCGCATCATGCGCGACCCGCGGCTCGCGCCCGTGATTAAGATTATCGAGACGCCGAAGGGCGACGATCCGATCCGTCACGACCGCCGGATGTTGCGCCGGCTGCGCGCGTACGCGCGCGGGACCCGCCGCAACGAGCGGATGACGCAAACCGTAGGCAGGGCGTGATCGCACTGACGACGACCCCCAATCGCTGGACCCGGCGCCTCGCCGCGCTGCTCCTGGTGCTCCAAGGCCTGGCCGGGGGCGCGGTATCGCTGGCGCACGCGTCGGAGCGGCTCAGCGCGCCGGCGCACATCGAGGCGCAGCATGGGGCGGGTTGCCTCGCGTTGCACGACAGTCTGCGCTGCTCGATGTGCCAGTACGCCGGGTCGCAGGTGACGGCGCCGCCGGTGCGCGCGCAGGCCACGGCGGCCACGACCATCGAGCGGCGTCCGATCGAGCGCGACGTCGCGCCGTACCGCCGTTCCGACCACCGCACCGCCCCACCCCGAGCTCCCCCCGCCTCCCGTTCCTAGCATGACGGCGGCCGGCCGTGCCGGCCCGCCGACCGTGGGCGCCCGCTGTGCGGCGGGGCGCCCGCCGGCAACACTGGAACGGGAGACTCTTCAGGATGACTCGATATCACCTTGCCGTTGTGGCCGCGCTGGCTGCCCTGCTCGCGCCGGCTGGCCGCGCGTCGGCCCAGCAGCCCGCGGAGCAGCGCCGAGTGGACTCGCTCGCGGCGGAGGTTCGGGCGCTCAAGGCCCGGCTCGACAGTTTGCGCGCCCAGGTCGCGCGCGCGCCGACGGCGGCCCCCGCCAGACGGGACACCGCCGCCATCGACGAGCTCGCGGCGCTGCGCGCCGCCGCCGCGGCCGCGGCGGGCACCGATACCGCGAGGCTGAGAGCCGACACGGCGCAGCCGACGCGGTTCATCGGGCGGGAGCGCAACCAAGCGCAGCTCAATCCGGAGATCAGCGTGACGGGGGACGTGCGGGCCAATGGCTACACGGAGGGGGTGCAGCGGGAGAACTTCGACCCGCGGGAGTTCGAAGTGGGATTCCAGTCGGCGCTCGATCCCTACTCGAGCACCAAGATCTTCGTGAGCTTCGAAAACGGTAATGTCAGCATCGAGGAAGGGTATGCGTACTGGACCGGCCTGCCGGGGCGCATCCGCTTCGACATCGGCAAATTCCGCCAGCAGTTTGGCGAGTTGAATCGCTGGCACCTGCACGCGCTCCCGGAGACCGAATACCCGCTTGCGTTGCGGGCTTATCTGGGTGAAGACGGGCTCGCGGGAACGGGGATCTCGCTGTACCGCGCCTTCGGGGGGCTCGGCGTGCACGAGCTGACGGCCCAGCTGACCCGCAGCGAGAGCGACAACGAGCTGTTCGGCGGCAGCGGCCGGCCGACGTATCTCGTCCGGTTGCTCAACTTCTGGCAGCTGACGCGCTCGACTTACGTCCAGCTCGGCGGCACGGGGCTGTACGGCACGGACCCAGACTCGAGCCTTCGTACCAAGGTAGGCGGCATCGACTTCCGCCTCACGTGGCGGCCGCCGGCCGAGGCGCTGTATCGGGAGTGGACGCTGCGCGGCGAGCTGTACGCGCTTCGCAAAGAGTACGCCGGCGCCGGCACGACACGGCTCGGGTGGTACGCCGGGACCACCTACAAACTCGGCCAGCGTTGGATCGCCGGAGCGCGCTACGATTACGTCGAAGACCCGCTCTTCGGAGTTGTCACGCGGCAAGTGATCCCCTCCCTCACTCTGTGGCAGAGCGAGTGGGTGGAGCTACGGGCGCAGTACACCTGGGCCAAGACCGCCGGGGTCGACGCCACGAACCAATTTGCCCTGCAGGCGGTTTGGGCGATTGGACCACACAAACACGAGACCTACTGACATGCTACGACTCACGGCAATGCTCGTTGCTCTCCATGTTCCCGTGACACCCCCGCCCGTCCGAGCGCCGGTCGCGGACAAGGTCAAAGTCGTCACGTCGCTCACGACGTACGGGGCCATCGCGCGCGAAATCGTCGGGGATCGGGGCATCGTCAGCTCGATTGCCACCGGCGACGAGAACCCGCATTACGTCCAGCCTAAGCCGAGCTTCGTGCCGCTGCTGGGCCAAGCCGACGTGTTCGTAACGACGGGTCTCGACCTCGAGCTGTGGGTACCGGCGCTACTCGACAAAGCGAACAATCCCAGGGTGACAGAGGGCGGGCCGGGCTATGTCGCGGCCTACGCCGGCATCGACCTACTCGACGTGCCCACGACCTTCTCACGCTCCCAGGGCGACATCCACGTGTACGGCAACCCGCACATCTGGACCAGTCCGCTCAATGCGGTCCAGATCGCCCGCAACATCCTGACCGGCCTGAAGCGTGTCTCCCCCGAGAACGGCGAATACTTCTCGCAGCGCGAGAAGGACTTCGAAGACCGCATCTACCAGGCCTTGTTCGGCAACGAGCTCGTGACACTAATTGGCGGCCCGACGCTCGCTGACTTGGATCGGCAGGGAAGGCTGCTCGACTTCCTGAAGGCAAAGCAGTACCAGCGTGCGCCGCTTATCAATCGGCTCGGCGGATGGCTCAAAGAGGCAATGCCGTTCCGCGGGAAGCCGGTCGCCTGCTATCACAAGGAGTGGGACTACTTCTCCCGGGAGTACGACGTCCTATGCGTGGATTACATCGAACCGAAGCCCGGGATACCACCCACGCCGGGGCATGTGCTCGAGGTCATCAACGAAATGCGAACGCAGCACATCCAAGTTCTGCTCTCCACGAACTACTACGACCGCAACCAGGTCAGGGAAGTGGCGCAGAAGACGGGTGCGAAGGCCGTGATCGTGCCGTCGAACACCGGCGGCGCGGCCGGGATCAATACGTACTTCGACCTCATGAACCTCTGGATCTCAGAGCTCGCCCACGCCTTCGGCACGGGCACCGCCACGGCCAACTGACTAACAACGGGGAGTCGAGATGAGCGGTCTCCAGCTGATGATTCCACCCTTCGTGGCCTGCATGGTGCTCGTTGCCATGCTGTCCTACCTGGGGCTGCATGTGATCGCGCGCGAGGTGATCTTCGTCGACCTCTCGCTGGCGCAGATGGCGGCCCTGGGCGGACTGTCGGCGTTGTTGATTCACGTGGAGGCCGATTCGACCTGGGCGTCGTCGCCCCGGGAGGAGCGCCGCGTGCCGCAAGAGGCGTTCATCGGTATCGTCTATGTGGTCGCCTCCGCAGCCGCCGTCCTCGTTGCGAACAAGGTTCCGGGGGGCGGCGAAGCGATCGAAAAGACCCTCACCGGCAGTATCCTCTGGGTGACGTTCCAGCCCACGATCATCAAGCTGGCGGCGGCCTACGCCGCGCTCGGCGTGTTCCACTACTTCCTGCGCCACCGGTTTCTCACCATCTCGTTTCACCCGGAAGAGGCCGAGCGCCTGGGCTGGAAGATCAAATGGTGGGACTTCTTGTTCTATCTATCGTTCGGCGTCGTGATCACGCTCGCCGTGCCCGTCGCCGGAGTGCTGATGGTCTTTAGCTTCCTGGTCGTCCCTGCCGTGATCGCGTTCCTCTTCACTCGCGATATGCGGCGCCTCACCTACATCTCCTGGGGCTCGGGGGCGCTCGCCTCGATCCTGGGCCTGTGGATGTCGCTCGCTGGTGACCTGCCCACCGGCCCGCTAATCGTGTGCATGTACGGGGTGGTGCTGGTCGCCGCGGTCGTGCTGCGGAAGGTCATCCGCAGTCCACGCAACCCGGCCGTGCTTGACAGCACTGCGCCGCGGGGATAGCATAACTCCTTCACAAAAAAGGACTTGTGTCCTCGATGTCGATCCGCCGCCAGGAGGCCCTCGACTATCACGCGCAGGGTCGCCCGGGGAAGATCCAGGTCTCGCCGACCAAGCCGTTCAAGAACCAGCGCGACCTGTCCCTCGCCTACACGCCCGGCGTGGCGGAGCCGTGCCGGGAAATCGCCGCCCGGCCGGAGGAGGCCTACACCTACACGGCCAAGGGCAACCTCGTGGCCGTGGTCACCAATGGGACCGCGGTACTCGGCCTGGGCAATATCGGTCCGCTCGCGGGCAAGCCGGTGATGGAGGGCAAGGGGATCCTGTTCAAGGCGTTCGCCGACATCGACGTGTTCGACCTCGAGGTAGGCTCGGAGAACCCGGAGGACGTCATTCGGTTCTGTCAACTGCTCGAGCCGACGGTGGGTGGGATCAACCTGGAAGACGTCCGCTCCCCCGACTGCTTCTACATCGAAAAGACGCTGCGCGACACCCTCACCATTCCGGTCTTTCATGACGACCAGCACGGGACGGCGATCATCACGGGCGCGGCGTTGCTCAATGCCCTGGAGCTGGTGAAGAAAGACATCGGGAGCGTCCAGGTCGTCTTTGCCGGCGCGGGCGCCGCGGCGATCGCCACGGCGGAGCACTACGTCCGGCTCGGCGTGCCGCGCGAGCACATCACGCTGTGCGACCAGCATGGGGTCGTACACGCCGACCGGAGCGACCTGGACGAGTACCGGCGGCGGTTTGCCGTCCGGGGGAAAGCCCGGACGCTCGCCGAGGCCCTGACCGACGCGGACGTGTTCGTGGGACTGTCGGTGGGCGGGATCGTCACGGGGGAGATGCTCAAGGGCATGGCCAAGCGCCCGATCGTGTTTGCGCTGGCCAATCCCAACCCGGAGATCACGCCGGAAGAGGCCCGCCAGGCGCGGAGCGACGCGATCATCGCCACCGGCCGGTCGGACTATCCCAATCAGGTGAACAACGTGCTGGGCTTCCCGTTCATCTTTCGCGGCGCGCTCGACGTGCGCGCCAAGAAGATCAACGAGGAGATGGAGATGGCGGCCACGCGGGCGCTCGCAGCGCTCGCGAAGGAAGAAGTGCCCGATTCGGTGATGCGGGCGTACGGACTCGAGCGGCTCCGCTTCGGTGCCGACTA
>WNGB01035038.1_pt1 | contig 10305 bp, 9 predicted proteins | sample 5400681 | NCBI WGS metagenome assembly WNGB01 (sample SAMN13153367, study PRJNA577476) | soil metagenome | isolation source: 115 cm soil or saprolite under grassland replicate 2 | place: USA:California | collected 2016-06-15
CTTCTGACCGGCCTGGCGCACGGTCATGTCGCCGCGCTTGTCGTCCACGACCCCACGTTAAGGGGACAGCCCTCGCTCGCCCGCTCTGGCTGACCCTTACTCAGCCATCGTGTGCGCGTGTGCCACGAGGCCGGTCCTGCGCAGGATGCGCGCGATACGCAGCGCGTCACGGCGGTCGTCGGCGATCGCGAACAGCGTCGGTCCGCTGCCGCTCTGCGCCAGGGCGATGCCACGCCGGGCCGCGATCGCGCGCGCGCCGGCGATCGCGGAGCAGAGACGCTGTGCCGGACCGAGGAGATCGTTGCGCGCGTTGTCTCGCAGCAGCTGCGGCGTGACCACGCGGCGCGCGAACGCGTCACGCAGCACGTCGACGGCGGCGGCGGCACCGCGATCGTCATCTCGGAGCTCGGCGAAGACGTCGCTCGTCGCGAGACGGGCGTCCGACCGCACGATCACGACATGTGTCGCTGGTGGATCGGGCAGTACATCGACACGATCGCCGCGGCCGGTGACGAATGCGACGCGTGCGCGGCTGACGAAGAACGGAACGTCCGACCCGATCGACGCCGCGAGCGCGATGAGGTCGACGTCCGCGCGGTGCCAGGTCGTTGCCAGAGCGCGAAGCACGGCAGCGGCATCGCTCGATCCGCCGCCGAGACCCGCGGCGACTGGCACGCGCTTGCGGATGTGCACGAACGCGGCGGGTTCATGGCCGGTGGCCGCAGCCATAGCGCGCACCGCACGGCTCGCGAGATCGTCGCCGCGCGGCGCGCCGACATCCGGCGCGATCCGCACTTCGAGGCGCCCGCACTCGGCGACGCGGACGCGATCGGCGAGATCGATGGTCGCGAAGACGCTGCGCAGCTCGTGATACCCATCGTCCCGCTTGCCACCGACCGCGAGCGCGAGGTTGATCTTCGCGGTCGCGCGCAGCGTGACGGCGCGCGTCACAGCAGCGGATCGCTCGGCACGCCCAGGGTGCGAGCCAATGCGACCCACTCTTCGAGCGTGAGCTCCTCCGCGCGGCGCCGCGGATCGATGCCGCACTCCCGCAGGGCGGCCTCGGCGCGGTCCGGCGCCACGCCCGCCTCGTGCCCCAGCGCGCCCCGAAGCTGTTTGCGGCGGTGCCGGAATACGTCACTGACGAATCCCAGGAACGCGCGCCGCTCGAGCGGTGCGAAGACCGGTCGGGTGCGCGTCCGAAGCGCGACGACGGCGGAGGTTACCCTCGGCGCCGGACGGAACGCGCGCGGCGGGACGCGGCGAACGATCTTCGCCTCGGCGAAGGACTGGACGAACACCGAGAGGAAGCCGCGCTCCCTGGCCGCCTGCGACGTCGCGACGATCCGGCGCGCGACCTCCTCCTGCACGAGCACCACCACGACGGGCGGCCGCCGATCGTCGCCGATGAATCGCTCGAGGAGCGGTGTAGTGATCTGGTACGGCAGGTTCGCGACGATGCGCGTGGGCGCGCGGTCGCAGAGTGCGAAAAGGTCGATCTGGAGCGCGTCGGCTCGCACGACCCGGACGTTGTCGTGGCCGCCGAGCGCTTCCTGGAGCACCGCCACCATGCGCTCGTCGATCTCGACCGCCGTCACGGAGCGTGCGCGCGCGGCCAGCTGCGCGGTGAGGACGCCCGGGCCGGGCCCGACCTCGAGAACGTCGTCCTGCTCGGAGAGCTCGGCGGCATCGACGATGTCGCCAAGCACGCTGCGATCGACGAGGAACCGCTGTCCCAGCGAGGTCGCGGCGCGGGACTATTTGCACGCCCACTGCCACGCCTGGCCGCTACCGAACATGTACGCGGCGACGTTCGCGTTCGCGACGGGATCGAACGCGCTGGCGCCGGCGTACCCGGCGCGGACGCTGTTCGCCGCCCAAGTCGTCGGGATGAACTGGAACAGGCCCGAAGCGCCCGAGCGGGCGTTGTATGCGAGCGGGTTGTACCGGCTCTCGCACCACGCGACGCGGAGAAGCTGGTTGGCATCCGCGCCCCAGGCCGCGGCCGCGGCACGGATCACGGACTCGATGTCGGCGGGCGCCGGCGCCGGCTTCGTTCCGACGCGGCGGACCTCCGCCACCGGCGTGACGACCTCGACGCTGCTGACGAGCGTACGGCCCGCCTCGGCACCGTCGACGACCTGCACGCGGTAGGTGTTGTCGGCCAGCCCGGGCACGCCAGGCGTCACCACCACGACGCGTCCGGTGAGGAGCTCGGCATCCAGGATGACCTGGACCGGGAAGCTGACGGTCTCCCGGACGACATCGTCGAAGTCGCCGACGCGAACGAGATGGATGACGTCGCCGGCACCCACGATCGCGTTCCGGGGACTATCGATCCGATCCTGGGGGCTCAGTTCGATGCCGTTGACGGCAAGGGCCTCGGCAACCGTTGCCGCCCGCGGGGCACGGAGCGGTGTCACGCCAGTGGCGTCGACGAGCGTAAGCGGGATGCTGGGAGCGATGATCCGGAGGAACGCCGGTGCCGGCGGCGGAACGTCACGCGGCAACGACCGTGATACCGGGGTGACACGAGCAGCGTCGCTCGGAGGCGCGGCCGCGTCGGGCGCCGCGCCCTCGGCCAGCGCCCAGGAGGCGCCGAACGCGACGAACGTGAGAAGCGCGAGCGCCGCGACGCGCAGCAGCTCGCTGATCGTCGTCCGGTGTAGCGTTCCACCCTCCCACCCCCTCACTGGCCGGGCATGGCGATGCCCTAGATGTACTGAGGGGGAACGCCGCAGATGCTAGCAGAGCCCCTAAAGGCGACGTTTAGCGGCTTGCGCCGCGGTTTAGGTGGATAACTGGACGATTATCGTCCGCGCGGCGCCTTCCATCCGAGAGACTCGAGATGCGCGCGAACCTCGGGTCCGGTGTCATCGCGAGCCAGCGCGGCGTCGACGAACGCGTTCGCGTAGCCGATCTTGTCTCCGCAGTCGTAGCGCTGGCCCTTCAGCTCGACCGCCCAGACCGGTGCGCCCTGTCGGGCCATCTCGGCGACGGCGTCGGTGAGCCAGACCTCGCCGCCGCGCCCGGCCGGCTGCTGCGCCAGTACCTCGAAGATCTCCGGCTCCAGCACGTAGCCGTGCACCGCGGCGAGGTCGCTGGGCGCCTCCTCGGGTGTCGGCTTCTCGATGATGGCGATGACCCGCCGGGTCTCCTGGTCGACCTCCGTGCCGGCGACGACCCCGTAGCGGCTGATGTCCTTCTTCCCGACCCGGATACATCCGACGACGCTGCCGCCGCCCAGACGATCGCGGGCCCGGATGAGCTGGGTGAGCGCGGGCTCCTCGCCCAGCATGATGTCGTCGCCCCAGAGCATCGCGAACGGCTCGTCGCCGACCAGGGCTCGCGCCTGCAGCACCGCGTGCCCGTTCCCCTTTGGCTCGGCCTGCAGCACCGACTTCACCTGCGCCAGCCGCTCGGCGCGTTTCAGCAGCTCGAGATCTTGCTTGCGCATGTCGGCCGCAAGTCGCGCCTCGATGCGCGGACTCGGCTTGAAGTACGCCTCGACCCACTCCTTGCCCGGCCCGACGACGAGGACGACGCGTTCGATACCCGACGCGGTCATCTCGGTGACGACAAGCTCGATGACCGGCGTGTCGACGATAGGGATGAGCTCCTTGGGTACGGCCCGGCTGATGGGGAGAAAGCGCGTGCCCAGACCGCCCGCCGGGATGACGCCGTACTTCACGGGCCTGACCGCCGGCCCGGGGAGGTGGCGCGCGCCCGTCACCGGCGTTCGACCGTGACGCTGAATGGGACCGTCTGCGTCGTCCGCACCGCGAAGCCCGTGACGGCGAGAAGCGGCGCGCGCCGGTCGCTCGACGTGTCCACGTCGAGGTCGAGCGTGCCCGCATCGACGATGCGCCGATCCACCGCCGTCCCGTTGGCCGTGAAGCGCAGGAGCTGCACGACGAAACGCTGCGCGACGGCGTTCGTCGAACGGACGAAGCCCTCGGCTTTCCAGCCGTTGTCGCTCTCGGCGTCGTCGTTCAACACGCCGGTGATCGTGACGTCGTCCAGTGCGAGCCCATGGAGATTCAGGGCGCCGTCGGTCACGTACTCGAAGCGAAGCTCGATCTCCTTGCCCACGTACGCGGAGAGGTCGATCTCCTGCTGGATCCAGGCCGGCGTCCGGCCAGTCCCCGACACGTCCGTATAGCCGTTTCCAAGATTCGTGCCGTTCGGGTCCTGCGTCGTCGTCGCGGGCGCGGCGAGCGTCGTCCAGCGCACGCCTCCGTCGGTGGAGACCGCGACGTACGCGTAGTCGTAGTCCTTCTCGATCTCGTACCACGTCCAGTACGAGAGGACCGGCCGCGTCGCGCCGCGCAGATCCACCGTGCGCGTGAGTCTGCTGTCGAGACCGTCAGCGCGATCGGACCACCACATCGCCTTGCCGGAGTGGGGATCGGTCGGCACCAGCTTCGACTGCCGCCCACCATCGAAGCGCACCTTCATCACCGCGCGGGGCAGCTCGATGTAGCGCGCCGCGTATTCGTGCGTGCTCGAGCTCAGCGTGTTGCCGAGCGTGACGCGGTCCTGATCGGTCGGCCCGGCCGGCGTGCGGGCGGCGAGACCGGCGGGATAGCTGTACCGGGCCTCCGCCGACGCGCCGATGAACGCGTTCGCGACGACGAAGTCGAGGAAGAGCTCCTCGAGTCCGCGCTGTCCGCGCGCGCGAAGGACCGCGTCGAGATCGGCGGGCGTGTCGATACCCTTCGCCATGAACGCGTTGATAAGGTCGTCGCCGCCGGCCTGCTGACGCGCGAACTCGAGGAACAGGTACGTGAGACCGTAGTGCGCCTGCGACTGCTCGAGCTCGGGCCAGTCATTGAGCTGCGTGTCCGGCAGCTGCAGGTAGGTCTGCGTGTGCGAGACCGGGAAGCCGTTCGCCTGTTCGCAGAGCTGCGCCTGCCCCTCGTTGAACCACACCGACGACCGTTTGCGCTTGCCGTACTGGATCATGTGGCAGAACTCGTGCGCGACGACCGAGCTCAGGTAGCTCGTGCCCGGACGCGCGGCGAGTGCGTTGATGTACACCATCTCGCGCTCCGCGGAGAACTCGTTCACCCACAGCGGAAGCTCATCCGAAGAGCTGAAGTAACCGGCGGCCGCGCCCGGGATCCGCGCGAAGAGGATGTTGATGTGCGGATCCGAGTCGATGCCCGGCGTCCATTCCTCCCCGTACAGCCGGCGATCCGTCGGGTAGACCTTCGTTTCGAACGAGCTCGCGCTCGCGCGGAGCTGTTCGAGGTCGAATTGCACCTCGTTCTGGACCCACCATTTCGCGTGGTCGGTGATGACGCGCAGCGTCGCCGTGATGCGCACCGGCTTCTTCGCGGCGAAGTCGTAGGTCCAGAACGGCAGCTGCGTTCCGACGTTCTCGGCCAGCGGTGTCGCGCGCACCGGCTGGAACTCCGCCGCCGGCTGACCGTCGCGGCCGCGCATGCGACGCGTGAGGTCGAAGATGTTCGCTTCGGGAAGGGGCTTGGCGAGCAGCGCGGCGCTCATGTCGGAAGCGACCGGCACGACGCTGGCGCTGGCGGAAGCGCTCGCCGACGGCGTCGTGCTGGCGGAAGGAAACGGCGAACGGTCTGTGACGGTCTGCGCTGGAACGCACGCGCCGACGACGACGATGCACGCGATCAGGAGAGCGAGCGGGCGCGGCATGTTCACGACCGGCGGTACCCGTCGGCGAGCGTTCGCGTCGCGACGACGCGCCCATCGCGGTGATAGCGACGCGGCACCCGCCGGCGGATGCCCACCACGATCTCGTAGCTGATCGTGCCGGCGGCGGCGGCCACATTCTCCGCCGTCTGCCGCGCGCCGTCCTGCGTGCCGATGATCACCACCTCATCACCTTCGCTCGTCGTGGGAAGGTCCGTGACATCAAGCATGACGAGGTCCATGCAGACGCGCCCGGCGAACGGCAGCGCCCGGCCGCCGACCAGCACCCGGCCGGTGCGGCCTAGGAGACGCGGGAGTCCGTCCCCATAGCCCACCGGCACCGTCGCGATGCGACCGTCCCGCGGCAGCCGGTACTCAAGGCCGTAGGAGACACCCGTCCCTTTCGGCACCGCGGCGACGCGAAGGACCCGCGAGCGCCACTGGAGGGCGGGCCGGAGGGCGAGGGCGGCTTCGAGATGGGGCGCGGCGTGCAGACCGAACAGCGAGACGCCTGGCCGCACCGCGGTGCATCCAGCGATCGGTCCGAACGTCGCGACTCCCGCGCTCGCGGCGGCGTGGATCCACCGCGGCCTCTCGCTGAGCGAGCGAAGCAGCTCCGCGAAGCGGGTGAGCTGTGCGCGGTCGTTCGCCACGTCCGGCTCATCCGCGGTCGCCAGATGCGTGAACAGGCCCTCGATCTCAAGGTGGCGCAGCTCGCGGATCGCTCTGAGCCGTCCGGGCGCCTCAGCGAAAGGGCTTCCCAAACGGGTCAGGCCGGTGTCCACCTTGAAGTGCACGCGCGCCCTCCGGCTCGCGGCGGCAGCCGCGTCGTCGATGAGACGGGCGCGACCCAGATCCCACACGACCAGGGCGCACTCCGACGCGACCGCGGCTTCCGCCTCCGCGCGGTCCGACGCGCCCGAGAGGACGAGCACCGGCGCGGTCACTCCGGCGCGCCGGATGACCAGCGCCTCTTCGACCGTGAACACCGCGAGCATCGCAGCGCCCGCCTCGACCAGCGCCTCGGCGACCGCCTCGACACCGTGCCCGTACGCGTCCGCCTTGACGACGGCGATGACCTCGGCGCCGCCGCGGTCCCGGAGAGCGACCAGGTTCGAGGCGATCGCGTCGAGGTCCACGTCGACGACGGTCGGCTGGAGCGGTGCGCCGAGCGTCATTTGGTGAGGATCTCGCGCAGCGCCCGAGGCATGGCGTCGACGATGTCAGTCGCGAGCGCACCCGACTCGCCGATCTCCGACGCGAGGAGCGCGCCGGCGCGACCGTGCACCCAGACCGCGGCGACCGCCGCGGCGATCGGCGCGAGACCCCGTGCCAGAAATGCGGCGACCGCACCACCGAGCGCGTCACCGGAGCCCCCGATGCCCAGCGTCGGGTTCGGCGCGTCGTGCACGAACGTCCGCTTGCCGTCGCTCACCACCGTCACCGCGCCCTTCAGCACGACGACAGCGTTCCACGAGCTTGCGTGACGCTGGGCAAAAGCGACGCGCTCGGTGCCGGCTGGTACGACGCGGCCCGCGAGCCGCGCCGCCTCACCGTCGTGCGGCGTGAGGACGCTCGTTCGAGGGAGTACGCTCGTCCACTCCTCGGTGCGCGCGAGCGCGTTGAGCCCATCGGCGTCGATCACGGTGCCCACGGTCTTCGCGTTCCGCAGGAGGGCGACGACGAAGTCATCGGTGCCGGACGCGTGCGCGAGGCCAGGCCCGATGAGCATCGCTCGGATCTTGTCGCCGAAGATCGGCGTGACTTGTGCCGCCGCGCCCGTCGCGACAACTCCGGGCTGCGCCTCCGCGAGAGGGAAGAACGTCACGTTCGGATCGTGGCCGGCGATCATCTCCACCACGGAGCGCGCCGCGGCGACGGTGACGACACCCGCCACCGACGATGAGCACGCGCCCACGGGCTTCCTTACCGGAGTCCGGTGGGAGCGGTTTGAGCGACGCGCGGACGATCCGGGCGTCGAGCGCCTGGCTCGGGGCCGTCAGCGCACGCCCACAGCGACCGCGACCGCGAGGTCGCGGATGTGAGAGATGCTCACCGTGAGCGGCTCGGAGAGGCCGAGCGCTCGCCGCCGCTGTTCGGCCCGGCCGTGCAGCGTCACCGTCGGCTGGCCGTACGGGGTGCGACGGATCTCGATCTCGCGCCAGCCCACGCCGCGCACCCCGAGCCCGAGCACCTTCGACACGGCCTCTTTCGCGGCCCATCGTCCCGCGAGATGCAGGACGTTGCGCCGGCAGTACATGCGCTCCCAGTCCGTGTACACGCGCTGGAGGAAGCGCGTGTCGTGCTTCTCCAGCACGCCGCGGATGCGGTGCGTCTCGATGATGTCGATCCCCACCTCGGTGCTCACGTCAGAACGGCTTCAGCGCCATGAGGACGACGATGACGGCCGCGAAGGTGATGTCGGGGGCGTAGCGCTTCAGCATCGCCCGCGAGTCGAGGAACGGCCGGAGCCGATCGGTCACAACGCCGCGCTTCGCCGCGTCTTCGAGCGCCTCTCCCCACCGGCGATCGTGCCCGAGGGTCAGCGGTGTCGTCACCACGGCGATGAGCATCAGGACCACCGGCACGAAGACCCACAGCGGACCACCGCCCAGCGGCCCGAACAGCGAGACGCCGCCGACGATCGCTGTCGCGATGCCCGTCGCGATGGTCGCGAAGAGTCCTGGCGCGATCATGAGATTCTCGAGGCGACCGCTGACGTCGGCGATCGCCTTCAGGACCCGCATCTCGGGCGCTCGGCGCGCGGAGCTGAGAGCGACCGCGCGGCCAAGGAGACCGCTCACCAACCACATGGCGCTCAGCACGTGGAGCAGCTTGAGGATCGCGTAGGTTGTCACCGTCTCGCGCGCCATGACTGACTCATTCCACCGTGACGGCCTTCGCGAGATTGCGCGGCTGATCGACATCGTTCCCGCGCCGATCGGCGATGTGATAGGCCAGCAGCTGCAGTGGGATGATCGCGAGCACGGGCTCGAGCAGCTCCTCCGTCTTCGGGATGCGGATGATCTCCTCGGCCTTGCCCGCGATTTCGCTGTCGTCGTCGTTGGCCATCGCGATCAGGACGCCCGCGCGCGCGCGGACCTCCTCCATGTTCGAGCGGATCTTCTTGTAAACGGAGTCGCCGAGCGCGATGGCTACGACCGGCAGATCCTCGTCGATGAGGGCATTCGTCCCGTGCTTCATCTCGCCAGCGGCTGTGCCTTCCGCGTGGATGTACGAGAGCTCCTTCAGCTTCAACGCACCCTCCAGAGCGGTCGGGTAATTCACGCCTCGGCCGAGAAAGAGGAAGTTGCGCGCGGTGTGGTAGCGGTGGGCGAGGGCCCGCACCTTCGGCTCCTCGCGCAGCACGGCGTCGACGAGTGTGGGCAGATGGAACGCCTCCGCAAGGAGCCGCCGCGAACGGTCCGCATCGATCGCGCCGCGCCGCTGCGCCAGGTAGATCGCGAACAGGTAGAGATCGACCAGCATCGCCGTGTACGCCTTTGTCGATGCGACCGCGATCTCCGGCCCGGTGTGCAGGTAGATGACGTCATCCGCCACGCGGCTGGCTTCGCTGCCCATGACGTTCACGATGGTGAGAAGACGGGCCCCGCGCTTGCGCGCCTCCTCCATCGCGGCCAGCGTGTCGGCTGTCTCGCCGGACTGTGTAAGCGAAACGAAGAGCTGCCCCTCGGACACGACCGGCTCGCGGTAGCGGTACTCGCTCGGGATGTCGATATCGCAGGGCACGCGCGCGAGACGTTCGATGAGGATCTTTCCGACGAGCGCGGCGTGACCGGCCGTGCCGCATCCGACGAGCGTGATCCGGGACAGTCCGCGGACGTACTCGTCGGTGAGCCGCACGTTCTCGTCAAAGACCACGCGGCCGGACGCCCGCTCGACGCGGCCAAGAAGCGTGTCGTTGATCGCGCGCGGCTGCTCCTCGATCTCCTTGAGCATGAAGTGCTTGTAGCCAGCCTTCGCCGCGGCGACGGCGTCCCAGGTGACGGTCTGCGGCGCCTTGGCCACGGGCGTGCCGTCGATGCGGAAGAAGTCGGCGCCATCTTTCGTGACGACCGCGACCTCTCCCGCCTCGAGGAACACGACCTTCCGAGTGTGCTCGAGAAGGGCGGGCATATCCGAGGCGATGAACGTCTCCCCGTCGCCGAAGCCGATGATCACGCCTCCGGCGCTGGCGATGCGCGCGGCCACGATCTTTCCCGGATCGCGCGACGAGATGAAAGCGAGCGCGGCGGCGCCTTCCAGCCGCGGGAGCACGGCGAGCGCCGCCTTGTCGAGGGTCTTTCCCTTCGCGAGCTCGTCCTCGAGTAGGTGCACGGCGACCTCGGTATCGGTCTCGCTCGCGAAGCTGTGGCCTTCCCCGACAAGCGGGCCCTTCAACTGCTCGAAGTTCTCGATGATCCCGTTGTGGATCACCGCGGTGACGCCACCGCAGTCGACGTGGGGATGCGCGTTCTGCTCGCTCGGACGGCCGTGTGTGGCCCACCGTGTGTGCCCGATGCCGGTGTGGCCGGCCGACGGATGCGAGGAGACGATCGCAGCGAGATTGTCGAGTTTGCCCTCGGCCCGCATCACATCGAGCGTTCCGTTGTTTTGGATGGCGACGCCGGCGGAGTC
>WNGB01014987.1_pt1 | contig 10304 bp, 5 predicted proteins | sample 5400681 | NCBI WGS metagenome assembly WNGB01 (sample SAMN13153367, study PRJNA577476) | soil metagenome | isolation source: 115 cm soil or saprolite under grassland replicate 2 | place: USA:California | collected 2016-06-15
GAAGCACGAGCAGGTCGGCGGCATTCAGCGCCTCCGGTAGCTCGTGATGGGGCCGCCAGCCGGCGAGGAAGAGTTGCCTGTTTCCGAGTGCACGGGCGACCGTGAGGGGGTGTTCGCCCTCCCACTCGCCGGGGCTGCCCCCGACCAGCACGAGCGGCAGCGGCCGGCCGAGCCACGCGAGCGCCTGGGAGTGCGCTCTGAGCAGGAGCGGCAGCCTCTTGACCGCCGTGAAGCGGCCGACGTAGAGCAGGATCTCCTCCGCCTCTTGGAGTGGCCACAGGTCGTCGCCGCGGTAGGCGACGCTGCCGGGAATGCCGCTCTCGTCCCAGCCGAGCGGCTGCTCGACCAGCCAGCGGCGCCAGTGGGCGAGCCGCTCCCTGCGGTCGAGCGGCCGCCGCCGGAACAGGTCGAGCTCGACACCGCTCGGAAGCTCGACCATGGCTCCGCGCGGGAGGGCGAGGAGGCGTGCGATCTCGGCGCTCGCGCCGGGCGGAACGATCAGCCGCTCGCAGGCGCGCGCCCACCTGCGCATGCGCTGCTGCCAGCGCTCCGCGAACCGCCAGCCGGCGGGTGCACCTGCTTCGAACGCGCGCAGCAGCGCAAGCTCGGTGCCGTGCAGCTGCCCAACGACCGGGACCGCCGGGAACGCGCGCAGCGCGGCCTCGTTGGCCGGGGTCAGATGGTGGAGGTGAAGCACCTCCGCACGCGCGGCGCCGGCACGGTCGAGCGCGTCCGCCCAGACATCGACCAGCCGCTCGTACACGTCGTCGTCGACCATGGCGAAGACGCGATCGGGCGCGCCCGGCCGGTCCTCGTACGACGGCTGGAACGGCACTCCGCCCTCGCCGCCCTGCCGATCGGGCGAATAGTCGACGGTGACCAGGTCGACGGCGTCGTAGAAGGTCGGCGCATGAGTCTGCTCCCCCGCCTGTCCGAGCGAGCCGGTCGCGAGCGTCACCTGCCAGCCTGTCTGCGCCAGCGCGCGGCTGAGTGCGCGCGCGACCTGAGCCGAGCCGCCGCGCGGGAAGAAGAACAGGCCCGAAACGACCCGGCGGCCGCGCTGTCGCCGCGCGAAGCCCGGTCGGGCCAGAAACGGGTCGGTCATGCGGCGGTCGCATATTCGTGGAGAACGCCGCCTCCCAGGTCACGCCGCTCGCGTCTTTGGCCGCTCATTCTGCTATAGCTCTCCTCGCGTTCCCTTCCCGGAAACAGCCGGACACGGTAGTGCAGAGAGGGCGGCGACCCGACTTCATCGTCAAAATCGTGCTCAGGCTGACCAGCTCAGGAACGAGAACGGCCGTCCCGCTCGACACGAGGCGACGTAGCCTTCCATCTTCCGAACGCCGGGCGGGCTCAAGGTTCGAGGGGCTAGCCCTTTCGCCTCACGCCCGCCCGATCCTCATGTTGCGACTGCCGGTCGGCTCGTCGTAGAATCGGTGTGCCGAACGAAAGGATCACCGTGCCGACCTGGCTTTGGATCGTCATCATTGTCGTTGTTGTACTGGCCGTCCTTGGCTACTTTGGCCGGGGACGCCTCTCGAGGTAGCTGCCACCGCGGGACGGCCGCTGAAGGGCCACCGGGCGGTTCCCCTCGGCCATCGCTCAGCAGACTTTCGCAAACGCGTGGCATCGACCGACGACCCGCGCTCGAGCTCGAGCGCGTAGCCCGCTCCTCGAGTCTGCACCCGCGCAGCGCGGGCGGCAGCGTCTTGCGCAGCTGCGACACGTAGATCTGCAGCAGCTTCGGCGCCGACGGAGGTGGGTTCTCGCGCCAGAGGGCGTCGATCAAGAGGCGCCTCTCCGTCTCCGGCGAGGCCGACGCGGAGCCGTCCGCCTCGAGGAGTCCGCCTCACGAGCGCGGCGATCTTGGGACTCGTCCTCGATCACCAACACACTTTGTCGGGTTAGCCAACGAGAGATTCATGCTCACAGTGTGTGGCGCCGGGAACGTCGAGGCGACGACGCTCGGATGCATTTCCAGAATCCCTTCACTCCCTTGGGGGCCAGTTCGGCAGTCGCACTGACGCCCTCTGTGTGAGCGGGGTGGGTCATCGTCGCGGCGCAGGTGTGATTCCTCGATCTCGTTGTCGATCGAGGAGGATTGTCGTGGCGCAGCAAGGTCAGGTCGTACAGTTGAAGTCGAATGGACCAGGCGGGACCGTGCTTTGGGGGTACAGGTATCGGACGGGTGGGCGCGGGTCGCGGCGGGTGCAGCGGGGAGGCTTTCAGTCGGAGCGGGATGCGGGGGAGGCGCTCGAGCGGGCGCTTGAGCGTCTGCGGCGTGCGAACGGCACGGCGAGCACGCTCACGCTCGCAGTGCTCGTCGATGAGTATCTGGCGCAGCATGATGCGCAGCCGGAGACGATCGAGAAGCTGCGCTGGCTGCTCGCGAAAGCCGTCTCGGAGTTCGGTGATCGGCGTCTCGGGGAGCTTCGTTCGCAGGAGATCGCGGCGTGGCGGATGACAATTGCCCCCGGGCACCGTTTCGAGGCGACCCAGGCGCTGCGGCAGGTGCTGACCCGCGCCGTCGCTTGGGGGATGATCGATGTCAACCCGGCCAAGCAGGGCGTCGATAATCCGCAGCGCCGACGCACCGAGAAACGACCGTTCGAGTCCTGGGCGCAACTTGCTGCGGTTGCCTCCAGGCTCAACGAGTGCAGCGGCGCACTCGTGATGTTCGCCGCGGCGACCGGTCTACGACCCGGGGAATGGATCGCGCTTGACAGCGCGACATCGATCCGGCTGCCCGGGTCGTGTATGTACGGCGCGCGTATCGCAACGGCCGACTGAAGTGCACCAAGACCGAAGGCAGCGTCCGAGGCGTGCCCCTTCAGGCGATCGCGCTCGAGGCGCTCGAACGGCTCCCCACGCGTGCGGATACGGAGCTGCTGTTCCCGTCCCTTCGCGGCGCCTACTTCGACCTGCACAACTTCCGCACGCGCGAGTGGAAGCCCGCCCAACTCGCGGTCGGGATCACACCGCTGCGACGCGTCTACGATCTGCGGCACACCTTCGCCACCTTTGCGCTCCGTGCCGGCATCTCGACCTTCGATCTCTCCCGCTACATGGGTGCCAGCCTGACGATGATCGACCGCCACTACGGGCATCTCGCCCGCGACGGACGCGACCATGCGCTCAACCTCCTGGACGCCTACGGTCGGCCAGCCGAAGCCGACGTCCACCAGGTGGACGTCGCGTGGACACTTCACCACCGCGCTGTAGCCACGTCAGCCAACAAAAGAAGGCTCTAGTGCGGCCTCTCAAAAGGTTTCACCGGAAACCGGGAGGGTCCACGGTGGCGGGCGTCGAATCGGGACGCATGCGACCGAAGGAGGTGTCGATGCGTCCCCCGTCGGTGTTCGTCCGGCCGCTCGCCCCGGCCGAGGGGCAGCGGCTGAAGCGGATCTCGAGGCAGGCCAAGCACAGCTCGACCAGGCAACGGGCGGCGATCCTGCTCGCCTCGGCGACCGAGATGAGCGCGCCTGAGATCGCGGAGCTGTGGATGAGCGACGAGTCGCACGTGCGCAAGGTGATCCACGAGTTCAACCGGCACGGCTTCGCCTCGCTGCGCCCTCGTTTTCGGGGCGGGCGACCCCGCCGGATCTCGGGTGACGACGAGGCCAGGATCGTCGCCGTCGCCGGCGCCCGTCCCGACACGCTCGGGGTGCCGCTCACTCGCTGGAGCCTGGCCAAGCTGGCCGAGTACCTGGGCGGGCAGGGGATCGAGATCTCGCCCGCCCATCTGGGCCGGATCCTCGCCCGCGCCGGGCTCTCCTTCCAGCGCACGCGCTCCTGGAAGGCAAGTCCCGACCCCGACTACGAGGCCAAGGCGGCCCGCGTGCTCGCGCTCTACCGTCAGCAACCCACAGACGGTGTCGTGCTCAGCTTCGACGAGATGGGTCCGGTCAGCCTGCGCCCGCATCACGGTCGCGGCTGGTCGCCGAGGCGGCGGCCGCAGCGGCAGCGGGCGACCTACAGCCGCCGCCACGGTGTCCGCTACCTGGTCGCCGCGCTCGACGTCCATGCCAGCTACCTGCGGGCGCGGCTGCGGCCAGGGCGCGACGGCGCTTCGACGCTCACCTTCATGCGCCAGATCCGGCTTGCCTACCCTCGCTGCAGACGGATCTACTGGATCCAGGACAACCTCTCCTGCCACTGGACGCCGGCGATCCGCGCCTGGGCCGCCGCCAACAACGTCGAGCTCGTCCCGACCCCGACCTACGCCAGCTACCTGAACCGGATCGAGAGCCACTTCGGCGCGATCGGCGAGTTCGCCGTCAAGAACGCCGACTATCTCGACTGGGACAGCTTCGCCCTCGCGATCGCCAACCACATCCGCTACCGCAACGACCCCGAGCGGCGCCGCCAACGGCTCCAGCACTCCGAGCAGCGGCTCAGACTGGCCGCCTGAACGATGAGCGAGTTCCAGGTCCGACGTTACGAGAGACCGCACTAGCAGGAGAAAAGCAGAAGCCCTCTGACGGACTCGAACCGTCGACCCCCTCCTTACCATCCGCGGGCACACGTGGGGCTCCGAGGGCACGAAAGCCCCGCAAGCGGGAGGGATCAGACGACGAAACGTGACCCGCGTTTGGACGCGCGTGGTCGGGCTAGTGTTCGCACCACGTTCGCATGAGACCTAAGCCGGACGAGCTTTCGCGTCTCATACGATCAGGCTCGCCCGCGAACACTGCCGAGCGCCCTCCTTGCGGCGTGTCGAGGTCATGTAACTCATAACGGGACGCCGGCCAGCAAAATCGTTGCGGGTTAAGCCCGTGGCGGTTATCGTCGGGGTTCGATGAAGACAGGCCTCGTTCTCACGCACGTACCTCAAACGTTCCACCCGTTCGCCCCAAGCCGGGAGGCTAGGTTGGCCTAGCGCTCGACTCGCCCAGGCGCCTCTGCGCTGTCGAGTGAGGAGAGGGCGACCGGAAGTCGCCTTTTTTGTTGCTCAAAATGCTGCTCACGATCACAACCACACACAAGCCGGCAACCGATCTCGGATATCTCCTGCATAAGAGCCCGGCGCGGCTGCAGTCGTTCTCGCTCCCGTTCGGACAAGCGCACGTGTTCTATCCCGAAGCGAGCGAGGAACGGTGCACGGCGGCGCTGCTGCTTGACGTCGACCCGATCGGCTTGATCCGACGCGGCGTGAAGTTCCCGCGGCTCGATCAGTACGTAAACGACCGGCCGTACGTGGCCTCCTCGTTCTTGAGCGTTGCCATTGCGCGCGTCTTCACGACGGCACTCGCGGGCAAGTCGAAGGAGCGGCCCGAACTACCAGGGAAAGCCCTACCGCTCCGGGCGCATCTGGCCGCGCTGCCGTGCGCGGGTGGCGAGGGAGTCCTGCGGCGTCTGTTCGAGCCGCTCGGGTATGTCGTCCATGCAGTAGACCATCCGCTGGACGAGAAGTTCCCCGAGTGGGGCGACAGCCGGTACTTCACCGTCGACCTCGAGGGTGAGCTTCGGCTGCAGGACCTTCTCGCCCACCTGTACGTGCTTGTTCCGGTGCTCGACGCCGAGAAGCACTACTGGGTTGGAGACGACGAAGTCGCGAAGCTGCTCCGACGCGGCGAGGGCTGGCTCGCTGGCCATCCCGATCGGGAGCTGATCGTGAACCGCTACCTCAAGTACCAACGCTCGCTGACGAGCGAGGCGCTCGCGAAGTTGCTCGAAGAAGAGGATCCGGATCCGGACCGCGAGCAGGAGGCTCGCGAGGTGGAAGAGGAGGCCGTCGAGGAGCCGCTGCGCCTGAACGAGAAGCGGCTTGGCGCGGTGCTGGCAGTCCTGCGCGCGAGTGGCGCCAAGCGAGTCGTTGACCTCGGCTGCGGAAGCGGGAAGCTGATCCGCGAGCTCATGCGCGAGCAGCAGTTCGACGAGATCGTCGGCGTCGATATCTCTCATCGGGCACTCGAGGTCGCCCAGTCACGTCTGCGCCTCGAGCGGCTCGCTCCGCGGCAGCGCGAACGAGTCCGGCTCTTTCAGACGGCACTCACGTACCGCGACCGACGCTTGAACGGGTTCGAAGCGGCTGCCGTCGTCGAGGTCATCGAGCATCTTGATCCACCACGGCTTGCCGCGTTCGAGCGAGTCGTCTTCGAGCAGGCCCGCCCACGGACGGTCGTCGTGACGACGCCGAACCGGGAATACAACGTGCGCTTCGAAGGCCTGCCGGCGGGGCAGTTCCGTCATCGCGACCATCGCTTCGAGTGGACGCGGCGCGAGTTCGAGGGCTGGGCGGGCGAGCTGGCTGGCCGCTTCGGCTACTCGGTTCGGTTCCTGCCAATCGGGCCGGAGGACCCGCAAGTGGGTGCTCCAACTCAGATGGCGGTCTTCGAGCATGAGTGACTCGAAGAGTTCGCTCGAGGTCCCCGAGCTCTCGCTCGTCGTCTTGATCGGCGCGTCCGGCTCAGGCAAGTCGACGTTTGCCCGAACACACTTCCTGCCGACGGAGGTCGTCTCCTCGGACTTCTGCCGCGGCCTTGTCGCCGACGACGAGAACGATCAGTCGGCGACGAAAGACGCCTTCGAGTTGCTCCACTTCATCGCCGGAAAGCGAATGGAGTCCGGCCGTCTGACCGTCGTCGACGCGACGAGCGTCAAGCGCGAGGACCGGGCGCCCCTGGTCGCCCTTGCCCGCAAATACCACTTCCTTCCGGTCGCGATTGTTTTCAACCTCCCGGAGCGCCTCTGTCAGGACCGGAATCGCGACCGGCCAGAGCGGGATTTCGGTCCCCATGTCGTCCGCAATCAGACTCGCGAGCTGCGTCGGGGCCTGAAGCGCCTCGGCAGGGAGGGCTTCCGTCAGGTGCATGTTCTCGGCTCACCCGAGGAAGTCGAGGCGGCGACGATCGATCGAACTCGGCTCTGGAACAACCGGAAGGACGAGCATGGGCCGTTCGACATCATCGGCGATGTCCACGGCTGCTTCGACGAGCTCGAGCGCCTCCTGGCCGAGCTCGGCTATGAGCAGACGGACGGGCTCTACGCTCATCCCGAAGGTCGTAAGGCGGTCTTCGTCGGCGATCTCGTCGACCGCGGTCCCCGCATCGTCGACAGCGTCCGGCTCGTGAAGGCGATGGTCGACGCTGGCTCCGCGCTATGCATTCCCGGTAACCACGACATGAAGCTCGTGCGGAAGCTGCGCGGGCGCGATGTGCAGATCACGCACGGCCTCGATCGCTCACTCGCCGAACTCGACAAGCTCAGCGAAGCCGAGCGCGACGAGATCCGGGAGTTCCTCTACAAGCTCGTCAGCCACTACGTCTTCGACGACGGGCGCCTTGTCGTCGCTCACGCCGGCATGCGGGAAGAGATGCAGGGACGAGGCTCGGGCAAGGTTCGGGACTTCGCTCTCTACGGGGAAACCACCGGCGAGACAGACGAGTTCGGTCTGCCCGTCCGATGGAACTGGGCAGCCGAGTACCGGGGCCAGGCGATGGTCGTCTATGGGCACACGCCCGTACCCGAGCCCGAATGGCTAAACAGAACGATCAACATCGACACCGGCTGCGTGTTCGGCGGTCGGCTGACAGCTCTCCGCTACCCGGAGAAGGAGCTCGTCAGCGTGCCGGCTGCCGCGACCTATACCGAACCGGCGAAGCCGTTCTTGCCCGGAGAGGACGCTGCGCCCTTGGCGCTCACGGCGCAACAGCGCGAGGACGAGCTGCTCGACATCGAGGACGTGCTCGGAAAGCGGCTCGTTTCGACCCGGCTCGGTCGCAGCGTCACGATCCGGGAGGAGAACGCAATTGCGGCGCTCGAGGTGATGGGCCGCTTCGCGGTCAATCCCAAGTGGCTCGTCTACCTACCACCGGCGGTCTCGCCCTCCGAGACGAGCAGCGAGCCGGAGCTATTGGAGCATCCTGCTGAGGCGTTTGCGTACTACCGTCAGCAGGGAGTGCCGCGGGCCGTCTGCGAGGAGAAGCACATGGGCTCGCGTGCGGTTGTCGTTGTCTGTCGGGATGAGGAGGCGGCGCGCCGCCGGTTCGGTGTCGTCGACGAGGGCATCGGCACCTGCTACACGCGAACAGGCCGACGCTTCTTCGAGGACGAAGCGATCGAACGAGAGCTCCTCGAGCACGTGCGCTCCGCGGTCGATGGCGCCGGGTTGTTCGAACGCCTCCAAAGCGACTGGGTTCTTCTCGACTGCGAGCTGATGCCTTGGTCAGCGAAGGCACAGGAGCTACTCCGCCATCAGTACGCTGCGGTGGGCGCAGCTGGAACGGCGGCGCTTGCGCAAACCCTGACCGCTCTGGAGCAGGGCGCCGATCGTGATGGGGTTGGGCCGCTTCTGGAGAGCTTCCGAGCAAGGGCCGAAGACGTGGAGCGCTTCGTCGATGCCTACCGACGTTACTGCTGGCCCGTCGAGTCGCTGGCCGATCTGCGTCTCGCGCCCTTCCATCTGCTCGCGAGCGAGAGCGCGGTTCACGTCGACAAGGATCATCTCTGGCACATGCAGGTCGCAACCGAGCTCGTCGGCGCCGGTGGAAACCCGCTGCATCCGACAGCTCACTTCGAGGTGGAGACGACCGATTCCGGGAGCCAAGCCGCTGGCACCGCATGGTGGACGGATCTGACGGAACGAGGGGGCGAGGGCATGGTCGTCAAGCCACTCGACTTTGTCGTCCGCGGTCGACGCGGACTCGTGCAGCCGGTGCTGAAGACGCGCGGTCGAGAGTACCTGCGAATCATCTACGGACCCGAATACACCGAGCCCGAGAATCTCGAACGCCTGCGCGCGCGCGGCGTAGGTCGCAAGCGCTCTCTAGCTGCACGCGAGTTCGCGCTCGGGATCGAAGCGATCGAGCGTTTTGTCCGCGAGGAGCCATTGCGGCGCGTCCACGAGTGCGTGTTCGGTGTGCTCGCGCTGGAGAGTGAACCAGTGGATCCGCGGCTCTAGTGCGCGCCGGCCCATTCCGCGAACGGCCTCGGCCGCTCCTTGGTCTGCTAGCCGGCAAGCGCGCCGCCTGATCCCTTTCGACAATCGCTCTGGCATCTGTCGTCTGAAAGGAGCGATCAGTGATGCACCAACAGGGTCAGATCTTGAGGCTGAAGGCGTCGGGCGCCGGCGGGCGTCCGCTCTGGACACAGCTCGTCCTTGTTGTTACAAACGGCACCGATGCGCGGCTTCGTTCTCTGCACCGTCATACCTCTCGCGGCAGCGGCGAGGACTGCGCGGCCGATGCGCCGCCGTACGTTTCTCGCGACGATCTGCTCCGCCTTGGCCGCGGTCGCGCTCTCACCCGCCGAGGGCGACGCTAGCGCGTATCCGCTTAGGTTCGCGACTCCCCAGCAGTACCGGGTTGGCTCTTGGCCGGAATCCGTCGCGGTCGGGGACGTGACCGGAGATGGACGGAACGACGTGCTGCTGAGTACCGGCGAGTACTTTGATCCACCGAACGACTACAAGCTGTTCTTCTTTCGACAGCAGAGCGACGGCACTCTCGCATCCCCTCAGAGGCTCGACCCGATCGGAAACAGCAGCATGATGGGAATCGCCGTAGGCGACCTCGACGGCGACGGCGGCAACGATGTCGCGCTGGCGACGGCAGCGGGCGTCAACACCTTCTTTCAGCGGGACGGAAGCCTCTCGCCACCGATTGTGATCCCGAATACGCCCGGCGAAGAGGTCGAGGTTGCGGATGTGAATCTCGACGGGCGCAACGACCTCGTATTCCGTAGCGGATACGGGGTCCGATTGGCCCGAAACGACGGGATCGGCTTCACGGTAGTGCCGATCACGACCCAGAACTACCTAGAAGTCGAGATCGGCGATGTAACGGGCGACGGGCTGCCCGACATCGTCGGAAACCTCGGTCAGTTCGTCGACGTCAACCCCCAGCTCCCTGACGGAACGTTCGGACCACCGATCCCCTATCGGGTGTCTAGCGCCGACTACGCGAACGGACTTGAGGTGGCGGACGTCACTGGCGACGGGAGAGAAGACGTTGCAGTCTCGGTTGGTGGCAATGTGCCGACCTCATTCGTAGAGGTCCTTGCGCAGAACAACGAGGGATCACTGGACTCGCCAAACGTCTGGTTCGCCGGCGACATCCCGGAGCCGCTCGAGGCCCTCGACATGAGCGGTGACGGACGAACCGATCTCGTCACCCTCCATGGCGGCTGGAACATGGCCGGCGTCCTGATGCAGAGCCGGCGCGGGAATCTTCAAGGCGAGGACTGGTACTGGATGCCGTACGCAAGCCATTACAGCGCCACGGGCCTGGCACTCGGCGACATCAACAGCGACGGAAGGCCGGACATCGTCGCGGCGGACTACAACCACGGACTTGTGGTCGCCA
>WNGB01017461.1_pt1 | contig 10303 bp, 8 predicted proteins | sample 5400681 | NCBI WGS metagenome assembly WNGB01 (sample SAMN13153367, study PRJNA577476) | soil metagenome | isolation source: 115 cm soil or saprolite under grassland replicate 2 | place: USA:California | collected 2016-06-15
TGCACGTGGATGCCGCGCTCCCGGAGGTCGGACACCGGCAGCTCCAGCTCGGCGCCGTGCGACCGCAGGTACGACAGCGCGATCTGCGCAGACTCCTTCATCACGTCACCCAGCTGCCCGGTCAGCGTCAGCCCGGAGGCGCCCGACTCGGCGTCGGCCAGCGACGCCTCGACGAACAGTACGTCGCCGCCGGCGCCGGTCACGGCCAGCCCGGTCGCGACCCCGGGCACCGCCGTACGCGCCGCCGTCTCCGGCGTGTGGTGCGGCCGGCCCAGGTAGTCGACCATCGAGTCCGAGCTGATGGCCACCGGCAACGACACCTCGCCGAGCGCCAGCCGCGCGGTGACCTTGCGCAGCGCCCGGGCGATCGCCCGCTCCAGGCCGCGCACGCCCGCTTCGCGGGTGTACTCGGTCGCCAGCCGCCGCAGCGCGTCCTCCGCGAAACTCACGTCGGCCGGCTCCAGGCCCGCGCGGTCCAGCTGCCGGGGCAGCAGGTGGTCGCGGGCGATGATGACCTTCTCGTCCTCGGTGTACCCGTCGAGCGTGACCAGCTCCATCCGGTCCAGCAGCGGGGCGGGGACCTGGTCCAGCACGTTCGCCGTGCCCAGGAAAAGCACGTCGGACAGGTCCAGCTCGACCTCCAGGTAGTGGTCCCGGAACGTGTGGTTCTGCGCCGGGTCCAGCACCTCCAGCAGCGCCGCCGTCGGGTCGCCGCGGTAGTCCGCGCCGAGCTTGTCGATCTCGTCCAGCAGCACGACGGCGTTCATCGAGCCGGCCTCGCGGATGGCCCGGACGATCCGGCCCGGCAGCGCGCCGACATAGGTACGACGGTGACCGCGGATCTCGGCCTCGTCCCGGACACCACCGAGCGCGACCCGGACGAACTTGCGTCCCATCGCCCGCGCAACCGACTCACCGAGCGAGGTCTTGCCGACCCCGGGCGGGCCGGCCAGCGCCAGCACGGCACCCGACCGCCGGCCTTCGACGACACCCAGCCCGCGGTCGGAGCGCCGCTTGCGCACGGCCAGGTACTCGATGATCCGGTCCTTGACGTCCGACAGACCCGAGTGGTCGGCGTCCAGGATCGCCCGCGCGCCCGCGATGTCGTACGCGTCCTCGGTCCGGGTGTTCCACGGCAGCTCCAGCACGGTGTCCAGCCAGGTCCGGATCCAGCCGCCCTCCGGCGACTGGTCCGACGCGCGTTCCAGCTTGTCGACCTCGCGCAGCGCCGCCTCCCGCACCTTCTCCGGCAGGTCGGCCGCCTCGACGCGGGCCCGGTAGTCCTCCTCCTCGGAGGCGGTGTCGCCGTTGAGCTCGGCGAGCTCCTTGCGGACCGCGTCGAGCTGGCGGCGCAGCAGGAACTCGCGCTGCTGCCTGTCGACGCCGTCCTGGACCTCCTTGCGGATGGTCTCGGCGACGTCGGTCTCGGCGATGTGCTCCTTCACCCAGGCCAGCACGAGCGTCAGCCGCTCGGTGACGTCCAGGGTCTCCAGCAGCTGCTGCTTCTGCGAGCGGCTGAGGTACGACGCGTAGCCGACCTGGTCCGCGACCCGGCCCGGCGCGTCGATGCCCTCGACGACCTCGGCGATCTGCCACATCCCGCGCTCGTGCAGGGTGGCGACCAGCAGGTGCTTCAGCTCGGTGGCCAGCTCGCGGGCCTTCGCGTCGGCACCGAGGTCGTCGGCGACCGGTGTCGCCTCCACCCACAGCGCCGCGCCCGGTCCCGTCGTACCGGTGCCGATCGCCATCCGGCCCGTGCCGCGCACGACGGCCCCGCGGGCGCCGTTCGGCAGCCGCCCGAGCTGCTCGATGGAGGCGCGGGTGCCTACCGCGCCGTAGTGGCCGTCGGTCCGCGGCACCAGCAGCAGCTCCGCGGTGCCGGACGTGGACCGGATGCCCGGCCCGGTGTTGCGCGCGTCGGCCGCGGCACGCGCGGCGTCCACCGCGGCACGGACCTCTGCGTCGGAAAGATCAAGGGGTACGACCATCCCTGGCAGGACGATGTCGTCGTCGAGCGGCAGGACTGGCAACCGTACGGGTTCGCTCATGTCTGCATCCTCAGGTCGGGGCTGACTCAAACTTGAGTCACATCCACTCAATGCCCGAGCGCCCCGGATCATTCCCTGATCGCTGAGAGCGAACAAGCCGGGTCACTACATTCAGTGACCGCATCGCTTGTAGCCGGGGCACGCGGTGTGCCAGCCTGCTGAGAGGGGAGGCACGGGGCTCGAAGGGGGGCCACATGAGCAAGAGGTGGATCCTGGCTGCCTGCGTTCTGCTCTGTCTGAGCGGTTGCAGCGGCGGTGGGGTCAAGCTCTCGGTGGGCGCGGTCGAGGACGTGTCCCGGATGTCGGGGGCGGCGTCCAGGACGGTCGAGCTCACCGGCGACGACGTGTCGAGGCTCGCGAAGCAGGCCGGCGTGAACGGCGACGCGATCCGGGACGCCGCGCCGCAGCTCGACACGACGCCGTTCTGGCAGCGGTCCCTGTCGTCCGCGCGCGAGGTCTACGAGGACACGCCCGAGGATGTCCGGGAGGTCTTGATCGGCGTCGCGTGCGACGGGCTGAACGGCAAGATCCGGTCCGAGGCCGACTTGTACGACGCCGTCGGTGGGCGCGTGAACGGTCTCAGGCAGGGCGAGCTGGAGGGCTTGGTGGCGGCGACCCTCGACCTCTGGCAGGACCTGTACGACGCGAGCAACAGCAACGACCCGGCGCTCCGAGCCTCGGCGGCCCTCGCCTGCTACACCTACGAGCTGGTCGGCTGACATCCGGACCGCGGCGGCGCCGATGAGTTCCGGCCGCCGCGGGAGTCAGGGTGAACGAAGGCCCGACGACGAGAGGGGACACCATGTTCGGCAATACGAAGGCGTTCAGCGGGTTCTCGGTGGACGACCTGGAGGCCGCGAAGCGGTTCTACGGGGAGGTGCTGGGGATCGAGGTGGAGGAGGCGAACGGGCTGCTCACGCTGCAGCTCGACGGCGGCAACCGGCCGACGCTGGTCTACCCGAAGGACGACCACCAGCCGGCGTCGTACACGACCCTGAACTTCCCGGTCGACGACATCGACGCGGCCGTCGACGCGCTGGTCGCGAAGGGCGTGACGTTCGAGCGGTACGAGGGCTCGCCGCAGGACGAGAAGGGCGTGCTGCGTGGCAAGAAGCTCGACATGGGCCCGGACATCGCCTGGTTCACCGACCCGGCCGGCAACATCCTCGCGGTCCTGTCCGAGTAGTCCTGGCTGCTAGCGTTCTGCGGCGATTCCCGTCCAGAACGGAGCAGCCCGTGGGTGAGCCCTGGCCGGTGCCGGAGTCTCTGGCCGACCTGTCGTCGGACGTACGACGCGAGCTCGGCGACCACCCGGCGGCACCGATCTTCGAGCAGTGCTTCACGAACACCTGGACGACCACGATGTCCTGGTCCCCGCACAGGTCACGGCACGGTGACCGTGAGGTGTTCGTGTCGACCGGCGACATCCCGGCGATGTGGCTGCGGGACAGCACCGCGCAGGTACGGCCCTACCTCGCGGTGGCGGCCGAGGACACCGGCGTGGCCGACGCGATCGCGGGTGTGTCGCGGCGGCAGATCAGGTGCGTGCTGACCGACCCGTACGCGAACGCGTTCAACGACGGGCCGAACGGGCGGCACGGGTTCGCCGACGTTCCGGAGCCTGGGCCGTGGGTGTGGGAGCGCAAGTACGAGGTGGACTCGCTGTGCGCCGCTGTCCAGCTCGCCTACGGGCTCTGGCGGGCGACCGGCCGGACCGACCACCTGGGCGACGACTTCCGGACCGCGGCGCGGGTGATCGTGGACCTGTTCCGGCTGGAGCAGGACCACGGCCGGTCGTCGTACACGTTCGTGCGGCCCGGCGACGAGCGCGACACCCTGCCCGGCGACGGGCGCGGCGCGCCGGTCGGGTTCACCGGGATGACGTGGTCGGCGTTCCGGCCCAGCGACGACCGCTGCGAGCACCACTTCCTGGTGCCGTCGAACGCGCTCGCCTCGGTCAGCCTGCACGGCCTCGCCACGCTGGCCCGGGAGGTCTTGTACGACGACCCGCTGGCCACCGACAGCGAGCAGCTCGCGCACGAGCTCGACGTGGCGATCCTGGCCCGAGGGGTCGCCGGCGACGTGCTCGCCTACGAGGTGGACGGCCTGGGGCACAAGCTGATCGCGGACGACGCGAACCTGCCGAGCCTGCTGGCGCTGCCGTACCTCGGCTGGTGCGCCGCGGACGATCCGTCGTACGTCGCGACCCGGGCGGCCGCGCTGTCGGAGCGGAACCCCTGGTACTACGCCGGCCGGGCCGCCGCCGGGGTCGGCAGCCCGCACACACCGCCGCGGTACATCTGGCCGCTCGCGATCGCCGCCGCCGGCCTGACCGCGGTGGACGAGCAGGAGCGGACCGCGGCGCTGGAGCTGCTCGCGAACACCACCGGCGGCACCGGGCTGATGCACGAGGGCTTCCACGTCGACGACCCGGGACGGTTCACCCGGGCCTGGTTCGGCTGGGCCAACGCGATGTTCGCCGAGCTGGCGCTCGCGATCACCGGTACCACCCTCGGCGACCTGTTCCCCCGCCGCCCATAGCCCGAAGTTACCGCGGCAGCGGTACGGCGCGCGGCGGCACCGGCGTCGACACCACGAACGAGCTCGTGGTCTGGCCGTGCACCAGGAACCGGTCGAGCACGTCTTCGAGCGCTGGGATGGACGCCACCTGGACCCGCATCAGGAAGCAGTCCTCACCGGAGATCCGGTGGCACTCCACGACCTCAGGGGTACGACGGGCGAGCTCGGCGATCCTCGGCAGCTGACCCGGTCCCGGCCGCAGCCGTACCCACGCCGCCACCGGCAGGCCGACCGCGGCTGGGTCGATGTCGAGCCGGTAGCCGCGGATCACCCCGGACTCCTCCAGACGCGCTATACGCTCGCGCACCGTCGGCGCTGAGACGCTCAACCGCCGGGCCAGCTCGCTGGTCCGCAGCCGGGGGTCGTCCGACAGCGCGGCGAGCAGCCGCACGCCGAGGTCGTCGAGGTATGGATGGCCGGTTCGAAGCCCGGATGCCGCTGTCGTTGGTGTTTTCGAAGGCATTCGTGCTCCCGGTGGTCGATTCCGGCATGGCCGATCGGCGATCCGCCTTCCTAGGCTAGAACAGTGAGACCCGCGACCCGGGAGGCGAGAGCGGACGCGATCCCGGCGCCGGCCTACTTCATGGTCAGCGCGGTGTTCCACTACCTCGGGCCGGCGCTGGCCGTGCTGCTGTTCGCCCGGGTCGAGCCGCTCGGCGTGGCCTGGCTGCGGATCGTGTCGGCAGCGGCGGTGTTCTGCCTGTGGCGCCGGCCGTGGCGGGTCTGGCACGCCCTGGACGGAGCGGGCCGGCGGCTGGTCGGCACCTGGGGCGCGCTGCTGGCGGCGATGAACTGCTGCTTCTACCTCGCCATCGACCGGTTGCCGCTCGGCACGGTCGCCGCCGTCGAGTTCGCGCCCGTGGTGGTGCTGGCGGCGGCCGCCGCCAGCACACCGCGCAACCTCGCCGCGGTCGGGCTCGCGGCGGCGGGGGTCTACGTGCTGACCGACGTACGGCTGGCCGGCGACCCGCTAGGGCTGGTGTGCACCGGGCTGAACGCGCTGCTGTTCGCCGGCTACGTCGTCCTCGGGCACCGGGTGGCACGCCGTGCCGACCTCCCCCGGATCGACGGGCTGGCGGCCGCAATGGCGGTCGCCGCCGTGCTGTCGCTCCCGGCCGGGATCGTCGCCGCACGTCCGGCGTTCACCGACCCGCGGCTGCTCGGCGCGGCCGCCGGGGTGGGGATCTGCTCCTCGGTGATCCCGTACGTGTGCGACCAGCTGGCGATGGCCAGGCTCAGCCGTGGCGCTTTCGCGCTGATGCTGTCGTTGCTGCCGGCGACGGCCTCGGTGATCGGCGCTGTGGTGCTGCGGCAGGTCCCGTCCGCCGCCGAGGCGCTGGCCGTCGGCCTGGTCGCCGCGGCCGTATCCGTGCACCGGGAGCGCTGATACCGGTCACTCCCGCGCGACGTCGGCGAGCTCGACCGGCAGACCGGTGGTCGCCAGGGCGTGCGCGGCGGCCGCGTACAGCTCGTCGGCGTCGGGGTACCGCCACCGGTCGAAGACCTTCGTCCCGAACGCGGTGTGCCAGGCCCGCAGCGCGTCGGGGCCGTGGTGCGACAGCACCGCCGTGGCGACACGGGACGGCCCCGACGACGCCTCGATCGCGGCCCGGTACGTCTCGAGCAGCTTGCGGCCCTCGTTGAGCAGCCGCAGGCTCAGGCCGCGCGGGCGTGCAGGAGTACGCGTTCGCCGAGCGGCGAGCGTCGCGGCGGCGTCGATGCCGGCCACCTCTGCGGCGTCGGCGATGGAGAACTCCGCACCCAGGACCGCGCCGGCTGCCACCACCCGCCGGGCCTACTCGGCCAAGGCGGCGACACCGGTGAGGTCGCCGCCGGTCATGGGTCACTCCTACGGTATCGGCCGACCGCCCGCAATCGACCGGCCGGGGGCGCCGGGGGCCGCGGTCAGGGTCGGTCCAGGGGAAAACCCGCTGTCGACTGTCGGTGACATGGAGCAGACTCGGATCCGGACGACCGGTCCGAGCCCGGTCGCCGGCACACAGGAGGGGCTCCCGGATGGACGGCGTACGAGCAGGCGACCTGGACGGGGTCGTGGTGGCGAACGACCTGGTGCGGATCTTCGGCCAGGGCGACACGGCGGTCCGTGCGCTGCGCGGGGTCAGTGTCCGGGTCAGCCCCGGCGAGCTGACGGCGGTGATGGGCCCGTCCGGGTCCGGCAAGTCGACGCTGATGCACATCCTGGCCGGCCTGGACAAGCCGACCGAGGGCTCGGTGCGGATCGCCGGCACCGAGATCACCACCCTCGGCGACACCGAGCTGACCAAGCTGCGCCGCAAGCACATCGGGTTCATCTTCCAGTTCTTCAACCTGCTGCCGATGCTGAGCGCGCGCGACAACGTCGTGCTGCCACTGACGATCGCGGGGGAGAAGCCGGACCCGGAGTTCCTCGAGGAGCTGCTCAAGCGGGTCGGGCTGGCCGACCGGCAGACGCACCGCCCGGCCGAGCTGTCCGGCGGCCAGCAGCAGCGGGTCGCGATCGCCCGGGCCCTGGTGTCGAGGCCGACCGTGATCTTCGCCGACGAGCCGACCGGCAACCTGGACTCCCGGACCAGCGGCGAGATCCTCGACCTGATGCGAAGCTCGGTCGACGAGTACGGGCAGACCACGATGATGGTCACCCACGACGCCCGGGCGGCGGCGATGGCCGACCGGGTGCTGTTCCTGGACGACGGCCAGATCGTCAAGGAGATCGGCCGGACCAGCCAGCACGAGATCCTGCAGATCATCGACAGTCTGGACGAGCTGTGATCGGGTTCGCCCTGCGCGGGCTGCTCGCGCGCAAGCTGCGCACCGTGCTGACGGCTGTGGGCATCGTGCTCGGCGTCGCGCTGGTTTCCGGTACGTACGTGCTGACCGACTCGATCTCGTCGGCGTTCGACTCGATCTTCAGCGAGAACTACAAGAACACCGACGCGGTGATCACCGGCAAGTCGGGGTTCGAGCTCAGCCAGGAGGGGCCGCAGACGGTCGCGCCGCCGTTCGCCGAGTCCCTCCTGCCGGCCGTGCAGCGGCTGCCCGAGGTCGACTCCGCCGGCGGCGCCGTCGGCGGCGAGGGCGCGCACCTGATCGGCAAGGACGGCAAGGCGATCGTCTTCGGCGGCGCGCCCAATCTCGGCTTCAGCGTCGACCCGGACAAGCCGGAGTTCAACTCGCTGACCCTGGTGAAGGGCGCCTGGCCGGCGGCCGGCGAGGTCGTCATCGACACCCAGACCTCCCAGAAGAAGGGCTTCGGGGTCGGCGACACGATCGGGGTCCAGGCCCGCGGGCCGATCCAGCAGATGCGGATCGCCGGCCTGGTCGACTTCGGCGCGGTGTCGTCGATCGGCGGCGCCACCCTGGCCGGGTTCGACCTGCCGACCGCGCAGGCGCTGTTCGGCAAGCAGGGCAAGCTCGACCAGATCCTGGTCACCGCCAAGGACGGCGTGTCCCGCCAGCAGCTGCTCGACGCGGTCCGCGCGGTGCTGCCGGCCGCCACACAGGTCCGCGGTGCCCAGGAGCAGGCCGAGGAGGACGCGAAGGGTACGTCGAGCTTCCTGGACTTCTTCCGCACCTTCCTGCTGGTCTTCGGCGGGATCGCGCTGTTCGTCGGGTCGTTCGTGATCGCGAACTCGCTGTCGATCACGATCGCTCAGCGCACCCGTGAGTTCGCCACCCTGCGCACCCTCGGCGCGTCCCGGCGCCAGTTGCTCGCGACGGTCGTGCTGGAGGCGCTGCTCACCGGGATCGCGGCCTCGGTCGTCGGGCTGCTCCTCGGGCTCGGCGTGGCCACCGGCCTGTTCAAGACCTTCGACGCGATCGGGCTGACGCTGCCGAACAACGGCCTCGAGTTCCGGACCCGGACCATCGTGGTCTCGCTGCTGGTCGGCGTACTCGTCACGCTGCTCGCCAGCCTGCGGCCGGCGGTCCGGGCCACCCGGGTGCCGCCGATCGCCGCGGTCCGCGAGGGCGCGCAGCTGGCGCCCGGCCGGTTCCACCGGTACCGGCCGCTCGGCGCCGCGCTGGTCGCCGCTGCCGGTGTCGCCATCACCGTGACGGGCCTGTTCACCGACGGCGCCAGCACCACCACGGTGCTGCTCCTGCTGCTGGCCGGGGTGCTGCTGATCTTCACCGGCATCGCCACGTTCTCCTCCACGCTGGTGCGGCCGCTCGCGGCGGCGGCCAACCCGGTCGCGCGCTGGTCGGTGACGTTCCTGAGCCTGCTGGCCTGGCCGCTACGCGCGGTGCCGTGGCTGCTGCGCCGGATCTTCCGCCGGCGCGGCGAGCTGCCCGACGTCGTACAGGACCGTGCGGCGACGACGATCGGCGGCCAGAACAGCCGCAGGGACCCGCACCGGACCGCGTCCACGGCGGCCGCGCTGATGATCGGGCTGGCGCTCGTCACCCTGGTCGCGACGCTCGCCGCGGGCATCATCCGGCCGTTCGAGTCCGCGATCGACAAGACGTTCCTCGCCGACTACGCGGTGCTGGCGCAGAACAACTTCAGCCCGCTGCCGCCGGCGGTGGCGCAGTCCGTGGCCGGCGTGCCGGGCGTGCAGGCGGTGTCGAGCATCCGCGGCGGCCAGGGCAGGGCGTTCGGCAAGACGATCGCGGTCACGGCGGTCGACGAGAACGCGCCACGGACACTGGACTTCGACTGGCGCGACGGCTCGCAGTCCGTGCTCGGTGAGCTCGGCGCGAACGGGGCGGTGATCGACGACACGGTGTCCGGCAAGACGCTGGACCTCACGGTGCGCGGCATCTTCACCCCACCGGCCGGCGGCTCGCCGTTCGGCAAGGTGACGATCTCGACCGAGACGTTCGACGCGGCCAACCCGCAGCCGCTGAACATGTTCACGTTCGTGTCGATGGACGGCGGCGTCACCGCGGCCAACACCAAGACGCTCACGGACGCGCTGGCGTCGTACCCGAACGCCAAGGCCGAGACCCGCGACGAGTTCAAGGACTCGCAGGCCAGCGGCATCCGGCAGCTGCTCGACGTGCTGTACGTGCTGCTCGCGCTGTCGGTGGTGGTCAGCCTGTTCGGCATCGTCAACACGCTGGTGCTGACCGTGTTCGAACGCACCCGCGAGCTCGGCATGCTGCGCGCGATCGGGTTGACCCGGCGGCAGCTGAAACGGATGATCCGGCACGAGAGCGTGATCACCGCGCTGATCGGCGGCGCGATCGGGATCGTTCTCGGGCTCGGGCTGGCGCTGCTGCTGGCGGCCCGGCTGGACTGGGTCGGCTTCGCGATCCCGTGGCTGCAGCTGGGCATCTTCGCGGCGGTGACAGTGGTGGTCGGCATGTTCGCGGCGATCCTCCCGGCCCGGCGCGCGGCCAAGCTCAACCCTCTGGAGGCCCTGCAGTACGAGTGAGCGGGGCGCGCCGGGGTAACGAGGCTCACGACCCTGCCGATCTGAGAGGTTGGACGTGAAATCCGGTTTCGTGAGGCTCCTGAGGAGAGAACCCGTGCGAAGAAGTCTTCCGTTGGCAGTCGGCGGCGTGCTGCTGGCCGTGCCCGCCCTGTTCGCAGGTCCGGCCGGCGCGGCAGCACCCGCTGACCACGCATCCACCACCGCGGTCGCGGCACCGGCCGCCCAGACCAAGGCCCAGACCAAGGCCCAGTCCAAGGTGCCGTCGCTGCTGCGGCAGCGCGCGGCCGAGATCGGCGCCAC
>WNGB01020941.1_pt1 | contig 10303 bp, 12 predicted proteins | sample 5400681 | NCBI WGS metagenome assembly WNGB01 (sample SAMN13153367, study PRJNA577476) | soil metagenome | isolation source: 115 cm soil or saprolite under grassland replicate 2 | place: USA:California | collected 2016-06-15
TCATTGCATAGGGGGTCGTAGACAGGCCGTTCTGTAAGGCATTCGGCGCCGGGGACCGACGGGATTGGCACAAGGCGGGCGACACACGGTGTGCCTGTACAGCAGCAGCCTCGCCAGCGGCGACGACGTCCAACCGGGCCTGGCGGCTGCCGACCCGCAACGCGGCCGAGGCGGTCCTGCTCGCGGCGTGGCTGGTGCTCACCGCCGTCGGTGTTGTCCTGGCCGGCATCGACGCCTCCGTCAACCGGTTACCCCGACCGATCCTCGCCGCCGGGGCGGCTGTCATCGCCCCGCTGGTCGCCGTGGCCGCAGTGTGTGCCCGCGATCCTGGCCTTGCGGCCCGGGCGGTGGTGGTCGCCGCCGCGTTCGGCGGCGTCTACCTGATCCTCGCGCTGGTCGGCTTGGTTGGCATGGGCGACGTGTACCTGGCCGCGCTGCTCGGGCTGCTGTTGGGCACCGGCCCGACGGCGAGCATCCTCGCCGGCGCGCTCATCCCATACCTCCTGGGCGCCCCCGTCACCGCCGCGCGGCTGGCTCGTCGGCGCATCGAGCGGGGCAGCCGGATCGCGTGGGGCGCCTACCTGGTTGCCGGGGCCGTCCTCGCCAAGGTGCTCCTCCCGTAGCGGCAGGTCAGCGGGTTGAAATTTGCGCTCTTATCGCCAAGGCGTACGTTCGATTGTCGAACATACGTGCTAAGAGCCTCGGTTCGCAGTGTCGCGCTTCCCCTCGGCGTACTGGGCACGACGGGAGTATCCGGGAGGGCGTGGCCGTGAGCACGACGGCGGTACCACTGCCGACGCCGGACCTGCGGGACGGCGCTGGCGAACAGCGGCTGCGAGCGCGGATGCGTGCCCTCGGCCGGGACGTCTCCACGGTGGGCACCGCCGAGGAGGTCCTCGGGTTGATCGACTCGGGGCGGTTGCGCCGTGCCACCGGCCTGTCCGGGATGGTCGACCGGGCCAGCCAGCGGGTGGACCGGCCGGGTGCGGATCGGGTCATCGACGTACCCGCCCCGCTGCGGGTGTTGTTTGCCGGGCGGGGCCTGCGCCGGGGATCGACGGTGGCGGTACACGGTGGCACGTCGCTGGTCCTGGCCCTGCTCGCCGGAGCCACCCGGGCCGGGTCCTGGTGCGCGGTGGTCGGGATGCCCGCGCTGGGCCCGATCGCCGCCGCCGAACTCGGCGTGGACCTGCAGCGGATGGCCCTGGTGCCCGACCCCGGCCCGGACTGGCCGGAGGTGGTGGCCACCCTGCTCGACGGTCTTGAGCTGGTCGTGACAACCGCAGCCCAGACGGTCCCACCGCCGCTGGCGCGGCGGCTGTCGGCGCGGGCCCGCCAACGCGGCAGCGTCCTGGTCCCCGTCGGCGACTGGCCAGGCGCGGACCTGGCCCTGGCAGCCACCGCCGGCACCTGGTACGGGCTGGGCGACGGCCGGGGACGGCTGCGCTGCCGCGAACTGACCGTCGTGGCCCACGGACGCGGCGGCGCGGCCCGCGCCCGGCAGGTCCAGATGTGGCTGCCCGCCCTGACCGGCCCCCTCCCCATGATCACCGGACAGGCGGTGGGCGAGGCAGGCGAACCGGCCGGCCCGACCATGATGACGACCGCCGCCAGTGCCTGACCCCGCCGGCCGGGCACCCAGGCATCCTCGATCCACCAAGGCTGGCCGGTCGCGCCCCATGATTCGACCACGAGCTTCACCCAAGCGACCAGGCGGTCGCGGTCGAGTCCGAGGCGATGGCCGGCCCGGGCTACGGCCACCGAGGACAAGGCGAAGGTTTGCACTGACAGAGGAGCCGGATCACAGACCACCTGCCTGGTTAGGTTCAGGAAGGCGGAACCGAGTCATCAACTGACACTGCGGCGATGATGGCACGATCGGTCGAGCCGGGCACCAGGCGAAGGGTGTCGCCGGCCTGGACGGATGACAGCTGGATCGGGTCCGCGAGGCGGGCTGAGCAGTACAGGACGCGCCGGCGCATGTCCAACGTGACCTCGCTGCCGTTTAGTCGGACGGTCATCGGAAATATGCCGGCGAGGATGAACTCTTCTTCGCCGCTGGGCATGCGGTCCGGCGAGGCCACCGTCAGGGGGACTTCCGACCAGGTCGCCTCGATCTGTTCTCCCCGTAGGAGGCGGCCGACGCGCAGGATCTCCTCCAGTTCCTCTCGTGGGATCGTGTTGACATCCGGCACTGTGATGCGGTCGTAGGTGTGTCGCTGGACGACCGCCAGCGCTTCGAGGAGGAGTAAGTGCCCGCGGGCCACCGCCGCCAGCGCTTCGTCTCCGATCTCCCACGGTGTGGAGCACCGACCCGTCCGCCGCTAGGAGGCGGACCTCCAAGTCCGGCAGGCTAGCAGCGGACTCCGAGGCGATCATGAACCGGAACAACCCTTGACCGGCGGTGGACGTGGCGATGCCGGGGGGCCCGGACACCTCGGTGACCGTCCCCGGGACGTCGTTGAACGGGGCGCCGAACTGCAAGAAGTCCTCGACCGCCTGGTGCTCCGGCGATCCGGAGCTGACCTCCAGCCGGGCGGCGACGGTGATGGGCCGCAGTTTGAGGGACTCGGCCGACAGGGGTACCAGCCGCAGGACCGAGTAGTGATCGTCGTCGAGCTGGTTGTACCGGACGTAGGCGACCTGGACCGGTCCCCTCGTGTCGGCGTCCCATGGTTGGTCGCGCAATGCGCCGGTGCGGATGTCCAGTTCGTAGCGGTAGAACGGGTCAAGCTCGTTGAGGGAGACGACGATGCTGCGCTGCCGTGCGACGGCGGCGGCGAGCATGTCCTCTGCCGGAACGCCGGGCGGCAGGTCCCGGCCTCCCTGAAGGGCGTCCGCGATGAGCCGCTGCAGGCGTTGCCCACCGTCGCCGAAGTAGTAGTCGATCAGCGACGGTCGCTGCGCGGCCATCACATCCAGGTTGGTCCGCCCCATCCACCGGCACGGGATTCCGGCACCGGTGGTGAGCTGGTCGAGCCAATCCAGCCGGTCATTGGTGGGATTCCACGGTGTCACCAAGGTCCACGACCGCACGGGAAGAACCGGCAATGTCTCCCGGACGAACGTGGACCAGGAGTTCTCCACCTCGGTCACCTGCCTCGACGTGAGCGGGCGGGTGTACCGCTTGACCTGGTAAATGTCGAAGCCGTCAGGGTGCCAGACCCGAATATCGACCCCTCGGTCACCGCGGGACGGGGTGATCAGGTTGCCATGAGGGTGTTCCAGCAGCAGCAACGCTGCCACGAACTCCTCAATCTTCTCCCCGGGCTCACGTTCCCAGTTCACGGTGGTCACAGCAGCCAGCAAACCAGAGTGCGCGGCGACGAGGTTGGCGCCCCGCTGCTCGACGACGGTCAACCCTGCCTCCACCGCGCGAGCGTCCTCTACCCACTGGGCAAGCAATACTGACAACACTCCACCGGTGACCAACCGCGCCGACGGACAGACGTACGATCCGGTCCGGGCGCTGGGATCCAGTCGCATCTGTCGGGGCGTGAGCCTCGGGCCCTCTCAGCACCGAATTTCGGCCTGGCCACCCGCACAGCAAACCCGCGCGCTGGGAGGTCGCGGTCGTACGACGTACGCTGACCCGGCGTGTCATACCTGCGGCGCTACTCGGCGACGACCTCTGCCGGGGTAGCGCGCACACGGGTGCCATCCTGCAAAACCATATCCACACCGCCGTCCGATCCGACGGCACCGACAGCGTGGACCGGGCCGCCGGCCAGTGCCTGCAGCGCGGCAGACCGCGAACCGCTCGGCCGGAACACCCACCGCAAGTCGGCCACCCGCGTCGATCCGCCCACGGCAACTGCCTCCCCTCACCGCGCCCTGCTACCCACCCTATGAACACCAGGGGGCGCCATGCGGATCCGACGCGCCACAGGTCCGCAGCCACCGCGCTCGCGAGTTATCCACAGCCGCCATCCACAAGGCCAGACCCGGCCTTCCGCCGCGCCGCACGGGGCAGGCAGGGTCAGCGGCATGCCTGCCGACATCGATGACAACACCTGCCCCTGGCAGATCCGCGACCGGGACGGGTGGCGGCATGGCGTGCTGTTCACCGCGTCAGCGGACTTCCTCGTCGCCTGGTACACCGCCTCCGCGACCTTGCACCGACGTACGTGGGCCGCCGCGAACCGCCGATACGGCGCGCTCGTGCGGCGGGTCCGGCAGGCCCGGCTCGGCGGGGACGTGGACGAGCTGGAACAGGCTTGCTGTGCGTTGCTCCACCATGGCCAGGCCCGACCGGAGCGCGCCGCTGATCCGAGATGCGTTCACCCAACTGCACCAGACGCTGGCCTGGGTAGCCGACGACGCCGGCATCTGCCTGATCGGCTGCGACACCTGCCAGCACCCGCCGATGGCCCAGTGCGCGCCACCCGCGTGCTCGCGAGGCACCGGCGGGCGAATTCCCCAACGAGCAGGCCGCGTTGAAGGCGTTGTATCTGGGCCATTTCCTCGGGTTCAACCCGAGGAAATGGCCCAGATACACCCGGGTCGCTGACAGCCGGGTGCCGACGTGCGCGTCGGCCCACGCCTGCTCCTGAGCCGAGGCAGTCTTCTTCCTCGGCGCGCTCGCCCTCTACGGTGTCCGCCGCCCAGTCGAATGAGATCAGGTCGACCGGGGATGCCCCGGCCCCTGCTGCTTGGGCAGGCCGCCGCGAAAGTCACAACCGGGGCAGGCGTCCTCGCCCTGGATGTGGCCCTCGTACCAGCCGTGCACGGCAGCGTGCAAGATCGCCGTTTCGGGGGTTGCCTCTCCCGAGTTCATGGCGTTGATCGCGTTCTCGACGATCAGCTTGAGCACCGAAGACTGTGGATCCGGAAACGGCGGAGAGGGCATCGGACCCTGGGGGCCGGTCATGTCCGGTAACCCTACAGGGCGATCCGCGACGGTTCCCGGGCGCCGGCTGGCTGGCCTTCCCGCCGTCACGTACAGGTCCCCTCCCGTCGGTCTTCGCCACTATCTGCCGGCGGAACTCATCGCGCGTGGCGAGCCCGCCGTGCCTCGTCGGCGGCGACAGCACAGATGCCCGACCGGACCCCCCAAGCGGCAAGCGCTCCCCTCGGCGTCCGGACGCCGCGCGACGCCGGTTCGCGCTGAATGCGCCCGATTGAGTGAGGACCTGAAGTCACGGACCGACAGTAGTCGCGCGGACCGCCAATTCCTCGGCCTCATGGTCCAGTGCCACGCCTAGCCTCAACCAGCGCCACCGCCCAGCCATGGAGAGCCGCCAGCAAGATCATCAGCGCGGGCGTAAGCGCAATCGTCGCGATGGTCAGCGGTATCCCAGCACGGCGACGACCAGACCAGCAGGAGTGCCCAGGCGGACAGCCGCCGGGCAAGGTACGGCAGAAAGGTCAACATCATGTTCCCTAGATCGATTCGTTTCGCCGGTCGGCGGTGATCCCACTGCACCAGGCCGATCCAGGGGCGACCCGCCGCATCTCGCGGGGTTCCATAGCACTGGAGCCATGCGCGGTACCGTCGCCCGTATCGGTTGGCAGTCGATCGTTGAGCAGCGCACCGAATCTCTTCACGGCATCGTCCAGAACCGCATCGGAGAGTCCAGGAAGGTCGGCGCTGCCGGGGGGGTAACGGGCGGGCGGTTCGCAGGAGCCGGTCGCTGATCGCTGTTTCGATCCGCGGTGGCTCGGTCAGTGCCGCGGTGGGCGACCTGCTGCTCCTCGGCAATCCCTCGGTTGCGGTGACGTGATCGGATCACAGCTCGACAGGACCGCGCCGACGGCAGCATCTGCGGCCTCGCCGACCTCGTCCGCGAGGCCGCCACCGAGGCGGTCATGAGCGGCTACGAGGCGATCACCAAACGGTTGATGGACACCATCGTCATCGGCAAACACGCCGAAGCCGCATACCGCAGACGCCTCATACGGCAAGCAGCCAGTACCAAATATGACCCCGCGCCGCCGGAGCAGGCAACGGCCGGTGACTTGGCATGATCGACGAACCGATCGCGATGGGGTGCCGGCCGGAAGTCGCCGCTCGCGGCCGTTCACGCTGTCCCACGTGACCTGGCGAAAGCTGGCCCGAACAGTGTCTGCCAGACGCTGAGCGCATCCCCGACCCGGCCGGCGCGCTGAAGCCTCAACGCCTTCGTGCAGGCCACTTCGCCCCGCCGCAAGGCTGTCCGGGCGTCTGCAAGGGCAGCGGGGTCAGCCTGGAGGACGTCTGAGACGTCAGGCCCGGTGCCGGCGGGATCTGGCCAGCGTTCGCCGATGCGCTCAGCGGCCGCAGTGAAGAAACGTCGGACTTCACTGGGCCGATCACCCGTCCACTCGCCGCCGAGAATGTCGAGCGCCATGACCTCGATCAGGAACGAGGGCTCGACCGGCTTGCCCTGATGCTCGTTCCACGTCTTGAGCATCTTGACCAACGGCTTCCACTGATCCGAGAAAGCCTCGTTCGCCGTGGTCGCTCGTTGGGCGTGGACCTGTGGGTTGGTCGAGACCCATTCGGCGAGGGCGCGGTCGGGGATCCAGTAGCAGTCGCCCTGCTTGAAGGCGGGTACAACTTCGAACCCGGTGACCTCGTCACCCTCGTCATCGCCGGCTGCGGCGCTGAAGTCGACCCGGACCGATCGACGGCTGCAGGTGAGGCGCTCGGAACCGTGGTGGGGCACGAGGATGGCGCGAACGACATCAAGGACATCATGTGGATGCCGACCAAGGTAGGAGCGGTCCTTGAGCACGACCATCATGTCAATGTCACATAGTGGTTTGATCTTGGTGTCTCGAACATACGAGCCGGTGAGAAAAACTGCATCGATGTCGAGGCGCCGGCCGAGCTGACCACGGAGGATTTGCTGGCGCCGAGTGGCTGACTTCCTCTCCGCCTCCGTGATCTTCAACCGGCTCTGGAACTCCTCGAATGCCTCGGTGACGCCAGCGATCGCCCGGTCCTTGCGTGGTACGCGGAGCGGGCGCTGATCCCGCCGTCGGTCATGGTGGGTGCAGTCTGCCTCATGACTCCCCGGGTCGTCACCGACTGCGACCGGCTCAGCAGCGTTCGTAGCCTCCGCGCCGGCGACGGACCATCCGCGCGCCTCGTCATCTCGATCGACGCGGCACATGATCTTCGCGAGGTCGGCATAGGAGGTGTTGTTCCGTAGGCGACGGGCTCCGGCACTACCCAGCGACGACATTTCGGTCAGGAAGGCCAGGGCGAGAAGTTCCGCAGTCTCCCTCGTCGCCAACTCTCGGTCCTGCTCTGCGGCCAGCTCCTCAAGATCGGCCTCGAACACTCCACGCAGGCTGTCGAAGCCCATGTTCGTGAGCACGGCCTGGGTCTTTCCGCCACCACAGCTGTAGTGCACGACGAGGTTGCGCAGGAGCATGGACGCCTCCGCCCACCGCTCATCGGTACTCGACAGGACGGCCGCGATCCGAGCGGCGCGGTCGGTCACGTCGGTGAGCTGGGTCGGTGCATCCGAGTGGATGTGCTCAGTCACCCCCGCCTCCTCTCCCACGGCGGTCGCGGAATCGGCGAAGGCGTGCGCTGAGCGCATCCGCGTTGGTGCCGATCGCGGCTGCCGCCTCGTCGTACGTGTAACCTTCGTAGATCATCATGGTGGCCTTGCTCAGATCGGCGGGCATCCCCTTCATTGCCCGCCGGAACCGGTCACGGGTGGCGACCACGGCCGCAGGATCCCGTCCGGTGGCATCCTCGGCGAGTGGATCACCGGAGGTGCTGTCGTCGATAACATCGAGCAGCGCCGGGCCGCCCCATCTGCGTCGCTCACTGGCGCATTCATTAAAGAAGTTCGCGAACTGCAGCAAGCACGCCCCTACGAAGAACGTCTTGATAGTGGCGCCGCGCCGGGGATCCCAGGCGCCGGGCACCAGCACCCGCTGGCGGAAGACCGCGAGCGCCTTGCTCACCGTGAGATGCGCCAAGCCCAGACGATCTTCACGGTCCCACTTCCAGATCTCGGTCGGTAGCACCGGCCGGCCCTTCTCCTTGCACTTGCGGAAGATCTCGCCAGTACGCATCCAGGACATCAGCACGGCCAACGCGTATGCCGCCTGCTCGGCAGCGAAGTAGTCGTAAAGCGGGCCGTCGAAGTTGCGCGCCTTGAGCTCGGTGATGATCTCGTGGTCGGCCTGGCGACGGGCAACATTCTCCGCCATCGCCTGCTGCCCCGGGGTGCAGTGGTCTTCCTCGCACAGTTCGGCCTCGACGGTGGCGAGGCATTCCTCGCTCACCGGCGAGATGCCCGGGCTCTCGGGCTCCGGGTCACAGTGATCGTCTTCTTGAGCAGCGTTCCCGGCAAGATCGCCGGGATCCCGCGCATCCTTTTGGAGTTGTATGCGCATCTCGACGTCACCGGGCAACCGCTGCCCGTCGCCGTCGGGATACTTCACTCAGCGGTCTCCTTCAGGATGGGCCAGGCTCATTAGTGGAACCCACAAGGGCTCCTAGATGGGACGGCCTGGAGAACCCGACGTCGTTTTTCAAGATTTTTTCGACCGGGTTCGGGGCGTCGGGTCGGCCGCCCGGCGGCATCTAAGTCTCCTCGGTACGCCCCCGGGTCAGATTCCCGGGGGCACCGAACCCGAAGGATTCACCGACATGACGGCCCGCTCGTCGAATAACAGGCCCCCGCTGTTCACCATCCGCACCGCGTTGCTGCTCCTCTGCTCACTGGTCACCGCCGCCGGAGCCGCAGCCCTGCTTCTTGCGGCCGGCCGCCATCCTGCCGAGGCGGCGCTTGGCGCGGTTGCGGCGTTCGCCGGCACGCTCAAGCTCCTGCACGAGCTGATCGAGTGAGAGGCGCACGACCCGAGCCTCAACCGGCAATCCGCCAGGTCGTCGTCGGCTCGCATGTCCCCGGGCTGGGATATCCGGAGGACAGGCGACCGAGCCTAACCCCTGAAAAGCTCCTGAAGAGAGGTTGCGCCAACCTCGCAGAGCTACCCCGAACTTGATCCTTCAGTGCCCCCAGGTCAGGTCGGGGACCAGCCCTGCGTGTGTCGGCCACCCAGCTTGAGCGGTGGCGCGGCGCGGACCTGCTGCCGTGCAACCCGCGGCGCTCGCTGGGCTAGGGCCACGGCAGCATCTCCCGCACGGCGTCCGCGAGCTGGTGGTCTGGCTGGCCGAACACGCCCGCCCCGGCATGCGTCCCCGCGACCTCGCGCTGGGTCGCCTTCGGCTCCGGCCTGTCGGTACCCGAGGCCGGCGTACGGGCCGCGTTTGCCGATGTCGTCGACGACATTAGTGACGCGGCCGTCGGCTGCGCCGCCGCCGGCCATGAGTACGCGGCCGTTTGGGAGAAGGGCCATGGCGCCGCCACTGTACAGGGGCAGGGCGTCTGGCCAGTGCGGGACATGACTCGGACCATGCCCAGAGGTTTAGAGAGACCGTCAATAGGCCCTGACCTGGGCAGACCGACATCCAGATCGGTTGCCTTCGCGCAGGTCGGAGCATGATCATCGTCGTGGCGGTGCATGCGGCCGCTGCCTATTGACGGTCTCTCTTAGCTGAGGCAACGCCACCGCAGTGTCCCGACTGGCAATCCCCTGAAATCGTAGAGACTTCGATCATGTAATTTGGGCTCTCTTGATCTTGGCGGTGGGTCGTGATCGGTGTGCCGCGCAGACCCACCGGGGCAGGCCCTGGCCTGCCCGCACCACCTGCCCCACGGGCCGCGGAGGTCTCCAGGGTCAAGGGCCGGCCGGCAGGCCGGTCGGATCAGCGACGCGTCAGCGCCCTTGGGGCTGGAGGGGCGGGCCCCGTATCGTCGGCACACCCCCGGCCCCGACGGCACCGTCTGGGTAGTCAGCAGCGGCGAAGCCGCTTCCTTGCAGGTGTTCATGCCGCCTCCCGCCGCGCGGCTTCGGCCTCATAGACGGCGGGCGGCAGCCTCCCAGCGGTGGAGTGCCGCCGCTGGGTGTTGTACTCCTCGATCCAGGCCGCCACGCTGGCGCGTGCCTGAGCGCGGGTGCTGAAGTGGTTGTGCGCCAACAACTCGAACTGCAGGGTGGAGTTGAACGACTCCGCGACCGCGTTGTCCAACGCCGACCCGGTGCGGCCCATCGACGGGCGAACCCCGGCCCGCCGGCAAGCCTGGGTGAACACCTCCCCGGTGTACTCGCCTCCCTGATCGGAGTGGAAGATCACCCCGGCCACGTCGCCGCCGCGTACCGCGATGGCGACCTGCAACGCGGCGGCGGCCAACCGCGCGTCATGGTGGGCGTCCAGGGCGAACCCGACCGCCCGCCGGGAGTGCAGATCCAGCACCGTGGCCAGATAGAAGGGACCCTCGTCGTTGAGTATCTC
>WNGB01014994.1_pt1 | contig 10300 bp, 8 predicted proteins | sample 5400681 | NCBI WGS metagenome assembly WNGB01 (sample SAMN13153367, study PRJNA577476) | soil metagenome | isolation source: 115 cm soil or saprolite under grassland replicate 2 | place: USA:California | collected 2016-06-15
ACCGAACTGGGCGACCGGTACATCGAAGACACGCGGGACGTGGTCGGAAACGTGCTTTTTCGTATGCGGCCAGAACGATGGCTCACCGTCGACTACGCAAAGCATCCCCGGTCACGATGAAGGCCATCCGGCTAACTGAAGCCTACTGCTGGCCAATTTTGCCAGGGCGGCGGCATTACGGTCGTTGCTCCTTCAGAAAGCAGACGCAGGCGACCCGCTTCGACCCATCTCTGCTCACGGATGCTGCAGTAGGGGAGACACAGCGTACGGGGATCCACCGGCGGATAAAGGAAAGCGCGGAGGCGGTCGAGCGGAGCAACGTTCGGGTCGGGGCGTGGCTGCTACGTCACGTCGGCGGTCTGGCAGCCGCGCAGTGCCGCGAGGAGTTGCGCTTCCTGCTCGATGAGCGCGGCGGCTTCGGCGATGGGCCGGTCGAAGGAGCTGATCTGCACGTGGAGCACGGTGCCCTTTTTCTGCGAGCGCCAGGTGGCGATGATCTCGCCATCGACGACGAGCGTGCCCGGCGCGCCGAGCGAGGGCCAGACCACCTTGCGCTTGGCTGGATCCGGGATCAGCGTGGCCCGGTCGCGGGCGAGCAGGTAGGGGTCGTTGGGTGGGAGCAGGCGCACGCCGGACGGCGGCCGGGCGCCGCGCAGTTCGTCGAGATCGGCGCGCAGGACGGCACCCGTCTGGCCGTCCCAGCGCACCTTCTGCAGCTCGTCGGCGAGTTCGGTGAACCGTTGCCGGGCATCCGCGGCGCCGATTCTGGTCCAGTCGGCGAAGTCGTCGGGGGTCGCGGGCCCGTAGCAGTGCAGAAACCGCCGGAGCAACTCGCGGCCCGCGTCCCGCGCGGCCGGCGACCCGACTGCGGGAACTGCGCTACCCAGCCACTCGTCGACCCGCACGTAGCACACCTGCCGGCTCGAACGCGGCGCGATGCAAGAGATGCCGACCGCACCGGGCAGCCGGAACAGGCTCTCGTGGATGTGCCGTGAGCCGCAACGCGTGCACCACAACGACATCGACGCCGGGAGCCGGGCGGTCATGGCCGCGCTCAACTCGGCCGTGCCGAGAACGCCGCCGGCCAGCTCAGCCAGGGCCGCCTCGACCACCCGGTTCAGCGCATCGATGGGTCTGATACCGGCCTCCGCGAGCGCCTTCGCGGGAACCCTCCCGAACTTCTCGCGCAGCGACGCATCGTCGGCGCCGATGCCGCCGACGGTGAACACCGCCACATCCTCCGGTCGCACCAGCGCGGGCACCATGCGCGGGTCCAGCACCTCGACCAGCCTCCGGTCCGACAACGCCGCGGACACCCAGTCTTCCGAAACGCCGTCGACCCGGGCCAGCAGCGCGACCTGCGCCGAACCAGACGGGCTGTTCCGCACGCCGCAGGTAGCGGCCGCGTCCGCCAACCTCGCAGCGCCCAACCTCCGCGCCAGATGATGCCGGCGAAGCCGAAACGCCAGCACCTGCCTGCGGGCCGTCGTCACCGCCACACCATCCTCCGATACACGCAAAGGGGGGCGGTTCACAGCGGTGGCGTCATCGGTCATGGCGCCCAACGTAGAACCCATAGCGGACGTTCTGCGTCCTGATCCGTAAATCCCCCTGCTCCGCGCAAGAGAGTATGACCTCCCCACATACGCCCACCCGCTGATGAGACCAGCCGGCCTATCAGCACGCAGATCGCGGCAGATGAGCGCACCTGATGAAGACCAGCACGGCCGATGTTGGAATGGGCTCCCTGACCTTCGTGGTGGAGTGCGGCCGCCCTGCGCCTACCGTTGAAGCTCACCGTTGGCAGAGACGTCGTCCCAGGAGAGGAGCACCAGTGAGCCCGACGCGTTCCGTACTGCGGTGATCAGCGGGGCGTGCGCCGCACCGGGAGTCTCCGCGATCTGCACGGCATCGATGACTCCAACCTGGTTGCCGCTGTCACCGATTCTGGACAGTCGCCCTCCACTGTCCACCTGCCATTTGATGAGTTTCAACCGGTTAGCGGTGGTCGCGACGGCTGACACCGCACCGTAGGGCCGCGCGACGATTGAATTTCGTTCGATTCCGCCGGCCAGTTGTCCTGAGTCGTGGTTACGGACGAGCACTGTGCCGCCCAAAGTCACCGAGAGGCTTACGACGAACAGAGATCCGGAGCGGTTCTTCCGCGACACCAGGAGGTGCCCGGAGGGGGTGACCGCTGTGGCCACCATGCTCCCGAAGCCCAGCATGTCGCCACTGTGGCCACGCAGGGTGATCCCGCCGGTGAGCGCGTCGACATGCCAGACGAGGACCCGGACCCGCCCGGAGGCCATCGTTACCGTGGTCGCGAACAGCATATCGCCGGCGTCACCGACACGAATCATCGCGACCGCGTCGATGTCGTTCGTGCCGAGGTTGCCGCTGTCCGACAACCGTGTCAGGGAGCCGTTGGCGTTGAGCCGTGCGGAGAACAGGAACAAGCGGCCCGAGTCGTTCCGGCATGCCGTGACGAAACGATCGTCTGTTACCGCCGCGACCGTCATGTGCGAGGCCCTGCCCGCCAGATCGGGGTCGTCCTTGGTCCCCAGGCGCTGAACCTTGTTGTCCTCGGTCGTCCAGCCGATCAACCTGACCCGGCCCGAGCCGGAGCGGACCGCGGTGACGAAGGTGTTCCGATTCGGTGCCCGGGTGATGGAGATTTGCGTGGCCGCACCGGCGGCGCTTGCGGAGTCGGCGACACGCACGACACCACCGTCGCCAGTGATTCGCCAATAGATGAGTTTCAGTGATCCGTCGAGGGCCTGAACTGCGGTGATGAGCTCCGTTCCACTGCCCAGGCGAGGGGCACAGGCAAGCTCGCCGACTCCCTGAGCACCGGTTGCGCTGTCGCTGCGCCGAACGACCCCGAGGTGGGGGTATTCGGTGTTCATCCAGTCGAGGTCCAGTTGCGTGGGTAACGAACTCCAGTTCAGCGTCGTCCCGGCGACAAGTGGCGCCAAGGTCGGTTGTCCGTTCTTGGAGAATCCGTCGTCGCGATAGTGCATGATCGAAGCAAAGTCGTAGGTCGGGCTGTTCCGAGTGTTCGCCTCGAGACGGAAATTGCCTTTCGCGCTGTCCAGAACGTTGTCCCAGAGCACTCTGACATACAGCTGGCGGTCGCTTCTTTGGTGCTCGTGCTTCAGCCCTGCGGCATGACCGAGCTCATGTATCAGGCTCGACTTGTCAAAGTCCGCGGGAGCGCAGCTCAACTCTCGGGCGCCACTGCCGTACCCGACGGCGGAGTGACACCGCTCCGCAGCATGCCGCACCTCAATGTAGTCACTCTGGACAGAAAGCCGTCGGACGAAACGAAGATTCGAGACTTCCTCCCATGCTGTCATCGCGTCATTGAGGACGTCGACACCGACGAACTCGGGAACAACGACATACGGTATTATTCCGCCCGGCCATCTGTCCCCCAGGGACGCTCCCACGACTGCCTCCTCAATCAAATGACAGCCGGCCCCGCGCCCGGTCGCCGACGGTACTTGGGCTGTGCCGGCCATCGAATCCGAGCGCATCCCTGCCGACGGCAGACGTCTTTGCTGCCGCCGTTTCCGGCGCTGCACGATTCAACAGACCCGATCTACTTACGTGTCACCGAGCCGCTGCACCCTTCTCCCGACCATCGCACCGTACGGGCACCGGTCTTGCGACGCTGGCAGATCACTGACAGCCGCACGCCAGCTCGGTTGGCGGACCGCGGTCTGCGCCCCTCAAAGGACACTCGAGCCGACTGCGATCACAATCCCGGAGAGCTGGACAACGTCAAGGCCGCGCGGCGTTCGCCCTCCGGCAGTGCCAGAAAGTGCGCAGGCGTTCCCCAATGAGATGGAAGACCGAGCGACCTGCTGCAAGGACATGATCAGACATCCGCTCATCGGCATTATGCGGGTAATCGAAGATTACCTGCGCCCTGGCGGGCCGCATAATGCGTGATATGTAGCGTGATCGAGGCACTGCGTGCCCACCAAGAGGAGCCTCACGATCACCTACATATCAAACATGTCCGGTGACGCACGGGGCTTCTCGCCTCATGGCTGGCGCCTTACGCCGCGTGACCGCGTTCGGCCGGGCCAGCGCGCCCGGACGGCGGCAGAAGCGGATGCGTCGTGCAGCCCCCGTGACCGGGCGAGCGCGGAGGCGCACCACTGCTCAGCCCACACGATGGGCGTCGGTTCGGCAGTGTCAGGCGCTGGCGGTCTCCGCCGCCTCCTTCTGTTCGACGAGTTCGCCTTCAATCATGATCTGGATCTCGTCGCTTACCACGAATTTGCCGTCCAGCATCATGTTGAAGCTCAAGCCAAATTCCTTCCTGTTTATCTGTCCCTGAGCGCTGTACGCGATCCGATGTCCCATCATGGGGTCGTTGAACTCCCCGTACTTGAGCACCCGAAGCACCACAGGGCGGGTATTGCCCTTGATCGTAAGATCGCCGGTCATCGTGTACTGGTCCTGCCCGGACGGCTCGACGCTGGTGCTCTTGAACACGATCGTCGGGAACTTGTCCACCTCGAGGAAGTTCGACGAACGCAAATCGTTATCCCGGGTCTCGTTGTGAGTACGGATGCTGACCGTCTGGATCGTCACCTCTACCGAAGAGGCCTCTGGGTGGTCGGGGTCGATGTCCGCGGTGGCGCTGACCTCGGCGAAATGACCCCGAACCGTCATCATCCCCAGATGCTTCGCGGAGAACTCGACCTGCGTGTGGAACGGATCGAGCTGCCAGTTGCCCATGAGGACCTCCCGCCTCGCTCAACCGGTCTGGAAAGCGCGCCGACATGGAACCCCGCTCAGACGAGAGCCTAGTCCGACCACACCTCCGCCAACAGCAGCCAGGCCTCATCGCTGCGCCCGATTCGCGGTGATGAGTGATCGCGAAGCGCGGACGCACTCATCTCGGCACGACCGCGTGGTCAACGGCGAGCATGCTGATTACGGACCGTAGCGCCCGGTCGGCGGCAGATGAGTACGCCGTCTGTTCGAGATGTGGCGTCAATCCGTGATGGCCTGCAGCCAGGCGAGGATCGCGGATGCCACCCGCGGGTCCACAGGACGGCGGCTCTGCTCCCGGTAGCCTCGCAGGCCCCGCTTGACCGCCTCGGTCCGCAGGAGGTGGGTCACTTCGGGCAGTCGATGCGCCTCGAACGGGCCGCGGACGAGGCGGCGCATGCGATCCAGGTCGTCCGGATCTGTTTGGATGTCCCGGTCGCCGGTGATCGCGAGCACGGGCACCTCGATGTGTGCCAGGTCGATCGCGGGATCGTAGTCGAGAAACTCTCGCATCCACGCCGCGTTGATCCTGCGTCCCTGTATGCGGACGACGTTCGCGCTGCTCGCTCTCAGCCGCGCGAACGCCTTACGTTGCGATCTGGCGATGTCGATCCGAAGTATCCGCAGTACCCAGCGATTCAGCCCGGTCAGCGAGTCCGCGATCTGCCGGGCCTGCCAGGTGAGGATCTGCTCACCTGAGCGGGCCGCGCCCGCGAGGAGGATGACACCGGAAACCGGAGCGGGTCCGGCGGCAAGTCGGATGGCCACGAGGGCCCCTTCGCTGTGACCGAGGACGAAGATGCGCGAGGCATCGACCTCGGGCCGGTCCCGCAGCCAACCGCGAGCAGCGGTGGCGTCGACGAGGCGGTCGTCGAAGCTGCTGCGCCAGTAGTCCCCGTCGCTGGAACCGACGCCGCGCTTGTCGTATCGGAAGGTCGCGTAACCGTGCTCGACCAGTGCCCGGCTCAGCGGTGGGAAGAGATCGATCGGGAGCGGCTTGGCATTGTCATCGCGGTCGGTCCGCCCCGAACCGGGCAGCATCAGCACGGCCGGCGCCGGGAGATCGCTTCCGGGGGCGGCGAACGTACCCGCCAGGCTGAGCCCGCCTGAGCGGAAGCGCACGTCTTCGCTGCGCGACGGGGCGGGTTCGGCGGCGGTCATGCCGGCCGCCCGAGCGTGGCGACGAACCCGTCTGGATCCTCAAGGCTGACGATAAGCGAGGTCACTGTGCGACCACCGAGGTTTAGGACCGTGTCGAGATTGACGGGGAGCTTGGCTGGCGGGTCGAGGATGAGTTCCACCAGGCCGTCGGATGAGCCGTTGACCAGCCATTGTGTGCCGCGTCGGTGGACGCCGGTAGTGCGCCACGGAATCTTGATGCCGGTCCGACGGAGCGAGCGCACCGAGGTACGTGGGATGTCCAGGCGGAAGGTCGCCATCCGCACCCCGATGGTCGACGCGTCGACGTCGACGTGGGAGACGCCTGGGCCCCCGCGGAAGAGCATGCGATCCAGGAGGGCGGTGAGTCGGCCTTCCCACGCGTCGGCATAACTGATGTAGAACCGCTTGGCGCCGGTTGTCAAGGAGCCTTCGGCGGCGGGCTGTCGTTCACGCAGTACGGCGCGTCTGGCAACGGTGTACGGCTCTCCGGTCTCGGCCATGCGCTTACGCGTCGCGTCGCGGAGCTTGTCGTGGGGCATCGTGGTTCCTCTCGGCGGTCACGGCCTGCGCCCGACCACCGCAAGGACAGCACGATAGACGAGGGAAACTTCACGTGAGGGCTGGGCCGCTCTTGTCCTCAACGTCGCCCGGCGCAGGCGGTCGACTCGGATCAGGCTGACGTGACTGCCACCGAAGATTGTAGAGGATCACCCGATGACCGTCGCTGCTTCCACCAGCGGCTCACCCTCCGGGACCCGTACACCGCTCCGCTGAACATCGGTCGCTAAAGTAACCGACGCCGAGAGCGGGCGACGCGCGAGGCGAGGCGCCCCGTCCCCGGTCGAGAGCGCACTCATTTCGGCAGGTCAGGACATCAATGCCATTGCGGTTGACTGCGAAGCGTGACGATCGGTTGGCGGCAGATCCGTGCGTCGCACCACGTGAGGATCCTGCGCGAGGCTGGCGTAGTCCGCAGTGTCCCGAAGGGTCGGTGCCGGTACCTCAGCCTGCGCCGCGACGACCTGAACAATCGCTTCCCGGGCCTGCTGGACGCGGTGCTCACCGGCGGCTATCAGCGGGGGGCAGGAGCGGCCGGTTTTCGGCGTCCCTACCGCGCGCGGCCGCGATGGCGCCCAGGACGATCGCGGCCACCGCGAGGACGCCGTTGCCGATAAAAGCGACTGGGTCGTTGTGGTGCTTGATCGCCGTCAGCAGAAAGCCGGCCCACGCGTACGTCATGAGGGCGCCCGTGGCGAGGGCGATCCGGTGCCCGGCGTGCCAGCCGGTACGACGGGATAGCCAGGCGACCACCAATGCGGTACCGACGATGATTTTGACCGAGGCGGCGAGTCCTCGCCAGCTCGCCGGCAGCAGGAAGTAGCCGCTGGACACGAGGCATGCGGCCATCCCGACAAGCCATGGGCGCGGCACCCATCCGGCCGACCGACCCGGCGACGGCCGCGGAAGGCTGAACGCGACGGTGACGAGTATCAGCGCGACGAGCACGACACCGGCGGCCTGCGCCCACGACGTGCGGTACTCACCCCGGTCGACGCTGTCCGACCGGATCAGCAGCCCGCCGAGGATGTAGACCACGGCGGTGGCGCCGAGCCCGACCCGACCGAGCCACGGTGTCGTCCGGTGGCGGGGCGTGAGCGTCTCGGTCAGCAGGATCGGGATCGTGATGCTCCAGACGGCGTGGTTGACCAGGAACTGGACGGCATAGTAGGCGCTTAGACCCAGCACCGGGATGCGGGCGTCGGCGTAGTCCATCCCCTCGAACGACGGGTTGAACAGCGAACCGTCGAAGACACCTGGCTCGATCACCCCGTAGGCGAGACCGAGCACCAGGATCGTCGGCCATCCCCGGCCGGTACGCCGCGCGAGCTCGCGGATCAGCAGGGCGCCCCCGCCGTACATCGGGACCAGGAACGGGACCGCGACGAGGTCGCGGATCGAGATGTTGCCCAGGAGGTACTCGCCAACCAGCGGCGAGAGGAGGGCCAATCCCAGTGCGGCCAGTTTCGAGGTACGCATGACAGCAGAGCCTGGCCGTCCGGCCCGCGCCGCCGCGACGGCCACCGTGCGAGCATGCGTAGACCAAAGTCGACGCCGCCGTCGCCCCTCGGCGGCCGCGCGGCGACCTGCCCACGCCGTACCGTGATCACATGCGTGACGGGCCACAACCTCGCACCCGCTGGGCGGACGCCGGCCTGATCGCGCTGGCCGCGCTGCTCGGTGGCCTTTTCTTCCTGGACTCGCTGAAGACCGCCAGCCAACGGGCCGCCGGCTTCCCCACCGCCGACCTGGTGGTCGGCGTTCTCGCCTGCCTCGCCCTACTTGTACGCCGGCGCTGGCCGGTGGCGCTGGCCGCCGTGCTCATCCCGTCCATGGCGCTGTCGGCCTCGGCGATGGGCGCCACGGCGGTCGCGATCGGCGCGGTGGCGGTGTACGGGTCGTGGCGGGTGACCGCCGTGGTACTGGCCGCCCACGCCACCACGATGGTCACGCTGTTCGCACTGGCGGCCACGAGTACCCGCGACTTCGCTCAGGGCTCGGCGATACTGCTCGCGTTGGACGCCGCGATGGTCGCGTCCGGTCTGCTGGTGCGATCCCAGCGACGGCTCGTAGCGTCGCTGCGGGAGCGGGCCCGGGAGGCCGAGGAGCGGCACCGGCTCCAGGTCGAGGAGGCCCAGCACGCCGAGCGGGAGCGGATCGCCCGGGAGATGCACGACGTGCTCGCCCACCGCATCTCGCTGCTCGCCGTACACGCGGGGGCGCTGGAGGTACGCCGGTCGGCGCCCGAGGCGGAGCGCCGGGCGGCCGGGGTGGTGCGGGGATGCGCGTACGAGGCGCTGGAGGACCTGCGGGCGGTGATCGGGATGCTGCGAGCCGACTCTGCCGACGGCGACCGGCCGCAGCCCACGCTCACCGACCTGCCGGCGCTGATCGAACAGTCCCGGCTGGCGGGCAGCTCGGTCACGCTGGACAGCCAACTCGGCGACCTGGCGGCCGCGCCGGACAGGGTCGGCCGGCACGTGTACCGGGTGGTGCAAGAAGGCCTGACCAACGCGCGCAAACACGCCCCCGGCGAACCGGTACGGGTACGGCTGACCGGCGGCGACAGCCTGGTGGTCGAGATCACCAACCCGGTACCCGCAACAGCCGCCGCGTCGCTGCCGGGCGCCGGCAGCGGCCTGATCGGCCTGCGCGAACGGATGGACCTGGTCGGTGGCCGGCTGGAACACGGCCGTACCGCCGACGGCCGGTTCCGCCTGCACGCCCGGGTGCCACGGCGGCCATGACGACGGTCCGGGTCCTCATCGTCGACGACGACGCGCTCGTGCGCGCCGGGCTCACCATGATGCTCGGCGAGTTCGACGACATCGAGGTCGCCGCCGCGGTCGCCGACGGTACCGAGGTCATGAGCGCGGTCAACCAGCACCGGCCGGACGTGGTACTGATGGACATCCGGATGCCGGGGCTGGACGGTATCGCCGCGACCGAACAGCTCCGGGCCCGACGCGAGCCGCCCGAGGTGATCATTCTGACCACCTTCGACACCGACCGGCACATCCGACTCGCTATGCGTGCGGGGGCGAGCGGCTTCCTGCTCAAGCACACGCCACCGCAGCGGATCGCGCACGCCGTCCGACAGGTGGCGGCCGGCGAGCCGATGCTGTCCCCCGACGTGATCCGGCGGGTGATGGCGTTCGCCGCAGAACCGGACCGCGACCCACGCCGGGACAGGGCGCGCGAATTGCTGGACCGGCTCAGCGACGGCGAGCGGGCAGTGGCCGTCCTGGTCGGCCAAGGCCGCACCAACCACGAAATCGGCCGAGAGCTGTTGATGAGTACAGCCACCGTCAAGGCGTACATGTCGCGCATCCTGACCAAACTGGACCTCAACAACCGAGTACAGGTAGCGCTGCTGGTGCACGACGCGGACGAGCCGCCCGCCACATCCCGGCCCCGGTCCGGTGCATGATCGCGCGTACCTCCATCGCGCCCCACTTCGCCTCCGGCCAGCACGCGGCGATCTCAATCGCGCGCTGCTCGCTCTCCACCCCGGAGATGAGGTACCCGCCAGAAGCCTCAGGCCGCGGCAACAGCGCAACGCACTCAACTCGGCACGACCGGACGCCGGCTCGATCCGCTCGCCGTGACACTGCGTAACGCTCGCACGGCGGCAGAAGCGGATGCTCTATGCCTCAGCGTTTCATGATCTTGCTGTGAAGTGTCGTGTGTGGACAGTGAAAAGTGCCTTCGATCTGGGAGAATCCGGGTTGCGAAGACCAGATGAAACCCATGTCGAGAGGCACTTTTCGCGTGAACGACTCTACCGGAT
>WNGB01015000.1_pt1 | contig 10297 bp, 9 predicted proteins | sample 5400681 | NCBI WGS metagenome assembly WNGB01 (sample SAMN13153367, study PRJNA577476) | soil metagenome | isolation source: 115 cm soil or saprolite under grassland replicate 2 | place: USA:California | collected 2016-06-15
TCTTCAGCCGCTTCAGGTTTGAATTCATTCTCATCGGAAGAAGGTGGGACGCGCCCGCCGGGGTATAAGACGGGCGCGTCAATTGGGGGGAGTGGTCTGTTCCGTTTACGACTGGGTCTGCATGGAGGCGGCGACGCGCTTGACGTCCTTCTCTGCGCCGCGGATGCGGTAGGCGGCGTAGAGCCGAGTACCGCCGGCGATGATGGCGTAGATCCCGATCAACCAGAGAATCGCCAGCGCCCCCGACCCGGGCCGCGCAGCCACGACTACACCGAACGCGACTGACAACAGGCCGCTTGCAGTAAGCCAGCCCGCGCCCTTGACGAGGTCGCGTGCCTCGATGGACGCAATGACTTCGAAAACGCCCACCAGGATGGCCCAAGCCGCGATGAAGTACACGAGCGTCAGGGCAGTGAGACCTGGCGAGAAGAAAGTCACCGCACCGATCAGGACGCCGGCCAGCCCACCGAGAACGTACGGAACCCACTCGGTGCTGCGGTGCGCAACCAGGTTGAGTCCGGACCCCAGCGCAAGTGCTCCATAAATGAAGGCGAACGCGCCAAACAGCACAGTCAGCGCGACGAGCGAGATCCCCGGCCAGAACAGGGTCACCGCCCCGAAGACGATCGACGCCACTCCACCGATTGCAAGGTAGGTGGCACTGCGCGACATTGCTCTTTCCACCACGGACGAACCTCCTTGACCACTTTGCTGGTAGTGGTCGACCATGATTCGCGGTCGACTTTGACGACCTGCTCCACACGTTAGGAGTGGACCTAGAGGGGTCGAATCCGAGAAAGCCCTAGTTGTTTAGGGGGGCCGTTCGCGGCGGCACGGGCCGGTGAAGAACCCGCGCCCAATCGATCCGAGAGAACAGCCAGATGCCCGCGATCGACAGCAGCTCGAGAGCGAGCCACTGGCGCGTGAGGATTCCACCCAGCTGGTCGTTGGCGCCTTTGGCCGTCAGAGCCAACAACGGATGGCTGACCATCCGCCCGGGCAGGAATCCCAACGCTACCGGCCACAGCTTTGCGCGGCTCAAGCCAGCGGCAATGAATAGATCGTTGGAAGGAATCGGCCCCAGCGAGTAGATCAGGACGTCGACGACGCCACAGCCCGGACGTTGATTCAGCCAGTTGCCAAGCGCGGCGACATTTCGCTGCTTTTGATCGGAAAGAAGCTGGCGTCCCAACCTCGCGCTCAAGTAATAGAGCCCGCACCGTCCCGCCGTCGAGGCGAACGCGCAGCCGATAGCCAGGGGCCATACCGGCAGGGAAAATGCGATCAAGAAGAACGTCACTACCGCCCACGTCGGCGGCATGAAGTACGGCACGAGGTTCATCAGGAAGACAACGGCCCATGGGGCATGGAGCCACTCGAAGGTGCTCACCGGCATTCAATCTATTCACGGTCTTGAGCGTTCGAATCCCGGGAATCCCGAGTCTGCAGGAACTAGGGGATTACGGGATTCGAACCAGCCTCAACATCTTTAGAGTCGGCACATGAGCACAGTCAAGACGGTCTGGAAGGCGCAACCCCAGGAGCACGACTATCCGGCCGCGTCCGCATACCTATCTCTCATAGCGCCGAAGCATCATGTCGACTTTCTAGTCGAGCAGCTCCGGACGGCTCAGAGTGGGCGCGGCAAGGCCAAGGACCTGCTGCGAGCGAGCGGTCTGCCCCTGCTGGGCCCCGACAATCCCTACGTCGCCCGCGACCTGGAGAAGATCCACCAGGGGGTCGGGCTCTCGCCGCTGCTTGCGATCCGCGGCGACCTGGCGCTGGCAGTTCCACTTATCATCGCGGACGGCTACCACCGGCTCTGCGCCAGCTACTTGTACGACGAGAACGTCGAGGTCGAGTACAGAATCGTAGACCGAATCGCCGGCTAGCTGCCGGTTTTGAGCGCCAGCTCGTAGTTCTCCAGCGGTGAATCGACCAGTAGCATCCACCTGACGAGCTTGGCCCTCGAGTCGATGCCCAGCTTCCGGTAGACCTTCGACAGGTGATACTCGACGGTTGCGGGGCTGATGAACATGCGGCGAGCGATCTCGGCGTTACGCGCGCCCTGCGCCGCCAGGCGCGCAACCTGGGCTTCCTGGGGGGTCAGGTCGTCCTGCGTTTCGTACGTCCGCTTCCGGGCGTGCTCGCCACTTGCGGCAATCTCGACTCTGGCCCGTTCCGCCAGATCGTCCATGCCGAGCGCGTCGAGCTCCTCGTATGCAGCCTGCAGCTGGCGGCGGGCTTCGATTCGCCGACCCTGGCGACGCAGCCATTCGCCGAACAGAAGCTGCGTTTTCGCGAGCTCGAATTTCATTTTCGGGTTGCCCAGCAGCTCGATCGCCCGACGGAAGCCGGCCTCCGCCTTCGGGCCGGCCGAGGCCAGTGCCTTGGATCGGACGAGGAGCGCGACGGCGAGCGGCGTCTTGATGACTTTCACGTGCTCCGCCAGCTTTCCCAACGCCGCATCCAGCATGGTGCGGTCTCCGCGCCTGACGTCGGCTTCGATCAGGTCGGGCAAGACCGTTGTCATCAGGATTTCGTCGAGGCGGACGCTGAGCTGCTCGCGGCCCGCTTGCTTGACCTCGATCGCCATGGCGACAAATTAGGTCCGAGCGAGAGCATCTGGCTTCTGCTGTCCGACTGTTTCTTGGCATGCGGTCGAACCGCGATGACTCAAAAATGACCTAACGCGGGAAAGACCTGACTTAAGCGTCGCCGTTCCGGGAGATCAAGTCTGCGATCAGCCCGGTCCAACCGGTCTGGTGCGACGCACCCAGTCCCGCGGCGTTGTCGGCGTGGAAATACTCGTTGAACATGAGGTTGTCCTTCCAGGCTGGGTCGCGCTGCAGCCGGTCGACCCATCCAAAGCACGGCCGGCGGCCGTCCCGACCAGTCAGGAAGATCGAGGTCAGGCGGCGGCTCAAATCGCGAGCGACTGCGTCCAGAGGCAGCATTCGCCCGGATCCGGTGGGGTACTCGACGACGAAGTCGTCGCCAAAGAACTGGTGGTAGCGCTCGAGCGAGCGGACGACAAGCCAGTTGAGCGGAAACCAGATCGGACCGCGCCAGTTGGAGTTTCCGCCGAACATCCCAGTGGTCGATTCGGCCGGCTCATAGTCGATACTCGCTCGGACGCCTTCGACCTCGAGCTCGTACGGATGCTCGCGGTGGTATGCGGAGAGCGAGCGCAGGCCGTACGCCGACAAGAACTCGCCTTCATCGAACAGGCGGGTGAAGATTCGTTTGAGCCGGTCTGTCCCGACCACGCCGACCAGCAAGCGTCGGTGTCCCGGCTCGCCGCGATAGACGCCGTGAGCCGCGAGAGCGTCGGGATCGTAGATGCCGGCCCGTTGCAGGAACCACGCGGTCTGTTTGCCCAGTGTCAGCGCGTGGTTGACCGTGTCCTCATCGACGACCGCAGCCGCGAGCATCGGAATGATTCCGACCATGGACCGAGCCCTGATCGGCACCGCGGTCCCGTTGGTTGTCAGCAGCCGGTCGTAGAACAATCCATCGCCGTCGTCCCACAGACCCTGTCCGTCCATCGCCCCGCGGATGGCCACGAAGTGCTCGAGGAACTTGAGGGCGAGGTCAGCGGTCGCCCTTGTTCCAGAACGTTGCAACGTGATCGCAATCGCGCACATCGCGACGGAGTAGGCGGCCATCCATCCCGACGCATCGGACTGCTCCAGGAGCCCGCCGACCGGAAGGTGTGAGCGGTCCAGCGGCCCGATGTTGTCCAGGCCTAGGAAGCCACCCTCGAAGAGATCGTTGCCGCGCGCATCCTCGCGATTGACCCACCACGTGAAGTTCACGAGGAGCTTGTCGAAGATGCGGCTCAAGAAGTCGAAATCACGGGACCCGTCGATGGCGAATATCTCGAGCGCGGCGTAGGCGTGGACCGGTGGATTCACATCGTTGAAGTCCCACTCGTAGGCGGGCAGCGCGCCGTTGGGCGCCTGGAACCATTCGCGGCACAGGATCGCGAGCTGATACTTCGCAAACGCGGGATCCACATTGGCGAGGGCCACGCAGTGAAAGGCGAGGTCCCAGGCGGCAAACCACGGGTATTCCCACTTGTCGGGCATCGACATGATGTCGAAGGCATCGAAATTGCGCCACCGTGCATTGCGTCCCGCCTTCCGCCGCTCCGGTGGAGGGGGCTGGGCGGGATCGCCATCGAGCCAGCGGCCGACGTCATAGGCGTAGAGCTGTTTGCTCCAGAGCATCCCGGAGAACGCCTGGCGCATGACCATCGCCTCTTCTGCGGAGGCCGAGTTAGGGGTGATGTCGGCGTAAAACTCGTCAGCTTCGCGCCGCCTCGAGGCCATGACCTGCTCGAATCCCGGCCCCAGTCCGTCGCCTGAATCAGCGGATCGCGGTCGCAGGCGAAGGCGAAGTTCCGCGGTGGCGCGCGGGGCGACCATCACCTGGTGCCAGAAGGCGCCCTTCGTACCTCGCCCTTCCGGGTCGACCGTCGCCGCGCCGTGGATGACATGATCGTTGATCCCGTCTTTGGGCCACGGTGTGGTCGATGCGGCCCCATATAGCCGATGGACGTTGGTCTCGTTCTCGCAGAACAGAAGCTCGGAAGGTTTACCACCGAGCATCTCGAGCTCGCCCAAGAAGGGGTGGTCGATCCGAATGGATGCCGGGCCGCTTGCCTTGAGGAGCGGCTTCGCGGCTCCGCTGTCCCACGACCAAGTGTTGCGGAACCAGACCGTCGGCAGAACGTGCAGCGTTGCCTCTTCCGGAGCAGCGTTCGTGACGCGGACCTGCATAAGCAGATCCAGCGGGCTCGCCTTGGCATATGTGACTTCGACGACCCAGTATCGATCGCTGTCGAACGCGCCCGTGTCGAGCAGCTCGTACTCCGGGTCGCTCCTGCCCCGCCGGCGGTTGGTCTCGACCAGGTCGGTGTACGGGAAGGCTGCCTGTGGGTAGTGATATCGCCAGCGGTTCCAGGCGTGGCTGGGAAGCGCGTCCAGGTACCACCAGTACTCCTTGACGTCCTCGCCGTGATTGCCCTCCTCACCGGTCAGTCCGAAGGCGCGCTCCTTAAGGATCGGATCGCTCCCATTCCAGAGCGCAAGCGCGAGACAGAGCCGCTGCTCGATGTCGGAGAACCCCGCCAGGCCGTCCTCGCCCCACCGGTAAGTCCGGGACCGGGCGTGATCGTGAGGAAGGTAGCTCCATGCGCTGCCCGTTTCGCTGTAGTCCTCCCGAACCGTCCCCCACTGGCGCTCGCTCAGATAGGGGCCCCAGATGTACCAATCGCCGGCCTGATGCAGCCCGTTTTCAAGCTTGCCGAAGCCAGCGACCCGGTCTCGCTCAGCACCCACCGTTCGAACTCAGAGTGAACTCAAGAGCGCCACGTTGCTCAGGGAGACCCATACCAAACCGATCGTCGCAGCTTGCACAGCCGCGAGCGCGAATCGGAATGTAATGCGAGAGGGGTTTACCCCTCGCTTGATCCGCAACGCCGCCAGACCCAATGCCGCAGCGGCGGCGGCGGCAAGCAGCAGCTTCGTACCCAACAGCAGAGCGAGCCCACCTTGGTTCAGCAGCTGAGCGCTCACGGCCATGGATTCAACTGTCCCCCTCGCGTTGTCGACAGCGGTGGTCACCACGTCCATGGCCTGGGCGGCGACTAAAAGGGAGGTCCAGGTCGCAGCCTGTCGCGCTGCAGCGAATCGTGCATCCGGCACCTGAACGGCGTCCATGCCACGACGCTAGCCAGCGCCCTCGGGAGGTCGCGTCCAGGGAAGCCCGAGTCTTGTTTCAGCGGAGCTCGTGCGAGCGCACAATCATGGCGGGATGGGGGCCCTGGATCTGGTGGGGCGCGAGACGGAGTTTGCTGAGCTCGAGGCGGGCCTGCGTAGGGCAGTCGAGCACGGAGGCGCCTTCCTGATCACCGGTCCGCCCGGGATCGGCAAGACCTCACTTCTCAACGCAGTCGCGGCGGAGGCCCGAAGCCGCGGCTACAACGCGCTCGCGGTGGCTGGTCTCGAATGCGAGGCCGAGTTTCCATATGCGGGACTGCATCAGCTATTGCAAACCGTGATGGCGTCAGTCGACAAGCTCGCGCCTCCGCAAAAGGCGGCGCTGCTCACGGCCCTCGGCATGACGGCTGGACCGGCGGCGGACGTGTTCCTGGTCGGGCTGGCCGCCCTCAATTTGATCGATGAAGCGGCCGCCGAGAAGCCGACGGTACTGCTCGCGGACGACGCTCAGTGGCTTGACGGCCCGACGTCTGCTGTCCTCACCTTCGTAGCGCGCCGGCTCGAGTCAACCAGCATCCTGCTCCTGGTTGGCCTGCGGGAGCGATTTGAAAGCCCGCTGCGATCTGCCGGCTTGACGGAAATTCGTGTCGGACCTCTCGACGATGCCGCAGCTACAGAGCTGCTCGACTCGATAGCTCCGAATCTAGGGCGGGACGTGCACCGGCGAATCCTCGAGCAGGCGGTGGGCTACCCGCTTGCCCTGGTTGAACTGCCGCGCGCGCTGACTCAGCAGGGCGTCCAAGGGGGTCACTCTCCGCTGGGCGCCGTGCCATTGACCGAGCGACTGGAGCGAACATTCTCGGCTCGGGCCTCAACGCTTCCCCCAGACACCCAGTCTGCTCTGCTGCTCGCCGCCCTGGACGACGATCCGAGCGTGGCTGAGATACTGGCGGCGAGTGGCCTTCAGGCCGGTAGAGATGTGACCGTCGAAGTTCTGGAGCGGGCGCTCGATTCCGGCTTGATCACGCTAGCGGGCGCCAACATTCGCTTCCGACATCCGCTCATTCGATCTGCGCTGGAGCAGGGCGCAACTCACGGACAGCGACGGGCTGCTCACCTTGCTCTTGCCCAGGTCATCGCGGATCCAGACCGCCGCGCCTGGCACCGCGCGGCTTCGGTCGTCGGCACGGATGAGGCCGCTGCCGCTGACCTGGAGGCGACCGCTCGTCGAGCACAGGATCGAGGCACCATCGCCGTAGCGCTCGGCGCTCTGGAGCTGGCCGCATCCCTGACACCGGACGGCACGGCTCGGGCGAAGCGGCTTCTGGCATCGGCCGAGCTGGCTTTTCAACTTGGACAGCCCGCAGTTGTCGGTCGCCTTCTCGACGAGGCGGCCAAACTGGAGCTGACTCGTCACGACATGGCGCGCATGACCTGGTTGCGCGAGATCTTCTGCGACGGATCGCCGGGGAATGCGGAGGCAATCCTGAACTTGGTCACGGTTGCTGGGGAGATGGCTGCGCAGGGCGATCGCAACCTTGCGCTTCAGCTGCTCCAGGGAGCAGCTCTCCGGTGCTGGTGGGCGGAACCGGGGTCGGAAGCACGGGCCAGCGTCGTCAGAGCGGTGGAGCAAATCTCCGGAGTCGAATGGACTCCAAGGGCGCTCACGATACTGTCGCTGGCCGCTCCCCTGGATTCAGGGGCGCGCGTTTCGAGTGAGGTCGCTCAGGCCGCGCTCGAGGAAACAACCGACGGTCAACTTACGCAGCTGCTTGCCTTCGCTGCGTACGCCGTGGGTGACATCGTCCAATCGATTGAGCTGATGAATCGGGCGGCTTCCTTGCTGCGCGCGCAGGGACGGCTCAGCCTCCTTGCGCAGGTGCTGACGGTGCGTGCGTTTGTCGGGATCCACATCGGTGACTTCACAGACGCAATGCGCGATGCAGAGGAAGGAGGTCGGCTGTCGATCGAAACGGAGCAACCGATCTGGATCGGGATCAGCCGGATGGGTCGCGCCATGTTGATGGGACTGCGGGGCGACGAGCGCATCGCGGCGGAGCTCATCAAGGAGGCTGCACAGCCGCTCATGTCGCTCCGGTTGTCCCTCATCCAGGCTCAAGCGGAACTCGCTCGCGGGATGACAGCGATGACAGCGGGACGCAACTCGGACGCTGTCGACCACTTAATCCGGGTGTTTGATCCCGAAGACGCTGCGTACCACGAGATTGTCTCCACCGCGGCCGCACTCTTTGTGGTCGAGGCCGCGGTGCGGGCCGGGCGACACGAGGATGCCCGGCGAATGCTGGCTTTGCTCGAGGCCCTGTCCAAGCGCACATCAGCAACCCTCCTCCACATCGGCGTGCGCTACGGACGCGCAGTCCTGGCCGATGATTCGAAGGCCGAGGGCCTCTATGAGTTGGCGCTCAAGGCCGTGCCAAAGTGGCCGTTCGACCATGCGCGGCTGCAAATGTCGTATGGCAGTTGGCTCCGCAGGCAGCGCCGCATCACGGAGTCAAGACCCTACTTGCGAACGGCCCGGGATGCCTTCGAGGCGCTCGGGGTGCACGCGTGGGCTGATAAGGCACGAGCGGAGTTGCGCGCCGCTGGCGAGCGAATCGCCGAGCCGACCAAGGCGCCTCGCCAGTCGCTGTCGCCGCAAGAGCGGCATATCGCAGAGATGGCAGCATCTGGACTTTCCAATCGCGAAATCGGGGACCGACTGTTCCTTTCGCACAGGACCGTCGGTGCTCACCTTTACCGGGTGTTCCCAAAGCTTGGGATCGCATCCCGATCTGAACTTTCAGTTGCGCTCGAAACCATGGAGCCCGTGCTCAAGTAATCATCGACCGGGCGAGACTCCGGTCACTCCGAACAACGGCGCTGGCAAGGACTACGGGTTCCCCGGATTCGATGGACGGGCGGCGTGGCTAGCGTGGGCTGCATGGTCGAGGTGCGTGAGCAGCTATTGCAAGCCTTGCGCCGCTCACTCGAGCAAATCATGTCGAGGACTACGGCTTTCCTCGACGCGATCAGCTTCAGCCGGATTTACGGTGAGCAGATGGCTACACATGAAATGTCCGACGAGTGGGCATGGCGAGTGGACGCCCAGCTCGCAGAACTGGTGGAGACAGTCTTGGCGGCTGAAAAGACGTGGCGCGTCCAGGACCGCATCGAAGGATCGATTCGGTACGGCCTCGGCCACGAACCAGCAATACGACGGCAAGCGAATGGCGAAAACGTACGCTGAGAGCGTCCGCGATTCAGTCACGACTGGACTGATGGTCTTTGACCAAAACGGCGACAAGGTGGGTTTCGTCGACCAGGCCTTTGGCGAACAGGGATGGATGCAGATCCGCCTCAGTGAGTTCGGCCGGAAGAGCCTCTGGGTTCCGTACCGGTTCGTTAACACGGCTGATACGCGCCAGATCTTCGTCTCGGCGACAGAGGACCAGCTTTCGCGCGAACACAATGCGCCGCCCGCGCGCACCACCTCTGTCACGCATCTGAACGGCAAGACGATTGCCACCACCTCAGAGCCGAGTGGCTACGACGGCAAGCCGATCCGACTGCACCAAGTCGACGTTGACCGCATCAGAGAGCTAATTGCAGTTGACCAGCGCGTGTGGACTTCAGACGATGTCGAGGTCGGCACGATCAGGACATACGATTCGGCCGCCAGTTACATGTTCATTGAGAAAGGCCACTTCTCAAGACAACGTGATTTACTCGTTCCAGTGGTGCTGGTCGCTGACGTGGCTCGCGATGTCGGCGAGGTGATGCTAGCGGTGAGGGAGTCGGACCTCAACCGGATGCTGCACGTCGAGCCAATGAATGTCATCGTCGTCTGAGTACGAACACGAGCGATAACAGGCCGGCCCCGAAAACAGGGTGAGTGTTCGAGCGCGCCTTGCCCGAAGTCGCGCAGGACCGCGGAAATATGAAGACCTGGGCTTCATGGGAACTCACAGCGTCGGATTCTCGGACCAAGTGCCTGACGGTCCTGACCTGTGAGTCCTGGGGCAGGTTGCGGAACATTGGATTTCAAACCAACGTGACGCACGGTCCCGGGGCCGTGCGTCTGCTGGTATATCGGCGGACTAAGGTCGATGCGCGAGTTCAAACGAGGGCCAGGAACCCCCTTCAAAAAGGGGCTGCCGGCGCCGATGTCTTTGAAAATCTGTGACACAGCTGTGACACGGTCGTGCTCGGAGCGCCGCGAAGTAAAGCGCTAACTGACGTTTCTGAGTTCAGAACTTGGTCGGGGGCCCGGGATTTGAACCCGGGGCCTCACGGTCCCGAACCCTACGTACGTCGTGTCCTAACGTGTCCCGCCAGCTCCTCCAGTGGGCGCCCGTCGTCATGTCCTGTGGTGTCCTCCTGTGTCCTCCGGGTTCCGCGAATGCGTGACAAATCTGTGACACGGTCCGGAAACCCCAGGCACACAGCGCCACACGCGTGGTTCCCCAAGCAGTGAACTCGGCACGAGCGGCGCTCCATCCCTCCTCAGCTCGCAGCTCTCTTGACAAGCTTGCCGATCTTTTCTTCGACCGCGGCGGTGAGCCTCTTCAGGG
>WNGB01019289.1_pt1 | contig 10297 bp, 7 predicted proteins | sample 5400681 | NCBI WGS metagenome assembly WNGB01 (sample SAMN13153367, study PRJNA577476) | soil metagenome | isolation source: 115 cm soil or saprolite under grassland replicate 2 | place: USA:California | collected 2016-06-15
CGCCGGCGCCAAGAAATCCGACGCCCGACACGATCTGCGCGGCAACGCGTCCCGGATCGGCGGCGCCGCCGAACCCGTGGAGCGAAACCACGGTGAACAGCGCAGCGCCGAGTGCAACCATTCCATGCGTGCGCATCCCCGCGGGTTTGCCTTCGTGTTCGCGTTCGTACCCGACTGCGGTCCCCAGGCCTGCGGCAAGGACGATGCGCGCGAACATCTGCCAGTGGAAATCGAATCCGGACATTCTGGTCCAGATTGTAGTGGAGTCCGCGCGAACGCGTGCGGCGCAGTCACATCGCTAAAAAGATTCTAGCGCCAGCGTGTGTCCCCGTTGCCTCTGCCGCGCTCCGACCCTCCCGTACAGACAAACGGCGATCAGACCTGCCTCTGATCGCCGCGCGTCCGTGCTTGCTTGCCAAGGAGGGGAAGAATCGGGGCGCCGTATCCCGCCTGCCGGTGTGGAACGTCTTCTGCGATCAGAGTCAGAAGCTGAAGGCCCGGGAGCTCCTGAGACCGCCCGAAGCGTTTCCCCCGAACACCAGACTGGGGGGCGTCACCCCGATTGCGCTTCCTTCCTGAGCAAACCACGCGCCATAACCGTAATCGCGGTTTCCCAATGTTTTGACGCGCCGCCAGGGGCAGGGCGGCGGAACTCCGTCACGCTGCCGGAGATTCGGCGACCTGCCGCAGCACGCGCTCCGCGATGTGCTCCGCTTCCGAGACGCACGCGTTGAGCGACACGCCCCGATAGGAGTTGCCAGCGAGGAACAGCCCCGGATGGACCTGGAGCAGCGTCTCGATGCGCCGCATCCGCGCGAGATGCCCTTTCACGTACTGCGGAATCCCGCGGCGATGCCGGATGATGCGCGTGAACTCCGGCTCGCACGCCAGCCCCATCGTTCGCGCAAGGTCACGCCGCACGGCGCCGACGAGCTCGCGATCGTCGAGCGCGACCGCATCGGGATCGCAGGCGCCGCCAATCATGACGCGGAGCAGTGCCTTGCCCGACGGTGCACGGTTTGGATAGATGCTCGATTCCCACAACGAGCCGAGGATGCGGATGTCCTGTCCACGGGGGACCAGGAATCCGAACCCGTCGAGCGCACGGCACCGGGCGACCTCCGCGGCGTCGTAGCCGAGGCAGACGACCGCGAGCGGTGCAGAGGGGATTTCGTCGAGCGCAGATGCGAGGACCGGATCGAACGTCCGCAGCACGGCCGCGGAATCCGCGGAGGACCCGGCGAGGATCACCGTGTCCGCCTCGAGATGTCCGCGCGGCGCGGCGACCGAATATCCCGATGACGGCCAGCCGGAGCGATATCCCTGCACATCGCTCGTCCTTCGCAGCTCGAGGACCGGCAAAGAGGTCCGGATGACATCGTCGAGCTTCCGGGTGAGCCGCTCGACGAGATCGCTCATGCCGCCGGTAAACGAGGTGAGGCGGCCCGACGGTGCGCCGATCGCATCTCCTTTCTGTCGAGCGCGGCGCGTCGCGATCAGCGCGCGAACCAATCCGCCATGTTCGTCTTCGAGCTGCCACATCTTCGGAAAGCAGGCACGCAGCGAGAGCGCGCGCGAGTCCCCCGCGAAGATTCCCGACACCATCGAGTCGACCAGCACGGATGCGGCCTCGTGCCCGATGCGCCGCGCGGCGAACTCGTAGATCGATTCGTCCTCGGCGCCGCGCCGCGGCGCAAACGGCTCGCACGCGACGCGCAGCTTTCCGGAAATGGAGAGCAATGGCGTGGTGACGAACTCACCCGGTGACGTGGGCACCTCGCGCAGCGCGCCGTTCAGAAAGATGTAGCGCCTGCGCGCGGCGTCCTCGCTCGGCAGCAGCCGCGACTCGAGGCCGATTGCATGCACCAGTTGGAGCGTGTCCGGCGCGTTGTCGAGGAACCCGTCCGGCCCTGCCTCGCAGACGTAACCGTCGACGTGCTCGGTGCGGATGTTGCCGCCGGTGCGGGTGCTGCGCTCGAGCACGAGCACGTCGGCCCGGGGGTCGCGCCTCCGGATGGCCCACGCGATCGCCAGGCCGGAGATACCGCCGCCGGCGACGACGATGCGCCTCATGCGACGACGGCGACCCCGGGCGAGGCCGTGCCCGCGACGCCGCGGTATTCCTCCGGCGTCGACAGATGTCCGTGCACCAGTCCGGCAAGCGCCTCGATGAAGAGCGGGTGCGTATTCAGCGCGGGCGCCCGGTAGTACCCCGTGATGCCGGCGTCCCGCGCGGCGTCGGCGAAGAGTATGTCGACTTCATACAGCGTCTCGATGTGATCCGAGACGAACGAGAGCGGAATCACGACCACGTCTGTGACGCCCTCTTCCGCGAGCTCCTTAATCGTTTCCCCGGTGCCCGGGCCGATCCAGCGTACCGGCCCCGTCCGCGACTGATAGGCGATGCGCTGCCGGTTCGGCAGGTTGAGCCGTTCGAGCACCGCGAACCGCGTCGCGTCGATGTGCGTGACGTACGGATCTCCGTCGTCGATGAACCGCTGCGGCAGTCCGTGCGCGCTGAAGAGCAGCACGGCCTTCTCGCGGCGGGCCGCGGGAACGTCGTGCCATGCGATCCGCACGGTCTCGGTGACGGCTTCCACGTAACGTGTGTCCGTCGGGTAGTGCTCGATATGCGAGACCTCGAATTCGCCGCGCCGGCGCGCGGCCGCGAGCGCGCGATCGAACTCGCTGCGCGAGGATCCGGTCGTCGCTTTCGAGAAATGCGGGAACAGCGTCAGCGTCACGATTCGGTGGATACCGGCGGCGGCAATCGCCTCCAGCGCGTCAGCCGACGATGGCCTCGAGTAGCGCATCGCGATGAACACGCGGTAGTGCTGGTGCCCGCCCGAACCCGCGTTGAGCCGGCGTTCGAGCGCCTCCGCCTGGTCGCGCGTAATGCGCAGCTGCGGTGAGCCGCCGCCAATCCGCTGGTAATTCTCCCGGACCGAGGGACCCCGGAGCTTGGCGATGAGACGTGCCATCGTGGGCTGCAGCGCCGCGCCGCCCGGCAGCTGGATGATCTCCCGATCGGAAAACAGGTTGACCAGAAACGGTTCGACAGCGGCGAGATCGCTCGGTCCGCCGAGGTTGAAGAGGACGATGGCAGTCTGGTTCATGGGACTCCGTCAGATCGTGCGGGAGAAGACCGGCCGTCCGTCATGGGCGGCCAGGTATTTGTCGAACTGCATGCAGATGTTGCGGACGAACAACCGTCCGTGCTCGGTGACCTCGAGGCTGTTCGCCTCGATCCGCAGGAAGCCGTGCTCGACCGGGCCGCCCGGCGCGGCGAGCGCCGCCAGCTCGCGATCGAAGTATGCATCGAACGCCACGCCGAAACGGCGCGACGTCTCGCCGCGATCGATGTAGAAGTTGCACATCAGCTGGGTGATCACATGCCGGCGCAGCAGATCGTCTGCGCTCAGCGCGTATCCGCGTTCGATGGGGAGGCGCCCCGCATCGAGCGCGTCGTAATAGGTCGAGAGCTTCTTCACGTTCTGCGCGAAGGCTCCGTGGAGGTCGCCGATCGCCGACACGCCGACGCCGAGCATGTCGCCCGCGCGCCGCGTCGTGTATCCCATGAAATTGCGGTGCAGGCGCCGCTCGCGCGCGGCAATCGCCAGGTCGTCTTCGGGCAGCGCGAAGTGGTCCATGCCGATCGCATCGTATCCCGCCTCGCCGAATGCATCGATTGCCAATCCAATCAGCTCGAATTTCGTCGTGCGATCCGGAAGGTCCGCGGTGTTGATCTGTTTCTGATGCGGACGCAGCCACGGCACGTGCGCGTACGAGTAGACCGCGATCCGCTCGGGCCGCATCGCGATCACCGACCTCAGCGTGCGGTCGAATGTCTCCACCGTCTGGAGCGGCAGGCCGTAAATGAGGTCGAGGTTGATCGATCGAAACCCGATCGCACGCGCCGCGTCGTAGAGATCGCGCGTGTGCACCGCCGACTGCCTGCGCCCGATGGCCGCCTGCACTTCCGGCGTGAAGTCCTGGACGCCCATCGACAGCCGGTTGAATCCGAGCCCGTGCAGCACCTTCAGCTGCTCCGGCGTGGTGACCCTCGGATCGACTTCGATCGCGATTTCACCTGCGGGATCGACGTCGAAATGCTTCGCGACGCATGCATGCAACTGCTCGATTTGCGCTGGCGACAGATAGGTCGGGGTTCCGCCGCCCCAGTGGTACTGGACAACGCGCCGCCGGCCGTTCAGCTCCGCGGCGACCATCGCGATTTCGCGCTCGAGGTATTCGAGATATCGCGCCGCGACTTCACGCTTGCGCGTGATGATCGTCATGCAGCCGCAATACGTGCAGCGTGCTTCGCAGAACGGCAGGTGCACGTAGAGCGACAACGGCTCATCGACTGCGCCGGCGGCGCCATGCAGCCGCTCGCGATAGGCGCGCTCGTCGAATCGCTCCGTGAACTCGACCGCCGTTGGATACGACGTGTACCGCGGGCCCGGCCGGTCGTACTGCTGCAGAAGGGCAGCGGAGCGCCCGAGGCTGGCCTGAAGGCCAGCACTACCGGCGCCGGTGGTGCCGACCTTCAGGTCGGCCAGAGGTAAAGTCGGAGATTGGGTTCGAGGCGGTGCGATCTGGGCCATTGCCTCCCCTCAACACAAAGCCCATGCCGCTCCTGGCCGTGGACCGCTTCGCGCGTATTCGTGCGAGTTTTCAGCAATTGCCGCCGACGTCGCGGGCGGGCGACGGCAGGGCTGCCGAAAAGTCGGCGCTTTGTCGATTTTCCGGATGCCGGCGCCGCGCGCGCCACCGGCCCGCCTGTGCGGACCGCGCGAAATTCCGAAGGATCGCACACGTTCGGCGGATGCGTGGCGGTTTGGCATCCTCGTTGCGGTATGCGGCGCCGTGCAAGAACACGAACTCGATTCCGCCGGCGCGGCCCACGTCGTCCCCCCGATGCAGGGCTTCTCCCCGGACTCGATCGTCGTCGGCCGGAGCCCTCGGATGCGCGCGGTCTTCGACTTCGTCCGAGTGATCGCGGAAAGCGAGAGCAGCGTCCTCATCATCGGCGAGACCGGCACCGGCAAGGAGATGCTGGCCAACCTGATTCACTACTCGAGCCGCCGGCGGCGCCGGCCGTTCGTCGCGGTGAGCTGCGCGATCCTGACCGAAACGCTGATCGAATCGGAACTCTTTGGACACGAACGCGGCTCCTTCACGGGCGCGATCAAGGATCGCGCGGGCCGGTTCGAAATGGCGGATGGCGGCACCATCTTCCTCGATGACATCGACGACGTGCCCCCCGCGGTGCAGGTGAAACTGCTCCGCGTGATTCAGCAGCGCGTCGTGGAGCGGGTGGGCGGCACGCGGACGATTCCGGTCGACGTGCGCATCATCACCGGCTCGAAGCGCAGCCTGCGCCGCATGGTCGCGGAAGGGAAGTTCCGCGAGGACCTGCTCTACCGGCTGAACGTGCTGCCGATCTGGCTGCCTCCGCTGCGCGAGCGGCGCGACGACATCCCGATGCTCACCGACCACTTCATGAAGAAGTTCTTCCCCGGCGGCCCGGCACGCGTGCCCGCCCTGTCGCCGACGGTGAGGGACGCGTTCCAGCGGTACGCCTGGCCCGGCAACGTGCGCGAGCTCGAGAACGCGTGCGAGCGCATCGCGCAGACGTGCACCTGCAACCAGGTGCGCTGCGGGTGCCTGCCGGCGAGCGTGCTGTTCCACTCGCAGCCGCTGCCGACGCTGCCGCCGGATCAGCCGCTCCATGCCGGCGGCGTCTCGCTGGACGATCGCCTGGAGGAAGTCGAGTCGCACCTGATCACCTGGGCCTTGAAGGCGAGCCACGGCAACAAGTCGAAAGCCGCCGAGCTGCTGCAGATCAAGCGATCGACGCTCGGCGATCGCATTCGCAAACTCGGATTGGATCATCTGGGTACGGACGAGTCATGAACAATGTCGAGACGCATTCGTGGGCGGTGCTGGAATCCTGCGCGGGCCTGAACGCGCGCATCGATGACGCCGGGTGTCCGCCGCTGTCGGAAGGGGAGCTGCGCCGGATGTTTCCGGGCAGCAGCCTCACCGATCGGCGCCTCGACCGCCTCCGTTCGTGGCTTCGCGTCGTCATCATGCACGACGACAAGCTGGTGGGCGTCGCGACGTGCCGCGAGACGGACGGCGAGATGCGCGTCCCCGACATCGCGCTCGATCGCGAGGAGCGGAAGCTCGGCGTCCATCAGATCCTGCACGCGCTGCTCGATGCCATCGAGCTCGCGGCGACGGCCGGCAACTGCCGATCGATTGTCATGAGCACGCCGCCGGTCTCGCCCGCGTGGCTGCAGCGCCGCGGCTACCGGGCGGTGCGCGAGTCCTGTGCCGGCGCATGGCTGGAGAAGTCAATGATTTGACGCTGCCGAATTTGCCGCAGCTCCGTGAAAAAATTCTCATCGAGCCGCCGGGTTCCCGGCGGCTCGATTGGCGTACGGATGAGCAAATCACGCAAATCCAAGGACTTGTAGCGGGGCATGGCGTTTGCTGAGAGGCGGGCGTGCCTCGGGTCCGCGCCCCGGCTCACGCACTCATCAATTACCGGCGCGGGAATAAACGACAACCAAGGAGGACACATGGGCCGCTTCAGGCGAACCCTGGGCCCGACGGTCACCATCGCTGGCGCAGCAGCCATCTGGCTGGGCGTGGTGATGTCCGTCGGTGCGACTGCCTCGCCGCAGAAGGAAGGTCCGCCCGTCGCGAAAGCGGCGGCGGCGCCATCTGCCCCTGTTGCGAAGACAGACCCGAACGCCGACCAGTATGTTGGCGAAGAGAAGTGTTTGGAATGCCACGAGGATCAGAAGAAGGGGTACAAGGGCAGCCCGCATGCGCGCGCCCACAACCCGCGCACGCCGGCGGGGAACAACAGCTGTGAAACGTGTCACGGGCCCGGCAAGGCGCACGTCGACGCCGATGGCGACGGCCACATCAAGGATCCGAAGACGATGACCTCGCGCCAGGTTGGGGACATGTGCACGACGTGCCACAACCGCACCGAGCACAACAACTGGGACAGCGGCAAGCACAACTCGCGCAACATCTCCTGCACCACGTGTCACGCGGTGCACGACTACAAGAGCGAGAAGGCGCAGCTGAAGAAGGAAGGCGTCACCGAAACGTGCGTGCAGTGCCACCGCAAGGAAGTGAACAAGGTGCACAAGTCGTCGCACATGCCCGTTCGCGAGGGCAAGATGGAGTGCACGACCTGCCACAACCCGCATGGATCGCAGAACGTGAAGATGCTGCGCGAGGGCAACTCGATCAACGAAGCGTGCGCGAGCTGCCACACGGAGAAGCGCGGACCGTTCCTGTGGGAGCACGCGGTGGGACGCGAGAACTGCGTCACCTGCCACGACCCGCACGGCTCGAACAACGAGCGGATGCTCGTCGCCAAGCTGCCGATGCTCTGCCAGCGCTGCCACATCCACTCGCGCCATCCGGCGACGGTGTATGACGCGACGCAGGTGTTCAACAAGAGCAACCGCGTGGCCGGCCGCTCGTGCGTGAACTGCCACCAGATGCTCCACGGGTCGAACCACCCGACATCGGGGAAAGTGTTCCTGCGGTAACCCAGAGGAGAATGAAGATGCGCAACAGAACGATTCTGATTGGAGCGCTTCTGCTGGTTCTCCCTGGCATGGCCCAGGCACAGCAGACGCCGCAAGCGCCGGCCTCCGCGCCGGCGACCGAGAAGACGCCCGCCGCGGCCGATACCGCCGGGACGTCGACCTTCGCGCCGACGAGCCGGATTGATTTCGGCTTCCGCGGCAACAGCCTGACCGGCGACCCGGCGCGCTTCCAGCGCTTCCGGGACGAGCGGGACGGCGGCTACATCCCGGTGTTCCGGTTCCAGCGCGAGAACGAGACGACGTTCTTCCGCGCCGAGGCGAACAACGTCGGCTATCGCGACCAGCGCTACGCCGCCGAGTTCCAGAACATCGGGAAGGTGAAGCTCAATTTCGAGTGGAACCAGATCCCGCTCTTCATCAGCAGCGACATCAAGACGCTCTACCGCGACAGCGGCAACGGCGTCCTGACGATCGACCAGGGACTGCGGCAAGCGATCCAGGATCCCGGCGCCTTCAGTGCCACCAACCAGGCGGCCTACGCACCCCTGCGGAACGGCGTCAACACGCTCGCGCAGCAGTTCGACATGCGCAGCCGGCGCGACGTCGGCCGGTTCAACGTGGCCTACTCGCTCAACCGCGACGTGGACTTCAAGTTGAACGTGAAGACCACGCACCGGACCGGCTACAACCTCATGTCGTTCGGTTTCGGCACCTCGCCCGGCCTGAACCCCGCGGTTGAACTAGGCGTTCCGACCGACGACCGGACGAACGACGTCGGCGGCATGCTGGAGTTCGCGAACACGCGCGGTCTCTTCAGCGTGGGCTTCACCGGATCGAGCTACGACAACCACATCCCGACCGTGCGCTTCGACAACCCCCTGCGGGCGACCGACAGCGCGACGCTCGGGCCGGCGTCCGGCCTGACGCCGATGTGGCCGTCGAACAACGCGTTCTCGTTCAACGTGAACGGTTCCTACAAGCTGCCGGTGCGGTCGCGCGCGAGCGCGTTCATCTCCATCGGCCGCTGGAACCAGAACGCGGCGCTCATCGCGCCGACCTCGAACACGGCGCTCGTGGCGCCGCCGCTCGAGCGTCCGAACGCCGAGGCGAAGGCGGACATCAAGTCGATGGTCTACACCTTCACCTCACGGCCGAACGAGAACCTCTGGCTGATGGTCTACAACTTCACGTCGCGCCCGAGCGAGTACGTGTGGCTGAACGCGAAGTACCGCTACTACGACTACGCGAACAAGACGCCGCTCTTCGAGATGCCGGCGCTCGTTGGAGACTTCTCGTTCAATCCGGCCACCGCGGCCATCTGGGAGAACGAGCCCTCCAGCTTCAAGCGCAACACGCTCGACCTCGACGCCTCGTTCAGCCCGCATAAGTACCTCGGCTTCGGCCTCGGCCTGACGCGCGAGGACTCGGACCGCACGTTCCGGATCTTCGAGAAGACCGCGGAGAATACCTTCCGCGCGACGATCGACAGCACCGGGAACCAGTACGTGACGCTGCGTGCGAAGTTCGAGCACGGCGTCCGCACGGGATCCGGCTTCGACGAGGAGCTCCTCGACGAGGTCGGCGAGCAGCCCGAGACGCGGCACTTCGACGTCGCGGATCGCGACCGCGACCGTGCGAACCTGATCCTCACCGTGACCCCGATCGCGCAGTTCGACGTCAACGCATCGGTGAGCACGGGCCGCGACAACTACAAGCACACCGGCTTCGGGCTTCGCGACAACAAGAACAACGGCTGGAATCTCGGCTTCGACGTGCTGCCGAACGAGACCGTCAACCTCGGATTCAACTACGGGTCCGAGAAGTACACGGCGCTGCAGTACTCGCGGACGGCCAATCCCATCAACACCGTGACCGGGGACTACACGTTCAACGATCCGACCCGCGACTGGTGGGACGACCAGACCGACAAGGTGAAGACGGTGTCGGCCAACCTCGACTTCCTCAAGGCGATTCCGAAGACCGATATCCGGATCGGATACGACCTGAGCGACGGGAAGGCGACCTACGTCTACACGATGAAACCCGAGCAGAAGGTCTTCACGACGATTCCGCTGACGCAGCTGTCGCCGTTGAAGAACAAGCTGACGGACGCCCGCATCGACCTGACGCACTACGTGCGGCAGAACCTGGCGCTCGGCATCGGCTACTGGTATGAGAACTACCAGGTCGACGACTTCGCGCTGAGCGCCTCGACGGTCGGCTCGATTGTTCCGGCGAACGGAACGACGGGCGTGTTCGCGAGCACGATCTACAGCGGATACCTCTACCGCAATTACACGGCACACACCGGGTTCCTGCGGATGTCGTATCTCTGGTAGTCCGACTTCGCTCATCGCATGAGCGAGCTATGGCGAGACAGGCTTGCCACGCCGTAGCTCGCGCATGTCGCGAGCGAAGGCGGGAGCCCGTCCGGCGCCCTCTCCTCCTTCCGGCACGACCGCAGTCCCGGTGGTCGTGCATGGGGCGCCGGACGTCTTTTACTTCGCTCGCGCGGGGCCCCCGCCTTCGCTCATGGACTCGCGCGAGCTACGGCGAGGCAGGCTCCGCGGCCCTGTCGCGCCGAAGCGCTTTGCGCGGAGGCGGACCTCGCTCGGGCCGCAGGCGCTGCTGATTCACCACCGAAGTTCTTTTCTTACTGCTCGCGGGGCCCCACCCCCGCTCGCTCTCGCTCGGCGGCTTCGCGCCTCGCTCGG
>WNGB01029364.1_pt1 | contig 10297 bp, 9 predicted proteins | sample 5400681 | NCBI WGS metagenome assembly WNGB01 (sample SAMN13153367, study PRJNA577476) | soil metagenome | isolation source: 115 cm soil or saprolite under grassland replicate 2 | place: USA:California | collected 2016-06-15
GGGGGCGCGAGGGGATCGCCATCGTCGTGGACGATTTCGCGGCGAACGTTCTGGCCGACGATCGGATCAATGCGCGGTTCAAGACGTTGCAGCCGGCGCAGGTGGGCAAGTTCAAGTCGAATCTCGCCGACCAGATCTGTGACGCGACCGGTGGACCGTGCGCCTATCTCGGGCAGGACATGAAGACCGTCCACCGGGGCATGAAGATCACGGAGGCCGAGTGGAACGCCACGGTCGAGGCGCTGGTGAAGGCTCTCGACAAGAACAACGTGCCTGCCGGGGCGAAGACCGCGCTTCTCGGGGCCCTGGCGCCCATGAAGCCGGACATCGTGGGCCAGTAGTGCGAGCCGAGGCGGTTCCTCCGGCGAGGCGAGCGGTGAAATGGTTCGGGTAGTGCGAGCCGAGGCGGTTCCTCCGGCCGACCGCCGTCGCGGGTACTGGGACCGCGCCAAGGAGACGTTCTCGGCCTCCGCGCGGCGGCGCTATCAGGGCCGGTGGCTGGCCCGCCTGGTCGCGCATGCCTGGGAGCGCGCGCCGGGTGTCCGCCGCCGGCTCGAGCGCGCGGGGCTCGCGCCGGGGGACTTCCGGGGCGAGGCGGATCTGGCGCGGTTGCCCGTCATCAAGAAGGCCGAGATGCCGGATCTGCAGCGGGCCGATCCGCCGTTCGGCGGTTTCTGCACCGTCCCGCTGTCGCAAGTCCGCAAGATCTTCCTCTCGCCCGGTCCCATCATGGAACCGATGGGCCCCGAGGTGGGGGCATGGCATCTCGAGGCCGGGCTATATGCCGGCGGGTTCCGTCCGGGTGACGTTGTCCTCAACACCTTTTCCTATCAGCTCGTGCCCGCCGCTCACGAGCTCGACGAAGGCCTCAATCTCATCGGTTGCACGGTGGTCCCCACCGGTGTCGGCAATACCGAGCAACAGGTGGCGGCGGCGCGCGCCGTCCATGCCACCGGGTACGTCGGCACGCCCTCCTTCCTCATGACCTTGCTCAAGAAGGCCGACGAGATGGGCGGCGGTCGCCCGGGCTTCGAGGTGGCCCAGGTGGGCGCCGAGCCCTTCCCGGAGTCGCTCCGAAAGATCTTCCACGACGAGTACGGGATCATGGCGCGCCAGGGCTTCGGCACCGCGGATCTTGGAATGATCGCCTACGAGTGCGTCGAGGCCTCCGGCATGCACCTGCTCGAGGACGCCATCGTGCAGGTCTGCGACCCGCAGACGGGCGCGCCGCTGCCCGTCGGCCAGATCGGCGAGATCGTCGCGACCGTGAACAACCCCGTGTATCCGATGATCCGCTTCGGCACCGGCGACCTGACCGTCGTCACGGACGAGCGCTGCCCGTGCGGCCGGACATCGGCGCGCATGCTCGGCTGGCGCGGTCGCGCCGACGAGGTCACGAAAGTCCGCGGCATGTTCATCCATCCCCGGCAGGCCGACGAGGTGGCCGCGCGCGCGCCCGGGGTCGCGCGCGGCCAGGTCGTGGTCGGACGCGAGGGACACCAGGACACGCTCACGTTCCGCGCCGAGCTGGCACCCGGCGCCGACGCCCCCGCGGCGACGGCCGCGCTCGAGACCGCGATCCGCGACGTCATGAAGCTCCGCGGCGGCGTCGAGATCGTCGCCGCCGGGACGATCGCCGACGGCGCGAAGAAGATCCTCGACGACCGGAAATGGGTGTGAGCCCCGCGTGAGCATCTTCGACGCGCAGCACGAGATGTTCCGGGCGACGGTGCGGAGCTTCGTCGAGCGTGAGGTCGCGCCGCACGTGGAGGAGTGGGAGGCGGCCGGGCGCATGCCGAAGTCTCTCTGGCGGCGCATGGGCGAGCTGGGGTTCCTCGGGGTGGAGTACGACGAGAAGTACGGCGGTGCCGGCGCCGACTTCCTGACTTCCGCCGTGCTCCACGAAGAGTGCGCGCGCGCACGGTGCGGCTCGTTCGCCATGGCGGTGGGCGTGCACACCGACATGGCCTCGCCGCACCTCTACTGGACCGGCAGCGAGGCGCTCAAGGCCCGTTATCTCCCGGCCATCTGCCGGGGCGAGACGTTGACGGCCATCGCGGTGACCGAGCCCGGCGGCGGCAGCGACGTGGCGGCGATTCGCACGCGCGCCGTCCGGGACGGCGACCACTACGTGCTCGACGGCTCGAAGATGTTCATCACCAACGGGGCGACCGCCGACGTCTTCTTCGTCGCGGCCCGGGTCGAGGCGGGCGATCCGCACCTTCGCCATCGTGGCATCTCGATGTTCGTGGTCGAGCGGGAGACGCCAGGCTTCGTGGTGAGCCGCACGCTGGACAAGATGGGCATGCGAGCGTCGGACACCGCCGAGCTGTCCTTCCAGGACATGCGGGTCCCCGCCGACCACCTTCTCGGACGGGAGGGTGTCGGCTTCTACGAGGTGATGCGGGTGTTCCAGCGCGAGCGGCTGGTGAGCGGGCTTCACGCCGTCGCCATGGCCGAGCGCGCGCTCGAGGACACGATCGCCTACGTTCGCGAGCGGCACGCGTTCGGCGGGCCGCTCGGCGGCAAGCAGGCGATTCGCCACAAGCTGGCCGATCTCGCCACCCAGATCGAGGCGGGCCGCCGGCTGACCTATGCCGCCTGTCTCAAGTACCGGGCCGGCGAGGACGCCCTGCGCGAGATCTCGATGGTGAAGCTCTTCACCGCCGAGATGGTCAACCGTGTCGCCTACGATTGCGTGCAGCTGCACGGCGGTTACGGCTACATGCGCGAGTACCCCATCGAGCGCTTCGCCAGGGACGCCCGCCTGCTGACGATCGGCGGGGGAACCAGCGAGATCATGCGCGAAATCATCGCCAAGCAGCTTCTGCCGTAGCCGGCCGATGAAAAGGGCCCATCTGCGTGGCAGTAGGAGGCGAGGTCGTCCGACCGAGCCGACGCTTCAGCGGTTCGAAGATTTCGGTCATTTCACCGCTCGGCTTGCGCCGGCGGCCGGCGCTCACCTCGCACTGCGGCCGCCTAGCATCTGGACCCTTTTGATCGGCCTGTGGCGCGGGGATATTTCGATCGTTTCCCGTCTCGCGCGGCTGCGTTAGCGGGACATGGGGGCGCCGGAGTTCGTGGCGATTGGGCATATCACGCTCGATCGGTTCGGTGACGTCGTGCGGCCGGGCGGCGCGGCGCTGTACGCCGCCGTCACGGCGCATCGTCTCGGGCTCTCGGCGGGGATCCTCACCAGCCACGCCGACGACTTCCCGCTCGAGCTGATCCCTCCCCCGCATCGAGGTCGTGAGCGTTCCCGCCGACGCCACGACGACCTTCGAGTACGCGACGGAGGGCGACCGACGAACGATGCGGGTCGCCTCGACGGCGCGACCGCTGGGGGAGGCCGACGTGCCCGATGACTGGCGGGGCGCGCCCCTGGTGCTGCTCGCTCCCGTCGTCGGTGAAGTCGACCCGTACGGCGCCGCCGCGGCCTTCGTCAATCCCACCCTGGCGGCGGCGGCGCAGGGTTGGTTGCGCACGCTGGGGCCAGACGGCGCCGTGCAGCCCAGCTCGTGGACCCCCTCCGAGGTCCTCCTCGACCGGCTGCAGGCCATCTTCCTGAGTCTGGAGGACGTCGGCGATGGGGTCGCCGCGGTCGTCGACTGGTTCCAGCGGGTGCCGCTCGGCGTGCTCACCGCCGGCGCCGTGGGCGCGCTTCTCTACGTCAACGGTGAGCGCTACGAGGTGCCGGCCCGGCCCGCCCTCGAGCGCGATCCGACCGGCGCGGGCGACGTCTTCGCGGCCACCTTCCTCATCCGCTATCACTTCGACGGCGATCCGTGGGAGGCCGCCGCGGCCGCGGCGTGTGCCGCCGCGCTCTCCGTCGAGGCCGAGGGCTGGACGGCCGTGCCGGATCGCGCCGCGCTCGACGCCGTGCTCGCGCGGTACCGCCACGACGAGTGAGCGCTCGCCTTGACACCGTCGAAAGCCGGAGCCTAGGCTCTGACGATGGCCGAGCGCGCGATCCGGATCACCGCCGGGCAGGTGAGCGCCGAGGCGAGCCTCGACACGTCCAGGACGGCGACGGCGATCTGGGACGCGCTTCCCATCGAGGCCCAGGCGCAGACATGGGGCGACGAGGTGTACTTTTCCATCGGCATCGACGCCGGCGAGGAATCGCCGAAGGCCGTGGTCGAGATGGGCGAGCTGGGGTACTGGCCGCCCGGCCAGGCGTTCTGCATCTTCTTCGGTCGGACCCCGGCGAGCCGCGGCGACGAGATCCGCCCCGCCAGCCCCGTGAACGTGGTGGGGCGTGTGGTCGGCGACGCGCGGGTCTTCAAGGCCGTGCGCGCGGGGACACGAATCGTGATCGATCGAGTGGCAGTGCGAGTTGAGCCGCGTGCCTCGCGGCGAGACGAGCGGTGAGATGATCGAAAGGCAGTGCGAGTTGAGCCGCGTGCCTCGCGGCGAGACGAGCGGTGAGATGATCGAAAATAGCTCATGAGGGGAGCCATTTGATGAAGATCTTTCTCGATACCGCGAACGTCTCCGAGATCAAGGAAGGCGTGGCGATCGGCGTCGTCGACGGCGTCACCACCAACCCGTCGCTGATCGCCAAGGAAAAGCGCCCGTTCCGGCCCCTGGTCGAGGAGATCTGCTCGATCGTGCCCGGTGACGTGAGCCTCGAGGTGGTGGCGACGGATTTCGAGGGGATGGTGAAGGAGGGGGAGGAGCTCGCGCAGATCGCCCCCAACGCGGTGGTGAAGTGTCCGCTCACGAAGGATGGGCTCAAGGCCGTGAAGTATCTGAGCGGCAAGGGCATCCGGGTGAACCAGACGCTCTGCTTCTCGGCCACGCAGGCGCTGCTCTCGGCGAAGGCCGGGGCGACATACATCAGCCCCTTCCTGGGCCGCCTGGACGACATCGCGGCCGTCGGCATGGACCTGATCCGCGATATCTGCGAGATCTATCGCAACTACGGCTTCAAGACGCAGGTGCTGGCCGCGTCCATCCGCAACCCGCTGCACGTGGTCGATGCGGCCAAGGCGGGAGCCCACGTCGCGACGATGCCGTTCGCGGTCCTCGAGCAGCTCATGAAGCACCCGCTCACCGACATCGGCCTCAAGAAGTTCCTCGACGACTGGGCCAAGTCCGGCGCCAAGATCTAGGGGGCTTTGCCCCCCTGCCGACGGTTGTCGCGCGCCTGCCGGCGCTCAGATGTTCGGGCGGATTTCGGTAGCGAAGCCGTCGAAGATGGCAACCGTGTCGTCGAGGCCGGTGGCGCGGGGCTCGAGGACGACGTGGGTCACGCCGAGATCGCGCAGACTCCGGAGCTCGGCGATCATCGCCTCGGCGGGGCGGCGGGCGGGGAGGCCGACGCGGGCGCTGAGCGTCAGGGTCGAGAAATCGCGGCCCGTGTCGCGGCACGCCCCGCGGAGATCGGCGAGACCTTTGTCGAGGCCGTCGATCGTCGGGAAGGCCGCGTGCCAGCCGTCGCCGAGACGGGCGACCCGTCGCAGCGCCCTCGGGGTGTGGCCGCCGATCCAGATAGGGATCGTGCCGCGCGCCGGCCGCGGCCGGCAGGCCACGCCGTCGACGTGGAAGAAGCGCCCGGCGAACTCCACGCGGTCCTCACGCCAGCACGCGCGCATCAGGGCGATCGCCTCATCGGTCCACGCGCCGCGCTGATCGTAGGGCGCGCCCAGCAGCTCGATCTCCTCGCGCATCCATCCCACGCCCGCGCCGGCGATGACACGGCCCGGCGCCAGGTGGTCGAGCGTCGCCAGCATCTTGGCGGCGAGGACCGGATGACGGTGGGGCACCACGAGGACACTCGTGCCGAGGCGAATCCGCTCGGTGGCGCCGGCCACGAGAGCGAGCGCGGTCAGCGGCTCGAGGAAATCGGTGTCCGGCGCCAGCGGGAAGTCTCCGGTGGCGCTGTAGGGGTAGCGCGATTCGATGCGCCAGGGGATGACGACGTGATCGCTGACCCAGAGCGCGTCGTACCCGAGCGCTTCCAGACGACGGGCGACGCCGAGCAGCACCTCGCGCGTGGCCGCGGGCCCGTACACGGGCAGGTGACAACCGAATTCCATCACCGAGACCTCGCTTCAGGTCGCTGTTCGAGCGGCGCCTCTGCCGCCGCAACGTGGTCGTGTCCGAAGCGGGGGGTCCGAAGCGGTGGGGGGTGTCGGGCCGGGGAGCCCGAGGGGGCGTTAGCCCCTTCGGTCGCGAGTTCTGCGCTCGCTCCCCCCGACGTCAATCAATACACTATGCGGTCGGCGAGCTGGCCGTCCCGCACGAGCTCGGCCAGCCGAGCGCGCTGGATCTTCCCGCTCGAGGTCTTCGGGATCGTGCCGCCGCGCACGAGGTGCACACGCGCCGGGCGATGCCCGCGCGTCTCGTGAACACGCTTGACGATGTCGGTCACGAGACGGTGGTAGGTCTCGGGCACCGCGCTCTCATCGCGCACCTCGGCGACGACGTGGAGCCGTTGCGTGCCGCTTCGCTCGCTGTCGATGCCCACCGCCGCCGAGTAGCGGACGCCGGCGAGGTGATCGACGACCTCCTCGATGTCGTGAGGCACGACGTTGTCGCCGCCCAGGATCATCAGATCCTTGAGGCGTCCGGTCACGTACAGGTCACCCGCGTGGTCGAGGAATCCGAGATCGCCGGTGCGCAGCCAGCCGTCGGCGTCGATCGCGCGGGCCGTCGCCTCGGGATTGTTGTAGTAGCCGCGCATCACGCCGGGGCTCTTCACGCAGATCTCGCCGATATCCATCGAAGCGAGCGGCAGGCTCGGGTCGCTGCCGGCGTCGGCGTCTTCCCGTGGCGCCAGGATGCGCACGGAGACGCCGCGGCACGGGCGGCCGACGGAGACGAACCGGCCCGAGGGATCGGTCTTGAGCGGCGTCCCGAACGGCCAGATCGCGACCGCCAGCGTCGCCTCGGCGAGCCCGTAGCAGGGCGCGATGACGTTCTTGAGGCCGAAGTGGCGCTCGAAGGCGCCGATCGTCGAGGTGCGCACGGGCTCGGCGCCCGAGAGCGCGGAGCGCAGGCTGCTGAGATCGATGCCGGAGGTGTCCCGGATGTTGCGGACACAGTTGCGGTAGCCGAAGTCCGGCGACACCGTGAACGTCGCCCGGACCTCCGTGATCAGCTCCAGCCACTGACGCGGGTTGCGAAGGTCGGGGGGCAGGAGCCACAGCGGCGTGGCCGTGAGCGGCGGCGTGAAGGCGCAGCCGATCAGCCCCATGTCGTGGTAGAGCGGCAGCCAGGAGACCACGCGATCGTCGGCCGTCACGCCCGCGGCCTCTCCCATGAAATGCGTGGTGCTCACGACGTTGTCGTGCGTGAGCATGACGCCCCGCGGATCGGCGGTGCTTCCGGACGTGTACTGCAAGAACGCGAGATCGTCCGGGCGGGCGGGCTCGACGCGCGGCAGGGGGCCGGGCACGTCCAGATCGGTGGGCTCCAGGATCATCCGGACACTCGGGGCCAGCGCGACACTCGCCTCCACGCCGGCACGGAACCAGCCGATGGTGGCGACGGCGACGGCCTCGGAGTTCCTGAGGATGCTCGCCGTCGCGTCGACGCCGAGCGTCGGGTAGAGCGGCACCGGCACGGCGCCGATCCGGAGGGCCCCGAAGAACGTATAGAAGAACTCGGCGCACGTGGGATAGATCAGGCACACACGATCGCCCGCCGCGACGCCCGCCTGGGCCAGCGCGCCGGCATAGCGGGCACTCTGCGCCCACAGGCGGTCGTAGGTGACCGTCTCACCGTAGAGGTGGAAGTACGGGGCGTCCGGCGTCAGCGCCGCCCGCCTCGCCATGAGCTCGGTCAGGGTCCGTGCCGTGAGGGGATCCCGATCAGCCATGTCGGGCTCCTTCCCGCTCCCACAAATTGGTGATTCGTGGCGATTGAAATTTCGTCAACGACGAGCCCCGAAGGGACACGTGGCAGCCGCACCGCCCCATATCGAGACCTTCATTGTAGCCCGAGCCGAGCCCGAGTTCGAGCGCGGGCGCAGCGAATTATCGCTGCATCTCGATGTGGTCGAAGGCCTCCGCATAGGCGTGGCCCTTCGCTTTGCCGAGCACGGCCGCCCGCTCGCGGACGCGGGTCTCGAGGCCCGCGAAGTCGCGGAACTGGCTGGCGTGACACGCGAGGGCCTTGATCTTGATGTCCATGACGTCGGAGATGTCCACGACGAGCTGGGGGTTCTCCCACTGCATCACGTAGATCTCCCGGACCTTGTGGGGCTCGTAGTCCGGCAAGAGCTCGGGGAAGGCCAGGTGGTCGCGGGCCAGCGGGTAGACGCTGTCGAGCACGACACCGCCCACGGTACGGTGATCCCGGTGGGAGGCGCCGAGATTGTAGGAACGGTTGGGGCTCTGGCAGATGACGAGGTCGGGTCGCCATCGGCGGATCTCGCGCGAGACATCGCGGCGCAGGTCGCGCGTGTCCTCGACCTCACCGTCCTCGTAGCCGAGGAACTGAACACGCTCGACGCCGAGCGTCCGCGCCGCGTTCCGCTGCTCCTCCTCGCGAATGCGAATCAGCCGCTCGGACGTCATCCAGCGATCGCTCGAGCCCTTGCTGCCGTTCGTGACGATCACGTACGTGACCTCGCATCCGTCCCGGACGAGCTTGGCCACCGTGCCCGCGGCCCCGAACTCGGAGTCGTCCGGATGGGCGGTGATGACGAGTACGCGCTCGATTCTGTCCAACGGCCTACCTCCCGAGCTACCTAGGTTGTTTGACATGGGGGTCCCGACATGGCCCCCCGCTGCTCGCTTCGCAACCCTCACAGCATACCGATATTGACGGCGGGGCTGCTATAATCCGCGCGGTGCCGACGAGGGTTGGGAGACGGGTCGGGATCGGAGTCGTGCTCGTCTTGCTCGCGGTCGGCGCCGGCCTCGCTTTCCTTCCGTTCGGCGCGAGCACGGTGCGGGTTGGTGGCCTCAGCGTCCTGTGGTGGTATGCGGGCGTCGTCGCGCCCTGCACGGCGGTGGTCGTGACGACCGTCGTCCTCTTCCGCTTCCGCCGCCGACCGCCGGACGCCGCGGCAGACGCCCCATCGGCATGACTCAAGTCGGTGCGATGGCCGCGTGGACGGGGCCGGCGCTCGTGGTGGCCGTCGTCGCAAGAGTGACATCGGGGGGCCTCGAGGCGCCACTGTTCATCCTCGCCGTCCTGGCGGCGCCGCTCCTCGCCTTGCTCGCGGAACCTGCGCCGGGCATGTTGCCCTCGAGTGCGGCGCTACCGATCGGCCTGGTGATGGCCGTGTGCGTGCTCGGAAGCTCGATTCGCGCGATGACCGACCTCGGACACATTCTCGGCTGGCCGACGTGGGGAATCCTCGGGTCGGCGGTGGCGCTGCTGCTGCTCCCCGCGCTCTGGGCGGTCCGCGACCGCGTTTCGCTCGTCGCGCTCGGCCTCGGCGTGGGGGGGCTGCTGGCGGCCGTCGTCGGGTTCGGCCACGTCGCGGACGCGTCGCCATGGGCGGCGTGGAGCCGCGTCGCCTCGCGGAGCGCGTTCGAGCTACCCGCCGGCAGCCCGTGGACGCGGGACGGCTTCCGGGCTCTGGAGCCCGTCTCGTTGACCTTGACCGAGCCTCGACGGGTCACGGTCATGACAGCCGGGGTGTATCGCGTCACCGAGCACGATCGGGCGCAGCCCATCGTCCGGGAGTGGCGGCTCACGGTCGGCGACTCCCTGGTGCTGCGACCCGGCGACACTCTTTCGATCCCGTCGGGCAGCCGTGTCCGGTTCACACGCCTGCCCGTGCCGGCATCGGGGATGGAGTGGGCGGATGGGCTCCGTGCGCCCCGTGCGCGATCGGTCGCGGGCTGGATCGGCCTCGCCGTCACGCTCAGCGGAGGCGCGATGGCCGTCGTCCGGCCGCTGGCGCCGCTCGCGCGCGGGGCGGCGCTCCTGGCCCCCGTGACCGCGCTCGGTGTCGTGCTGGCCGCCGCGTCGTGGGGCGTCTATGCCGTCGACGCCGGGCCCGAGCTGTCGATCGGGATGCCGCCGGGAGCCACGCTCGTCCGCCTCGTTCCGGCCGTCGTGCCCGAGCCGTGGCGCGCGGGGCTGTTCGCCGCCGTACTCGTCGCCCTCGTGGCGCTCCTGGTTGCCGCGGCGGCCGCGCTCCATCAGCGACTCGTCGACCTGGCCGAGCTCCAGGCCGGGCGGGTGCCGGGCCTGCTTCGCCGCCATGCCGTGCGATCGTCGGCCTGGGTCGTGGTCGTCGCCGTCGCCGCCGCCGCCGGTCTCTGGGTGGCGGAAGGCTGGTCCCTGTTGCTGCACGGCCTGGGGCTCGGTGCCGCGACGGTGCTCGGCCCGC
>WNGB01016550.1_pt1 | contig 10296 bp, 9 predicted proteins | sample 5400681 | NCBI WGS metagenome assembly WNGB01 (sample SAMN13153367, study PRJNA577476) | soil metagenome | isolation source: 115 cm soil or saprolite under grassland replicate 2 | place: USA:California | collected 2016-06-15
AACTATTCAAGGTCGCTCTGGTCGCCTGCATGCGCCGACTCCTGGTCATTCTCAACGCCATGGTCCGCGACGGACAGCCCTGGAACCCCGCGCTCTGCATGGCGAAGACTTGACTACGAACACCGTTGCTCTGCGGTGCTAATCAGTGACGGAACCGACCGAGCGGATCTCAGCAGACGTCCGTGCCTACCTCGCCAGAGAGATCGCGGCGGCGGGGGGCCGGGAAGTCTCGTTCGTGGCCCAGATCGACCGTGAGGGGGCGATCACCGGCGCCCGGGCGGTGGCGCGCGGAACGGTAGACCTGGTCCTCGCGCTCCCCGGGGTGGCTCGGCGCGGCGAGATGCTGCTCCACAATCACCCGAGCGGCCGGCTGGATCCGTCCGTTCCCGATCTCAACGTGGCCGCGACCCTGCACGACGGAGGGGTCGGCTTCGGCATCATCGACAACGCCGCCGAGTCGCTCTACGTGGTGGTCGAGGTCCCGCGAGATCGGGAGGTCCGCCGGATCGACCCGTTCGACGTCGTGGGCACGCTGGGGGAGCACGGGCCGGTGGCCCGGGTGCTGGGCCGCTACGAGGACCGCCCCACCCAGCGGGACATGGCGGCCTACGTCGCGGATGCGTACAACGACGGCGGGGTGGTGCTGCTCGAGGCCGGCACCGGGGTCGGCAAGTCCTTCGCTTATCTGGTTCCTGCCCTTGCCTGGGCCCGGGCCAACGGCGAACGGACGGTGGTCAGCACCAACACGATCAACCTGCAGGAACAGCTGGTCGGCAAGGATCTCCCGTTGCTGCGGAAGGCGCTCGAGACCGACGACTACACGCCGACGTTCGCGCTGCTCAAAGGCTGGCGCAATTACCTCTGCCTCGCGCGGCTCGACCAGCGCACCCTGTTCGAGCCGGACAAGCACGACGAGCTACTAAGGCTGGTCGAATGGGCGGCCCATACCGCCGACGGTACTCTGAGCGATCTCCCGGTTGCGCCCAGCGCGGAGATCTGGGACGAAGTAAGCGCGGAGCCGGATCTCTGCACCCGCCTCAAGTGCCCCCACTTCGACCGCTGCTTCCTGTTCCGGGCGCGACGCCGGGCGGCGGAAGCCGACGTCGTGGTGGTGAACCACCATCTCCTCGCGGCCGACCTCTCGGTCCGCGAGGCATCCGACAACTGGGAAGAGGCGGCGGTGCTGCCGCCCTATCGCCGGCTGGTGCTGGACGAGGCGCACCACCTGGAGGACGTGGCCGCACAGCATCTCGGGCTCCAGGTCGCCAGCCGGGGCGTCCAGCGGCTGCTGGGCCGATTCGAGCGGCGTGGCAAGGGTCTGGTCCCCACCCTCGCGTACGAGTTGATGGCGGAGGGGGGCGAAGCCGGCCAGGCCGGGCTCGCGCTGCTGCGCGAACGCGTGCTGCCCGCGCTGAGCCACGCGCGGCAGGCCACCGAGGCGCTGTTTCTGCGGCTGCACGGCCGGCTGGAGCAGGTGCCCGGCACCCAGCTGCGGCTCGACGAGCAGTTCGCCGCCGACCCGGTGTGGGCGGATGGGCTCAGGCGCGAGCTCGATGCCGGTCTCGACGCGCTCCGAACTCTGGCCGACCTGCTCGACTCCATCGCCGACCGGCTGGCGGAAGGGGCCGAGACCGAGCGTTCCCGCCAGCTGCTGCAGGAACTGCGCGGCGTGATGCGGCGGCTCGCGTCGATCGGTGACGGGCTCAACCGCACCCTCCGCCCCGCCGCCGGCGGACCACCCACGGTGCGGTGGATGGAGCGGACCGGCCAGCGGGGCCAGACCGTGGCGTTGTCCGCGGTCCCCCTGGACCTGGCGCCGCTTCTGCGCGAGCTCCTCTGGCAGCGGCTCGATACCGTGGTCCTCACCAGCGCGACGCTGGCAGCCGGCGGCGAGTTCGAGTTCCTGGAGTCCCGCCTCGGGCTGGACGGTGAGGCCAGTCCGGTCTCGGTGCGCGAGATCCTCGCTTCGCCCTTCGACTATCCCTCCCAGTGCCTGTTCGGGGTTCCCACCGACCTTCCCACGCCGAGAGACGACGAGCCCGGCCACGACGCGGCGCTGGCGCAGATCGTGACCGATCTGGCGTTCGCGTCCGATGGCGGCATGTTCGTCCTGTTTACCAGTCACTCCGCGCTCCGGCGTGCCGCGGCGAGCCTCCGGAGCACGCTGGCCAGCCGGTGGCCTATCCTGGTTCAGGGAGAAGCGGCGCGCGATCTCCTGCTCCGCCGCTTTCGGGAGGCGGGCAATGCGATCCTGCTGGGGACGGATTCGTTCTGGGAGGGCGTCGATGTGCCCGGGCGCGCGCTCCGCGCCCTGGTGCTCAACAAGCTACCTTTTAAGGTTCCCTCGGAGCCGCTCACCGCGGCGCGGCTCGAGCGGTTGGCCGAACAGGGCAGCGATGGGTTCACCGGATACCTGCTACCCCACGCCGCGCTCAAGCTCAAGCAAGGCTTCGGACGCCTGATCCGGAGCCGGCAGGATGTGGGGGTGGTGCTGCTGCTGGACAATCGGGTCGTCACCAAGCGATATGGGCCGCTCGTGTTGAGTGGATTGCCGCGGGCGGAGCGAGTGATCGGCAGCTGGGCCGAGGTCCGCACCAAGTGCGAGGACTTCTTTGCCCGGTTCGGCATCGGGGCCGGAGTATGATGTCGCTCAAGCCGGGCAAGATCATCGGCGTCGGCCGAAACTATCTGGCGCATGCCCGCGAGCTCGGCAACGAGGTTCCTCCGGAGCCGATCCTCTTTCTCAAGCCGACCACGGCGCTGCTGGAGCCTGGTGGGGTGATTGTGCTCCCGCGCGTCTCCGAGCGAGTGGAGTTCGAGGCCGAAATCGGCGTTGTGCTGGGTCGCCGGCTCCGCCACGCCTCTCCCGATCAGGCAGAAAGGGCGATCGGCGGGTTTACCTGTGTCAACGATGTGACCTGCCGGGACCTACAACAGAAGGATGGGCAGTGGAGCCGGGCCAAGGGATTCGACACCTTCTGCCCGGTCGGTCCCCGGGTCGTCTCCGGGCTGGACTGGCGGACCCTCGAGCTGCGCGGCCGGGTGAACGGCCGGGACCGCCAGCGGGCCAGTTCCGCGGACATGCACTTCTCGATCCCCACGCTGATCTCGTTCATCAGCGGGATCATGACGCTGGAGCCTGGTGACCTGATCGCCACCGGCACGCCCGCCGGCACGGGGCCGCTGGCAGACGGTGATATCGTAGAAGTGGAGATTCCGGGCGTCGGCGTGCTCTCCAATCCGGTTCGGACCGAGGACGGCAGATGATCAGGTTCAGCGACCGGCTTCACGCGCTGCCCGGTCACCCCCTCGCGGAGCTCCCGTCGCTCAAGCGGCGCCTCCTGGAGCAGGGGGTGGACGTGATCGACGTCGGCCCCGGCGACAATGATGCTTCGCCGCCGGACGTCACCATCGACACGATGGTCACAGCGGTGCGGACCCCGGCGCTCAGCAAGTACGGCTTCCAGCAGGGGCTGCCCGAGTTTCGCCAGGCGGCAGCGCGATGGGTCGAACGCCGATTCGGGCTCCGGTTCGACCCGATGAGCGAGACCCTGCCGCTCATCGGATCCAAAGAGGGCCTGGCCCACGTGGTGTTCGCGGTGGCCAATCCCGGCGACGTAGCGATCGTGCCCGAGCCAGGCTATCAGGCCTACCTCGGCGGCTCCATCCTGGCCGGTGCCGAGCCATACATCGCACCCCTCCGGAGCGAGCGGCGTTTCCTGCTCGAGCTCGAGCAGATCCCGGAAGACGTGCTCCGCCGCGCGAAGATCGTGTTCGCGAATTATCCGAACAATCCCACCGCGGCTGTGGCCCCGCCCGAATACCTGGAGCGCACCGTCGCGCTCTGCCGGCGCTACGGGATCCTGCTGGCCTACGACAACGCATATTGCGACCTCACGTTCGACGGCTATCGAGCACCCAGCATCTTCGAGATCGCGGGGGCGCGAGACGTGGCGATCGAATTCTTCTCGCTCTCCAAGAGCTTCTCGATGACCGGCTGGCGGCTCGGGTTCGCCGTGGGCACGAAGGAGCTGATCGGGGCGCTCACCCGCGTCAAATCGTACGTGGACACCGGCCCGTGGCTCGCCGTGCAGAGAGCGGGAGCTGCGACGCTGGATCAGGCGGAGACCCTGGTGCCGCCTATCCGTGAAGAGCTCGCCGGCCGGCGCGACGCCGGCGTGGCCGCGCTGCGTGCGGCTGGCTTCCCGGTCGAGGCACCGAAGGCAACCATGTATCTCTGGGTCGCCCTCCCTGCAGAGGTGCCGTCGGCCCTGTTCGCGCGCCGCTCGCTCGAAGAAGCGGGCGTTGTGGTGCTTCCCGGGAGCGCGTTCGGGCCCGCAGGCGAAGGCTACTTCCGCATCGCGCTCACGGTCGGGGCGGCCCGGCTCACCGAGGCGGTCACCCGGCTCGGCGGGCTGCTGGAGCGATTGCGCCGTGGAGAGCTCGCAAGCGTCTTCTGATTCCGCCCGCCGAAGGCGGTGGCGGGAGTGGCCCTGGCTCGCGCTAGCGGTCAGTCTCGCGGTGCACGTGGTCCTCGTCCTGATCAGCTCGGTCGAGGGTCGCCAGCCGGTGCTGCCTCATCGGCCCACCCAGCTCATCGTGCTGCCACCGCTTTCCCAGCGTCCCCAGGCGGTCGAGATGCCGTACCGCGAGGCGCCGACCGAAACCGGCACGCCGGTCCGGCCGCCGCGACCGCCCCGTCGGCTCCCCCAGCGGGCGCCGGTAACGGCATTGCCGCCGCCGGTCGTTAGGCCGCCCCGGGCCGACTCGGCCATCGTGGCTGCTCCCGAGCCGGTCACGCCGGGGCGGATCGGCCCCAACTGGGGCGAGGGGCTGCTCTGGGTTCGGCCGCTGCCGCTGCCTCCCAAAGAGCTGGCGCAACGCATCCGAAAGAGCCAGGCCGAGCTCGCCGACAGCGTGGTCAAGGCCACCATCCAGGCGTTTCTCGATTCAGTGGCGCGGGAGCCGGGCGCTGACCGCGCGGCGCTGCCGGAATGGAGCACCCAGATCGCCGGAAAGAAGTTCGGCGTCGACCAGAAGTACGTGACGGTGGCCGGACTCAAGATTCCGGCTGCGGTGCTGGCCCTCATTCCGCTTCACGGCGGGACCAACGAGTCGAAGGCGTTCGACCGGACCGACCGGCTCCTGGCCGATCTCCGCTACGCGGCCACGCGGGCCCAGACGGTCGGCGACTTCAAGAAGGCCATCGGCGAGATGCGGCGCCGCAAGCAGGCGGAGCACGATTTCCAGCGCAATCAGAGGACCCCGCCACCGCCCGAGCTCCGCTCGCCTCCACCGATTCCGGTGGTGACCCAGGCTCCGCCGGATTCGAGCCGGGAGCGTCCCCAATGAAGCTGGTCGACACCGACGAGACCGTCGTCCTGGTCACCGGCACGACGCTCACTGCCGAAGAACGCGACCGGCCGACCGCCTACGCGCTCAAGGCGGAGATCGATCGCCGGGGTGAGGGTCACACCTACCGCCGGGCGGTCGTGGTGGGCGACGCCTGGTATCTCGAAAATCGGATCTTCCATCTCAACCCGACGATCGCGATCGGCGGACCGGGCGCGAACGGGGTGGCCAGCGAGTTCGCGGAGGGGCTACCCACGCTGGTCAACGTCGACGATCGCGTGTTCGTTCAGGCCGACTTCGACGGTGAGCCCAAGCGGGCAAGCCTCTGGGGGGTGGACGCGCAAGCGACGGCCCAGGCGGTGGAGGTGTTCGTGGGGCGGGGGATGCTGGACGATCTTCTCCAACGGATATGGAGGTTCCGTGCCGGGACCTTCGTGTGAAAACGGCGTGAACAGTAAACAGTAAACAGGGGGCTCCGTTATGAGCGGGGCCCCCCTGTTCACTGTTCATTGTTTACTGTTTACGCAATTTCGATCACTCCCCGAGGAGATCTTCCAATGCCTTGTCGATCACCTCCGCCGTCCGGCCCTCGATGATCTTCCGCAGAACGTCGGCTGCCTCGAGCGGAAGACTGTCGGGATGGACCCGGTCCTTGGCAAACCGCACCACGGTGCCCAGCGGAATCGGGGCGACCGGTGGTTCCTCTACCTCGTCGTCGACCTGCGCGGCGGCTTCATAGCCGGCTCCAGGCACACTCTCCGCCCATGGCTCCGGCTCGTCATCGGTGTCGAGTTGAAGATCGGGCGGGAGGGTCACCATCGCGAACAGCTGGCACTGCAGCCCCGGCGGCGCTTCCCGGGCCACCAGCACCACCGGCACCGGCTGCGCAAACAGGCGATGCGAATGCACCTGGTCCCAGGCTTCGGGCGGCAGCGCGCAGCGCGCGACCAACCGGCCGTTCCGGTAGGTGGCCATGCACACCATGCCATCGGGCGTACGCTCGTCGTCCACCAGACCGACGTTCAGCTCGACCGGGCTCTCGGTGGCCGCGAGCGCAGCAGGCGAAGGCTGCGACCCCGGCTCATCCGCTTCGAACGGAGTGTTCATACGGGGGAGCGTAGCAGCGGTGGAAGCGCGGCGCCACCCCCCCGGTCACACGTGCGCTGCGTCACAACGCTCCGTCAAGGCTCACCAATCTCGCCATCATCGGCGACCCGCGCGGCCGAAGCGCCAAAATCGTCGTGCGAGAGCGAGCGCACCAGGAGAGCGGCCGCTGCGGCGGGATCCGGCGCCGGTCCTTCCAGCGGCAACTGCCGCATGGGCAGCAGCCGTGCGCGCGCCAGCACAGCGTCACTGGTGAAATCGACCTGCAACACGCCGGTCAGGGCCTGCGGGCCGGACAGATTGAAGCCGCGGTAGGTAGCAAAATTCCCCAGCGAATAGGCGATCAGCCGGCCGTTCCAAAGCTCGAGGCCTCGCAGCACATGGGGCCCGTGACCAACAACGAGATCGGCGCCGGCCTCCACCACGGCGTGGGCCCACGCCCGCAGCTCGCCGCGAGGCTCGCGCCCGAGCGACTCGGCCGCGAATGGCAGGTGCAAGGCGGCGGATCCTTCAGCGCCGCCGTGGAACGTGACGACGAGCAGATCGACCGATCGCCGGAGCGAATCGACCACCGCCACGCTGCGGGGAATGTCGAGCAGGTCGTACGCGAAGGGGTAGGTCGCGAAACCGATCACGCCCACCGTGGTCATCGCGTCGCCCGCACGGACCGTGTCGACGGCGATGCGGCCGAGCGGCCCGTAGGTGGTGAGCCCCGCGGCTGCGAGCGTCGCTTCGGTGGAGCGGCGGCCGTCGAGCCCGAAGTCGTTGGCGTGGTTGTTGGCGAGGTTGAGATGGGTGAAGCCGGCCTCGGCCAGCCGGGGCGCCAGCCAGGTCGGGGTGAGAAAAGCGTAGCAGCGGACCGGCTCCGGTTTTCCCGCGCGTTTCTGATGGGGCTCCCGGCGCCTGACGGCCGCTCGCCGGTCAGCGGAGTCCGGCGCTGCAGGCTTCCGGGTCCACGCCACCGACCGCCGCTTGCCGCACTTCTCGGTTTCGCTGCTGTCTGCGAGCACGCCTTCGAAGTTGCCGATCACCAGGTCGCCGGCCAGAAACGGCTTCGCGGCGCGCAGCAACCCGCGCCCGCTGTCCGGCGGGACGCCGCCGGGGATCGTCATGGTGCCCAGGTTGATATCGCCCACGAAGGCGAGCCGCACGGGCGCTCGGGTGCGGCGGGGAGGCTGGGCCGCGCTCCGTGCTGCGGAATCGGCCTTGGCCCGGACGGTGTCCGGTGCTGCGCCGGCGGGCGGAGGGAGGGACGGGCGCGGTGATGGCTGGGCCGGAGCAGGGGCCGGCGCCGGCGGCTTGGGTGACGCGCAGGCGGCAAGGAGCGCGAGAAGCCAGGCGACGTGGCTCCCGCGCGGCATGAGTGTCAGGCGGCGGCGTCGCGCAGGTAGTCGGACAGCCGGCCGATGCTCCGTTCGCGGCCGACCACGGCGAGCAGCTCGTTCACCGGCTCCGAGACCGTACTGCCGGTGAGCACGACCCGAATCGGCTGCAGAAGATCACCCAGCTTGAGTCCGTTCTGCTCCGCGACGCCCTTCAGCCGCTCGAGCAGATGCTCGGCGGACCACTCATCGGCGGCGACGCGATCCAGGCTGCTGCGCGCGAGCTCGAGGCTGTGACGGAACTGCGGACCCATCTTCCGCACCAGCTGCTCCCCCTTGGCATCGAACTGCACCCGGCTCGGGTCCACCCGCTTCGCGACCTGCTCGGCCAGCTGCAGAATGGTCCGCGAGCGGGCCTTGACGGCATCGATGATGGGCCGGAGGTCCCGGCCGGCATCGGCGACGCCGAGGCGGGAGAGCTGGCGCCGCACCGGATCGAGCAGCTCATCGGCCGGGGTCATCGAGAGATACTGACCGTTCATCCACTCCAGCTTGGCGACGTCGAAGACCGCCGGCTTGGCCTGGATGCCTTCGAGCGAAAAGAGCTGAATCAGCTCGGGCTCCGGGATGATCTCGCGATCGCCGCCGGGCGACCAGCCGAGCAGCGCCAGGAAGTTGCGCATCGCGGCGGGGAAGATGCCCTGATCCCGGTAGTCGCCTACGGCGGTCGCGCCGTGGCGCTTCGACAATTTTTTCCCGTCGGGGCCCAGAATCATCGGCACGTGGGCGAAGACCGGCGGCGCGTGGCCCAGCGCCCGATAGAGCAGAATCTGCTTGGGGGTGTTGGAGACGTGGTCGTCACCCCGGATCACGTGGCTGATCCGCATCGCGATGTCGTCCGAGACCACGGCCAAGTTGTAGATAGCGGAGCCGTCGCTCCGGAGAATGACGAAGTCGTCCAATTCCTGGCTGTGAACGCTGATCGACCCGTGTACCGCGTCGTCCCACGCCACCTGCTCGTCGGGAACGAAGAAGCGGATGGTGTACGGCAGGCCGCGGTCCAGCCGCGCGCGGACCTCCTCGGCCGAGAGCCGCCAGCAGCGCCGATCATAGCGGAAGCTCGAGCCAGCCGCCTCGGCCTCGGCGCGGCGCTGATCGAGCTCCTCGCGAGTGCAGAAGCAGCGGTAGGCCTTGCTCTCGGCCAGCAGGCGCTCGGCATCGGCCCGATGGCGGTCGGCGTAGGCACCCTGGAAATAGGGCCCCTCGTCCCAGGTGACACCCAGCCAGTCGAGCCCCTCGAGAATGACCTGGGTATGGGCCTCCGTGCTGCGCTCCCGGTCCGTGTCTTCGATCCGGAGCACGAACGCCCCGCCGCTCTTTCTGGCGAACAGCCAGTTGAAGAGCGCAGTGCGGGCGCCGCCCACGTGCAGGTAGCCGGTGGGAGAGGGAGCAAACCGAACTCGAGGGGCCATGGTCTACAAGCGTAAACGGTAAACGGTGAACGGTGAACGGTAAACGGGAGCCGCCTGCCGGACCCCTGCGCCTGATACGGTCCGGACAGCATCGAGCGGAGGGGGTGGGCTTAAAAGCGGGTCTCGAACACGCCCCAGTTCACGGGCTGGTTGTCGCGCACCGAGACTTCGAGATAGCGCCTGCCACCGACGACCTCGACGTCGAGGGAGTTGAACTGGTAGACCCCGTCGTGCCGAATCAGGGGCTTGTGACCGTGGAGCACGCCGAAGTTGTGGTCGGTGAAATCTTCTTCCGGAGGCACCGGCTCCGGGGCATCAGTGCCCGGGACTCGTATGGTGAAGGACCACTGGTTCTTGGCATACGGCCGCAGCCACAACACCGTGACGGTGCCGCACCAGCCTTCGATCACTCCGCCGTCGGCCGGATAGTCGGGTCCGCAGACGAACAGCGGCACCACGGTGGGGTCGGAGACCGATGGCAGGGTCAGGGAGGCAGATCGCCTTGCCGGGCTAATGTCTTGGGCCGCGGGTGAGGTCGCCGATTCACTGCTGCAGGCGACGACGGCGACGAGCCCGAGGATCAGCAGCGAACGCATATGCGAACTCCGATGCGAGGGAGCGGCCGCATTCTGTGCTTCGAGATTGCCGGCGAGAATCCGCTACGGAGTGGGAGGGATTCGAACCCTCGTTAGAGGTCTTCACCCCTAAAACGGTTTAGCAAACGGCCCCACGCCCGCAGCCGCCCGCAACAGCGCGCATCGTGCCCGTCCCGTCGAATCCCCTCGAATCCCCTGAAACCCTTGCGGCGCGTTGCGTTGAGTGGCCGGAGATTGCGCGCCCGGCTGTAGTTGGTCAAGGGCGGGTGTGGCGCGGTTCTGTGGGAGATTGGCCACAACTGGCCACTGTTTTGTAGGTCCGGCGCAGTTCGGCCTCGCGGTTCGCGAAGTAGGCTCGCCACTCTCGTATGAGCAGCCCCGGATCGACGGCCCCGCCAAGCGGCGCGTTGGGCACCTTGTAGCCCGGGGGAAGCAACGGGTGTCGCGCCG
>WNGB01015005.1_pt1 | contig 10295 bp, 7 predicted proteins | sample 5400681 | NCBI WGS metagenome assembly WNGB01 (sample SAMN13153367, study PRJNA577476) | soil metagenome | isolation source: 115 cm soil or saprolite under grassland replicate 2 | place: USA:California | collected 2016-06-15
GCATGTCCGAGCACATCGCGGCGCTGTGGCCGGTGCTGACGCGACCGCCCGACAGCACTGACGCGCGCTCGTCGCTGATTCCGATCCCCAATCCGTACGTCGTGCCGGGTGGCCGCTTCCGCGAGATCTACTACTGGGACTCCTACTTCACGATGCTCGGCCTGGTACAGAGCGGACGCACCGACCTCGTGAAGGGCATGCTCGACAACTTCGCGCATCTGATCGAGACCGTTGGGCACATCCCGAACGGCAATCGCACGTACTATCTGACCCGGAGCCAGCCGCCGTACTTCGCCGCGATGGTGGGGTTGTACGCGCGCGCGACGGACACCGCGCGGGCGCTCGTCTACCTCGACGCCATGGAGAAGGAATACGCCTTCTGGATGGATGGGGCCGATACGCTGTCGATCGGACATGCGTATCGGCGCGTCGTCCGACTTCCCAGCGGTGTGGTGTTGAATCGTTATTGGGACGACTCAAAGGAGCCCAGGCCCGAGTCCTACCGCCCCGATGTCGAGATCGGGCAGACGCTACCCGAGTCGCTCCGGGCCGGGTTCTATCGCAACGCGCGCGCGACGGCGGAGAGCGGCTGGGACTTCTCGAGCCGCTGGATGCGCGATCCCAAGGACCTGCGCACGCTCGAGACGATCAATCTGATCCCGGTCGACCTCAACGCTCTCCTTTATAATGCCGAGCGCACGATCGCGGCGTTGGCGACGTTCCGGCACAACCGCGATGGGGGGCAGGACGATCTGGTGGCACGGCGGTTCACCCAGCGCGCGGACGCGCGGCGTCAAGCGATTCTCGCGATGTATGACAGCGGGCAGGGATTCTTCTTCGACCGGCGGTGGACCACCGGCGAGCTGGTAGCGGATCGGCCGTCGTTGGCCGCGGCGGCGCCGCTGTACTTCGGTATTGCGACCGGCGATCAAGGCAAGCGCGTCGCCGCGCGGCTCGAGCGCGACTTCCTGAAGCCGGGCGGATTCGTCACGACCAACTTCATGTCGGGGCAGCAGTGGGATGGCCCCAATGGCTGGCCGCCGCTCGAGTGGCTGACGATCGAGGGGGTGCGCCGCTACGGGCGGGCTGAGCTTGCCGACAAGGCGGCAAGCCGGTGGTTGAACCTGATCAACCGCACGTACCGGGCGACCGGGAAAATGATGGAGAAGTACGACGTCGTGAATGTGAATCGGAGAGCAGGAGGAGGAGAGTATCCGACGCAGGACGGTTTTGGTTGGACCAATGGGGTCGCTCTCGCGCTTTGTGCCCAAAAGGCGGGGACCTGCAAAAACTAGTCTCAAGACTAGCCTTTGCATGTCCTCGCTTTTCTTAGAAAGCCTGATCCCACCGTTGCGACAATCGAATCGCCGATAGAATCAGTCCCACCATGGAGTAGGTCTGGACGAAGTTGCCCCACTGCTCGCCGGTGTTGGGGTCGATGTGCTCGGCGAGCAGCCCGTGGCGATTGCGGCATTGCAGGAGATACTCGAACGCCTTGCGCGCTTCATCCCGGTCACCGATCGCGGCGAGCGCGTTGATGTACCAGAAGGTGCAGACGAGGAACGCGTTCGACGGCGTGCCGAAGTCGTCGGGCGTCGTGTAACGGAACACGAACTTGCCGCGCCTCAGCTCCTTGCCGATGGCGCGCACCGTCGCGACGAAGCGCGGATCGTCGTCGGCGACGAAGAACAGCTCGTTCAGCTGCAGCAGGCTGGCGTCGAGCGTATCACCGTCGAACGTGGCCACGAACGTGCCCAGCTTCGCATTCCAGGCGCGCTGCAGGATCACGTCCCGCAGCTCGCGTGCCCGGTCGCACCAGTAGGCCGCGCGGTCGGTAAGCCCCAGCTGCTTGGCGATGCGCCCCAGCCGCTCACACCCTACCCAGCACATGACGGACGAAAACGTGTGGACGCGCGTGCTGCCGCGCAGCTCCCAGAGACCCGCGTCGGGCTTGTCGAACAGGGTGACGCAACGCTCGCCCAAGGGCTCGAGCCGGCGAAACAGGGATTCGTCGCCTTGATGTACCAGGCGGCGGTCGTAAAAGACGTGCGTGGCGGCGAGAATCGAGGAGCCGTACACGTCATGCTGCGCCTGGTCGGACGCCTGATTGCCGACGCGCACCGGGGCGATGCCGCGATACCCGGGGAGGGACTCGATGGTGCGCTCGGGCGGCAGCCGGTGGCCGGTGACCGTGTAGACCGGATCGAGCGGCCGGTCGGCGCCGTCGGCGACGATGTTGAGGATGTAGCTGAGGTATCGCTCCATCGTCTGCGTTGCGCCGAGCCGGTTGAGCGCGTGCACGACGAAGTACGCGTCTCGCAGCCAGCAATAGCGGTAGTCCCAGTTGCGGCTCGAGCCGGCCGCTTCCGGGATCGACGTGGTCAGCGCCGCGACGATGGCGCCGGTGTCCTCGAACACGTTGAGCTTCAGCGTGATCGCCGCGCGAATCACGGCGTCCTGCCACTCGAACGGAATCGCGAGCGAGCGGACCCATTCACGCCAATACGCCGTCGTCTCGGAGAGAAAGTGCTCGCCAACGTCGCCCGCCGCTTCCTGCAGGGTTTCATCGGGGCCGAGGACGAGCGTCACCGCGTGGTCGACGAAGAACGCGTTCTCTTCGAGGATCGTGGTGACCGGCGCGTCACTCGTGAGCCGCAGCACGAGCGAATTGCCGACGTAACGGATGTGATTGCTGCCGTAGGTGACCCCGCCGAGTGGCTGGCCGTAGTTCTGCGCCGGCCGGCAGCGCACGCGGATGCGCGGGTGCCCCGCGAGGCGCTGCACGCGCCGTACGATCATCATGGGGCAGAAGGTCCGGCCGTGATGCTCGAAGCGCGGCGCGAAGTCCGTGATCTCGACGGCGCCGCCCGCCGAGTCCGTGAGGCGCGTAACCAGCACCGGCGTATTGTGGAGGTAGCGCTGCTCCGCCCGCACCTGGTCGAGCAGCTCGACGGTGAAGCACCCGATGTCGTCGCGTTCTTTCAGCAGCGAGCAGAACAGCGGGTCGCCGTCGAAGCGCGGGAAGCAGGCCCAGGTGATTTGGCCCGCGGGATCGACGAGGGCGCCGATCGTGCCGTTGCCGATCAGCGCGAGATCGAGCGAAGCCATTGCTCCACCGCTTTGACGTTGTCGAGTCGCCACCGTGCCACCGTGTCCCCCGCGCCCACTTTGATGGAATGCCCGCCCAGCTCGTTGACGCTCGCAAATCCCAATTCATCGCTCGCGTCGTCACCGACGAACACCGGCCTGCGGCCGGCGAACGGCGGCTCCGCCATGAACTCGACCAGCGCCCGGCCCTTGTCCTTCCCGGCGGGCTTCAGCTCCACGACGCTCTTGCCTTGCTGGAGGCAATAGTCGCCGTCGAGATCGGGTAGCAGCGCTTCCATGGTCTGATGCACGAACCCCGCAAGCCCGGGGATGCGGCGGTAGTGCAAGGCGAGCGAGAGCCCTTTGTCCTCGAGGAGAAGGCCGGGTTTGTCAATGATCGCCTGGGCGAGACGCTGGCGCACGGGGGTGAGGTCCTGCGTGGGCTCGTGGCGCGTCGCGTGTCCTGCAGCACTGCGCCGCTCGGCGCCGTGCTGACCCGCGACGGGCAGCTGCACGCTGGGAAACAGGGCGTCGATCTCGCTGATGGGACGGCCACTCATTAGGGCGACCGCCCCGCCGGAGCATTCGTACAGCTCCTGCAGCAGCCCTCGCAGGCTCTCCGAGACGCGGACGGCGGCCGGCGTGTCGGCGAAGTCGACGAGCGTACCATCGATATCGAAAAAATAGACCCAGTCGCAGCGAGGCTCCGGCGGAGGGAGGCTCGCGCTCACTGCCGGCCGCTGGTGCTCACCGACCCGCTGTGGCGCTGCTCGGCGCCGCGCGGCGCCACGAAGTCCGGCACGCGACCGCGCCGCCGCATGCTGGCGGCATCCAGCAGCATGCGGCCGGCCCAGCGAAACACGTTGAAGTCCTGGATCAGGCCGCGCATCAGCCGCATGCGGGTCCGCTGCTCGGCACCGGGCATCGTGAGGGCGACGTGCAGCGCCGCTGCGCATTCGTCGGTGTCGTAGGGGTTGACGATCAGCGCCTCCGGCAGCTCGCGCGCGGCGCCGGTGAAGTTGCTGAGGATGAGGACGCCGCGCTCATCATCGCGCGCCGAGACGAACTCTTTGGCCACAAGGTTCATCCCGTCGTGGAGGCTCGTAACCACACACACGTCAGCGCCCCGGTAGTACTCGAAGATCTGGTCGGGTTGATGATGCTCGGCCTTGAGGATGATCGGCGGATGGGTCGCCTCCGGGAACCGCTGGTTGATGCGCGTCGCGAGCTCCCGCACGCGCATCTCGTAGGCGCGGTATTCTTCGATGCGGACGCGCGTGGGCGCCGCAATCTGGATGAACGAGAATTTGCCGACCCACTCCGGTTTCAGCTCGAGCAGCCGTTCCACCGCCCGCATGCGCTCCTCGATCCCCTTCGTGTAATCCATCCGATCCACGCCGATGCCGACGGCGTGTTCGGGCGGGAGGTTGTGGCGCTGGCGGATCTCGGTGCGGCACTGCTCGACCGGCTTGCTGAGCAGCTCCGCGGGCGGCGGCCACTCGATCGAGATGGGATAGCGCTTAACCGAGGTCGCCTTGCCGCGGTAGGACACGGAGAAGGTCTCACGATCCACCCGGGCTTCGAGGAAGCGGTCCACACTATCCACGAAATTGTTGACGTGGAACTGGGTGTGGAAGCCGAGAATCGTGCTGCCGAGCATCCCGTCGAGCAGCTCGTCGCGCCAGGGGCAGATCGCAAAGGCCTCGGGGTTGGGCCAGGGGATGTGCCAGAACGAGATGATGGTCGCTGCGGGCAGCGCTTCGCTGATCATGCGCGGCAGCAGCGCGAAGTGATAATCCTGCACCAGCACGATGGGATTGGGTGAGGTCGATTCCTGCTCGACGGTGCTGGCGAACTTGCGGTTGACGTTGACGTACTGCTCCCAGTCGCTCGTCCGGAAGGTCGGGCGCACGTGCGCGATGTGGCAGAGCGGCCAGATCCCTTCGTTCGCGAAGCCGTAGTAGTAGCCGGCTTCTTCCTCGGGGGAGAGCCACACCCGGCGCAGCTGATACTGCGGCTCGTCGGGCGGCGGCGGCACCACGACGCGGTCGTGCCCATCGACGACTTCGCGATCGGCGTTCCCGCCGCCGTGCGCGATCCAGGTGCCGGAGCAGGCGCGCATGATCGGCTCCAGTGCCGCGACAAGGCCGCTCGCGGGACGCCACACTTCGATCTCGGTGTCCCGCCGCACGTGGATGTAAGGCTCGCGGTTGGACACGACGATGACCTCCTGGCCGCGCAGCTCGCGGTGCAGGATGTCGCGCAGCGTCGCCGAGGTCCACTCGAGCCGGTCTTCATCGCGTGAACGGTGGTCCGCTTCGATGTCCTCGATGAGCTGGCGCAGGTCGTGCGCGATCGGGCGCAGCTCGGGAGGAGGGAGGGGGAACGCCCCGGCACGCCCCGGGGCGAGGAAGAGGCTTTCCCCGCGCAGCAACCCGCGTAAGCCCTGCATCAAGCCGCGCCACGACAGCTGGGCGATGACGACGGTGATGAGCGCCACGATGAGGCCGAGTCCCACGAAGAAGAGGAAGAGGTACTCGCGGGTCTCGGCGCTGCGGCGCGCGATGAAGCTCATGTCGTGCACCAGCACGAGCTTGCCGAGGGGCGCGGCCGCGGCTGCGTCACCGGTCGCCAAGGGCCGGATCGAGACCAGCACAGGGCCCTTCTCCGTCTGCAGCAGGTTGCTCGTGGGCTCGCTGTCGCGCGTGAGCCCGGTGCACGTCACTTCCTTGGGCAACGACGGCGTGGCCAGCGGCTCCCCGCCATCGGCGGGGCAGAACCCCATGGCGAAGAGACGCTCATCCTGCGTGATGCGCGTGAAGAACTGGGTGATCCGGCGCTGGTTCCCGGTCCGAATCAGGTCCTGCAGCGGTTCCTCGACCGTATTCGCGATCAGATTCGCGCGAATATCGAGGTCGCGCACAAACCACTTGAGCGTCAACCCGTTGACGAGCGGCACCACGGCATAGGCCAGGATGCCGAGGGCCAGAAACAGCGGTACGATGAATCGGAGCGAGAGCCGCATGGCGTCTCAACATACCCAAGTGTCGCAACGAGTTCCACAACTTCGCTGGCGCGGGGCGGACCAATTTCGAATATTGGACCGCGCTCTTCCTCCTGGGGGAATCAATGCGGTACATCACGCGCGGCAGTGCGATCGTCTTGGCGTTGCTGGTGCTGGGTGTCTCGGTGGCGTCGGCGCAGCATCCACAGATTCGCAAGGGATTCTGGATCGGCTTCGGCTTCGGGTACGGAAGCTACACGTGCACCGGATGCAGCAGCACCGGTGGAGCCAGCGGATATCTCAAGATGGGCGGCACCGTCGGCCCGCATCTGTTGCTCGGTGGAGAAACAAACGGGTGGACCAAGAGTGAGAACGGCGCGACGCTCACTACCGGCAATGCATCATTCGCCGCGTACTACTATCCGCAGCCTGCGGGGGGCGTTTTCCTGCGTGGCGGCCTCGGCTTTTCGACCGTTTCGGTCAGTGGTGGCGGAAGCAGCGCCAGTCAAACCGGAGTCGGCGCCACGGCCGGTGTTGGCTATGATCTCAGGGTGGGAGTGAACACGTCGATCACCCCGGTCTTCAATTATGTGTGGGGTCATCCCGACACCGGTTTCAACCACAGCATCATCCAGTTCGCGCTCGGCGTCACGTTCCATTGATCAATCAGGTAGGGGCGCAGCATGCTGCGCCCCTACAACTGAAACGGTCGCTTCGTCTTTTCGACGGCCTCGCCATGGTCGTCGGCATCACGATCGGGTCGGGAATATTTCGCACGCCCGGCCTGGTCGCCCACCAACTCGGCCGACCGTGGCTCACCTTCATTGCCTGGATGCTCGGCGGCGTGCTCGCGTTTCTCGGCGCGCTGTGCTTCGCCGAGCTCGCCACACGGCATCCCAAAGCGGGCGGCAAGTACGTCTACGCGCGCGAAGCGTTCGGGCCCCGCATCGGCTTCGTCGTCGGCTGGTGTGAAGGATTCGCGCTGTACCCGGCGGCGATCGCGGCGTTGGGCGTCGTCACGGGCGAGTTCCTCGGCCGGTTGCTCGGCTGGTCGCCCGGCGCCAGCAAGTGGCTCGGCGTTGGGACCGTCGCATTGCTCGTCGCGATCAACCTGACCGGCGTGACGTGGGGCCGCTGGGTCCAGAACGTCTCGACCACCGCCAAGGTCGTGGCACTTGGCGGCATCGTGGTGATCGCGTTTGCGGCGGGCCACGGCGCAGGGTGGCGTGGCACGCTCCCGGATGCGCCGACGGGCGTGGCGCTGGTCGGCGCGCTGGCCATCGCGTTTCAATCGGTGATCTGGTCCTACTACGGGTACGCCGATGCCGCGAAGATCGCGGAGGAGGTCGTGGATCCGGGACGCACGCTGCCGCGTGTGTTTCTGCTCGGGATCGCGATCGCGACGGGATTGTATCTGCTGCTCAACGCCGCGTTCCTGCACGTCCTGCCGTTCGATCAGATCGCCGCTTCCGTCCTCGTTGCGGGCGACGTGGCGGCGAAGATCTTCGGGCCGCAGGGCGATCTCGTGATCACGGTGCTCGCGCTGCTCGTCGTGCTGGCATCGCTCAACGGCAACATCTTCGTCACGCCGCGAGTGATCTTCGGGCTGGCGCGCGAGGGGTTGGGACCGCGGGTGCTCGCAGAAGTGAATGCCGGCGGCACGCCGTCGGAGGCCATGCTGTCGGTTGGGATCATGGCCGTCGCGCTCGCCGCGACCGGTACGTTTCCGCAGCTCCTCTCGATTGCGATTGCGCTGGTGCTGATGCTGGACAGCGTCACCATTGCGGCGCTGTTTCCGCTGCGCGCGCGGCAGCCCGATGCGCCGTTCCGGGTACCGCTCTATCCCGCGGTGCCCGTGCTGTTCATCCTGGTCTATCTCGCGCTGCTCGTGGGAACGTCGCTGACCCAGCCGGGGCTCGTGGCGATCGCCTTCGGCGTGCTAGTGGCGGCGTGGGGACTGAGCTGGCTTGTCAATGGGACAGCCCGCTGACCACGCGCTCTGCTAGCGCCATGCCGCCAAACACGGTTGCCAAACAACCGACAAGCGTCGCTCCCATGTAGGCGACCGCGCGAGCATAGCTGCCCTGCAGGACAAGCCCCAACGACTCGTAGCTGAATGTGCTCATCGTCGTAAACGCGCCGCAGAACCCGATCGTCAACGCGCCTCGCAGATCGACCGAGATCGCAGTCGACCGTATGGCGTAATGCATGATGAAGCCGAGCACGAATGAGCCGAGGAGATTGACGGCGAGCGTCGCGGTGCGGCCGTGGATCCAGGTCTCGAAACTGTAGCGAGCAAGGGTCCCAGCGATGCCTGCGAGGGCGATGTACAGGATTCTCATGAAAAGACTCCTACCGTTGGTGGTTCGGGTAGGAGTCATCAGCCCGGAGGGCGGTTAAAGGCGAACTCCATCGCCTGTTGGAGAATATAGCTCTTGACGCTCGCTTGCGGCCCTCCAGATACAATCGCGCGGTCCCATCGCAGCTCCTTTACAAAGGAGGCCTATCATGCTCGCGCGATTTTCCCGCTTTCTCACCTTCACCGCTGTGGCAGGGCTCGCCGTTGCATCGTGCACGCGCGAAACGCCGCTCCAGCCGCTCCGTCCGGATGTCGTGGCGCAGGACACGGCGCCGCCGCCACCGTCCAACGACAACCGCGACAGCGCGCGATTCATCCCGTTCGTGCCCTTCTTCGACAGCACGGACGTCACGAACGCCACCGTCGAACCGGGCGAAGTCACGTCGTTCTGTCACGACGCGATCGGGGCGCCGACGCACACCGTCTGGTACGTCTATGTGTCGCAGGCCCCGGGCACCGTGCAACTCACCGCCCAACTCCACGGTCCAGCCCCCGGGATCCTTTCCACGTACTTCGTCAGCGCCGACACGCTCATCCCGGTGGGATGTGACTCGAACTTTGGACCGGTCACGTTCAATGCCGATTCGGGCTCGGCGTTCTTCTTCCAAATCTCGGATTCCGCCGGGGCGACTGGTCCGACGGTCTTCAGTCTGCAGCAGGACTCGGGGCCGCCGCCAGGCGGTAACGACAACTTTGCGGACGCGCGTTCGATCCCCGGCGTGCCGTTCAGCGACACCGCGGACTTCACGTTCGCGTCGCGAGAGGCGTTCGAGCCGGCATTTTGCATCTTCCAGTCTAGAACGGTGTGGTATCGTTTCACCCCGACCCAGACTCAGGCGGTTGCGTTCGGCGTACAAGCACCGTTCTTCGATGCCGTCACCGTATACCAGGGCACGTCGCTCGAAAATCTTTCGTTCGTGCGCTGCGGCTTTGGCGGCACGACGGCGTTCACTGCCATAGCCGGCCAAACGTATTACTTCCAGGTCTCGAGCGATCAGCCCGGAACGGCGATCTTCTTCCTGCAACCCCCACCGCCGCCGCAAGCGAACTTCGGCACGAACCCGTTCGATCCGTCGAGCTTCGATCTGGTGCAGTTCTTCGATCAGTCATTCGATCCGGTCGGGATCGGCATTCAGACCCAGCAGTGGGATTTCGGCGACGGGGCGACCGCGACCGGCCCGTTCCCAACGCATCGCTACGCGGCGGACGGCGATTACCAGGTGACGCTGACGGTCACGACATTCGATGGTCGAACGGGATCGATCACGCGAACCCTGCAGGTACGGACCCACGACGTCGCCATCACCCGCTTCGCGACGCCCGCGACCGGCATGACCGGCAAGACCAGCAGGATTTCGGTGGACATCAAGAGCAACCGGTATCCCGAAACGGTTCAGGTACAGCTGTTCAAGAGCGTGCCGGGAGGGTACCAGCTCGTCTCCACCTCGGTCCAGACACTCCCAACCCGCGACCGAGTGACGACGCTGTTGTTCAGCTACACGTTCACTCCCGACGATGCGGTGATCGGGAAAGTCACATTCCGGGCGGTTGCCACGATATTGGGGGCTCGAGATGCGCTGCCGGCGGACAATGAAGCGATTGGGAATCCGACGAAGGTGATTCGGTAAAATCGACGGTAAGAGACGGTAGGGGGTGATTGGTGTGGCGCAGACGTAAGAGGGTATTGGTAGGGGCGCAGCATGCTGCGCCCCTACGTTTTTCCACCGTCCCTTACCGTCCCTTACCGTCATATCTTTCCAGCATGCCGCCACTCCGGATTGCTCTGTCGCAATTCCGCCCCACCAAAGGCGAGTACGCCGAGAACGTGGCCCGGATCGGCGCCGT
>WNGB01015008.1_pt1 | contig 10295 bp, 10 predicted proteins | sample 5400681 | NCBI WGS metagenome assembly WNGB01 (sample SAMN13153367, study PRJNA577476) | soil metagenome | isolation source: 115 cm soil or saprolite under grassland replicate 2 | place: USA:California | collected 2016-06-15
CGCGGACGTGGAGCCGATTTCCCGGATACTTCTGATGGGCCAGATCGTCTCCCCGTGAGCTCACTTTGCCGATGATCCGAACGTCGACGCCTGCCTTGGCGCGCTCTTTCAGCAGCTTGATCATCCGAATGTCGCTGACCTTGGGATCGTAGATGAGCAACTGTGTTTTGGCCCGGCCGAGAAAGGCGGAGAGTTGCGCGCGCGCGTTTTCCGGGCTGACGGCCAGCGATCCGGCGGCCACGTACGGCTGCCTCGCGCAATCGGCCTCGAACAGCTTGACAGCTTCCTGCACGCACTTTCGATTCTTCGCCACGATGCCGAAACTGCGGCTCTTGGTGATATCAAGCCGCGTGTAGTTGAAGCCGAGCGCGGTGCGTGCTTCTTCCCGCCGGCGCCATAGAGCAGATTCAGGGAGGCCATGCGGCCCGGATCCCGCCAGATCACCCCTCGCACGCTGGTGGCATGTTTCGGCTCTTTGTCTTTAGCCGCCTTTTGGGCGGTCAACGGGGCCACACACGCCAAAAAGACAAGTATCAATATCAAGCACGGTCCGGCTTTCGCTCGCGACATGTTGTTACGCGGGCCTGCGCACGCCGGCGATCAGCAGCGCCACGCCGCCGGCCACCGCCACAATGCCCAGAACGGGCGGAAGCGGCACGGTCTTCTCGCGATCCGCGGTCGCGTGCAAGGGACCGATGTCGAGGACGGTTTCGCGACTCGTGTAGCTGATGCCTTGGTACGCGAGCGCCGCAACACCCAGCACGATCAACAGCACGCCAACGACAGACATGTTTCTCATACGACTCCTCAATCGTGCAGGACGACGCCGAGCAGCGAGCGATTGATCCTGAGCGGGATCTCGCGGTTGTATTCGATGAAGCCCAACCTCGTGAATTTCTTGAGCAGGACACTCACCCGCGAGCGGGTTGTGCCGACCATGTCCGCAAGCCTCTCCTGCGAGATCTTCGGCACCACGCGGGCCGGCCTGGTCTGCGTCCCGTAGCGCGCGAGCAGCAACAGCGCGCGCGCCAGCCGTTTCTCACTCGAGTTGAACAGATGATCGATCAGGTCCTCTTCGATCCGGATGTTGCGCGTCAGCATGTGTGTGATGAACCGGTCGGACATTGCATGCTGCTCGTGCAGCAGCCGAACCATTTTGCCCTTCCCGACGAGCGCGATCGTGCTAGGCGTGATGGCCGTAGCACTGCCCATCCGGAGCGGCTGGCCGGCCAGACATCCCTCGCCGAAGAAGTCTCCGGGGCCGAGCATCGCCACGACGGCTTCTCGTCCCGTCGTCGACCGCACGGACAGCTTCACGCCGCCTGCCTGGATGTGCATGACATCCGCACACCTGTCGCCCTGCGTGAAGATCGTCTCTCCCCGGCTAAACACGACGATACGCTTCGCAATGTCAGCGGAATCGAGAACCGATTGCACGTTGAACGCCGTGACGGCGCCCAACCCCCGTCGGGAGGGTCTCCGAGGCTTCATGTGCCGAGCATGCCACGCGGCCGGTTCATGGACGTGTGCACAAGTGAACACGCGGCGTCACTCGCGCGCCTCTATCATGGCTGGCGATCGGAAAGAAACTCACCATGCTGTCAACACTCATCGCCGTCCTGCTCATCTTGTGGCTGCTCGGCATCGTCACGTCGTACACGATGGGAGGCCTCATCCACGTGCTCCTGGTGGTGGCGATTGTCGTCGTCCTGATCCGCGTCATACAGGGCCGCAATCTGCTCGGTGGGTGATCGCGTCACGGCGACCGTCCTTCGACGATGCTCAGGACGGCCCTGAGCCCTGTCGAAGGGCCGGTCGCATCTTCAACCCGTTCTCACAGAGGTCATCCATGTTGCGTTCTCTCAGTCTCGCGCTCTGCTTCGTGATCGGTTCGGCGGCCCTCGGTGCCGCGAACAAGGAACAAGATCGCCTGGAAAACTGCGGTGTGGTGATGCAGGAGATTCTCGACGTCCCCGACAACATCCCGCAGGAACTGCTGGAAAAGGCCGAATGCGTGGTCGTCATCCCGTCGATGACCAAGGTCGCGCTCGGCATCGGCGGCAGCTACGGTCGCGGCGCGATGGTCTGCCGGTCCGGCAAGACCTTCGACGGACCGTGGGGCGCACCCGCGATGTACTCGCTCGGGGGCGGCAGCTTTGGATTGCAGTTGGGTGGAGAATCCACCGACCTCGTCTTCCTCATCATGAACCCCCGCGGCGTGGATGCGTTGCTCGGGAGCAAAGTCAAAGTGGGAGGCAACGCGTCAGCAGCCGCCGGACCCAAGGGCCGCAACGTCGAGGCATCGACCGACATGTCATTCCGCGCCGAGATCCTCAGCTACTCGCGTTCGCGCGGCCTGTTCGCGGGCGTGTCGCTCGAGGGGACGTCGCTGCGTCCCGACGATGACGCGAGTGAGCAGGTCTACGGGCGCAAGATGACGGCACGAAGCATCGTCACCGGAGCACGCATCACCGTTCCGGAATCCGGCCGTCATTTCGTCGACGTGCTGGAAAAGGGTGCGCCGCGCAACGAATCGACGAGACCGTCGAATCGATAACAGTCAACGAGGAGGTTCAACCATGACGCTCACACTGCCAGGGCTCATCGTACTAATCGTCATCGCAGCCATCTGCGGCGCTGTCGGCAAGGCGCTCGGAGGCGGAGCGCGAGGCGGGCTCATCGTGTCCATCGCGCTCGGTTTCATCGGCGCCCTGCTCGGCCCATGGGTTGCGGGTCAGCTCCACCTGTCCGAGCCGTTTGTGCTCCACATGGACGGCCAGTCGTTTCCGATCGTGTGGTCGATCATCGGCGCCGCGCTGTTCGTCGCGCTTCTTCACCTGATGTCCGGGCGGAGATGGGTGAGGACCTGATACACCGGCGAGTGGGTTGAGATTTCACCTTGACCCGCTACCCGGAATTCCAGGCGCGGTTTTCTCTAATCGTGGAGGACGACGGTGAGCAGCGAGTTGTTGACCTTGAGCCCCTTCGAGTAGTCGATGAATCCGAGGCGCTGGAATTTCTTCATGAAGAAATTCACGCGCGAGCGCGTCGTGCCGACCATCTCCGCGAGCGTCTCCTGGGAGATCGGCGGCACGGCCCTCACCGGTTTGTCGTGCTTGCCGTACCGCGCCAGGAGCAGGAGCGTCCGGGCCAGCCGTTTTTCACTGGAGTTGAACAGCTGATCGATCAGGTCCTCTTCGATGCGGATGTTCCGCGCCAGCATGTGCGCGATGAACCGATCCGACATCGCATGCTGCTTGTGCAGCAGCCGGACCATCTGATCCTTGTCCACGAGGAGCACGCTGCTGTCCAGCGTCGCGGTCGCACTCCCCATGCGCACCGATTGACCCGCCAGGCATCCTTCGCCAAAAAACTCGCCGGGCCCCAGCATCGCCACGACGGCCTCTCGGCCCGCCTTCGAGAGCACCGAAAGCTTCACGGCACCTTGCCGGATGTACAGAACGTGGTCACACGGATCGCCCTGCGTGAAGATGGCGTCGCCGCGCCGATATTCCACGACCTTTTTTGAGATCCCAGCCGAGTCGAGAAAGGCCTGGGCATTGAAGGCGCGCTGCTGCATCAGTTTCATGGCGCCTCTATGATTCTTCGATTGTAGCCGATTCACAAGACGCGTGCTTCCTGCCGCTCCCGTCGGACGAGAACTCTTTTTCCTCGAATCATTGAGGCCTTCAAGGCCGCGATAATCTTGTCGGCCAGCGCCTCAGGCACTTCGACCAGCGAGAAGCGATCAGCAATCTCAATCGCGCCGAGGACTCCGGAATCGACACCGGCCTCACCGGTAATGGCACCGACGAGATCGCCGGGGCGAATGCCTGCCTGCCGTCCTGCGCCGATGAACAGGCGGACGACGCGTCCATTGGTGGGTGCTGACGGCCGCCGCGCTCCGCCTGGAACGCCACGAGACTTTTTGCCGGCTGCGCGACCCTCGAAAGCGAATCCTCGCTGCGCTGGAGCTGCGACGGCTGGTATTTCCCGGTCGTCGCGATCCGCCGCCACGGCAGCATGGGCCATTTTTACCGCGGCCGCCGCGACATCCACGATGTCGAACTCCTGCGCCAGCGACTCCACGACGACACGGAACTGATCGGAATCGCCGGCGAGCAGCGCCTCGCGCAGCGACGCGCGCGTCAGCTCGAGTTGCCGCGCGCGCAGGTCGGCCACCGTGGGTACCGTCGCAACTTCAATTCGAGTCTTGGTGAAGCTCTCAATCGCACGGAGCAGCCGATGTTCCCGCGGTTCGGCGAACGTGATGGCCGTGCCGCCGCGGCCCGCACGGCCCGTGCGCCCGATGCGATGCACGTACGCCTCGGCCGACGCCGGGACGTCGTAGTTCACGACGTGCGAGAGGTGCTCGATGTCGAGGCCGCGGGCGGCGACGTCGGTCGCCACGAGCAGGTCGGTTTTTTGCGCCCGAAAGCGGCCCATGACGGCGTCTCTCTGACGTTGCACCAAGCCGCCGTGGAGCGCGTCGGCACGATGACCGTGCGCGTTCAACGTCTCGACGAGCGTTTCCACTTCGAGCCTGGTGCGGCAGAAGACGAGGGCGGCTACCGGATCCTCCATGTCCAGGACGCGCCCGAGCGTCGCCGCCTTGTGAGCCCGAGCGACGATGTATGCCAGTTGGCGAACGCGCGGGACCTTTCCAGCCGTCGTTTTCTCGCGCGCAATCGTGATGCGGGCCGGGTTCCGCAGATGCCGCGCCGCAATCGACAGAATTCGCGCGGGCATCGTCGCCGCAAACAACGCGGTTTGCCGGGACGTTGGCGTGGTCGCCAGAATGGCGTCCAGATCGTCGGCGAACCCCATGTCGAGCATTTCGTCAGCCTCGTCGAGGACGAGAATGCGGAGCGATCCGAGGCGCAGCGATTCGCGCCGGTTGTGATCGAGCGCGCGGCCTGGCGTCGCCACCACGATGTGCGCGCCCCGATCCAGGGCGCGGATTTGTTGATGCATTGGCGCGCCGCCATACAGCGGCAACACGCTGACGCCAATGCCCTTCGCGTACTTGTGGATGGCCTCCGCGACCTGCATGGCGAGCTCGCGCGTCGGCACGAGCACGAGGCCGCACGTCTCGCGGGGTTTCGGCTGCGCGTCTGCGATTCGCTGGAGCATGGGCAGCGCAAACGCCGCGGTCTTCCCGGTACCGGTCGCAGCCTGACCGAGCAGATCGCGTTCCTGGAGGAGCAGCGGAATCGTCTCGCGCTGAACCGGCGTCGGCTCCTCGTACCCGAGCGCCGCCACTGCCTCCGCGAGCTCTCGCCGTAATCCCAGATGTGCAAATCCACGCGGTGACGCCGTCGTACTCATTGATGGGCCTATCTTTTCAGAGCTTCTTGAACTTCCCGCTCGTCACGATGCGCACCGGTTCGCCTGCGACCTTCTGCTCCACAGCCGCCCGCGTCTTCTCGTCGCCGTCGACGAGGTGGACGACGAGCGAGTAGGCGTCCTCGCCGTCGTCTCGCTCGATGCCGACGCCGCTGACGCCGGGCAGGCGCAGCAGCGCACGGCTATGCCGCCGCTTCAACTGTTCGACCTGTTCTTTGGTGGCCACGTCATCACATCCTGACGCGTAGCGACCGCAGAACCTTCGACAAATGGTTCGCAATCGTGTGATTGGGTCCGCCGCCGAACAGCAGCGCAACCGCCGCGTTCGTTCCGCGCTGCAGAATCAGCGATCCGGAATCGCCGGAGTCGCTGAACTCGCCCTGATCGCCGACAACGATGACTTGATTCGCGAAATTGAAGTCGGCCGTTTCGTACTCAACGGTCACGTCGGTGTCGATGCTCACGATGCGCCCCACGGTGTAGCTGGTCGTGCGACCGAACTTGTGGACCATCATGTCGATCGCCGCATCGACCGCCCCGCCGGGCGCTCCGATGTGGAGAACATCGCGGCCGACGAGGTTCTTGTTGAGCGGTGAGGCCAGCGCCGCATCGATTTGATTGAACCCGTTCGCGCGCAGCTTCCTGAAGCGCGTCAATTCGGCGATCTGATCCGTCGCGATGACGCCGTCGTCGAGGAGGCCGGGCTGGAAGATAGGCGAGTGAATCGGCAGGCGGTTCTCGTCGGCGAGGACGTGATTGTTGCTGAGGATGAACACCTTGGAGCTCGTCCGGACGAGCGCGCCGAACGTGCCGCCCATCACGAACTGATCGCCGGGAATGCGGAAGCCAATCGAGCATCCCGGGAGGGCCGGCCGCATCCGGGCGCGTGGGTTCGGCATCGTGACGTCGCTCGCGGCAGCGCGGCGTTTGGCGCGGCGGGCGAACGCGCGAAAGCTGCCGGCTTCCTCGACGTCGGTGGGCAGGCCGTCGATGGTCTTCGGCAGCGTGGCCCCGGACGCGATCGCGCCTTTGGGAAACTTGGTTTTCACGTAGAACTTCACCGCCATCACGCCGGTAGGCTTGCCGTCGACGAACTTTTCGGCGATGCCGACGCCGACGACGTTGCGCCGCTTGCGGGCGGAGGCGGCGGTGGCGGCGACGGCGTGCGCGCCGACGCGCCGCGCAAATGCCGTGGCGACCGCTTTGGTTTCCGCGCCGGCCATCAGCAGGCGATCCGACCATTCGCGTTTGGCCTGGCGGAGGTCCTGGGGGGAGTGTTTTGCGGATGCGACGAAGGTCATGTGTTTGGCCACGAGATCAACTCCTTCCGCTTCGCGTTAACGAGCTCATGACTCCTCCATGCGGTCGCTGCCCTCGCAGAAGGCGCGATGATTCAGGTGTTGTATGTGGTCTCAGGAAGCGGATTCTACTCCTGAGCGCGGTGGCCCCTCAGCGCCGCCTCGATCCGCTTGTCGCGGAACGCCTCATTGAGTGGAGTGTGTCCGGCGCCGTTCCCGGCATCCGCGTCGGCACCGTGCTTCAGCAGCAGGTCGACACGTTCCGCATGGTGATGGCTGGGGGCGAAATGCAGCGGCGTCCAGCCCCAATCGTTGCACGATTGATTTCAGCGCCGCGAGCGAGCAGCAGCTCTGCTGTGCCGCTCTGCCAGGGATATGGATCAAGAAATGCGGTTAACGCTCCGGCTGGAGGGTGGCGCTCACTTGAACCTTCTTGTCCGTCGTCACCACCACGGCGGCCGTCCACCGCTGATGCCCGTTGCGCTCAATTCGAACAAGGTGAGAGCCCGCGCGCATCTTCGTCAGTTGAAGCGGAGTCTCTCCGACGTACTGCCGGTCAATGAAGACGGCAGCCCTTTCTGGGCTCGACTCGACAAGAAGATCGCCGGTGAAGACCGATGGCTGAACGAGATCGGCCGCCGGTTTGGCGATACGAGTGCGCTGAACTGCCGGAACGTTGGTCCCGGATGTTCCGCGAGCCGATTCGATCGCGGCTGGCGTGAGGGATTCGGAACGTCGGGGAGGTGTCTTCGTGAATCGCGCAGCAAGAAGACGGTTTTTGGTTGCGATCGTCGACCGGGCCGTCGGCATCTGGGTCGCATCTGCCGGGAAATCGAAGGCTCTACTCGGCAGGACCGGACTCGAGCCGGGTGACACCGCTCGTTGCGCCGGCCGCGACGCCAAAGAGCGCTGGATGGGCCCGCGTTGCGCGCGCGCGACCATGACACCAGACACTGCGAGCAGCGTCAACGTTCCCACAATGGCTCCGCCCACGGCGCGCGGTTTGAGACTGCGCAGCCACTGGACGAATCGCCGGCCTTCGGTGCGGCCGCCAAGCTCCTCGACGCATGTTCGAGTCGACTCGGCCGCCGTCCGCACCGCGTTCTGCAACCACGCGAGATCGTCTCCGAGCTTACCCGTCGCTTTTGTCACCTGTTCGAGTTTGGCGGTCGTTTTGACGGCGCGTTGCTCGAGCCGGCCGACCAGCTCGCCGGCGTGTCCAAGAGATTGGCCTTTCTCCGTCAGCTGCGCGATCCGCTCCTCGAGATCCGACACGATCTTTGCGAGGCGAGCCGCTTCCGCAAGGCCAGATGCGATCGTGTTCTTCTGGGCCTTGAACGCAGCCGTCATCGCTTCGAGCTGCACCTTCGTGTCGACGGCGTGCTGTTGGAGTCGACCGAGCATCGCCTCGCCACGCGCGAGTGGTTGATCCGGCTCGGTGAGTTTCCGGCTTCGCGTTTCCAATGCGGACATCAGTTCATCGATGCGGCCGACTTCGACTGTGCCGGATTCGTAGCGTTTCTGCTCTGCGTCGAATGCGGCGACGATCCGTTCGAGCTGCGCCATCGTGTCCACCGCCCGCTCTTGCAGCCGACCGGCGATCGCCTCGGTGCGCGCGAGCGGCTGGCCTGGCTCAGTCAGTGTTCCGATTCGCGCTTCCAGTGCGGAAACCAGATCGCCGATGCGGCTGGCTTCACCCAGGCCGGATTCGAAGCGGTTTCTCTGCGCTTCAAACGCGGTGGCGGCCCGTTCGAGCTGCGCCATCGTGTCCACCGCGCGTTCTTGCAGCCGACCGGCCGTCGCCTCGATGCGCGCGAGCGGCTGGTCTGGCTCGGTCAAGGTTCCGATTCGCGCTTCCAATGCGGAAACCAGTTCACCGAGCCGGCTGACGTCGACTACGCCGGATTCGAAGCGGCCCTTCTCCGCTTCGAACGCGGCGATGATACGTTCGAGCTGCGCCGACGTGTCCGCGGCCCGCTCTTGCAGCCGATTGGCAGCCGCCTCACCGCTCGCGAGTGGATCAGTCAGTGTCCCGATTCGCGCTTCCAGGTCGGAGGCCAGCTCATGGATCAGACTGGCTTCCGCCATACCCGATTCGAAACGGTGTCTCTGCGCGTCAAACGCAGCGGCGGCGCGTTCGAGCTGCGCCATCGTGTCCGCCGCCCGTTCTTCCAGCCGCGCGGCGATCGCGTCGGTGCGCGCGAGTGGCTGGTCTGGCTCGGTGAGCATCCCGATTCGCACTTCCAATGCGGAAACCAATTCACCGAGACGGCCAACTTCGACCATGCCGGACTCGAAGCGCTTCCGCTCCACTTCGAAGGCGGTGCGGGCGCCTTCGAGCTGCGCCAACGTGTCGGCGGCGCGCTCCTGGATCCGAACGGCCATCGCGCCGTTCACCACAAGCGGCCGGTGCGGCCCGGTCGTCAACGCCGCCTCCTCCTCGGGAAACGTCGTCAACAGCGCCTCCTCCTCGGGGAATAACGACAGCGGATCCATCTCGCCCGGCCGCGCGCGTCGCGCGTCGCCGCTCTGCTCGCCTGTCGCAGATGCTGCAGCCCGGGACGTGCAGGTTTCAGGTTCGTCCGGGAAAAAGACGTGACGAGTGGAGGGGCCGTGTTCTGGGAGCATGGCAGCTCACGCGCTAGCATTCTTTATGCCCAGCAGTATGTCGCCGCTCGCATTTCGGTAAAGATACGGAACTCAACAATTTAGCTGTGAGAATCGTTCCTCGATCGGCGTGTCGCGGCTGTCGCCGAACGCCACACGATCGCTCGGCCCAGGTAATAGATACACTCGTCGAAGCATCATGTGCGGACACTGGTCGTGAATACCTCACCGAACCGCGAGACAGACGTCCTCATCATCGGCGCAGGGCCGACGGGCCTGGTACTGGCCGTTTGGCTGACGCGGCTTGGCGTGCGTGTGAGGATCATCGACAAAACGGCGGAACCGGGGACGACATCGCGTGCACTGGCCGTACAAGCCCGGACGCTCGAGTTCTACGCCCAAATCGGCCTCGCCGACGCGGTCGTCGAGCGCGGACGGAAGGCCGTCGCCGCAAATCTGTGGGTGGCGGGCAGGAAGGCGGCCCATGCCGTTCTCGGCGAAATGGGCGCGGGGCTCAGCCCGTTTCCGTACGCGCTGATTTTTCCTCAGGACGAGCATGAGCGTCTGTTGATTGACTGCCTGGCCGAGGCCGGCGTGCGCATCGAGCGCCAGACGGAACTGCTGGGCTTCGAGGAGACGGCGGGTCGTGTACTTGCGAATCTGAAACGGCCGGATGGCAGCCCGGAGACGTGCGCCGCGGCCTACATTGCCGGGTGCGACGGCGCACATTCCACGGTGCGCGAGGCGCTGGAGATCGGGTTTCCTGGCGGGACTTACGCGCACCTCTTCTACGTCGCCGATGTGGCGGCGGGCGGCGCGACGATGAACGGCGAGCTGCACGTCGCGCTGGACCGGACCGATTTTCTCGCGGTCTTTCCGTTGAAGGACGAGGGGCGTGCGCGGCTCATCGGCACAGTTCGCGAAGAAGCGGAGCACAAGCGCGAGAACCTGTCGTGGAACGACGTGAGCAAGCGCGTGATCGACTGGATACGCATCGACGTCGAGCGCGTGAACTGGTTCTCGACCTACCGCGTGCACCATCGG
>WNGB01016459.1_pt1 | contig 10295 bp, 9 predicted proteins | sample 5400681 | NCBI WGS metagenome assembly WNGB01 (sample SAMN13153367, study PRJNA577476) | soil metagenome | isolation source: 115 cm soil or saprolite under grassland replicate 2 | place: USA:California | collected 2016-06-15
ACGCTCCGATTGGACGTGATGCAAAAACTCGCTCGGCGGTGACGTTCAACAATGAGCTCGTACAAGTCGTTGCTCTGCTGCGCGGTCAGACGGCGGAGGCCAAAATCATCCAGGATGACCAGGTCCGGAGCTAGATAGCGGCGGAAGACCTTGTCGTACGAGCGATCAGCTCGCGCCTGGCCCAACTCGGCCAGCAGCGCGTCGGCGCGAATGAACACGACGGAGTGGCCGGCGCGGACGCTGGCTGACCCCAAACATTGCGCCAGCATCGTCTTGCCGACGCCCACGGGTCCAATCAGGATGGTTCTCTTGCATCGGAGTGGGACGAGTAGGCTTACTCTGAGGAGGATGCGTTGATGGCGTGCCCGCGGTGTATGTCGGTGAGCGTGACCAAGGATGGGACGACCCAGCTCGGCGGCCAACGCTTCCGCTGTGGCCTGTGCGGTCGGCGCTTCACACGACGCTCAAGTTCGGCGTTTTCGGGCCGCGCCTTCGCCGACGACATCATCGTCCTGGCCGTTCGCTGGTACGTTCGCTACCGTCTCAGTTACGCCGAAGTCAGTGAGTGGCTGGCCGAACGCGGCGTCCTGGTCGACCAGAGCACGGTCTACCGCTGGGTCCAGCGCTTCCTACCACTGATTGGTGAGGTGGCTCGCAAGTACCGCGATCCGGTGGGTCCGGACTGGCGCGTGGACGAAACCTACGCGCGAATCCGCGGTCGATGGCACTACATTTATCGCGCTATTGACGGACGCGGCCAGATCGCGCCGCCCGCAGGTTCTTCGAGCGCGCCATTGCCTCCAGCGGGACGACGCCGCGTCGGGTCATCACCGACAAAGCGGGCGCGTACCCGCCAGCGCTGAGCGCAGTGGTGCCGGGCGCGCTGCATCGAACTGGTCGCTACCGCACCAATGGCATCGAACGTGACCACGGCTTCTTGAAAGAACGCCTCAGGCCGATGCGCGGGATGAAGTCGACGCACTCCACTGCCGTGTTTGTCGTGGGGCATGCCCTGGTGCGAAACATATGCCGTGGGTTCTACCGGGTGCTTGAATGGGTTCCGCAGCGGCTGGTCCTTGCCTGGACCTGGAACCGGCTGGCGGAAGGCGTTTGAGCCGCCAGGCCTCCTGGACGGCCACCTCTGCTCCTCGCCCGCAACCACTGTCGCTTCGCCACCCCCACTCCGTTGCAAGAGAACCGCCTGGAGGTACCCGCAGCGATTAGCTGCTCCGCCAATTCGGGGTGTTGTTGAAACTTTGCCCGCAGTAGGCCGAGCATGATCGCGAGCCGGATCTCGAACCAGCCCTTCCGGCGCGTGGCGGCCTGGCCGAGCCTCCTGGCCTCGTAGACGCGAAGGGCGCTAACGATTTGCGCACGCGTTCGCGCATCGTCGGTTGAGAGGCCCAATATGCATGGTCGATCGTCCTGTACGTGACGCCCTCGAACTCGAACCGCGCCTCCGCGGCGCTGCCGAGGCAGCCAAACCTCCCTGGACGTCGTCGAACCTGACAATACAGCGGTCGAATTGCGCAGGTCCGTCGGGATCGAGAAACCGCTGCACTTCCTCCGGAGTCTGGCGTTCCCTGCTCCTCTGGATGAAATACGCCCGCGCACGTCATGCATCTCTTGTGTCACAACCTGGTCCGTGGGTCCGTAGACGGTTTCGAGCTTCTCGCCGATAGGCGTGAGGAGGGTCCGTAGTGGTGTGTCCTTGTTGTCCTGATCACCGAGCAGGTACATCCGAGGATGACCTGGCACCGCGTCGTAGGCAGCAGCCAGGCGGGCGCGATTCTGCTCGGTTGGATCGGACACAAGTTGATCCAGGATCTGCAGACAGCGGTCCGTACTTGTCGGCCGGCGAGTTGCTCGGCACGACGCCAGCCACGGTCGCGGCCCCGCCCGGCCACCCCCTGGTGCCGCGCCGCCCCGGCGCGCCCGAGGTGATCATGCACCCCTCCAGTCAGCACGTGGTCCGCCAGCCGCCGGCATGCGCGCTCATCGAATAAGCCATCCGGGCGAAGAGGGGGTCACCAGCGCGGGGAGAACGCCCTTCAGCGCCTCGGTCATCGAGCAGCTACTCCGTTCCGGGCCGGGTGGTGGCCTGGCGAGCCGCCTCGCGCACCCAGCCGAGGCGCGCTGGCGGGATCAATCCGTAGTTGTAAAACGCAATGCCCGCCACACCGTCCTGCAGGACCGCCTCCGCCGTCTCGATCAGCTGTTGCGAGCTCGTACACTCCGGGGAGTCAGCCGAGAGCCCGACGGTCCAGCGCTCCATCGCGAGGCCCGTCTGCCGGACGCGATCGCGCAACAGACCGCGTGCCCGAACGGCAGACGGCACGTACGCGGGAAGCTCAAGCACGTCGGCCAGCACCGAGACCCCCGGCCAATCGATTCCGGTCACTCCGTCGTCGGCGGGTGCGAAGTAGAAAAGCGGCACGCGGACGGCCTGGCGGACCTCACGCAGCAGGCCCGTCACCGTGGCCCGGCGCGCCGCGAGGTACGCGTCCAACGCCGGGGACCGCTCGCGGAGATTCCCCAAACTCACCGCTCCTGGCATCTCGGTGGCGGCCAGCCGGTCCAACTCGTCCTCGGCGAAGCGCACCACCGCGTCCGCATCCGCTCCCGCCTCCGCACCAGCAGCCAGGCAGTGAGGACAGACGCACAGCGAGAGCAGCAGCTCGCCGGCCGCTCCCATCGGGGTGCCGAGCTTGGGATGCGAGTGGTGCAGCCACCCGAAGAAATGCGCCGCCTCCAGCTCGATCCCGTCGACGCCCTGGCGCTCGGCCAGGTCGCGCGCCAATGCCACCACATAGCGGCGCGCGTCCGGGTTGGCCGGGCAGAGCACGGCTGGGTGGCGCTCGCCGTAGACGTTGAGCTGCGCGGCGGTGGGGTGAGCGGCAGCCACACCTCGTTGTGGAGGCACACCGTCCAGGCAATGGTGCGGAGCCCAGCCGACCGCGCTCGCTCGGCAAGCTCGCCGATCTCGCCGATCTCCTTCAGCAGCGGGCTAACCACCGGCTTGAGCGGCGTGTCCGCATACAGGCGGGCATCGGGCGTGAAGTACATGGCCGCGTCGGCCCTCAGGACGCGCCGGCGGGGGCTGTGCGGGAAGTATCCCTGAAATGAGTGGTAGCTCGGTGCCACGCGCAGGGTCTGCACGCCCAGATCGACGATGGTCGCGAGCGACCGGTCCCAGCCTTCGTCGGCCAGGTCCCACGGGTAGGCCCAAAGGCCAACATCCGGCAGGCTCTGCTCAGGCATGATCGGGTTTGCGGCTGAACAGTCGTCCGCCATCGCACACGATGGCATGCCCCACCACGAAGCTGCACTCATCGGAAGCGAGAAATGCCGCGACAGCAGCCACCTCACGCGGCAAGCCGCGGCGGCCGAGCAGCGTCGGCCATTCCTCGCGATCGCGTGGCTCGTCTTCGGCCTGTGGATCGACCGGGCCCGGTGCGATCGCGTTAACCACGATGCCGAGGGGCGTCAGATCGACGGCCATGCTGCGTGTGAGCGAGACGAGCCCACCCTTCGACGCGGCGTACGCAGCGTTACCCGGCAGCGGCATCCAGGCCTGCACCGCCCCGACGTTGATGATCCGGCCCCAGCCGCGCCGGGCCATGTCGGGAACGACCGCCTGCGACAGGAGGAACGGCGCCGTGAGATTGCCTGCCAGCACCTCCTGCCAGGAGACGAGGTCGATGTCTGTGAAGGTGCTGCGCCGGCGATTGAAACCAGCATTGTTGACCAGGATGTCGACCGTGCCGAGGCGCTCGCGCACGGTGGACACCACGCGCTGGATGTCATCCGGGTGTGTGACGTCGGCCGACACGGCGAGCGCCTCGCCGCCGGCCGCCTCGATGTCCGCGGCAGTGCGGTCGAGCGGCTCCTGACTGCGCTGGGTGATGGCGACGCGCGCGCCATCGCGGGCGAGTCGACGGGCGATGGCACGCCCCAGCCCCTGACCGCCGCCCGTCACCAGGGCGACGCGCCCTTGCAGTCCGCTCACCGCTTGCCCTGCTTGTCGGATCGGGAGATGCCGTCAGGGCCGTAACCGAGCTGCACCGACAACTTTCCGGCAGCCTCAGTCAGTGGCTCGACGAGCTCGTTCAGGCGCTCGCGCAAGAGTCGGAAAGCCGGCCCCGTGATGCTGATCGCCGCATTCGCCGTGCCGGTGTGATCAAACACGGGCGCGGCCACACAGCGCACCCCGAGGCGATGCTCCTCGTCGTCCACCGCGTAGCCCAGGCGCCGCACTCGTGCGAGGTGCTCAGCGAGATCCTCTCTGCTCGTGATCGTGTTGGGGGTCATGGCCGGCAGCCCGAACCCAGCCAGGGCCGTCTCGAGGCGGTCCGCTGGCCCAACGGCGAGCAGCACCTTGCCCATGGCCGTGCAGTGGCAAAGAACTCGCGTTCCTACCCGAGCGCGAATAATCACCGGGTGCTGGCTCGGAACCTGGGCGATGTAGACGACCTCACCTTCGTCGAACACGCCGAGGTGCACGGCCTCGCCGCTCACGGCGCCGAGCTGCTGAAGATATGGGCGGGCTTCGCCCTCGAGGTCGAGTTGTGTGATCGCGCGGTGGCCAAGCTGCACAAGACGCAGGCCGAGCGAATAGCTGCGGGTGAGGGGATCGAACCGGAACAGGCCGTAGCGGGTCAGGGAGGTCGCCAGTCGGTGCGTGGTGGTCTTGTCCAGGTGGGCGGCGCGGCTGAGCGCGAGTAGCGATACGGGGCCGGGATGCTCGGCCAGGACGTGCAGGAGCTGCAATGCCTTTTCGACCGTCTGCGAGCGGGCGCGGCGTCTGGCGACCACCTGCACGCCGAGCTCGGGCGACACGATGGCAGCATCTGTCACGATGTGCGCCATGGGTGCATTTCCTGGAACAACGCTCGCAGGGCCCCTCCTAGTACCGCAAGGAAGAGTCGCAAGCGCTCTTTGACGATGCGAGACTGACTACCTACACTCTATCAATTCGCACTAGCGGTGCACATAGTGAGCCCCAGTGAGGAGGGTCCTTTGCATGACCGCGTCTCTTCGCCCTGGGTTGCCGGAGCAGGTAGGCCTATCCCGCCGCAGCTTCCTGCGGACCGCACTGCTGGCCGGCGCGGTCGCCACCGGTGGTCTCTTGGCCGCCTGTTCCGGCAGCCAGCCGGCTGCGCCGCAACCAGCCGCTAATCCGCCAGCGGGCGCGCCGGCCGCGGCCGCGTCCCCGGCCGCCCAGGCGACCGCCGTTGCACCCGCCTCGGGCAGCGGCGCCAAGACGCTGACCGTCGGGGTCTACGCGTATGTGCCGCAGGGGATTCCTTTCGATCAGGTCGCCAAGACGTACGCCGACGCGCACGGCGTCACCGTGAACGTCGCTCCGATCGGCAACGACATTACTCGCGATTCCGCGGCCTTCGTGCAGCGCATGGCGGCCGACGCGCAGGCAAAGCGCTCGACGTACGATCTGATCGCCGGGCCGACGACCTGGATCGAGGTTGCCCCGCTCGCCAAGCTCGGCGCCATCGAGCCGATCGATGCATACGTGCCGAAGTCCCTGCTCGACGATATGTACGACCCCGTCAAAAAGGGCGTCACGTTCTCTGACGGCAAGATCTACTCGATGCCGTGGTGGGCGGACGTCGTCGGCTTCATGTACCGGAACTCGATGCTCAAGGACGCCCTCGGTAGCGATACGCCCCCGAGCACGTGGGACAAGGTTCTGGAGGTCTGCCAGACGCTCAAGTCCAAGCTGTCAAGCAAGTCCGCCTACGGCGCCGACTGGAACCAGGGACACCGGCTGTACCTGCCGATTGTGTCCACCCTCACCACCAACATGTACACATCAGATGGCCTGTGGAACGTCGACGATCCCGTCTACCTGCAGGCGCTGCAGATGATCCAAAAGCTGTACCCGTTCATGCCAACGAGCTCGCAGCAGGACCTGGGCAGCAGCCAGGCGTTCCAGGCTGGCCAGGTCGCGATGGCAACGTACTGGCCGACCCAGGTGCTGCGCGCGATCCAGGCGGGCCAGCCCAAAGACGACATCGCTATGGTGTCCAACCCGAAGGGCACGAAGGCGGGGACGCTGTTCTGGAACGCCGATGTGATCATCCCCAAGTTCTCCTCAAACAAAGAAGAGGCGGGGCGGTTCATGAACGAGGCGCTGCTCAGCGATTTCACCGTGCAGAAGACCTACGAGAACTGGAAGCTGATGCCGTACAAGACGATCAACGAGAAGCTCCAGTCGACGCTGCCAGACTGGGCCAAACCGCTGATCGCCGAGCTGTCCAGCGGCCAGCCGTTACCCATGAACCCGTACTTTCTGGGTTTCGAGCAACCTGTCTTCAAGGAAGAGGCCGAGAAGATGATCCTGCAGGGTCAGTCCCCCGAGCAGACCCAGAAGAACCTCTCCTCCCGCTTCAAGTCCAGTCTGCAGGACTTCAAGGGCTAGAGAGAAGCACGCACATGAGCGCCTCGGACGCCGCCGCGAGCTCGCGGGTTGCGCCGCGGCCGGTAGGAACGGCTGCTGGTGGCTGGGCGCCGCGCGGCGAGGTGGCGATGGGCTGGCTGTTCATCGCCCCGCTGCTGGCGGTTTTCATTGGCTTCGTGGCCTACCCCGTTGCAACGTCAATCGGGTACGCCTTTTCGCGCTATCAGTTCCTGACCGGTGAGCCGCCACGGTTCGACGGGCTGACGAACTTCCAGCGCTGGGTCGCCGACCCGCGCCTGCTGGAGACCATCTGGACCACGCTCGGTTACACCGCTATCTACGTGCCGATCAGCACGGTCTACGCGCTGATCGTGGCCATCCTGATCGATCGGGTGGTGAGCCGGCGTTTTGCAACCGCCTACCGGGTACTGCTGTACCTGCCGGTCGTGCTCCCCGCCAGCATCATCTTCCACATCTGGAAGTGGATGTACGACCCGACCTGGGGCATGTTCAACCAGCTGCTGGCCAACCTGGGCCTGCCCGGCCTGCGCTGGCTGTCCGATCCGAGCCTGGCGCTGCCCTCGGTTGCCATCGTCGAGGTGTGGCACCTGATGGGCATCACGATGATGTTGTTCCTGGTCGGGCTGAACAACATCCCTCGCGAGCTTGGGGAAGCGGCGCGCGTGGACGGCGCCAACGGCTGGCAGGTGGTGCGTCACATCACGTTGCCACTGCTGCGTCCCATCTTGTTCATCGTCCTGGTTCTCCGCCTGCAGACGCTCGGCGTAATTGTCGCGCCGCTGATCATGACCGACGGTGGGCCCATCCGTGCGACCACGACCTATGGCCTGCAGGCCTACTACATTGCCTTCCGCGACACCAACTGGAATATTGGCTACGCGAGTGTCTGGTTCGTGGTCCTGGGCCTTTTCTCGGCGGCGCTCGCGTACGTCGGCTGGCGCACGATGCGCAGCCAGGTGGAGTGAGCTGATGAGCGCGGCAGGCTTCGCCGGTCCATGGCGGCGTCATTGGTCGCCCCCGCCGTGCGCCGGTGTCCTGAAGCATGCCACGCTGTTGCTGTCGGTGTTCGTCAGCCTGGCGCCGTTCCTGTGGTTGGTGTCCATCGCGCTGCGACCGGTGACCGAGACGTACGTAGCACCGATGCCGATCCTGCCCACCCAGCTGACGCTCGAGCACTTCTCGGAGATGACAGCCATGGCGCCGCTGATGGTGGATTACTACCGCAATAGCTTCATCATCACGGGCGCGTCGGTGGCTGCCGTGGTGCTTATCGCCAGCCTGTCTGGCTACGCCTTCGCCCGCCTGCACTTTCCGGGGCGCGATCTGACCTTCTGGATCGTGGTGTTCACGATGTTCCTGCCCTCGATGATCGCAGTGCCATCGTTGTATGTGCTGCTGAGCAATTTCAGCCTGCTGGACACCTGGCTTGGCCTGATCCTCCCCTACACGGGCTGGTACCTGCCGGTGAGCGTCTTCATCATGCGCGGCATCTTTCAGACGATCCCGAAGGACCTGGAGGACGCCGCGCGAATTGACGGCGCATCCCCCTGGCAGATCTTCTGGCGCATCATGCTGCCGCTCGGGTTGAGCGGCACTATCGTCGTCGCCATCTTCGCCTTCGTACCGATCTGGGGCGAGTACCTGTTCTCGTTCACGTTCACCAGCACCGCCGCGGCCATGCCGATGTCGGTGGGCATACGGTTCTTCGAACCCAGTCCGGCCACGGGAAAGTACACCTTCAACGTCGCGGCCGCGGCCGCGCTGGTGATGTTCGTCCCCTCGCTGGTGGTCTACGCCAGCCTCCAGAAGTGGTTCAGCAAGGGACTGCTGGAGGGAGCGCTGAAGTTCTGATGGGCATCTACGAGCGACTCGGCGTGCGGACACTCATCAACGCGGCCGGCGACCTGACAACGCTTGGCGGAACGCTCATGGAGCCCGAGGTCGTCGAGGCAATGGAAGAGGCAGCGCGCGGCTTCGTACGGCTGCAGAGCCTGCAACACAGGGCTGGTGGGGTGATTGCCCGCCACACACACGCGGAGGCTGGCTACGTGACCTCCGGCGCCGGAGCGGGGATTGCACTGGGGATTGGCGCCTGCCTCGCGGGGGGATCCTCACCGGCTGCTGTCGCTGCCAGACACGACGGAGTTTCCGCGCCGTCGGGTGGTGCTGCAGGCGTGCCACCGCACCCAATACTGGCGCCTGTTCGGCGTGAGCGGAGCCACCATCACGGTGGTGGAGGGCCACAGCGAATTGGTGCGGGAGGTGGCTCTCAGGGATGTGGCCGCGGTTGGCTTCGTGCATGAGCAGGCTGACTCTGGCGTGCCGTTCGAGCAGGTGGTGGAGACGGCGCACACACGCGGCGTCCCGGTCCTGGTGGACGCTGCCGCGGCGCTGCCACCGCCCGAGTACCTCTGGCACTACTCGGACCTCGGAGCCGATCTGGTCGCCTTCAGTGGTGGGAAAGCGCTACACGGGCCGCAGGCGACAGGCATCCTGGCCGGGCGAGCCGACCTGATCCAGTCGGTAGCCCACCTGCACCAGGGACAGTACTACCGTCCACGGCCGTTCAACGGGCAGGCGATCGGTCGGCCGCTGAAGGTCGGCAAAGAAGAAATCGCGGGGCTGGTGGCGGCGCTGGAGCTGTACGCGCGCCGTGATCACGCCGCCGAGCGCCGCCGGTGGGAAGCGGACATGCGCCTCATTGCGGACCGTCTGGACGGCATCTCGGGCGTCCGCGCCGAGTACACGTTCCCGCTCCCAAACCGCCGACCGCTGCCGTGCGTGCTGCTCCATCTGGACGAGCACGTGCTGGGCCGCTCGGCGGCGGAGGTCCAGCGCGTACTCGAGGACGAGGATCCATCGGTTGCCCTGGGCGACGGCCAGGTGGCTAACGGCATGCTGCTCGTGTATCCGTCCAACCTGCGGCCCGGCGAAGCCACGATCGTCGCGGATCGGCTGCGACGAGTGTTGACGCAGACTCCGGCCGGGGTGCGGGCGTGAGGCGACTGCGGATCGGCGTGGCGGGTGTGGGCATGATCGCCCAGAAGATGCACCTGCCCAACCTGGCGCGCATGCCCGAGGCCGAGGTTGTCGCGCTCTGGAGCCGGCGCGCAGAGAGTCTGGAGGCAGGTCTCGCCGTGCTGCGAGGTGGCGCCCCGTCGCTCTATCACGATTACGCCAGGTTCCTCTCGGACGCCGCGATCGAGGCGGTCCTCATCAGCGCACCCGACAACCTGCACGAGCAGATGTTCCTTGAGGCACTGTCGGCGAGGAAACACGTCTACCTGGAAAAGCCGCCGGCGATCACGGTTGAGGGCAACCGCCGCGTGCTAGCGGCGGCGCACGCCTCCGACCGCGTTACCATGATCGGGCTGCAGAACCGCTACTCCAGCCTGTACACCCGTGCCGCCGACCTGCTGCGCGAGGGCGCCATCGGTCCGCTCCGAGTGCTGTCGTGCAAGGAGTATCGCGTCCCGTTTCTTCCGAAACCAGGCAACTGGATCCTGACCCGCGGCGGGACCGGTGGCTCGCTGCTGGTGAAATGCATCCATTTCTTCGACGCCTTCACCTGGTACGCGGGCGGGCAGGCGGAGCGGGTTGTCGCTACCGGCGGCACTGGAGTGGTGCCGGGGCAGGAGACGCTCGACCGCGCCTGGGTGCTGGTGGACTACGCCAACGGTGTCCAGGCCTGCCTGGGCATGGTCCTCTTCGCGCCGCGTGGCGAGCGCGTCGATTTCGAGCTGATCGGGGACAACGGCCGCATCGCGTTGGACGTGGAGCGGCAGCAGCTGAGAGTGGAGACAGCGGAGGGCGTCAGAACGGAATCGACGGCGCCCGAGGGGGAGCACTTCCACCC
>WNGB01026332.1_pt1 | contig 10295 bp, 8 predicted proteins | sample 5400681 | NCBI WGS metagenome assembly WNGB01 (sample SAMN13153367, study PRJNA577476) | soil metagenome | isolation source: 115 cm soil or saprolite under grassland replicate 2 | place: USA:California | collected 2016-06-15
GATGCCATCGCTCACGGCAGGGGACAGAAGCGGTCTCTGCTCGCGCTCGGCTACGCCGGCTGGGCGCCTGGTCAGCTCGAGTCGGAGATCGCCCGTGGCGATTTGGGTCACGGTCCTCGGCGACGAAGGGCTGCTCTTCGACGAGGAGGCGGCGACCAAGTGGGAGCGCGCCATGGCCCGACGTCCGATGACACTCTGACGACTCGGAACGGGCTAGGTGCGATCGACCGTTTCTGCGAGGCCCGAGGGGTGGAGCGCGCCCGCGGGCACGTCGACCACGGGGCCGTACATCTCGGGTCGGCGGTCGCGGTAATAGCCCCACAGCTCGCGGATCTGGGGAAGCAGGCCGAGGTCGACGTCGGCGATCGCCATGTCACTCTCGGTGTCGCTGGCCTGGGCCAGGATCTCGCCGCGCGGCGAGACGACCATGCTGGCGCCGTGGTGATCTCGCTTCGAGCCGCCCACGTCCACGCCGACCTTGTTGACGCCGCAGACGTAGTAGATGTTCGTCACCGCGTGCGCGCGCAGCTCGAGATCCCAGAGATAGCGCGTCATCCGGCTCGTGGCCGTGGGCACGAAGACGATCTCGGCGCCGCCGAGGCCGAGCACGCGGGCGCCCTCGGGAAAGTGGCGGTCGTAGCAGATGAGGATCCCGATGCGCCCGAACGGCGTGGCGAACGTGGGGAAGCCGAGATCCCCCGGGGTGAAGTAGAACTTCTCGTCGCCGCGGGGCTCGGCGCTGCGCGCCCGGTCCATGAACGGGATGCTCGACTTGCGGTACTTGCCGATGACGTCACCGTCGGGACCGACGACGGCTGCGGCGTTGAAGTAGCGGCCGTCGGGCGCGCGCTCGAAGATCGGCGCGATGATGACCGTGCCCGTCTCGCGGGCCACTGCGGCCACCCGGTCGATGGTCGGCCCCGGGATCGGCTCGGCCCAGTCGAAGTACTCGCGCCGGCGCTCCACGCAGAAGTACATGGTGCTGAACAGCTCGGGCAGGCAGATGACGCGCGCGCCCCGATCCGCCGCCGCCCGCACCATGGTGAGCGCCGTGTGGACGTTCGCCTCGCGATGCTTGTGGCCAATGAACTGAACGCCTGCGATCTTCACCATACGATTGACTAACATGGGGGTCCGAGACGGACCCCCAAGCCCCCTGCTCGGGGCGCCGTGGCGCCCCTCGGTATTCGATCCTATGTAGTCTACCGGAATGCCGGCATGATCTTCATCGACCAGTCTCGCATGAAGCGCAGCTTGTCCTCGAAGTGGATGCTGATCCAGAAGCGGCGTGCCCCCGCCTCCACCGCGCGCTCGATCGTCGCGATGCACTCGGCGGGGGTGCCCGCGATGGCGAAGCGGTCGGCGAGGTAGTCGACGAGCCCCAGCTCCTCGATGAGCCGGCAGTTGGCGCTGCCCGGCGCGACGTGGTCGCCGAAGGTGTACCGTTCGCCGAGGATCTTCACCTTGGAGACGAGATCGGGCGGGATGTGCTTGCCCTCCGTGGTGAACCGGCTCAGATGATTGCCGGCGGCGGCCAGCGACATCGTGATCTCGGCCACCGCCTCGCGCCGGCTGGCCGCGACGTTCGCATCGGGCCACCACCACATCTCGACGGCCTCCGGATCGCGCCCGGCGTCCTGGGCCCCGGCGCGCACCTGCGCGATCGAATCGCGGACGAGCTCCGGCGCGATGCCGGTGCGGACGACGACGCCGTCGGCGATCCGGCCGGCCAGCCGCAGCGTCTTCGGCCCGGAGGCGGCCAGGAAGATCGGGACCGGCGATCGGGACCACGTGAACCGCGAGGTCGCGCCGTGGTAGTCGGCGCGGCCTTCGGCGAGCAGACGTCGGATCGTGTGCGCGTACTCGGTCAGCTCGGCGAGTGACACCGGCTTGAGCCCGACGTTGTAGGCGGCGCTGTCGCCGCTGCCGATGGCGAGCATGGTACGCCCGGGCGCCAGCTCCTCGAGGGTGGCCGCGCCGGAGGCGGCGACGGCCGGATGGCGCGAGGCCGGCGTGATCACGCGCGGGCCGAGCCGGATGCGCTCGGTGCTCGTCGCGCACAGCGCGAGCGTCGTGTAGAGCTCCCGGCAGATCGACGGCGAATCGGAGATGCCGAGCAGCGAGAACCCGTGCTCCTCGACGGCGCGCGCCCACCCCGCCACCTCGCGCGCCGGCGCCGTCGGCATGAAGTTGATGCCGAATTGAATGGTCATTTTGGACGGGGCACGTAGCGTCCCCAGCCAGGCTTGCCCACCGTCTCGCCGTCCTCCATCATCACCTGCCCGCGAACGATCGTCGTGGTCGCCATGCCCTTGAAGCGCCAGCCGTCATAGACGCTGACCTCGCAGAGGCAATGATAGAAGCTGCCGCCCACGACCGCTTCGCGGTCGGGATCCACGATCACGACGTCGGCATCGGCACCGGGGAGCAGCGCGCCCTTGCGCGGATAGAGCCCGAAGACCTTGGCCGTGTTCGACGCGCCGATCCGCGCCAGGTCTTCGATCGAGAGACGCCCCGCGTTGACGCCGAACGTCATCAGCACCGGCAGGAAGTGTTCGAGCCCGCCCCGGTTCCCCGAGCGCGCGGCCCAGATGTTGCCGTGCTTCGATCCGCCCCCCTGCTTCGTCGCGCAGGTGCGGCCGCCCGTGCCGTGATCCGAGCCGAGGCACGTCACGCCGCCGTCGTGAAAGGCCCGCCAGAGGCGCTCGCAATCGCGACGGGCACGGAGCGGCGGATTGACCTTGCCCCAGCAGCCGATCGTCGCCTCCATGTCGCCCGTGTGCGTCAGGTGGTGCGGGGTGACCTCCGCCCACACCGGCCAGCCGGCGCGCCGCGCCGCCGCGACCAGGTCCGCGCCTTCGGCGGTGGACAGGTGCGCGACGTAGAGCGGCGCCCCCGCGGCCTTCGCCAGCTCGATAGCGAGATGGACGCGCGTGGCCTCCGCGACATTGGGCCGCGCCTCGCTCCACGCGCCGAGATCCGTCCGGCCCGCCTCTCGAAGCGCCGCCTCGAGCACGTCGATCAGATCGATGTCCTCGGCGTGGACGATCGCGATCGCGGGCGCGCCCTGCCGCGCGCAGAAGCGTAGCGAGCGGAACAGCATGCCGCTGTCCGAGGGGCCGCCGAGCCAGGCCAGGCCTTCCGTCGGCCGCGGCTTGTAGGCGTTGAAGAAGTGCTTGAACGAGGTCACGCCGAGCCGATAGACCTCGGGCTGCTCGGCGAAGTGCCTCTCGGTGCTCATGATCGCGTGCAGGAAGAAGTCCACGTGGGACCAGCGGTTGCCCTCACGGATGGTCGTGCGGACGTTGGGCAAGAGCGGCTCGTTGCGCTGGCCCACGAAGTGGGCAAACGTCGTGACGCCGCCGTGAAGCGCGCCCGCGGTCTCGACCGGCATGTTCCGGCGGAGGCCGTCCTCGATCGACGCGTCCTCCTCGCTGGCCATGTGCACGTGGGCGTCGATGAGACCCGGCAGGACGTACTGACCGCGCGCGTCGAGCGTCCGTTGGCCGGCGGGCAGTCGCGCGTCGGCGTCGACCGCCGCGATCGTCTCCCCCGCGATCGCCAGCCCGCCGTGGATCACGCCCGCCGGCGTCACGACGCGGCCATTCCTGATCACGAGATCGGCGGTAATGGGGGCGATTCTATCACCCGGCCAGGAGGCGGTACGCGATGCCGATCGCTCCGCCGCCGAGGACGAGCCACGCCGAGTTCACCCGGTAGCGCACGAGCAGCACGGCGGCGGCGATGGCGAGCACGGCCGTGACGCCGTCGACGATGGCGGCCCGCCCGAGCTCCCACGTGACCGCGAGCATCAAGCCGAGCGCGGCGACGTTGACCCCGTCGAGCAGCGCCGCCGTGACCGCCCGGCCCCGGATCCGGGGGATCAGGGGATGGCTGAGGGCCACGAACACGAACGACGGCAGGAAGATGGCGAGGGTCGCCAGCAGCGCGCCCGGCCAGCTCCCGACGACGTAACCGACGAAGGTTGCGGTCGTGAACACCGGTCCCGGCGTGAACTGCCCCACGGCCACGGCATCGATGAGCTGTCGATCGGTGAGCCAGCCGAGCCGGACGACGAAGTCGTTGCGAAGAAACGCCAGCAGGACGTAGCCGCTGCCGTAGAGCACGGACCCGATCTTGAGAAACGTGAGGAACAGCGTGCCGAGGGTCGCCGTCGCGGCCCCGGCCGCGGCCTGCGCGACCGCCGACGCCGGCGCGCCGAGCAGCAACGCCATGGGAGTCGCGGCCCCCGCGAGCCACCGCTTTCGGCCCACGCGGACGAGCATGTACGCGATTCCGCCGCCGAAGAGTAGCGCGATCTCGTTGGCACCGACGAGGTAGAGCGCGAGCACGCCGAGGCCGAGAGCGGCGGCCAGGGGCCCCTTCACGGCCGCGCACGCCAACGACCACACCGCCTGAAGCACGACCCGCGATGATCACGGGCTTGATGCCGTAGAGCAGCCAGGCGACCTCGGCCCGCGATCCGTAGCGGACGTACGCCCAGGCGAAGGCGAGGACGGAGACCATCGCGGGCACGATGAAGCAGATGCCGCCGGCGATGAGCCCCGGCCATCCGGCCCGGAGATAGCCGAGGTGGATCGCCATCTCCGTGGAGTTCGGCCCGGGGATGAGGTTCGTCATGCCCAGCAGGTCGAGGAATCGCTCGTCGCTGACCCACCGCCGGCGGCGCACGACCTCGTCGCGCATGAGCGCGATGTGGGCGGCGGGCCCGCCGAAGCCGATCACCCCCAGCTTCGAGAACAGCGCGATCACCTCGCGCAGGCCGCCCGGCACCGTCGTCACGCCGGCCACCTTACCCGCAAAAGCCCGGCTGTGGTAGGCTCCGCGACCATGGCGACACTGACCCTCGGCGAGACGACCATCGCCTCGATCGTCGAGATCGACCGCTCGTCGTTCCCGACCCCGTCGATGCTCCCCGACTCGACGGCCGAGGGCGTGGCGCGGCACTTTCCCTGGCTCAAGCCGCACTTCTTCGACGAGCGGGTCGGCGATCTCGCCTCCCGCATCCAGACGTTCGTCGTCCGCACGCCGGACCACCTGGTGGTCGTCGACACGTGCGTGGGCAACGACAAGCATCGCCAGGAAGCGCCGGCGTGGCACCTCCGGCGGGGCGGCTGGCTCGACGACCTCCGGTCGGCCGGCGTGGCGCCCGAGCAGGTCGATCTCGTGATCTGCACGCACCTGCACGTCGATCACGTCGGCTGGAACACCCGCCTCGTCGACGGCCACTGGGTGCCGACCTTCCCGAACGCGACCTATCTCTTCGCGGGCGAGGAGTGGGAGTACTGGCGGCACGAGAAGGACACGTGCATCGCCGACAGCGTGGTGCCCATCGTCGACGCGGGACGGGCGCGGCTCGTGGCGACCGACCACGTGGTCGATCCCTGGCTCCGCTTCGAGCCGACGCCGGGACACACGCCGGGCCACGTCTGCGTGCGGCTGACGACCAGCGCGGGGGACGCCGTCTTCTCCGGCGACCTCATGCACCGGGTCGTCCAGGTCGCCGAGCCTCAGTGGTCGAGTCGCTTCTGCTACGACGGCAAGCGCGCCGCCGAGACCCGCCGCGAGTTCATCGAGCGTCACGCCGACACGGGCACGCTGATCCTCGCCGCCCACTTCCCTCTCCCGGGCACGATCGTGCGCGCGGGGGGAAGCCACCGCTTCCTCCCGGCGCCGGAGAGCCAATCATGAGTGCCGAGCTGTGCTGGATGAGCGCCGCCGATCTGGCACGGGCCATCGCGAGCAAGAAGGTCTCGCCGCTCGAGGTCGTCGACGCGGTGCTGGCGCGGATCGACAAGCTGTCGACGCTGAACGCCTACGTCACGCTCGACGCCGAGCGAGCCAGGGGCGCGGCGAAGGCGGCGGAGCGGGCGCTCACCAGGCGGTCGGCGCGACTCGGCCCGCTGCACGGCGTGCCGTTCTCGGTGAAGGACCTCGTGCTCACCAAGGGCGTGCGCACGACGTTCGGCACGCCGATCTACCGCGACAACGTTCCGACGACGGACGCGCCCATCGTCGAGCGGCTCAAGGCCGCGGGCGGGATCATGATCGGCAAGACCAACACGCCGACGCTCGGCTGGGTCGGCGTCACGGACAATCTCGTCTTCGGCGTCACGCGCAATCCCTGGAACGTCGATCGGACGCCCGGCGGCTCGTCGGGCGGGGCCGGTGCCGCCGTCGCGGCCGGCCTCGCCCCGCTCGCGGTCGGCACCGACGGCGGTGGCTCCATTCGCAAGCCGGCCGCGTTCTGCGGGATCTTCGGCCACAAGCCGACCTACGGACGGATCCCCATTCATCCCCACGGCGCCTCGTGGAGCTTCTCCCATCTGGGGCCGATGACGCGAACGGTTCGCGACGCGGCGCTGATGATGAACGCGTGCGCCGGCCCCGACCCGCGCGACCAGTACTCGCTCCCCGCGGACGGCGTCGACCACGTGAAGGCGCTGCGCGGAAGCCTCGAGGGCCTGCGCGTGGCCTACAGCGACACGCTCGGGTTCGCCCCGGCCGTGGATCCGGAAGTTCGCGCGGCCACCCGGGCCGCGGCCGGTGAGTTTCGCAAGCTCGGCTGCCGGGTGCGGGCCGTCGATCCCGGCTGGCCGTCGCCGTATGCGTGCTGGCGGACCATCTTCCTCGGCGGCATCGCCGCGCGCCTCGCTCCGTATCGCGACCGTCGGCAGGAGATCGACGAGGGGCTACAGCCCATCATCGAGGAAGCCCTGCGGCTGCCGCCCACCGCGTACGTGGAGGCCTGGTTCGAGCGGAATGCCTGGGCCGAGCACACGCGGCGATTCTTCGAGAGCCACGATCTGCTTCTCACGCCGACCGTCGCCACCGCGGCCTTCGAGCTGGGGATCCTCTATCCGGACACGATCGATGGCCAGCCGGTGTCCCGCGAGGCGTCCAGCGCGTTCACGTTCCCGTTCAACATGACCGGCGAGCCCGCGGCCTCCGTGCCCTGCGGTTTCACGCGCGACGGGATGCCCATCGGTCTGCAGATCGTCGGCCGTCGCTTCGAGGATGCGACGGTGCTCCGCGCCTGCGCCGCCTTCGAGGCCGCACGCCCGTGGGCGGACAAGCGCCCGGCGGTCTGAACCTCCGGTCGGGGCTCGAGGGCGACGTGGCGGTCCCGTTCCACGAGGCGGAGGCCCGCGTGAATCGGCTCGCGCACGCCCTCATCGCGCTCGGCGCGCGTCGCGGTGACCGGATCGGCATGCTGACGCCGAACTGCCGCCAGGGCCTCGAGACGCTGCTCGCGCCCATGAAGGCCGGTTGCGGCGTGGTCCCCATGAACATCCGCCTGCACCCGAGCGAGCATCGGCACATGCTCGACGACTCGGGCGCGCGCATCCTCGTCTATCACGAGGACTTCCGCGCGCATCTGGCGACCATCCGCGGCAGCCTGAAGGCGGTCGAGCGCTTCATCGTGATCGGTCGCCGGGACGGCGATGACCTCGGCTTCGAGGACGTCCAGGCCGGTCGGCCGGCGACGCCGCCCGCGGTGCCGATCGAGCCGGTCGATCTGGCGTGGCTTTTCTACACGTCCGGCACCACCGGGCGCCCGAAGGCCGCGATGCTCACGCACCGCAGCCTGCTCGCGATGGTCCAGCTCTTTCTCCTCGATCTCAACCCCGCGCGCGAGACCGACGTGCTGCTGCACGCGGCCGCCATCACGCACGGCTCGGGCGTGTCGATCTTCCATCACATCGCGCGCGGCGCGGCCAGCGCGTTTCCGCCGACGCGCTCCTTCGAGCCGCGGCGCATCTTCGAAGCCATCCAGCGTTTCCGGGTGACGACGATGTTCCTGGCGCCCACGATGATCCACATGCTGACCACGAGCGGGGTCCACGCGGAGTACGACCTGTCGAGCCTGCACACCGTCTTCTACGGCGGCGGCCCGATGTACGTCGAGCAGCAGCAGGCGGCCGTGCGGATCTTCGGGCCGATCTTCTGCCAGCTCTTCGGCCAGGGCGAGGCCCCGATGGTCTGCACGACGCTGCCGAAAGAGGAGCACCTGGCGGGGGACGATCCCGTCAAGCTCCGGCGCCTCGGGTCGGCGGGCCGCGAGACGGTGGGCATGCGCGTGCGCGTGGTGGACGACGACGATCGCGACGTGCCGCCGAACACGCCCGGCGAGATCGTCGTCCGCGGCGACATCGTCATGAAGGGCTACTGGAACCAGCCGGACGCCAGCGCCGAGACGCTCCGCAACGGCTGGCTGCACACCGGCGACGTCGGGCATCTCGACGAGGCCGGCTATCTCTACATCACCGACCGCAAGAAGGACATGATCATCTCCGGCGGCGCCAACATCTATCCCCGCGAGGTCGAAGAGGTGATCTGCGCGCACCCGGCGGTTCACGAGGTCGCCGTCATCGGCGTGCCCGACGAGAAGTGGGGCGAGTCCGTCAAGGCCGTGGTGGTGCTACGGGCCGGCGCGCGGACGACGGCGGCGGAGCTCGTCGAGCACTGCCAGCGCAGTCTCGCGTCCTACAAGAAGCCCTCGTCGGTGGATTTCCTGGCCGAGCTCCCGAAGAACGCCTACGGCAAGATCCTCAAGCGCGAGCTCCGCGATCGCTACTGGGCCGGCCGCGCGCGCCAGCTGTAGTGGGGTCAGGCTTTGACTTCTTATTGTTAAGAAGTCAAAGCCTGACCCCACTCGTCCCACATGCGCGCGGCGAACATGATCGACGTCTCGACGTCTTCGTCGAGGAGATAGCGGGCGGTGACGAGGGCTCTGGCGGCGTCGCGGACGCGGGCCAGGTACTCCTCGCGGGAGCGATAGCGCTCGGCGATGGAGGGGCGCGGGTCCCCTGCCCGCTCGCGCTCGGCGCGCGTCGGCGCGAACGGAAGGACGGCGCCGGCGAAGTACAGCAGCTGGTCGGCGCCGCCGATGTCCGGGTGCCGGAGATTCCAGCCGGTGTGAGTGGCCAGGGGAACGGCCAGCTCGGGCAACATCACGCCCGCGCGCTCGTTGCCATCGTCGTCGACCGCGCTCACGCGCGTGCCGTAGGCGGGACCGGGCCTCGGCGGTAACGTGGTGAAGTCCTGACGCTGAGGCCGCGGATGATGCCGCGGATAGCGGACGGAAGGAACGCGGTCGAACGCCTTGCCCAGCTCCGCGGGATCGACCGCGGTGCCCTCGCCCAGACGCGGATGACGGCTCGGCGGCGGCGGCGCGCCCTCCGTCACCCACCGGTCGAGATTCACGAGGCACGCGCGCAGGAGCCGCCCGTAGTTCACGACCCCGCGCAGGTGCTGCGAGCGCTCACGCCAGCCGCGGGGGTCGGCGGCCGGCGGCGCGCTGTCGCTCGGAGGCCACACGCCGAGCCCGTGCTCCGTTCCCGTGAAATGGTAGACGCGGACGTCAGGCCCGGGCTCGACGTCGCGCGTCCCCGAGGCGTCGGTGTGGATCAGCGAGGCGTCGCCGCGGTGGTACTCGAACGAGCTGTTGGTGTAGAAGACCTTGAGGCCGCCGCGGGGCTCGACGTGCTGCGGTTCGAGATGGTCCATCATGGCCGCGCGGTCCTTGGAGTTCTGGCCGAAGCGATCGTTGAACTCGCCCAGCATCCCACCCGCCACGTTGGCGATGATGCCGTCGAGCACGCCCTGCCCCGCCTCGTCGACGTTGAGGCCGAGATGGATCATCGTGCGCAGCACCCGTCCCGTCTGCGAGCGGCCATACGCGTAGGCGTGACGCAGGATCCCGGCGGCGGGGTTGCCGTCGCCGGCTGTGCCGTACCGCAGCCAGGCGACGCAGTCACGCAGCGCGATCATCCCGAGACCGATCACGCGCGCGCCGATGGCGGTATAGCCGACTTGATAGAGCCGGCCCTTCGTGAACCCGCCTTCCATGTATATGTGGCGGGGGTCGGGCACGACACGGCCGTGGTCGAGCCGCGCGAAGCGCCACCGGCGGCGGGGAATGACCTCGGGCTCGCCGTCCGGCTGATCGCGCACGACGAGGACGGCGTCGGCCTCGTCGAGGTCGGCCGCCTCGTAGGGCTCGTGCCCGCGGTCGGAGACGAGAAAATCCGGCACGTCGATGGGCGCCTGCAGCTGCACGTAGATGCGCCCGGTGAGCCGACGGCCGTCGGCACCCAGCGCCTCCGGCGCCTCCAGCCGCAACAGCCCGCGGACCTCGGGCGGCAGGTTCGCGACGACCACGTCCGCGGTCGCCACGAGCTTGCGGACGATCTCGCGCCCCTCGGGACAGGCGGGGTCGAGCGTCATCGCCCGCTTGTTCCGGTTCATGACCAGGTACATGGCGCCGACGC
>WNGB01015011.1_pt1 | contig 10294 bp, 9 predicted proteins | sample 5400681 | NCBI WGS metagenome assembly WNGB01 (sample SAMN13153367, study PRJNA577476) | soil metagenome | isolation source: 115 cm soil or saprolite under grassland replicate 2 | place: USA:California | collected 2016-06-15
CGCCGAGGCGGCCGGTCGCTTTCCGGAGCTTCTCCTCGTCGACGAGGAAACGCCGGGTCCCGTCCGGCAGCAGGTACCAATGACCGTCGAGCGGCTGGACGCGCCCCGCCATCCCGATCGTCGTGGCCAGTCTCGCGAAGAAGAGACCTCCCGGGCGGAGGACGCGCCACAGCTCGGAGAGCATCCGGTCGAAGTGCGCCTCATCCCGCGCGAAATGGAGAACGGCGCTACAGAGCACCGCGTCGAAGCGCGCGTCCGGCAAGGGGAGGTCCGCCAGATCCGCCACCTGGAAGCTCTCCGGCGGCAGGTGCGGCGCCAGAGCGGCGGCCAGACGGCGGACCTGCTCCACCGCCTCCGGGCTCTCGTCCACACCGAAAACCTCGTACCCGCTGCGCAGGAACCAGACCAGGTTCCGGCCTCCCCCACAACCCGCGTCCAGCAGGCTCATGCCCGGGACCAGCCGCCCCTTCAGGAGTTGGTCGAACAGATAGATGTCGATGTCGCCCAGTTGCTCGCGCAGATCCATGGCGGGCCCAGGATATCGCTTCAAGCAGAGTGCCAAGCAGAGTGCCTGGCACCCGCCCCCGCCGGGTCCCGTCAAAGTCGGGCGGAGGCGGAGTTTTCCCCCGCCCAAAGACCCTCACCCCCTGGCCCCATAGCCTCGCCAGGGGTTCAAACCCCTGGCTATCCCGTGAAAAGGTCGTCCCCGAGGGGACGACACCCTCGCTCCGCCCCCTTCAGGGGTCGGTTTTTTCATGGTAGCCAGGGATTTCAATCCCTGGCGGGAGCCGCGGCGCGGCCTAAGTTAACGCGTATGCCCCCTGGCCCCCTCTCCCACCCGCACTCCCATCCTCCGGGAGAGGGGGAACCGGGAGGGCAGGCACAAGACCTGCCCCTACATGTATGTCCGATCGGCGTAGGGGCAACCCTCGTGGTTGCCCTTGGGCGGTGGCGCCCCCTCTCCCGGGTGGGAGTGAGTGCGGGTGGGAGAGGGTCGGGGTGAGGGTCGGGAGGGCGGAGGCACCCGCTACGATGACTTTGACGGGACCTGCCCGCCCCCGCCCCTGGGGATGCGGGCGCCTCCTTCACTCTAGTAGCATAGAGAGACATGACGGCCCCTCCATGCGCGTGATCTACTCGATCGGCCGCTATCACGCCCAGGCCGGCCGGATCTGTGACGCCGTTCTCGGCGAGCTCGAACGGCGCGGGTGGCTGGCGCAGCGGCGCTTCCACGACGAGCCCGAGGAGACCCTCGCCGGGTGCGACCTCTTCCATGGCCATTCGGTGCTTTCCCTCCGCACGGTGCGCTTCCTGCGGGAGCACCGGCCGGGCGTGCGGATCGTGCTGCAGCGGGACTCGGCGCACATCGCCTGCAGCGCCTATCGCGACGAGATCGCGAAGCGGCGCGGCGGCCCCTGGGATGCTCTCTGTACCCAGTCTCCCAACACCCTGCCCGAGCGCATCCCCGACCAGACCGAGGAGTACGCGCTGGCCGACGTGGTGCTGGTCCCTTCGACCTACGTCGCCGGCACGTTCGTCGAGCAGGGACATCCGCGCGAGCGGCTCCACGTCCTGCCGTTCACGGGGGGCGAGGAGTTCCAGCCTCCGGCGGACGAGCCGCCGTTCCGTGTTGTGCTCGGTGGCCGGGCGACCCTCACCAAGGGGTATCCCTACGCCGCCGAGGCCTGCGCACGCCTCGGCGAGCCGCTCGACGTGCTCGACGGCTTCCCCTTCTCCGAGATGCCTCGCGAGCTCGGAGCGAGGAGCGTCTGCCTGGCTCCATCGATCACCGACGGCTTGAGCCATCAGGTGCTCGCTGCCATGGCTTGCGGGCTCGTCCCGATCGTTTCGACGGCCAACGGCTGCCGCGATTTCATCCGCCACGGAGACAACGGCTTCGTGATCGATCTCGCGGCGCCCGATCCGGTGGGAGAGATCGCATCGCATCTCCGGTGGCTGCGCGAGCATCCGCATGAAAGAAAGCGGATGGGCGAGCGGGCGCGTGCGGCCGTGGCCGGGCGGAGCTGGGAGGATTACGGCCGCGAGGTCTGCGACTGGTACGAGGAGGCTCTGGCATGTGGGTCGTCGTGACCGTCCGGCAACGGGAGGCCATGGCCGACGCGCTCCTCCCCCGTCTGGGAGAGCCGGCGGTCAAGCACGTCGACGCGAGCGGGGACGTGCAGCAGAGCCATGTGCGGGCCTGGCGGACCGCCGCCGGCTTCGAGAGTCCCTGGGTCGGCGTGGCACAGGACGACGTGATCCTCTGCGACGATTTCGCGGCGCGGGTGCGCCGCCGGCTCGCCGAAGCGGAGGTCCTCGGCTTTTCCGCGATCAGCCTCTACAACCATGAGCACCTCGACGCCTGCCTGGAGCCGGTCCATCCGCGGTGGAGCCGGATTGATCTCCGGAAGATCGGCGAGATCCGCCGGCCCGAGGACCAGGGGAGGCCGATCCGCTCGGCCCTCCCCGGCGAGCAGTGCGTTCTGGTCCGCCGCGAGGTCGCCCGCTGCTACGAATCGTTCGCGCACCGCCATGCCGGCCTCTATCGCCGCTTCCCGGGCGTCCACGACGCGATTCTGGGAGTCTTCCTGAACGCTCACCTGAGCGGCGTCGACGACCTCGACGCGATCACGACGAGCCACGTCTATATCGCGATTCCCAACCTGGTGGACCATCGGGTGGATGTGGAGAGCACGCTCGCGCATCCCTCGCATGCCCGCGCACGGCGGAGCTCGTCGTTTCATTCGGGAGCGGAGTAAACAAAAAGAGCGCGGAAGCTCATCGCTCCCGCGCGAAGGGGTACCCCCAAGCTATTTGCCCACCTCCCGCGTTGGAGAAGTTGAAAGACGGAAAGAGCAAGGGGTGTGCCACCCGGCTTCCCGGAGGAGCGGGGATTGAAAAGACGACGAGCGTGTCCAGAATTCGATCAGTCCGTCCGTGCCCTGGACGGACTGATCACTCGATGATCGCCTGACGGCCGCGCGGCGGTGCTACGGATGCTGCGGCACCGGCTTGTTGTCCAAGACCTCGGTGAGCTTGCTCGTCGTGCCCAGGTGGTTGTCGTCGATGTAGGAGGTCTTCACGACGAACGGCACCTTGACGCCGCCGACGTCGCGGTATTCGTCGTAATCGATCTGCTCGGGATCGGACCCCACCAGGGTCGGCCGGTTGATGATCTGCCGGCGCAGGAGGCCGGTCCCGGCGTCGAAATAGAAGAGCCGGGAGACGCCGCCTTCGTCCGCCACGCGGAGGACGATCGCGTCCTTGCCGTCGAGCGGCTCCCGGCCGACGACCCGTGCCTTGTCGGCGCGGTCGCGGAGCTCGAGGTCCTTGCGCAGGTCGGTCTTCCCGGCGAGGCTGGCGACCTCCTCCGGCCTCAGCGGGCGCTCGCCGCGGGGTCCTTTGATGGTTCCGGAGGCGCCCTCCAGGCGTTCGACGATCTGCTGCGAGGCCGGCCCCACGGTCACCGTGACCCGGTCGGGGGCCTCTTGGACGACCTCGTAGGGATCTTCCTGGCCGCGGTTGACCGCCCGCGCCTTGGGTGTGCCCGGGTCGGCGACCTTCATGTGCAGGATCGTCCCGCGGGAGAGGCGGGTCTTGACCGCTTCGAGGGCGGTGCGGCCGCCGAGCGCCTGGATGGAGCGATCGAGCACCTCGGCCGCCGACGGGAGCTTCTCGTGGCCCTCGTCCGCCTCGGCGGCGCCGTGGGTCGTATCGTCGAACTGGCCCTGGCCGATCGGCGGTACGCGGACCGGGTGCTCCTGCCCGCGGTGGCAGGTGTTGCAGGAGACCACGGTGCGTCCGTCGAAGTTCTCCTTGTTGATAGAGAGGACCATGCGGATCATCTCGCGGGCCGTCTCTTTCTCCTGCTTGGTGTCGAGGTCGTAGCGGTCCCCGTCGGTGACGTGGCAGAAGTCGCACCGGGTGCCCAGCGACGCCCGCATCAGGTGCATGACCGGCAGCATCTGCGACGCCGGCATGCCGGTCAGGACCTTGATGTTCTTGAACACCTGCTCCGCCGGCTTGTCCGCTCCGGCCGCGGGCGTCGCCTGCGGGGCGGGCGCGGTGGCCGGCTTCTGGGTCTCAGCGGCCGGCGATCGGGCTGCGAGAGCGGCCACCAGGGTCACCGCCAGGAACATCGCCGGGCGGACGGTCTTCCGGGAACGGGAGGGTTGCGCGGGAGTCGAAGCAGGCTTCATGTGGATCCTCCGGAACATGGAGCGCCAGCCTACAACAACTCCGCGGCGGATTCCCCTCTCTCCCGGGAGGGTGCACGGTCCCGTCAAAGTCATCGTAGTGGGGGCCTCCGCCCGCCTACCCTCACCCCCCGTCCCCCTCTCCCACCCGCACTCACGCCCGCCCGGGAGAGGGGGCGAGAGGTAGCCCTCGGTGCCGGCCTCGCCCACCACCAGGAAGTCCGGCTGCGGCGACAGCATGGCCGCGAGCCCGTCGCGGACCACCGGGTGGTCGTCGGCGAGGAGGATGCGGATGGGGTTGGGAGCCATGAACCTCGGCCGTGATCCGGGTGCCGGTGCCTTCGGGCGCGGCCTCCAAGCAGAGCATGTCACGGGTGGCGGCGCGGGTGCCAGGCACTCGTGCAGCCGGAAATTCAAGCTGAAGATCGAGAACGGGAGCCTGGCGTTCGAGTGAGTCCGGTACTGCCAAGCAGGTCCTACCTACCTACCGGCCGAGCTCGCCACTACACGTCCGAGATAAGGCTTATCCGGGACGAGATAGCCGTTAACCGGCCGAGTTAACGGCTATCCGCCCGAGTTAACGGCTATCTCGACCGAGTTAACCACTATCCGGAGGAGTTAGTGGCTATCCAGAGGAGTTAACGGCTATCCGGAGGAGTTAACGGCTATCTCGTCCGAGTTAACGGCTACCCGGAGGAGTTAGTGGCTATCCAGAGGAGTTAACGGCTATCCGGAGGAGTTAACGGCTATCCGGCGCGGTTAGCGGCTATCCGCCCCGAGTTAACGACTATCCGGAGGAGTTAGCGGCTACCCGGTGGCGCCGGCCTCTCGCGGCGATCCGCTGCGAAGCCGTGGTAACCTGCCGGCATGAGCGAGTTCGACTCCTATCTGCGCGGTTGGCGTCGCCGGTGGGAGGAGCGGCAGCGGGCGGACGCGGCTTCCGCGCGCCAGGCGCTGCGGATTGCCGAAGCGCTGGCCCGCACACTCCGGCAGCGATACGGCGCCCGCCGGGTGGTGCTGGTCGGCTCGCTGGCCCGAGGCGAGTTCGTGGCCGGCTCGGACATCGACCTGGCGGCCGAAGGCATTCCCCCCGAGAGCTTCTTCCGCGCCGGCGCCGATCTCGAAGCCGCGGCCGGCGGATTGCACGTCGACCTGATCCCCATCGAGTCGGCCAACGCCGCCTTCCTCGCCGACCTGCACCGCGACGGCATCGTCTTGCAGGAGGTGTAACGTGGCTGACCCGCGTCAGCTCTTCGGGCGACATCCCCGGCGTTCGCCCGCCGCTGCTGCGCCGCGAGACGGCACACGTGCTGGATGAGTTTCTCCGCTTCCGGCACCTCTTCCGCAACCTGTACGGTTTCGAGCTCGAGTGGTCCCGGGTGCAGAGTCTGCTGAAGGCGCTTCCCACTGCCTGGAATGCCGTCGAGGCCGATATCGACCGCTTTCTTGCCTTCCTCGACACGGCGGCTGTCGGCGGGCCGGGTTGGCAGGGCTGAGGCGAGCCGCGATCGAGAAGCTCCTCGAGGAGCACTACGGCCTCCGCTCGGAGAAGCTCGCGCAGTTCGGCCTGCAGCCGTTCCGCGGCCTGGTCCGCAAGGCGAAGCCGACGAGCCCGGAACCGCCGGAGACGCCGGACGGCCAGCCGTCCCCCGCCGCCTCCTCACCCGCCGAGTCGAAGTAGCTCACTTCTTTCCTTCTCCGGGGAGCGTGCCCGGCACGCTCCCCCCTCTTCGTCACTCCCGCGGCTGTGGAGCAACTTCTCCAGATCCAAGCCATCGTCTCGGGAGGCCCGGCGACTTCTCCCGGATATGGCGCATCATCTCGGGATGCACGGCGTCGTCTGCGGATGTGGGCCGTCATCTCGGGATGTACGGCAACTTCTCGGGATGTGGCGCGTCGTCTCGGGATGTACGGCGACTTCTCCGGATGTGGGCCGTCGTCTGCGCACATCTCATCCGGAGGGGCGGGGGGGAGCGCCCCTTGTGGGCGCCGGCGCATAGCCCCGGGTTTCAACCCGGGGAACGAGGCCCCCATTCATCCCCACGCCCCTTCAGGGGCGATTGGATAAGCCCCTCAGGCCCCAGCGCGCCGAGTGCATGCAGCCAGAGGAAGGCTCCGCGACAGGTGGTTTCCGGCTCCAGGCTGACGGATAAGACGAAAGGGCCGGCGCTCTCTTCCGGCGTGCTTACCGCCACCAGTCCGAAGGTTGACGAGCATGCGAAACTCACTTAGGATGGTGCTGCATCAACAAGATAGGGGGAAGTAACGGCGGGGCTGAAGTCGGCGTAGGCGGTAATACGGCGGAGCAGAAGAGAGCGTTGAATCCGTCAAGGTTAGGCGGCGGAGGAACTATGAACGCGTCCTTGGTAGCCTTCTACGGCACGACACCTAAACCGCCGGGACTCCGAAAACTCATAAGCGAAGTCCAAGACATTCTCGACCGCGACCAACCCTTGAAGTTTGCTCGTTACGAGATGGGCCAAGTGCATGCCACTATCGCTGGGCTTGAGGGACTGCGCGTCGGAAATCAGATCGTTTCTACAAACTATGCTCAGCTACGCCGAAGCACGAGGCTCCTTGATCTTAAAGCTTTGGCTCAGCTTGTACAGTCATCCAAGCACCTGCCTCTTACAGTTCGCCTTGGCGGCTTTGATCCTGCCCACGACTATTCCTTCTGTAGTCGGGGCCTTCATCCTGCAATCCGCTCATTCTCGATTCAGGGGCGCATGGCTGTGGTGATGGGATGGCCCGTAGTCGGCGCGAACTTTCCGCCGTCTCTCGAGTTATTGCGGCGAGATCTTGCACGTGCTGGAGCGCTTCACAAGTACCACGCGTCAGAAGGAGAGGTTGACAACGACTTCTTTTGGGTACTCGGGCTAATCGAGCGCCGAGAGCGTGATCGGACTGTGGCGTCGGCGGTTCAAGAGACCCTCCGAAAGCACATTTCCGAGTCGAAGGCTGTCGACCTTGTGGTCGACGCCGATGCGGTGTCATTCGTAGCATATGCCGAGACCACGCTTGCGCTGGGCCACACACGTCAGTTCAGTCTACAGGAGATTGCAGAAAGCCCTGATGTTTTGAGCAACCTGTATGAGGTCGCCGTCTAACACGGCTGCTCAAGCGGACGCCTGACGGTGCCGCTTAGCAGCAGGGACGTTATGCGATTGGAGGCACCCGTGACGATCAGTACAACGGCAGCTTTCGCACTCCCTTGGGAGGTTGTCAGTCGAGATATGCTTAAACGAATCGAGGCAGGCGAAAGGGTCATCGTTGGCCTAGCTCCGAGGTACCGAGCGAAGACCGGATTGGCGTACCTAGGCGGTTTGGCAGTACTGGGTTCTGGCCTCGCTTGGGCCCAGAAGGTGCCCATAGCGGTACCCATCCTCGTCGCGGTGGGCTACGTGCTTCTGTTCGTCTATGACTACTGGCTTGGGGCGATGTGCATTGGTCTCGACAAGGAGGCAATCATCAGGGCTGAGGTGGGCAGGATTCGTATGGTGTGGAGTGATGTCCGCGAGATTCGGGTTGTAGTCGCGGATGGTCCGCCGGCGGGCAGCTCGCGTGTGGTCGCCATCAGATTGACCAGCAATGCCACTCCCGAGAACACCCTCTCCCTACATAGATACGAAAACCTGGAAGCGATAGCGAATACGATCAGCTCGCTCACGAAGTGCCCGATCACTCCGGTGTTGGTTGTGCCGACGCCTGCGGCCGCTAAGCTGATACCACTAAAGCCGGTACCCAGCACAGGTGATCCTTACGTGGACTCTTGCTTCACCATCGACTTTCAGGAGCTCACCGATACCCGACAATGGACCGACATACCAGGGGCGGCGGCCATTCCACCGGCGGCCAATGGGGGCAATCAGGCCCAAGCTGTGGCCCTGGCCAAGGCACTACAAACGTCTCACCCGGACTTCTACTTCTCGTACTATTGGCTAGCCTCCCTCGCGTGCGGGAAGGGCTATTGCACCACGCCACGATACGACGACGCTCGCAGCATTTTGAACGAAGGACTGCGCCGTTCCAACAGGAAGACTGAGATATGCAGCAAGAGGGCAGACATAGAATGGGCTGCCCGTGACCTGCCCGAAGCGATCATTTGGTGGATCAGGCATGCCATTCTGCAAGTGGCCACTGGCGCCAAGGACCACACGGCGTTCTTGTATCTGTCGTATGTGGCCGCGGCAGTCGGCCTGCCTGACCAGAGCCGACGGTTCCTTCAACGGGTGGATCAGATCGTATCGGGTGGCATGCGCTTGATGCCGGACGAGGCGACCGGCGTGCATGCAGCGGTCAGTAGACTTCCGACCACTGCTTCGGTGAAGCAGGCTCTCGAACTCCTTGACCGGGCGTTTCTCCTGCAGCAGTGAAGGTCGCGGGTCACAATGGCGTGCCGCTTAACCCGGCCGATCGAGCGGACGGCTGAGCCGCCGCTCATCGGCATCCCCGTTATGCGCTGAGGAGGAAACAAAGTGCGATTTCATCAATTCCGAATTAGTGGCCTGCCGATAGGCGTGGTGATATTCGCAATCTTCCATGGCTCTGTGGGCTATTCTCAGCTTCGGACTCATCAAGGATCAGACCCGCGCATTAATCTTAAAGACCCTGGTGAAATCGGTATCGCGGAGCGAGCACGGGCACTTGCTGAGGAGAATGATCGAGAATGGGAGCGGATTCTACAGGCGTCGATAGGGAGATTCGATGGGGCGGGAACCGCTGCTCTTAGAGGTGAAGAAATAGAGAACCGTATCGGCAGAAAGTATTACAATGCGGTGAGAGCCGAATATACCAAGGGGCGTGGCCAGGCTTGGCGTGAATATCTAAGCTACAGACGCGATCCTTCTGCCTGGGTACTAACGAGCGGCCCCTTCGGCGGAGAGCACTTCTGGGGACAGTACTACTCAGAGAAAGGAGCTCTTTACGCGGTGGTATATTATGGAGCTGACGAGATTATAGGCGGCGCAAATGCCTTCTGGGATACTACTCCAAGCGAATTGAAGCGCAGGACATATGCGGATCAGCGAGAGATTTTCGTGCGTGAACGGCCTGAGGGAAGCGCTCTTTCACGGGCAGTGGTTCAGGCGACTCACCTAATAGTAAAAGCGTGGCAAACTGGTCAAGGTGGAATGCACAATCGGCCTGACCGAAGCCAGCTGTTGATCCCAGGAATAGGCGAGATCGTCGACATAATAGACGACATCGATGAAGCGAATGTGCCGCTGTATCGCGTCTTAATTAGATTCCCGACGCCTGACAGCGAGGAATTCAGGCTTAGGAGTCGTCGTATGATCGGTTCAGCGTTGAGTCGTAAGAATGGACCCTGAGCTACAACCCTTTACAGGGCTGGCGCATAACCCAGGGCCTCAAGCGGTCGAGTAGCCAGGGGACCTTGCGGTCCCCCGGCTCTCACAGAACCGGACTTGTGGGCGCACATCCGGCTCTTCGGGAACACCGACGTTCAGGACCGCTCCTGTAGTTCGGTGACGGTGTTTCCACCCACAGCTATCCCAGGTCCAGCTTGAGCTGATCGATCCGTGACTTTGTATGACACGCCAGGGCGCACGATTCATCTCAAGAAAGGGGACGAGATAGAGTTTGACGCTTGTGGTTGCGTGCAGACAGGTGGGGAAGGTAAGACTTGGAAGCTGTACGTCAGTCCATCGGGGCCAAATAGCGACAAGCTCTACCATGGAGGGGTTCTACTCGAAAACGCTGCGGCGCTCGGGCTTCGCACCAGCAGTGTAGTCAAAGGCATGGTTCGTTTTAGTGATCTGCTGGCTTGGCAGCGCACGGGAGAGCGAGTGAAGGTCACGGTCGACAACGTATTGATGCTAGGTTTCGAAGACGATCAATATGAAGACAATGGCTACGCGAACCACGACGATGGTACTGATGATCAGTGCAAAAACGTGGGCTCGGCTGCAGTGTCAATATTGATCACGCACCACTAATCCCTAAGGGCTCGTCACGAAATAACTGTCTCAACTACGATCCGGGAAGTCAGCGGCGACCCCGACTGCACCAAGGTGCCGGCGTGCGCCCCCTGGGACCGCTGGCGTCTCGCCGGCTTTCAAATCAATTGGGCCGAAGGCCCG
>WNGB01021362.1_pt1 | contig 10294 bp, 6 predicted proteins | sample 5400681 | NCBI WGS metagenome assembly WNGB01 (sample SAMN13153367, study PRJNA577476) | soil metagenome | isolation source: 115 cm soil or saprolite under grassland replicate 2 | place: USA:California | collected 2016-06-15
GGCGTAGACGTGGTCCTGGTAGGGGTTACCCGGGATGTGGTTCACCGCCACCCACTGCTTGTCCTCGACGAACCCGAGGCTGAGGCTCGACCAGTTCGGCTCGTGCTCGAGCGGCTCGCCGCCGTTGCCCTTGACCCAGTGCCGTCCCATGTCGTCGCTGTACGAGATCGCGATGTTCGAGTTCGGGTGCAGGTTGACCCAGTACGGGTTGAACGGCAGCGTCACCTGGTACACGCGGCCCTTGCTGTCGAAGGCGGCGTTCGGGTCGGTGTTGTTCATCCAGCTGGGCGGCATCGCCTGGGTGCCCGTGGAGATGCAGTCGTAGCCCTGCACCTGGTTCGCGGCCACCGGGGTGCCGTTGTGGATGGTGAACGAGCCGAGGTGGAAGTCGTAGAACGTCGAGTACTTCTCGAAGAAGAACTTCGACGTACCGACGAGGTCCTCCGTGCCGGGTTTGACCGCAACCCAGGACTCGGAGAAGTTCGAGTTGTACCAGCCCTCGCGGCAGGTGCCCGGCATTGGTGCGGTGGCACCGTCCGGGACGGGATAACCGCCGCCCCGCACCGGACTGCTGACGACGCGGTTGGTGACCGGGACGCTCGTCCCCCAGAGTTCCCCCGCTGCTGCTGAACGATCTGCGCTGGCAGTGCCGGGCGCCGCGGCCGTCACCGCGAGCGCCGCCGCTGCCGCCGCCGCGATCCTGCTCATGGCGGTTCCCTCCGACGTGCGGACGCCGCCGATTCTCGTCCTCGTGCCGGGCGATGACAACAGTTCGGGTTCAGGCAAGGCCCAGCAGCTCGACGGTCTTCTCGCGCATCTCGACCTTGCGGATCTTGCCGGTCACGGTCATCGGGAACTCGTCCACGACGAGCACGTAGCGCGGGATCTTGTAGTGCGCGAGCCTGCCGGTGGCGAACTCCCGCACGCCGTCCGCGTCCAGCGCCGCCGCGCCCTCGCGCAGCTTGATCCACGCGCACAGCTCCTCGCCGTACTTCTGGTCCGGTACGCCGATCACCTGCACGTCGGTGATGTCCGGGTGCGTGTGCAGGAACTCCTCGATCTCGCGGGGGTAGATGTTCTCCCCGCCGCGGATGACCATGTCCTTGATCCGGCCGACGATCTCGACGTACCCGTCCTCGCGCATCACCGCCAGGTCCCCGGTGTGCATCCAGCGCGCCGCGTCGATCGCCTCGGCGGTCAAGCCCTGCTCGTTCCAGTAGCCGAGCATCACCGAGTACCCGCGCGTGCACAGCTCCCCCGGCTCACCGCGCGGGACCACCAGCCCGGACACCGGGTCGACGATCTTCACCTCCACGTGCGGCAGCACCCGCCCGACGGTGGCGGTACGACGATCCAGGTCGTCGTCCATCCGCGTCTGCGTCGACACCGGCGACGTCTCGGTCATGCCGTAGCAGATCGCCACCTCGGACATGTTCATGTCGGCGATGCAGCGCTTCATCACCTCGATCGGGCACGGCGACCCGGCCATGATCCCGGTCCGCAACGAGGCCAGGTCGTACGACGCGAAGTCCGGGTGCTCCAGCTCGGCGATGAACATCGTCGGCACGCCGTACACGCCCGTGCACCGCTCGTCCTGCACGGCCCTCAGCGTCGCGGCCGGGTCGAACGCCGGCCCCGGGATCACCATGCACGCGCCGTGCGTGGTGCAGCCGAGGTTGCCCATCACCATCCCGAAGCAGTGGTAGAACGGCACCGGGATGCACAGCCGGTCCTCGGGACCGAACCCGATCGTCTCGGTGACGAAGAACCCGTTGTTGAGGATGTTGTGGTGCGACAGCGTCGCGCCCTTCGGGAACCCGGTCGTGCCGGACGTGTACTGGATGTTGATCGGGTCGTCGAAACTCAACGACACAAGGCGTTCCGCGAGTTCCGCGGGCGTCACCGACGCGGCGCCGGCGACCACCTCGTCCCAGTCCGGCGTGCCGATGTAGACCACGTCCGAGAGCGCCGGGCAGTCCTTGCGCACCTCGTCGATCATCGCCCGGTAGTCGCTGGTCTTGAACTCCGTCGCCGAGATCAGCAGCGTGACCCCGGACTGGTTCAGCGCGTAGGCGAGCTCGTGGGTGCGGTACGCGGGGTTGACGTTGACCAGGATCGCGCCGATCTTCGCCGTCGCGTACTGCGTGATCGTCCACTCCGCGCAGTTCGGCGCCCAGATGCCGACCCGGTCCCCCTTCGCGATCCCGCGCGCCATCAGCCCGCGCGCGAACACGTCCACGTCGAGGTGCCGACCGGCCGCCGCTGGACGTACGACGAGCTGAACCGCGACGTGGACGTGTTCGCGCGCGGGCGGATGGCGCGCGGGATCGCGAAGGGGCATTGCGTCATCGTGTCCCAATCGCCACAGGCACCGCCAGACTGTGCGCGCCTGGCCTCGCCCACACCCACCCAGGTGACCGCCTGGGCGGTCACGGTCAAGCCGCACGCGAGCCCGAGCGGCGTACAAAAGGTGCTGGCTGACCTTGTCCGCAACGGTTTGGTCAGATCAGAGTCCATCGGCAGCGCCAATCTCTACACACTGAACCGTGAGCACCTCGCGTACCCGGCGCTGAACAGTCTGGTTCATCTGCGCGACAGCCTCATCCAGCGGATGACTGACGAAACCAGCTCCTGGCGGATTCGCGGCCGCCGGGCAGTCCGGCAAGGATCTCGCGAGTACCTTCGGCCGCCTTCTCAGACTCAAGCCCAAGTCCCAGTACCAGGCCGGATCCATCTCCGCTTCGGACGCACTGAAGGCGATCGACTGGGCCACCCGCATGCTCGACGTCGCCAAGGTGCTCGTCGGCCGCTGATCTGCGACGCTGCGTGAGCGGTCCGCTTACCTCGGACTGGTGATCCTCAGCCGTCGTCGATAGCCGCGGCAAGGCGCGGAAACGTCGCCGTACAAGGCGAACTCGGCGTGTCCTGGCGGCAATGTCATAACGAACACTCGCCGTCGACTGGTCGCGCACCGTGTTCGGTCAATTACCCTAGGAGGTGAGGTGGGAATGCCATGGCATGGTCTACAGATCCGCCCCGTGCCGGTGGCCGCCCGAGCCGTGCGGTGGAGGCAGCCGAGGAGACGGCGGCCGTGGAGGAGCGCGTCAGGGAGCTTCGTGGCGTGCTCGCCGACGCCTTGCGGACGCCCGTGTGCGGCGTCGACCTGGAGACACTGAAACGCCCGCCGCGCAAGGCCGAGCTCGACCTGGCACCCGAGGACCACGAGCCGGTTCCGCTGCCGAGGTGGGCGGACTTCCGGCCCGAGCCACCGGGGTCGATGAGCCGGCTGTTCGTGCCGAGCGCCCGGATCGCGCGCCGGGTCGCCGAGGCCGAGGACGCGTTCGCCGCCGCGATCGAGGCGCACCGGCGGCGTGAGGACGAACGGCAGGGGCGGGTCCGGCGGGCGCAGCGCGACCGGTCCGAGCGGCAGCGCCGGTACGACGAGGAGGCGGCCGAGCAGCACGCCCGGGTGGACGAGTTCACCGACGCGTTGCGGCGGCGCGACCGGCGAGCGGTGCGCCGGTACTTCCAGCGGTCGCTGGACCTGGTTCCGGAGCGGGCCGGGTTTCCGAGCGGCCGGCGGGTCGGGTACTCGCCGGAGTCCGCGCTGCTCGCGCTGGACTGGGACGTGCCGGACCTGACGGTGGTGCCGGCCGACGCGTCGTACCGCTACGACCGCACCGACGACACGATGATCACGATCCCGCGGCCGACAGCCGAGCGGCGCTGGCTCTACCAGCAGTTGGTCGCGCAGCTGGCCCTGCGCGCGCTGCACCTGAGCTTCGGCCACGACCGGTACGGCGTGGTCGACACCGTCGTGTTCAACGGCCGGGTGGAGTCGCTGGACCTGGCCACCGGGCGGACGGTGCGGCCGTGCCTGATCACGCTGCGCGCGACCCGCGAGCAGTTCGAGGCGCTGGTGCTCGACCAGCTCGATCCGGTGGCGTGCGTGCGCGACCACTTCGGCGCCGAGGTGTCGCCGCACCCCGACGAGCTGCAGCCGGTCGAGCCGGTGCTGGACATCGAGCTGGCCGATCCGCGCATGATCACGCCGGTCGACGTGATCAGCGAGATCGACCGGCGGCCGAACCTGCTCGACCTGACCCCGGCCGAGTTCGAGCACCTGGTGGAGAACCTGCTCAGCCGGATGGGCCTGACCACGCAGCTGTTCCGGCCGCGCGGCGACGGCGGCATCGACTGCGTCGCCTACGACCCGGCACCGATCACCGGCGGCAAGATCGTCGTCCAGGCCAAGCTCCACACCAAGACCGTGCCGCCGTCCGCGGTGCGCGACCTGTACGGCACGATGTCCGACGCCGGGGCGACGAAGGGCATCCTGATCACCACCGCCGGGTTCGGCCCGGCCAGCTACCAGTTCGCGAACGGCAAGCCCCTGCAGCTGATCGACGGCACCGGGCTGCTCGCGCTCTGCCACCGCCACGACATCCCCGCGCGCATCGTCCCCCGCGCATCCTGAGCGCACAGGAACCCGTGCGTCTCGGAAAGTGACACGGCTCTTGACCAACGATGTCACTGTCGGATGACAATGAGTACCTGAGTCACTACTCTGCGGCAACTTCCGCGGCAGTCGCGAGGCGACCCCTCGCGACCCACTGGAGGGGAGCGCACGATGGGACAGGCAACCGACTCGATCTGGCCCGGCCAGGCGGTGACCCCGCCCGGCGCCGGGCGGCCCGTGAGGGCGAAGGCGACGGTCGCCGCGGCGGGTGACGCGGTCCGTGCGTTCGGCCGCAGGCACCGGCCGAGCTACCGCCAGCGACGCGCCGAGGAGGCGGCCGGCCTCACCGCCGGGGTCGCCGAGAAGCAGCGCGCAGTGGACGGACTGCTGTCGACCTATCTCGCCGAACCGTCGTACGGAATCGACATGGACAGCCTCAAGGAGCCGCTGCCCGCCGCGCCCGAGCCGGACGGGAAGGACGGCGCCGCCCGGCGGGCGCCGGTCTGGGAGCACTACGCCCCCGAGCAGCCGCGCGGGCTGGGCCGGATCCTCAGCGCCGGCGCGTACACGCGCAAGCGGGCCGAGGCGGTCAAGCTGTTCACGATGGCGGTCGACAACTACGAGGCCGCCGAGGCCGCACGCAGGAAGCGGCTCGAGCGGACCCAGGGCAAGCACGCCCAGCTGGTCGCCCGGGCCCGCGAACAGCATGCCAACATCGACCGGTTCGTCGCCGCGCTGCGCGAGCGGGACCGCAAGGCGGTCAGCCGGTACTTCCAGCAGGTGCTGGACCAGCTGACCGACCCCGAGTGCATGCCGCGGCACCGCCGGGCCGGGTACGTCCCGGAGACCGGGGTGCTGGCGGTCGAGTGGCAGCTGCCGCCGGTCGACGTGGTGCCGGTGATGGCGGCGTACCACTACGACGAGGACGCCGACGAGATCCGGCCGACCGCGCGGCCGGAGCCCGAGCGCCGGCGCAGCTACCAGCGGCTGATCGCCCAGCTGGCGCTGCGCGCGGTGCACGCGGTGGTCGGCGGCGACCGGTACGGCGTGGTGGACGGCGTGGTGTTCAACGGGATCGTCGACACCGTCGACCCGGTGACCCACCGGCGGATCAGGCCCTGCCTGATCAGCCTGCGGACCACCCCGGCGCAGTTCACCGCACTCGAGCTCGAGCACCTCGACCCGGCCGCGTGCGCCAGCGACGAGCTGGCCGGCGAGCTGTCCTCACGACCGGAGAAGCTGGTCGCCGTCGAGCCCCTGATGGACTTCGCCGAGGCGGACCCGCAACGTATCCACCGCCGCCGCCTCTAGGACCCGGTCAGCGGGGGCCGTGCGCCTCCTCACCGGTGACGGTGAAGTTCTTGTCCATCTCCACCGTGACCCGCTTGCCGTCCTTGGTGACCAGGTGCGCCTCGTAGACGCCGTCGGAGTCGGTCTCGACCCGCTGGATCGTCGCACCCGGGTACTTCGCCAGCGCCGCCGCACGCGCCTTGGTGGCGGCGTCCCCGGTCAGCAGGTGCTCGTCCGGCCGCTGGCTCTTGGTCTCGTCGACCGTGCCGTTCGGGGCGCCCGGGCGGTCCCCGCCCTGGCCGGACGACGCGGTGGCGCTCGGCGACGGGGTGTTGTCCGCGGCGTTCGCGGTGACCACGCCCGCCAGGACGCCGCCGGCGACCAGGCCGCTGGCGAGCAGGGCGGCGCCGGTGACCCAGCGACGCTTTCCTTCGATGTTCGGCATTCCTCACTCCTTGTACCGCGCGGTCCCGGACCGGGACCGCTCCTGCCTCCCCACACTGCGGAGCGGAACTGTGGCGGGACTGGCGCGACGCTGGCGATTGGCTGTGACCCGCGCGACCTCGTACGCCGGGGGCCGCCGATCGTGGAAAATGCTCCGATGGGGAGCCGAACGTTCGTCGTCAGTGACGTGCACGGTCACGTCGGCGAGCTGCACGCAGCGCTGCGCCGGGCCGGGCTGACCGACGACGCCGGGAACTGGGCGGGCGCCGACGCCACGCTGTGGTTCCTCGGCGACTTCTTCGACCGCGGGCCGGACGGGATCGGCGTGGTCGACACGGTACGACGCCTCGCCGCGCAGGCCTCCTCGGCCGGCCGCGGCCGGGTCCGGGCGCTGCTCGGCAACCACGAGATCCTCGCGCTCGGCATGCACCGCTTCGGCACCACCGAGGTCCCGTACGACGGCCTGCTGCCGCGCACCTTCGAGCGCAGCTGGGTGCTGAACGGCGGCCGTGACGCCGACCAGGAAGGGCTCACCGAGGACCACATCGCCTGGCTGCACGGCCTGCCGGTGCTGGCCCTCGAGGGCGACCACCTGCTGATGCACGCCGACACCGACGAGTACCTCCACTGGGGCCGCTCGGTCGACGAGATCAACGCGGCCGTGCAGGCCGAGCTGGCCTCCGACGACATCGCCGTGTGCTGGGAGATCTGGCGCCGGATGACGACGCGCTACGCGTTCCGCGGCCGCCGCGGTCCGGGTGTCGCGCGCGACCTGCTGAAGCGGCTCGGCGGCCGCCGGATCGTGCACGGGCACAGCGTGATCGCGGACCTCGCGGGCGTCGAACCGGCCGCGCTGACCGGCCCGGTGCTGTACGCCGACGGGCTGGTACTCGGTATCGACGGCGGCGTCTTCGACGAAGGTCCCTGCCTTCTGGTCGAGCTACCACCCGTCGTCTGACCGGTGACGGCCCATCGGCCGAGCCGTATCCGGATGTCACAGAAGTGACGCGTCACTCCAGGGGCCTGTCATCCGTGGACAGAGCTGTCGGCGGCCTGCCAATGTCACCCCCGCGAGGTGGTGCGCGGAGGCTACCCGCCCGGTCGCCGCGCACCACCATTCCCCATCATCGGGCCGTTGTGACCCGGCGTGTCGCCGCTCATCGGGCCGTACGGACCACCCGGCGTCAGCGCGGCAGCGGGGTCTCGTAGACCAGCAGCTCGGTGCCCGCGACCTCCTCGCCGTCGTCGGGAGCCGCCAGCAGCCGCAGCGTCGTACCGTCGGTCTCCAGCGCGACCGGGTTGCGGGTCGCCACGTGGCCGGCCGCGGAGAACTTCTGGAACGGGACCTCGTGCACGATCCGGTCGCCGTCGGCCAGGTCCAGCAGCGCCAGCCCGCCCAGCTCGTAGCTGCCGCCGGCAGCGGTCGGCAGCCCGGTGACCCCGGTGCACAACGCCTTGCGGCGCGCCACGTAGTCGCAGTCCTGGTAGTCGATCAGGTGGCTCGGGTTCAGCGTCATCGCGAGCTGCTCGCCGCGCGCCGTCCACGAGTAGAACCGCCGCGACCCCCAGCTGACGCCGTGCAGCGACCCGTCGTACCGGTCCCGGACGATGCCGCCGATGTGGTCGTGCACCCGGAACTCCTCCCGTACCGCGAGCGTCCGCGGGTCGAGCCGGTAGACGATCGCGTCCGAGTTCGGCCGGTACTCCGCGACCGGCACCCACACGTCGGTCCCGTCGAAGTCGATCCCGCCCGGGTGGTAGACCGTGCCCTCGCCGACCCTGATGTCCTTCAGCAACTGCCCGGAGCGATCCAGCACGAACACGTGCCCGATACCGCGGCCCGGGGTGCGGTCGTAGCCACCCTGCGGCACCGGGTACTTCACCGGCGCCTCCAGCACCTCCACGCTGGACAGGAAGATCCGGTCGCCGACCAGCGCGAAACCCTGCGGGTGGTACGTCGGGAACCGCAGCGGGATCCGCGCCGCCAGCGTCCACGCCGTCGACCGGTCCACCGATTGGAAAGCCGTCGCCACCTCGCCGTCGCGGGGCGCCGCGTCCGCACCGCCCACGGTCAGCCCCGCGGCCGTCAGCAGCGCCACCGCGCCCGTCAGCATCCGCCTCGTCGTACCCATGCCGTCCTCCTCGCCGTCGACGTCGGTCACCACGTCCCACGCTGCCGCGCGCAGGTGAACGGCGCACGGGCTTGCGGTGATTTCTTCTGATCGGGGCCGAAGCCGTGTTCCTCCGAACCCCGCGGTGATTGGCCGCGGCCCGTATCGTGGGTCTGATGACCACTCCGTCGCCCAGCCGTCCCCGCACGCTCGCCGACGCGTTGCGCGCGTGGGGCGACGCCGCGGTCGGAGCGCTCGTACGACGCCGGCCCGACCTCGCCCAGCCGCTCCCGGCCGACACCACCCAGCTCGCCGCCCGGGCGACCACGCACGCGTCCGCGGCCCGCGCGATCAACCGGCTGGACGAGTTCGCCGTCGATGTGCTCGAGGCGCTGTCCGCGCTGCCCGAGCCGGTGGACCTGGCCACGCTGGCGCGCGGCGTGGACCAGCCGGTGGCGACCGTCGTACCGAGGGTCGAGGAGCTGCGGGCGCTCGCGCTGGTGTGGGGCTCCGACGACGACCTGCGGCCGATCCGCGCGGTGCACGAGCTGCTCGGGCCGACTCCGGCCGGGCTCGGTCCGGTGACCACGCGGCACTTCGGCGACCTGGACCAGCTGATCACCGAGGCCGGGCCGGACGCGCGGTCGGTTCTGGACAAGCTGACCTGGGGCCTGCCGACCGGGCAGGTCGAGAAGGCCGACCGGCCGGTGACGATCGCGTCCGCGCGCACACCGGTGGAGCGGCTGCTGGCACGCGGTCTCGTCGTACCCAAGGACGCGACCACCGTCGTACTCCCGCGGCAGATCGGACTGCACCTGCGCGGTGGCCGGGTGCACGCGTCGACCCGGCCGGCACCGCCGCCGCTCGACGGGCGCACTGTGTCCGCGTCGATCGCGGACCGGGCCGCGGCCGGGGCGGCGCTGGAGCTGGTGAGCGACGTCGAGCACCTGCTGGACCGGCTTTGCGCCGAGCCGGTGCCGGTGCTTCGGACCGGCGGGGTCGGGGTCCGCGAGCTGCGGGCGCTGTCCGCGAGGGCCGGGGTCGAGGAGTCGGCGGCCGGGATGCTGCTCGAGGTCGCGTACGCGGCCGGCCTGATGACCGAGGTCGAGGCCGGCACCGCGGAGCTGTGGCTGCCGACGCACGCGTACGACGACTGGCTGGAGCTGGACCTGGCGCACCGCTGGGCCACCCTGGTGGAGGCCTGGTACACCGGGCTGCGCGCGATCGGCCTGGTCGGCCGCCGCGACCCCGGTGGCGCCACCGCGGCTGCCCGCGACCGGCTGGTCAACGCGCTGTCCCCCGACCTGGAGCGGCTGCTCGCGCCGGAGATCCGGGAGCTCACCCTGCAGGCGCTGGCGGCCGCGGGTCCCGGCGCCGCACCGGCCGAGGACGACGTCGTCACCTGGGTCGCCTGGCACCGCCCGCGCCGCGGCGGCCCGTTCCGCGACGACCTCACCCGCTGGACCCTCGCCGAGGCCAGCCTGCTCGGCGTCACCGCGCTCGGTGCGCTGACCTCGCACGGCCGGGCGCTGGTGGACGGCGGCGACATCGCGGCGGCGATCGCGCCGCTGCTGCCGGATCCGGTCGACCACGTGCTGCTGCAGGCCGACCTGACGGCGGTGGCGCCGGGGCCGCTGACGCGCGAGGTGTACGACGAGCTGGCGGCCATGGCCGATGTCGAGTCCCGCGGTGGCGCCGGAGTGTTCCGGTTCAGCGACGCATCGGTGCGCCGGGCGCTGGACGTCGGCCGCACCGCCGGGCAGCTGCACGAGTGGCTGGCCACGCATTCACGCACGCCGGTGCCGCAGCCGCTGACTTACCTGATCGACGACGTGGCGCGCCGGCACGGCGTGCTGCGCCTCGGGACCGCGTCGACGTACCTGCGCTGCGACGACGAGGCCACGATCAGCGGGCTGCTCACCGCGGGACCTCCTGGTGTCGCGTTCCGCCGGATCGCGCCGACCGTGCTGGTGTCGCCGTCGCCGCCCGA
>WNGB01015014.1_pt1 | contig 10291 bp, 10 predicted proteins | sample 5400681 | NCBI WGS metagenome assembly WNGB01 (sample SAMN13153367, study PRJNA577476) | soil metagenome | isolation source: 115 cm soil or saprolite under grassland replicate 2 | place: USA:California | collected 2016-06-15
GAGCGGGAAACACGCCGCCTGATCGCAAAGCTCGAAGCCCTCGGCCACACCGTCAGCCTGCAGCCAGCCGCCGCCTGACCCCGCGTCCCCAAGAACCCGGCTCCGCTAGCGCTCCGCCGGGTGCTGCCGCCTGCCCAGCCAAGGACCATTCACGTATCAGGCCAACCAGCAACTGGAGCACGAGTCACGAACTCGGTCATGGCCCACCTGCAGAGCGACACCCTACGCCATGCTCCATCCCTCTCTTCGATGTCCTCCGCCATCCGCCGCCGTCGTGACCAGCACCGCCAATGGTCGTTGATCGGCCGACCGAGCGTCAGCCCTGCTCGTCGTGGTCGTGCGGGTGTTCGTGGTCGTGCGGACCCTCACGGGGCCCCTCCGCCACCTGTCAGCAGCCTGGCTGGCCGTAGTTCCCGCAGCAGCTGGATCGGGTGCGTACCTTTCTCCAGCTGTTTGCGAGCGCGAGGCGGACCTTGCGGGGCAACGGCGCGTCGTAGGTGCGGAGGTTGGTGAAGAAGGCATTCCCGTTCGACGGATCCATCGTGATCGCCATCCTCCTCAGTCCTGGTCACGACCGGGTCTGGGGTTGCCGCGTCATCCATGACGTTCCCATGATGCCTTGAATCCGCCAGTTGGGCACGCCGGCGTGGCATGTCCGCTTCTCGGCGACGTTGGGGCCGCCGCCGACAATGCCGACTGGTACCGTGCTGCGGATTTTCGCCACAGTTGGTGAGCGCTGGTCGACGGACAGAAGTCGGCAGTTCGGCATCGAAATGCTCTCGCATTCGCTTCGCTCGACGGACGCCGGCGCTCGGACCTGCGTTGTCGGCATGAGATGCCCTATTTGCCGCGCAAACAATGCTCGATTTCACTCGCCGATCCAGTATTGAACGTGGGTGGATCGTATGTACGACCCTGATCGACTTCTGCTAGGGTGACCCGCACCTGCCAATGTACTGAATGATTCGGCGGGGGGTGGCGATGGCAATTTCGCGTAGGACATTGGCTTCCGGGCTCCTGCTGCTCGTCTGCCTGATTTCTCCGGTACCTTCGGCGAGCGCGCGAACGGCACGCTCCGCCGACGCCCAGCCGGCCCCTGCATCCGGCCGGCCAGCCGAGCTCGCGGAGGTTCTTCAGGGGCTGCGGGTCGATACGGTGCCGGCTGACTACGTGCTGCTCATCGACACGTCGCGGTCGATGGACCAGGCCGGGCTCTACGGCCCGGTGCGGCGTTCGCTGCGGACTCTGCTGGACGCACTCGACCCCTCGGACCACGTCTCGCTCATCACCTTCGACGCGCACCCGACCCTGCGCTACAGCGGCACCGCCACCGCCGAGAGCGGGCCGCTCCAGCGGCTGCCGGCGGCCGCGACCGGTGCCTCGACCGACATCGGTGCGGCGATCGGCGCCGGGCTGCGCGAGCTGGAGCGGCCCGACGCCCAGAAGGTGGGCACCATGCTGCTGTTCACCGACGGGAAGCACAAGCCGCCAGCCGGGTCGCCCTACTCCGGCTCAGGCGGGTCGGCGTGGCGGGACCTCGCCGACCGAGCGCGGGTGCTTCGCGCTCGGCACCAGCTCAGCGGGTACTCCGTCGAGCTCGGCTCCGGTCCGACCGATGCCAGTCTGCTCAGCCGAGAGTTCCCGGACGCCGAGGTCCTGGCGCTTCCGGCGGACCAGCTCAGGAGCTTCTTCCAGCGCGTGAAGCTGTCGACGCGGGTGCGCAAGGCCAGGAGCGTGCTGGCCACTGACCGGACGGGTGCCGTGGCGGTGAGCTGGCCCGGCGGCCAGCTCACCCGCCTGGAGCTGGGCAGGGGCAGCGACGAGGCGGCGGTGACGTTGCGATCCACCATGGCACACGTTCCCGTTGAGCTCACCGACCTGTCATTGAGGACCTCGGGGATGCCGCTGCGCGCGACCGGTCTTCCGGACCGCCTGACGCTGGGGCCCGGTGAGGAGCGCACCTTCCCGCTGCACCTCACCTCTCCACGACTGGGCCGCGGCCGCTCGATCGGTCGGCGGACCGTGGTCCGGATCGGGCGGCTCGCGGTGGCGGCCACGATCACCTCACCGTGGGACCAGGTGCTGCGCGAGGACCTGAACCTTCCCGTGCGCGCGGGCCTCACCGGGCAGGCCACGGCGGTGCGCGCGACGGGACAGGTCGGCTGGAGCCCAGCCGCTGTCGTGGCGCTCGCCCTGCTGCTGGTGGCTCTGGCCGGCCTGCTTCGTCTCGGCCACGTCAGGCGCCAGCCGCGGCTCATCGGCACGCTCATCGTCACCCAGGGCATGGAGGTCGTGCTCAACCAGGAGCTGCGGGGCCACAGCGCCAAGCTCGGCAAGGGAACGCTCAGCGTCCCGCAGTCGCGCCTGCGCGGCTCTGTCAAGGGAGCGCGGCGGCGTAGCGAGCACGACGAAGGCCCCGAGCACGGCGTGAAGCTGCAAGCCAGAGCCGGCGGCAGGACCAGAAAAGGCGTGCTGTGGAATGGAGACAGCCTGAACGTCGGCTCCTATGAGATTTCGTACGCGGATGAGGTCTCGTAGACGAGAGCAGGGCACCAGAGGAGGCACAATGAATCCCAGTATCGTCATCGGCGCCGGTGGGACCGGCAAATGGGTGGTGACGTATCTCAAGCGGGCCGCCATCCGGCATCACAACGAAGAGCTGATACGCCGCCACGGCGACGCCGCCCGCCAGCGGACGGAATTCGATCAGCTTCCCTCCGGACTGGACCTGTTCGCGGTCGATGTCGACGCTGATCCGGTCGTTGTTGCCGATGCCTGGTGTGAGAAGTTCCAGCTCGACTACGGCCGGGACAGCCAAGAATTCTCGCTGATCAGCAGCGGGTACCGGACGGTGCTCGACTCGATCCAGCGGGGCACCGGCAGGCAGGATTTCCCACTGATCGCGAACTGGCTCTCCCAGGACGACGCCAGGTGCTACAAGCTCAACGCGATGGACCCCTCGACGCTCGGTGGGGCGGGCCAGCTCCGCCAGCTCGGACGTCTTTCGCTGTTCCTGCGCCTGCAAAGCGACCTGGCCCTCCCCCACCGCATCAGCCAGGCCTGCCGCAAGGTCGCCGGCAGCCGGGGGGACGCCAAGGTGTCGATCTTCATCGTCGGATCGGTGGCTGGCGGCACGGGCTCCGGAACCCTCATCGACATCGCTGCCCTGGTGCACACGCTGGCCCCGGAGGTCTTCGGGCACGACAATTACGAGGTCATCGGCCTGGTCGTGCTGCCGACCACCTTCGTCAGCGTCACCGTGATGGCCGGCGACGAGATGGTGCGGATGCAGGCCAACGGCTACGCGGCGCTGCGGGAGCTCATGCGCCTCACGACCGGCGACAACTACGAGATCCGGTACACCGAGAACCTCGCCGCCAAGCTCTCCCAGCCGCTGTTCTCGATCCTCTACCTGGTCGAGGGCAGCAAACGAGGACAGGGGCTGGACCTGTCGCACCTGCTACCCCACAAGGGGACCTACCCGGCGATCGCCGACGCGATCCTGCTGCACCTGGCCCACCCGGTCGACTACAAGCAGATCAAGACCAGCAAGGGGGAGCACCCCGAGGGCGCGTACAGCACGCTGGGGACGACCCTGTTCATCTTCTCGGCCGAGGAGATGATCTTGGAGTTCGGCCACGTCCTGACCAGATCGGTGCTGGAGGCGCTGCGCTGGGGTCGCCACATGGACGACAACGACCGACCCGGCCAGGAGGCGGCCGAGCGCGATGCCGCGGCTTGGGCGCTCCCGCGCCGCAGGGCGTTCTTCGACGATACGGCGGGCAGCAGCACCGCCCTGCTGCGGTGGATTCCGGCCGTCCTGAGCGCGCAGCGCAAGCCGCAGCTCAACACACCGGGTCATGATGGGCCAACTCCGGCTGAACGACCAGAAGGTCGACCGATCCCTGCCGACCCCAAAGCTCAGCGAAGTCGTTGAGGTCGCGTCGCTTGGCAGGAGCAGTGACCCCAGGGGCGTCAAGGCGACGGCGGAGGACCGGGTCGCCGCAGCGCTGGGGACCAGGAATGACGCACTCCAGGGCAACCGCCGCACGGTCCACGGCGTGCTGAACCACTACCGCAAGGTTCACGGCGAGCGGTTCCGGGATCACCTTTCCGCCGCGCTCGTGGACACGCTCAACGAGCCCGCCGGCAGCACCGGGATGCGCCCGCGACGCGGCGGCCTGCTCGACGCTGGCGCGCTCCTGGCGAGCATCCGCGACGAGCTGGTCGCCTTCAAGGACCGCCTGCAGGAGATCTACAAGGAGCAGGTCACCATCCCCGGCGCCAGCAAGTCCCAGCTGACTCGGGCGATCGAAGAGGTCGGCGCCGCCGAGCAGCGAATGCTGGCGGCCGGCCGGCTCAGGAGCCGCCGACAGCAGGAGGAGTACCTGCGCTGCAAGCAGCGTTCGTACGAGCTCACCGTCCAGGACGCGGTCCTGGGAGCAATCACGACGATCGTGCAGGACTTTCTGGAGATCACCACCACCTGCAGCGCGGCCACGGCATCCTGGGCCGAGGGGTTCGGCGCCGACATCGCCAAGCTCTCGGGCAACATCCGTGACATCCGACGCCGCCGCCGCGAGGCCGCCAGTATCGAGGTGCACCGCTACCTCACCGCACCGGAGGACGCCATGGAGTCGGACCTGCTCGCGCGCCACGCCGGCGTGCAGGGCGCGCGCGACCTCGTCGGCAGCACCGCGGTCGAGCAGCTTTTGGGCCAGCTCGAGTGGGGCTGGGAGGCAGACGTCGCCAACCCGATCGTGATCAAGCAGCCGTCGGTCACGGGCCGGCCTGCTGGCGCCGGGGTCGACGACTGGACCGTTGACGGCATCCGCCGCCTGCTGGACGCAAGCTACGCCCGGTTCGCGCCGATCCGGGACGTCACCATCTGGGAGGCCCTGGCCGAGCAGGGCGTGCGGGCGGACCAGCTCCGCGACGAGATCGCCCGGCGCAGCTCACCGATCACCGGCGTCAACGACGAGGAGCAGCAGCGCTACCCCGCTATCCGGACCGAGGAGAAGTTCTTCTTCCTGGCCAGGTGGGAGGCGGCGCAAGCGGGCGATCCCGAGGGCTCGCCACGGCGCCTGTCGGCCGAGCTCAAGGCCAGTCACGACAGCTCGGCCGCACCGTGGGACGACCCCCACCGCATTCTTGGCGTGTCCCTGCGCCACCTGATCAAGATGTCGGCACTGAGCTGCGTGCCGGCCATGCGTACCCCCTACGAGAAGCTGCTCACCGGCAAGGTTGCCGTCCGCGGGCCGGAGCGGCGCGTGCCGCTGCACCTGTTCCCTGGCGAGCAGCTTGCGGCCAGGCTCGAACTCGAGTCGATGGAACTGCTCAACCAGCAGGTCGCCATCCCGGCCGAGCTCATCAGCCTGTTCGAGCGCAGCGAGGAGCTCCAACGGTTCGCTCATGCGCTGGCGTTCGACGTGCTCAGCTTCACGCGAGACCGCGCCAGGGCCGAGCTCAGGTGGGTCTACCGCGCCCCGAAGGAGCGTGGCGGGCAGGACGAGGTCGCCTTGGGCACCACGGCGCTCGGCGCCTGCCGCGTCTTCTGCGATCCCAACGGGCAGCTCTCCAGACACGTCCGCGAGGCGATCGTCGATGAGCTGAGGGAGAAGGAGAGCAAGCTCGAGGACGCTGAGTACGGCAAGTTCCTTCGGTACAAAGCCAGCAGCCCGATCGTCCCGGAGAACGACGCCACCGAGCCCGAGGAACTTCGCAAGGGTCTCGACCGGTGCCTTCGGATGCTTCTGGAGCGGCACGCCCGGAAATTCTGAGGCAAGACGAGCATGGGCCTTGCGATCCTTGCGATCCATCTATTATCGTCGATAGTCGATGAACATCGACCGCAACGCCGCCCAGACCTACGCCCGCTGGTTCCAGGCCCTGGCCGACCCCAGCCGGATCGTCATCCTCAACCTGCTCGCCGACGCCCGCCAGCCCATGACCGTCGGCGAGATCGTCGCGGCGGTCGACATCGGCCAGTCCACCGTCTCGCACCACCTGAAGCTGCTGGCGCAGGTGGGCTTCGTCCACGTCGCCCAACAGGGGACCAGCCGCTACTACCGGGTCAACCAGCGCTGCCTGGAGGCCTTCCCGACCGCCGCCGAGCTCGTCATGGGGTTGCCCCGCGTCGAGCCCACCGGGACCGCTCGCTGGACCGAGCCGGCCACCGACCCGGACAAGGAGCCAGCATGAGCACGAGCACGAATCCGCTGCGCATCCGGGAAATGGTCGAGGCCGACTGGCCGGCGGTCGCGGCGATCTACGCCGCCGGGATCGCGACCGGCAATGCGACCTTCGAGACCCAGGTCCCGAGCTGGGAGCGGTGGAGCGCCGGCCACCTGGAGCGGCCGCGGCTGGTCGCGGTCGACGAGCATGACCGCGTGGTCGGCTGGACCGCGCTGTCGCCGGTGAGCGATCGCTGCGCCTACGCGGGCGTGGCCGATGACAGCGTCTACGTCGACCCGGCCGCCACCAGCCGCGGGGTCGGGTCGGCGCTGCTTGCGCGGCTGCTGGCGGAGGCCGAGGCGGTCGGGCTGTGGACGGTCCAGACCGGGGCCTTCCCCGAGAACGAGGCGAGCCTGGCGTTGCACCGCCGCGCGGGCTTCCGGGTGGTCGGGGTTCGCGAGCGCATTGGCAAGCTCAACGGCCGCTGGCGCGACGTGGTGTTCCTGGAACGCCGCAGCCAGACCGTCGACTGCTGAGAGCGGAGGCGACGACCCCGGGATGAGTGCGCCCGCATCGTCGATCCGGGCGGAGCGTCGATCATCGGGCGACTGGCTCCGGGATCAGTGCGTAGGCGCGGACCGGGAACGTGCCCATGCCGCGGACCCGGAGCGGTGCGGCATGCAATCGGCCGCCGCTGGGTGGGACCCGGTCGAGGCCGGTCAGGTGTTCGAGCACCGGGATGCCGGCGGCCAGCAGGATCGAATGCGCGGGTCGCTCGCCGTCGTCGGCGTCGTCGATGTTGACGCTGTCGATGCCGACCAGCCGGGCGCCGCGGTCGGCGACCAGCCGTGCCGCCGCGCCGGTGAGATAGGGCGCGCCCTGCCCGTACGCCGCTGTGCCCCAGTGCCGGTCCCAGCCGGTATGCAGCAGCACCGCCGCGCCGGCTACGTCGATTGGGGCGAGCGCCGGACGGTCGATGACCCTTCCGGCATCGGTGAACCGGACCACCAGCGCCGGCAGGTCAGCCACCTGGTCCAGCGGCAGCCCGGCCAAGTCGGTCCCGTCCGCGTACCGATGGTACGGACTGTCAAGATATGTCCCGGTGTTTCCGATCATGCTGATGCGACTGAGGGCGAATTCGGTGCCAGCGCTGTACAGAGCACGGGAGGCCTCCCTGGTCAGGTGCGGGGAGATCTCTGGGCCGGGAATTCCCGGATAGGTGGTCATGCCGGCGGCGATGACGTGATTCAGCTCGACCAGCCGGGCACCGCTCGCGGGAGCGGCCTCATCCGGAGCGACGCCGCGCGACCCCTTGTGCGGCTCAGCGACCAGTTGGACACCGGTCAGGTCCACCCGGTCGACCATGAGCAGGCCGAGGTGGCGGATGAACAGCTCGCCGAGCTCGGCTTCGGTGATGTCCGGATCGGGCACGTCCAGCCGGAAATCCTGCGCCTGCAGGCCACCGCCGTTGGCGAACGTCACCTGGGCGTCGAAGACAGCACGGTACTCACCCATGCCGCCATGATGCCGGAGACGCGCCTCGGGGATCAGCCAGCCGGCGCGGATGACTGAGCCAGGATGGTCACCGTTTCAGCGAAGGCTTGAGGCGCGCACCGACGAAGTCGGCGGGGTTGCGTTTGCCGTGCCGGGTTCGCGGCGGGCGCCTGGCACCCAGCGGGCGAGGAGGCGGCGGGTGGTCAGCGCGCCCGTGGCCAAGACCACGGGCCAGGCGAGGAACGGGCCGGCGAGCAGCAGCAGCCCGGCGACCAGGACCGTCGCGGCGACCGCCGCGTGGCGGCCGAGGCTGCCGCGGGGCAGCAGACGGACCCCGGCGGCGCAGCCGACCGCGTAGATCGCGGCCAGGCACGAGGTGGTCGCGAGCACCAGCACGTGCGCGTCCGCGCCGGTGACGAGCAGCCCCGCAAACACCACGCCCGTCAGCGCGGCCACGGTCGTGAGGCTGCGCCGGGGTACCTCGCCGGCGTGTCCACCCCTGGCGAGCCAGCCCGGCAGCGCCCCGTCCCTGCCAAGGGCCGCGCCGAGTCTGGCGGCGCTGGCGACATAGGCATTCATCGTGCCGAGGGTGACCACGACGGCGACCACCGCCGCGATCGTGCCGACCGGGACCGAGCCGCCAATGCCGCGGGCGAGCAGCACGGCCAGGGGCGCGTCAAGGTGCCCGAGCCGTGGGCCGAGCACCAGCACGCTCACCGCAGCGAGGCCGAGGTAGAGCGTGCCGATCAGCGCGAGTGCCGCGGCGGTCGCCCGGCGCAGGTCGCGGGCGGGATCGGCGAACTCCGCGGCAAGGTGGGTGACTGCCTCCCAGCCGGCGAACGACCACACCAGCAGGGTCGCCGCACCGCCGACCGCAAACCAGCCGTGGGGCGCGAACGGGTACAGGTTGGTGGTGCGCGCGTGTGGTGCCGAGGCGGCGATCGCCGCGGCGAGCAGGGCGGCGAGCAGGGCGGCCAGGGTGAGCTGGAGGCGGCCCGACAGCCGCAGCCCGACCCAGTTGGCGGCGACGGCGACGGCGACGAGCGCGACGCCGACTGCCAGGGCGGTGGTCCGTCCGCCGCCGGTCGCGGCGGCCACGTAGGCTCCGCCGAAGAGGCCGAGCACGGGGACGCCGACCGGCACCGAGCAGTAGAACCACCAGCCGGTCACCGCCGCCCAGCGCGGGCCGAACGCGCGCGCGGCGAAGGTCGCGACGCCGCCGGCGTCGGGGTAGCGGCCGGCGAGCGCCGCGAACGTCGACGCCAGCGGGACCGACAGCAGCACCAGCCCCGCCCAGGCCAGCAGCGAGGCGGGTCCCGCCTGCCGCGCGGCGAGCGCGGGGAGCGCCAGCACCCCGGTCCCAAGCACCGCTCCGGTGTACAGGGCGACGCCCTGCAGCAACCCGATCCCGGTTCGCTGTCCTGATGCCATGGAAGCATCTCCTATAATTCTTAGGTCTGCGAACACTATCGTCTAGAGAGACGAGACTATGGTACTTCATGACCTTGACAACGTTGACCGCCGGCTGGTCGAGGCGCTGGCGGCGGACGGGCGCGCCACGGTGACCTCGCTGGCGCAGCTTGTCGGGCTGTCCGGACCCTCGGTTCACGAGCGGCTGCGCAAGCTGGAGGCAGCCGGAGCGATCCGCGGCTATGCCGCGCTGGTGGACCCTGACGCTGTCGGCGCGGGCGTCGCCGCGTTCGTCGCCTTGAACCTTGGGCCGGGCCTGGCTGACAAGGAGCGGATCGACGTGGCGCTGGCACGCGAGCCTCGGGTGCTGGAGGTGCACGAGGTCGCCGGCGAGGACTGTTACCTCGTGAAGCTGCGGGTCGGCTCGCCCCTGGAGCTGTCCGCGGCGGTCGCCCGCCTGCGCATGCTCAGCCCGACGGTGACGACCCGCACGACCGTGGTGCTCCGCACCGTCCTCGAACGCCCGCTTCTGACCACAGGCTCCGACCGGTAGGCGATCTGCGGTCGGTCGCGGCTGTGGCGTTCAGGCTCGTCGCGAGGGGAAGGCGGTGGCGAGCCGGGCCAGGGTGAGCGCGGCGAGCAGCAGCCCGAAGTCGCGCAGGGCGATGTCGTAGAAGCCTGGGATGAGCAGCAGGTTGACGATGATCCCGGCAAGCCAGGCGGCGACCAGGTAGCCGCCCAGGCGAGGCCGGAGGGCGACGACGAGCCCGGCGACGATCTCGATGATCCCGACGGCGTACATCGCCTGGTGTGTGGTGCCGGGGAGGAGGTCGTCGATGCGGGGAGCGAGGTAACGGTCCCAGTTCACCAGCAGGTGAGCGAACTTGTCGAGGCCGAACAGGACCGGGGCCACGGTGAACCCGCTGCGCAGCAGCCAGAAGGCCTGGTAGGCGGGGTTGTCCTTGAGGCGGCTCGCCAGTGAGCCGCTGGTGGCGTGGGCCCGCGGTGCGGGATGGTCGCCATGTGGGTTGCCTCCCTCTGTAACAGAAACTAGACTATACTTTAGAAAGCTTCCCCTATTCCGTCAACCTCGTGCTCTTTTAGAAGGCGAGGCCCCGCATGTGCCGCCCTACCGAGCGCCGGGAGCGCCTCTCGTGACCGACGACGACTTCGACGCCCAAGTGGCCGGCATCGCCGCCCTGGGCGAGCCGGT
>WNGB01017850.1_pt1 | contig 10291 bp, 8 predicted proteins | sample 5400681 | NCBI WGS metagenome assembly WNGB01 (sample SAMN13153367, study PRJNA577476) | soil metagenome | isolation source: 115 cm soil or saprolite under grassland replicate 2 | place: USA:California | collected 2016-06-15
CAGGCGCTCGCCGCGCGCAACGAGCGTCTGGCGCAGATCGAGAAGGCGACCGGCAAGCCGCCGGTCCGCTTCGTCTTCGACGGGCGCGTGCTCAAGCAGCGGATCCCTTTGCCGCGATTCGAGCCGGAGAGACTCGGGCAGCGCATCCCCTTCGACGCGGCCGACTTCGTCTCGCTGGTCACCGCGGCGGAGGTGAAGATCGACCGCTCGCTCATGATCACGGACCTGAGCGTCGTGGAGGATCCGGCGCGCACGTTCGATGTGTGCAAACCCCCCGGCTCGCAGGGGACGAAGATGGGGAAGTGGACCTTCGGCCACCTCATGACCGAGATGGCCAACCAGTCGCAGACGGGGCTCGACCCCGTCGCGTTCACACGCCGCTGGCTGCGCGCGTGGGAGACCCCGCAGTCGGTGAACGGGTTCACGGTGCCCGCGCGGACGACCATCAGCACCGTGATGCAGAAGTGGCAGCAGGACAGCGGCGGCCCGGGTGCGCCGCTCGATCTCGCGGTGGCGCCGTTCCGGCTGCTCGCGATCGTGAACCGCGTCGATCTCGCCGACAACCTGGTCTATGGCGGCAGCGGCAGCGCCGGCGAGGCGCGCTTCGTGTTCGGCGTGCTCGGCCCCAACTGCACGAAGTTGCAGTTCGCGGTGATCTTCGAGTACGGCGTCACCGCGAGCGGGTGCGTGGGGCTGAAGGCCTGGGCGCAGAAGTGGTTCGATCTCGGCGCGCTCACCTTCGGCGCGTCGTACAACCAGGCGCTCGAGGCGATCACCGAGACCTTCGCCAAGGCAGCCGCCGCGCCGGCGAAGCCGAACGGCAGCGCCCTGAACCAGCTCCGCACGAACGAGATCGCGCTCGGCGTGCCGTGGGAGCTGCGCGAGTTCCGCCTCGATTCCCTGGAGGGGGGCAATCTTCGCCAGGTGACGGTGAAGCAGACCCCGGATCTCGGCATCAACCCCACGCAGCGGCTCGTCGACTACGTCAACGGGAACGAGGCGCTCGTCGTCGCGGAGGAGCACGTCGTGCCGCTCGACTTCCCGCTCGGCACCCCGTTCCTGGGCGGCAACGCCCCCACCGATGACAAGACGTTCTGGAACAACCCGGTGCCGCCGCCGCCCACCATCACGAACCGCGAAGCGCGCTTCCACTTCTCGCTGAACACCTGCAACGGCTGCCACAACCCCGAGACGCGGACGCCGTTCACGCACGTCGGCCCGCGCGCCGCCGGCACGCCCGCGGCGCTATCCTGCTTCCTGACCGGGATCGGCTGCGACGTCCCGGATCCGGCCGACGGCTCGCCGACGCGTCACTTCACGGACCTGGATCGGCGCGCCCAGCGCCTCGCCGATCTCGTCGGACGAAATTGCTTCTTCCACGTCTCACTCACCAAGATGCGGATGGTGCACTGACCTCGTCGCCGCCTGCACGTCACGCGCGAACCGCCTTGATCGCGCGATCCGTCGTGACGCCGTCGCGCGCAGCTCGCGTCCGCGGCGCGGCGAGGGCCTCCGCCCCGTGGGAGACACGTGGTCCGGCACCGCCCGTACCGATAAGCTGTACCGATGCACCGACTGGTTCTGCTCCTTGCTCTCGCGGGCTGCGCGACCAAGCAGGCGCGTCCACAGGAGCAGTACGCCCACGCGTTCGACGTCTGCTACGACTCCGTCCGCGCGCGCAGCTGCAGCGCGGGAACGTCAGCGGAGCGGGACGCCTGCATGGAACAGACCGGCCTGCGGTATGACGGCGCCGCCTCCCGCGGAGAACGCCGCGCGCTCCTGATCAAGGCGGGGTGTCCGGCGGCGGTCGTCGGCTCCGCCCTCGATCGGTAGCGGCTGCGCCGCGCGCTCTCTGCTGCAGCCTACGGCTGCTTCACGCGCGCCTTCCAGTGCTGAAGCACGAGCGGTCGCCTGTCGGGCGCCGTCCCGTCTCGCGCGGGATCTGCGGTCTCGTCTCCCGTGTACAGGACGTTCGGCGTCGTCGAGGTGTCGATGTACATGATCGAGTACAGCTGCCCTCCGGATCCGAACACCGCATCCACCTCGCGGGCGACGACTGCGCCGTCGCGCAGCATCGCCGGCGTCGTACCGCGCAGCGCGAAGGAGACCCCATCGTCGAACGCGGGCGTGGCCGCACCGCTGCACGAGCTGTCGTTGCTGGCGTACGAGGTTCCGGCGACCGAGACGTGGTATCCGCTGATCGTGAACACCTCTCCGACGTCGCCCGTGACCTCGGTGGAGCACGAGCTCCAGGTGCCCTGGAGCGCGGGTGCGGACACTCCGTGGGGTTCCTCCTTCATGTACGCCCTCGGCCAGAGCTCGGGGACTGCGTCGAGACCGAGGTGCAGCGCGTCCGGAACTTGCGCCGTGTCGACGTAGAGAAACCCGCTCCACGGCGTCCCGTCTTCCGCGACCACCTCCAGCGCCCGCGCCGTCACCGTCGTCCCATCCAGCGGCACCTCGACGTCTCCGCCGAGCGCGATCGTCGCCGCCCACGCATTCTCCACCTGGCCGTGGAACTGGCCCGTGCACGAGCTGTCGGTGCTCGCGTACTCGAGCTGGTTCCGGAACAGCGTGTCCCCGACGAACGTGAAGCTCTCCCATTCGTCCTGTGGCATGTTCTGCTCGAGTCGGCAGAAGCTCCACGTCGCGCCGTCGAGCGCCCACGTCACGCCGAAGTCCTGGCCGGTGATCCGATCCGTTCCCTTCACCACGACCGCGCGGCTGTCGGGGCTGAACGCGTAACCGGGCTTCGAAGCCGTCACGGTGTAGCTCCCGCGGGGGAGGCTGACGAACGAGTAGGTACCGGACGCGTCGGTGGTCGTCGACGCCGTGACTGCTCCAGCCAAGGTCACCGCCACGGCGTCCACTCCCGTGATCACGCCGCTGATCGACGCGCGCGCGTGCTTCGCGTCCTTTTCGCCGCTCTGGGCTCCCGCCACACCGGCGACGCACGCCACGATGAGCGCAATGAAGACTCCAATTCGCATGTGCCCCCTCCTTCGTAGGTTTCGAGACCGACCGCCGAGGGCGGGGATACTATTAGGATCCGCCAACGCAGGGAATGTGACTTCAGGCCGCGGAGATGGGGCGGCGAGAGGCGCAAGTCCTCGCCGATGCTGGTGAAGAGAGTTGCTCAGGGTTGCCGCGTCGCCGAGTTACTCTAGGGACCGCGCCGCCGGAGGACGCATCGAGCCGTCGATGGTCCGGCACGGCCCGCGCGACGGAGGGATTACGAAGACCAAGCGCGCGATCGACCTTCCGGCGAATCAGGTCCCGGCCGCGACCAGGGTGGCGCCCGTGCTCGCCGAGCTGCGCGCGATGGGTAGCGCGACGAACCGCTCGGGCATGGCCCGCTACGGAATCAACGTCGAGAACGCCTTCGGCGTGTCCGTTTACGAGCTGCGCAAGGTCGCCAAGCGCCTCGGAACCGACCACGAGCTGGCGCTCGCGCTGTGGGCGACGGGGAACCACGAGGCGCGTCTTCTGGCCTGCTTCGTCGATGATCCGCACGCGGTGACGGACGAGCAGACCGAGGCCTGGGCCCGCGACTTCGACTCGTGGGACATCTGCGATCAGGCGACGACCAGCCTCTTCGACCTGACGAAGCACGCGTGGACGAAGGCGGCCGAGTGGGCAAAGCGCGACGACGAGTGGGTCAAGCGGGGCGGCTTCGCGCTGATGGCTGGCCTCGCCGTCCACGACAGGACCGCGCCCGACCGCGCCTTCCTGAGACTGCTGCCGCTCATCGGGCGTGCCGCGGCGGACGAGCGCAACTTCGTCAAGAAAGCGGTCAACTGGGCGCTGCGCAACATCGGGAAGCGCAATCGCGCGCTGAACACCGCCTCCATTGCGTGCGCCGAGAAGATCCATGCTGCCGCGAACAGGCGCGCCGGACGGGACCGCGGTGGCGATCCCGGTGCACGCAGCGCGCGCTGGGTGGCGGCCGACGCGCTCCGTGAGCTCACGTCCGACAAGGTGGTGGCACGACTCGAGACCACCACGACGGCGAGAAAGCGAGCTCGTCATCCCGCTCGTCGGGGTCCGAGACGCTGAGTCGCGCCGCGCGTGCCTTCCGGTACGGCGATCGCGGGTTTCACTGATTGCCCGGATCGTGCGTGAGCACGACCACGCCCGGGTCGAACGTCAGGGTGTCCGCGCGTCCGGATCGCCTCGTTCCACGAGGCGTGCTGCGACGAGGCCCAGCAGCCGTGCCGGCTCGGGATCGGCCGGATCGAGCGTCGCCGCCCGCCGGAGCTCCGCGCGTGCTTCCGCGAACCGCCGCATCGCGATGAGGAGCTTGCCGGCGGCGAGCGCGTTGCGCGGATCCTCGGGGTCGAGCCGCTCGGCCGCGGCGAGCTCCGCGAGGGCCCCCGGCAGGTCGCGAAGCTCCAGGAGCACCCCGGCCGCGAAGCGCCGAGGGCTCGCCTCGTCCGGTGCGATCTCCTTCGCGCTCGCGAGGGCCGCTAGCGCCCCCTTCTCGTCGCCGAGCCGGTGCAGCGCGAGCGCGCGGTTCACGTGCGCGCGCCAGTACCTGGGCGCGGTGCGCAGCGCGACTTCGAGGCGCTCGAGCGCGCGCCGGTGGTCGCCGCGGGCGCCATACTCGACGGCGAGGTTGTTGTTCACCACCGGATCGAGCGGCGCGGTGCGCAGCTCCGCTTCGTAGAGGCGCTCCGGGGTGCGCCAGACCGCGGCGCGCGTCACGGCGCGCCCGGCGAGGAGGACCAGGATGACGGCGAAGCTCGCGCTCGCCGCGGTCCGCCCGCCCGCGCTGCGGGCGCGCTCGCGCCAGACCTGCGGGAGCTGGCCCGCCCAGATGCACAGGCCGACGGACGGCAGGTAGAGGAATCGCTCGGCCATGAGGGCGCCGATCGGGACGACGTTCGAGACCGGGAGCAGGCCGACGAAGGTCCAGAGCACGGCGAGGCTCAGGACCGGGGCGCGGCGCGCGGAGAGCATGCCGATCGCGAGCACGGCGCACCACGTCACCGTGGCGAGCGCCGACTCGATCCCGAACCGATGTGTGAAGGGGATCTGCGCCGCGTAACCGAAGTCGGTCATGAGGCGCCAGGGGAACGCGAGGATGCGCCAGTACTCGGCGAGGGCGCGAGTCATCGTGTACCAGACGACCGCCGGGGGCTGACCCTCGAACCAGCGCGCCTGCTGCGGAACGCCCGCGCCCCCTGGCTTGAGCAGGAAGTACGGCGCCACCGCGAGCGCGAGCGCCGCCGCCACCGACGCAGCGGCGAGGAGCGCGCGCCGCCGCTCCGGGGTCCCCAGGCCGGGCTTCGCGCCGAGCCCGGCGGCAGCGGGCAAAAGGAACGCGACGAGCAGGTACAGGAGCGGGACGGTCGCCGCGATCTCCTTGGAGAGCACCGCGGCCGCGAGTGTTGCGCTCGCCGCAGCGATCCGCCACCTCGGACGGGGGGAGAGCGCGAGGAGGAGCGCGGCGAGCCCGAGCGCCGCCGCGAGGAGATCCGCGCGCCCCACGAGCGGCGCGATCGCCTCGACGTGCGCAGGGTGGACCGCGAAGAGCAGCCCCGCGCCGAGCGCGCCCGCGGCGGCACGCGCCGGCGCGATCGTCGCGAGGATTCGCCGCGCCAGCAGCACGACGAGCGCCGTCGTCGCGGCGTGGAGCAGAACGTTGACGGCGTGGAACGGGATCGGAGCGGGACCGTGAAGCGCGTACTGGACGGCGCACGTGAGCGTGGCGATCGGACGGTAGGTGCCGGCCAACGTGGCGCTCCCCGAGTTCCCGTAGTGCTTCGCGAAGATGCGCGCGACGTCGAGGGTCCTGACCAGCGGGTTGTCGAGGACTGCCCACCCGTCGTCGAGAACGGGCTGGTTCGGAAGGGTGCCGAGGAAGACGGCCGCGGCGAGCGTCGCCGCGATCTTCGCGGGGTGGCGAGCCGCCACGCCTGCGGCGGCGGCGAACCGCTCGCGGAAGGCCGCGCCTCTCGCGATGGAGGTCGCGTGGTTGTTCGGACGGATGGGACCCCGCGCCGGCATCCGGTCATCATGCACCGGGTCTGGACGCCAACCCACGGTAGCTTCCCGCCATTGATGACGCGGCGCGGACGGCCCCCGCCTGCGTCAAGTTGTTTCGGACGTACCGACCCGGATTGTGGGACGGTGCAAGCTGCGAGCGCCGCGCTCTCTCGACGGCCGAAGCTCGCCAAAGAGGGGCTCATGAGATTGAAGCTGCTGCGGATGGCGATGCTCGCGATTCTTCAGGCGTTCTCGTGGTCGTCAGGGACGGCGTCCGCGCAGGAGATCCCCCGCACGATCCTCGGGCCGGGGACGTCGTTTGGCGTGAACGCTTACGGACAGGTTGCGGGTTGGAGCGACTGGCAAGCAGTCCTGTGGAACGGCGACGGCAGCGTCCAACGCCTGCCGGGGCTGGGCGGCGAGTCGGCCGCGCTCGCCCTGAATGACCTCGGGGTCGCCGTCGGCGTGTGCGGCCTCACCGCGGGCTACTCGTACCCGTTCCACGCCTGCGCATGGATGGCCGGTGGAGAGCTACGCCGAAGCCCTCAACGACATGGACGAGGTGGTCGGGTACCGCTATCCGCAAGCATCCGCGCGGGCATTCTTCTGGTCATCCGACCAAGGCCGGATCGATCTCCCGAGCGTCGGCGCCTCTCGCGCGTACGACGTCAACAACGACGGCACGGTGGTAGGTGACGACGTCGCCGCGGCGGTCGTGTGGCACGTCCGTCCGCAAGTGACAGAGCCCCCCCGCCCCCCCCGCCCGACGAGTTCGTCGCATTCTCGCCTTCCCTGCTGAACGACGGCATCGCCGAGTTCGAGCTGGGCAGGAGGATCCCGGTCGAGTTCCAGCTCGTCGACTGGAGAGGGAGCTTCGTCGCGACAGCAACGCCCACGCTCCACGTGTTCAGGATGCTCGGGGAGGTGGTCGAGACGACCGACCTCGCCCCCGCGGGCGCATCGTTCCGCTACGAACGCCATGCGAACCGGTACTCCTACGACCTGAGTAGCCGTCCGCTGGGCACGGGCGTGTTCGTGCTCCGCGTCGATGTCGCTGGCGGGTCGCACGACGTGCGCTTCGCGGTCCGGGAGCGCGCCAGACGCTAACCGCGGTCGTCGCGGTCGCAGCCGCAGCCGCAGCCGCAGCCGCAGCCGCAGTCGCAGTCGCAGTGCCATGGCAAGCATCGTCGAGAAGGTGTGCCGACTGCCGAATTCATATGCCGTGAGCTCTCGGATTTCGCGTTGCGTAATCGTCGCCAGCGGTGAACGCCAACGAGAGCGCGATTCTGGGTGGCTGAGGCGCGGCCTAGCTGAACGCTGGCCGAAAACCCCTGCTCAAGCGGGTTCGGAAATGGGCGTTGTATGGCGCGTCCCGCCCTGCGGAACGCGAGGGGCTCGACCCGCGCCCTCAACTCAACGGCGCCGGATCGAGCCCATCCCGAGCCCGTCACCTATTGTGAGCGGTCACGCCGTCTTCAGGTCCTCCGGGCGGCTTCACGACAGGCCCGCACGCCGCGTCCCGCGTGCAGCACCCGGTCGTCCGGGTCTCCGCGTCCCACAGGTGGAGCGAGTTCCCGAGGCACCGCCCGAAGTCGGCGCACGCGGCGCAGGCGCCGGTCCGCATCCAGGCGCGATCCCGGTGGGGGGCGAACCGGCGCTCCCACACCTCCACGAGGTCGTCGCTGCGAACGTTTCCCTGCACGAGCGTGCGGCTCACGCTCGGGCACGCGGCGATCGCACCGTCGCAGAGCACCGACGCGACCGAGATGCCCGCGCGGCAGAAGTAGGGCTCGTCACGGACGGCGCGGTCTACCGCCGGCGGCAGGTAGCCCTCGCAGGAGAGATCCGCCCGCAGGGCGCCTGTCCGGCGCCGCGACGCCGCGACGAACTCGAGGAGCACGCGGAGCTGCGCGGGCGCGAGGAGCAGGTCCTGGTTCTGCCGGGCGCGGCCCCTCGGGAAGATCGGGAAGAGCCGCCAGGCCGGGGCGCCGGTCGCCTCGAGGAGCGCGCGGACCGCGTGCAGCTCGTCGAGGTTCGCCGGGTGCGCGCAGGTCACGACGTCGGTGAAGGGCAGCGCGCCGCGCGCGTGTGCCTCCGCCGCGGCGCGGATCGCGCGAATCGCCCGGTCGAACGCGCCCGGCCCGCCGCGGAGGGCGTCGTGGGTGGGCCGGAGACCGTCTAGGCTCACCGTGAGGCTCCGGAGGCCGCGCCCGAGGAGGTGCTGGAGCGCCGCCGGCCCGAGCGCCTGGCCGTTCGTGACCATGCCCCACGCGAGCCCGCGCGCCTGGATGCGCTCGAGGATGTCGTCGAGGTCGGGGCGGCAGAGCGGCTCGCCGCCGGTGATCACGAGCACGAGCGCCCGCGGGTCGAAGCCGTCGGCGATCCGGTCCACCACCGCGAGCCACTCCCCGGTCGTGAGCTCGCCCTCGCGCGCGGTGCGGTCGCAGTCAGAGCCGCAGTGGCGGCACCGCAGGTTGCAGCGCGACGTCACCTCGAGGAAGAGGTAGCGGAGCGGGTGCACCCGCGTCTCGAGCCGCCGGTACAGCGGGTGGAGAAGGTCGCGCAGCCGCCCGCGCATTGCTACGGGACCGGATCGAGCTCGACGACGATGTCTGGCTGGTCTCCCGCGACCCCCGTCACGATCTTCTGCTGGTACGCGCCACCGGCTGCTCCGTCCACGTCCGCGAAGGCGAGCGCCACGCAATCGACGACGCCGCTCTTGAACGGGACAAAGAAGGTCCCGTCCTCGCCGGTCACGTCCATCGTCCGATCGAGCGCGGGATCCGCGCAGGTGACGCGGATGCCGCCGATCCCGAGCTTCGTCGCGGCGTCGACGACGCGCCCGTGCTTCGCGAACGCGTACGGCACGCCATACGCGCACGCGATGAAGACGGTGACCGCGCTCGACAGTACCCCGAGCAGAAGCCGCTCCAGATGCCGCATCACGCCTCCCTCTCCCGCGTACCGCAAAGGTCCGCCGGTGATGAGAGCATGCGCGGAGCGCGGTGTCACTCGAGGTGGTGCCGTCGCCCTGAACCATCCCCTCATATGAGACCGAAGACTTCACGGAACGTGGCGTGCTGACGGAGCAGCTCATCGAACTTCGCCATCAGCGGTTTCGCGCGTTCGTCGCGCATTCCCGGAAGGCAGTCGAAGTAGAACAATCCCTGATTGAGCAGCGAGTGCGTCCGTTCCTTCGACGTGTTGGCCTTCATGCGCCGGTCCTCGCCGATTCATGCGCCGGTCCTCGCCGACGGCCTCCCCGGCCGCGCCGAGCAGCGTCAGCAGGGCGGCGGCGATGGCTCCCACCAGGAGGATGCGGTCGCGCCGCTCGGGCGTGCTGATCCGGGTGTCGGAGAGTCCCATGCCGAAGCGCAGGTTCTTCAGGTCGCGGAAACTCTCCTCGATGGTGAAGCGCCTCCCGTAGAGCTTCACGATCTCGGCGCCGGTCTTCTCCTCATGGCTGGTGGCGAGGCACCACGCCTCCTTCATCCCCTTCGCCTTCACGCAGACCACCGCGCCGACCTCGCGGCGGGTCTTCGTCACGCGCGCCTTCTTGATCAGCAGCGGTCTTCCGCTCGCCGGGACCCACGACTTCGCCGCCTTCGTCTCGCCGCCGGCGCTCGCCACCTTCACGATCCCGCGGAAGCGGACCACGAAGTCGAAGTGGAGCTGGTCTTTGAGGAGCTCGTAGAGCGCCTGATCCCCGAAGCCCCGGTCCGCGAGCACCGTGACCTTCGTCCCCGGCGGAACGACCTCGGCGAAGCGCTCGAGGAGCACGTCCTCGTGCTCGTTGCGCCATCCTTCCATCTCGGACTTCACGACGCTCTTCCAGAGCAGCGGCGTTGCACGGCCGTGCTTGGTGATGAGGTAGAGCGCGATGGTGGAGTGGTCGTCCGGGTCGAAGTCGGTCCAGTCGAGCGCGACGACGACTTCCGGCCGGCTCCCGATGACGAACGGCACCCAGGAGGCGAAGAGCTTCCAAACGTCCACGCCGGTGTTGGAGAAGAACCGATCCACCTGCTTGATGGCGTGCTTCCCGTCGAGCTCCTTCGCGACCGCAAGAGCCCGCCCAAGCGCTCCCACCGCGAGCTGTGCGCCCTGCAGGGCGCCCACCGTCGCATCGGCCAGCGAGGCCACGCGCTTCGCGTGGAGGTCGTAGTCGAAGATCGAGGAGACGAAGGCGTGCACGCGGCGAGGGCGGATGGCGAGAGTGCGCATGGCCCAGCACGATGATCTCAACCCCGCGGATCGTCTACAACTCCGCCCATCCCATGACCGTGGGAATGAGGGGATCGGTCAG
>WNGB01027267.1_pt1 | contig 10290 bp, 12 predicted proteins | sample 5400681 | NCBI WGS metagenome assembly WNGB01 (sample SAMN13153367, study PRJNA577476) | soil metagenome | isolation source: 115 cm soil or saprolite under grassland replicate 2 | place: USA:California | collected 2016-06-15
CTCAAGCGCCGGAGGGACTCGCAGGCGAAGCTGACAGGTGGCGATCCCATCGAGCTCGCAGAGATCATCCGTGACGGCGCGCATCGCGAGTCGACGCTGCCCGCGAAAGGCACCAAGTCGCAGCTCTCTCCAGGCGAAAGGGAGCTCTTCGTGAAAGCACGCCAGCTTCTCTCGACTGAGATTGCCCTGGCGCGCGGCGTCGAGCCGGCGGAAGCGAACGCCTGGATCGACGAGCAACTCACGCGACCTGGCTGATCAGCCGGGGAGCGGATCCGTGTCGGCTGCGTATGAGCAGGCCGAACAGCGCGCGGACAGCGAGGTAGGCGAAGGAGAAGAACATGGCGCCGATCCTGGAGGACGCGCGCCTGGATCGCCGCTCACTGCTTTTCCAAGGTGCGCTCCGAAGGTCGCGACCGGAGTCATGGCACCCTTCACGTATCCGACTCGGACCCTGGACCTGGGGGAGTCGGAGACAAGTAGTCGACGCTGGGCTTGCTGCGCCGCGATTCAGATACGAGCTCCGGCCCGCGCAATCACCGCGACTGCGCGTTTAGCTGCGGCCCTTGAGGCCTTGCGCTTCGGGCAGGGACGCGAGGGTCTTGAGCGTGTTGTTCTCGATCTGGCGGATCCGCTCGCGGGTGACACCGAAGGCGCGGCCGATCTCCTCGAGCGTCCGCGGCTGACCGCCATCGAGGCCGAAGCGCAGCTCGATGACGCGTCGCTCGCGCTCGGGCAGCGCGGACAGCGCGTGCTCGATCTCCGTGCCTTGCAGCGAGACCGCGGCCTCCTCGAAAGGCGACTCGGCCAGCTCATCTTCGACGAGGTCACCGAGCTGCCAGTTGCTGGACGAGCTGGCGCTCGATGCGCACGACCTTGCTCAACCTCTCGACCATGTGCACGGGCATGCGGATCGTCCGTGCCTTGTCGGCGACCGCGCGCGCCACCGCCTGCCGGATCCACCAGGTCGCGTAGGTCGAAAACTTGAAGCCTTTGCGGTAGTCGAACTTCTCCACGGCGCGAATGAGGCCGAGTGAGCCTTCCTGGATCAGGTCGAGGAAGGAGAGCCCGCGACCGACGTGCGGCTTCGCGATCGACACGACGAGCCGGAGATTCGCCTCGATCATCTGCGTCTTCGCCGCCAGGTCGCCACGCTCGACCCGCCTCGCCAAGGAAACCTCCTGGTCGGCCGTCAGCAGCGGCACCTTCCCGATCTCCCGCAGGTAGAGGCGCAGCGAGTCGAGCGACGGCTCCACGCTCAGGTCGAGCTTCGGCGCCGCCTTCGTCTCGTCCTCGGCGAGCGCCGGCCGCTCGTGCGGCGGGTCCTTGTGCCGCTCGCCTTCGACCAGCTCGATCGAACGGTCGACCAGGTGGGCGTAGAAGTCGTCGCTCTGCTCCCTCGTCAGCTCGACGTCCTCGAGCGCCGTGGCGATCTCGTCAAAGGTCAGAAACCCCTTCTCCACGCCTGCCGCGACGAGTCGCTGCAGTTCCCGGGGGTCGAGACGACCGTCTCCCGCCCAAAACCCAGCGCCGAGAAACCCTGCGTCTTGTACGCGTTCGATCTCCCGCTCCGCGGCGGCGAACCCGGAGTCCGCGGACTGCGACACCGGCAAAGAGACTACTTGTTCTTCCCGGGCGTTACGGCGTGGCCGTAGCTGCCTCGACCTCCGCTTTGGCCACGACAAGGTCGGCCGACGTGACCCCCGGCGTCAGCTAAGGGCCGCGCCAACGACCAGCTAACAAACCAGGAGCTCGCCAGCGCTACGTACGAGGCTCACGCACGCGCATAACACAAAACACTCGTGCGTGCCGTGCGTCAGTCCAATGATGACCGCACCGCGAATCGGAGGTCTCGTGCGCGAGCCCTCTCTCCTGTCGCGGTTCGGCTCAAAGACGACAACCGGAGCTTCCGGATCGAGGCTCCAGTGCACGCGGTCGGCGGTCGACGTGTCGCACATTCTCGGGGTCGGCGGCTGCGAAGTCGCGCCTCTGCGCGGCCGCCATCGCGCGATCCCGCGCAGCTTTCAAGGGCTAGCCTCTGTCGACGTGGGGCTCGAGGAACTAGCGGGCCTGGCCGAGATCGCGGAGATGCTCCGTGTGTCTCGGTCGACGGCCGCGCGCTACGCCGAACGTGGCGACTTTCCGGCTCCGATCGGCAGGCTCGGGCGCGGCCGGATCTGGCGTCGGCGTGACGTCGAGAAGTGGGGCAGGCTGCGTCTACCCCTTCCCAAGCCGGGGCGGCCGAAGAAGACCCCGAAGCACGGCTAAGACGCCGCGCCCACCTCGGCGAGGTACTGCTCGGCCTGGTCGGGCGCCATGAACCACTCGTAGCAGTCGCGCGGGTCGTCGAACCCGTTCACGAAGCGGTCGGCGATCGCCTGGTGCTCGTTGCCGGCACCGAGCAGCTCGAGCACGTGCGGGGGTGGGGGCGAGAGGAGCAGCTGTCGCCTTCTGGTGGAAAGGCGACACGCACTGCCCCTCGTCGACGCGACCAGCGAACCCTTATCGGGCCTGCTCGTCGAGGGCAAGAGTTACCCGAAGGAGCTCTACGGCCCGGCTGTACGGCGCAGGCCGAGAAGTCGACGGAGCGGACCCGATCCGCTTACGCGCGGATCAGCGCAGTTCGCGCAGGCTGCCGATTCCGTCGAAGTCGATCAAACCGGCGCCGGCGCCGGCGCCGGCGCGCGTGATCTTGATGGCACCCTCACGGACGGGCTCTACGTCGAGGCGTAACCACGCGCGTCCTTCCTCGAGGTTCGCCCCGGGTGCCGGATCGTGGAAGCGTCCAGACCACGGCAGATCAGGCTCGGCCAGCTGCTCGACCCCCGACTCGACGACGCAGTCGCCCTCAATCACAGTCTTCCCCTGCCGGATGGTCGCGCTGCCCTGGTAACGGATCACGAGCCGAACGTTACGCGCTCGGCCGACCGCGACCGCCAGGCGGCGCTCGACCACGCCCGCCCGCCAGACGGTCGCCGGCGCCTGGAAAGGTCGACCTCGAGCGAGAACGGATTGTGGCTGACCCGAACGGTGCTCGCGCGCACCCAGCTGCGAACGCCGTTGCCAAGCGCATCGGAGATCACCGCCAGCCAGCCGGCGCGTTCGCCGACGACGGCGAGCGCAGTCGGCGAGCCGAAGGGTGTTCTGGCCGTGACCGTCGCCAGTAGACGCCGCGCTCCGGGCGTCGCATGCAGCGCGATCCGCTCACCGCGCGGCCAGGCAACCTTGCTTGCGCCGAAAGGACCGTGCTCGCGCCAGCCGCCTCCGCACAGACGGGAAACGCCACCAGCACCGTTGCCGCGACGGCACTGGCAGCAAGACGGCGGCTGCTGCGCATTGCGACCGGCGGCGTTCTGCTTTGCGCGTATGATGCTCACCCGTTTCGCCGCCGAAACATCACTCGCAGCGGGTGAGAGCGCGACGCGAGGCAGGAGCGGCTGGGCAGGCGGCAATCCCGTTAGCTCCCGGCTCGGAAGCGGGTGCGCTGCTCACGCGAGCACGGCCGCGCTTCGCTTCGCAACCATCGGATCGCGAGACGAACGCCGAAGTGGCGCGCGTTCCAGAGGAAGTCCAGCATCGCCTCTGATGCTGTTCGAGAACGCTTTCTCTTCCCCCGGTCCCTGTCACGCGCGGTCGCCAGACGCATCGTTGTCACTTTCTAATGAGCTTGCTTTCTACTGAGGTCGTCGGAAGCATCGCGCAGGCCTGGATATTCGTCACTGCCGCGCTGCTCCTGAACGGCCCTTTCGAGGCGGCCCCTCCGAGGGGTGACCGGCGCCCTAACCCGTAGGGTGCGCAAACTCGGTCACTCGGATTTGCAGGGAATCATTCTGGCCCGCCCGGGCGGCCGGCTCCGTATGAGCGCAGCATTCGCCGCGACGTCTCGACGTCACTCGACATCGATGATGACCCGCAACAGGCGGGGCAAGTCCGCTGACCAGCGCGGTTCCTCCAACCGCTCGGGCGGCGGTCTCGTCCACACCGCCGCCGATCTCGCCAAGACCTTCAAGCTCTGGCTGAGGGTGAATCAGTGTCTCCGAACGCACTGCACAGGCGATTCGAATTTCGCAAGAGCCTTCGCTCGTCCGGGCGCCGCTCGGCGTCGTCGGCATCCGCGGTGTGGCGACAAGATAAGGAGCCGCCCGCTAGTCATCGACATTCGCCTCACCCTTCTTCAACAGCGCCGTTAATCGAGTCAGCCTGCGCTTATGCGATACACGCGCGCGCGAGCCGAATCACCCACCGCTGGGCCAGGGCGAATCCTCCCGTGTCGCGGTTTGTTGGAACTGCGACACGCAAACGGCCGTTCCAGCTGCTTTGCGGTCTCCCAGCGGGCAGGCAGCCGGCGTTCGCACGTGGCGTTGGCGAAACACAGCTCGTGAACTCGGCTAAGGCGTATCTTCTTACCGATGCGTCGCGGAAGGGGCGTTCTTCCTCTCCTGATCACTCTTGCGATCGGAATCGGGATCAGCATCGGCATCGCGGTCCCGGTGCTTGGTCACGCCAAGGTGAAGAACGCTACGTCAGTACCTGTCGAGCTGAGTGTTTTGCGGCAACCTTCGAGACCGCTACCTGCGTATGCGCTCCGCCTTGAGACGGTTTCCCGTCCTGAGGCTCGCCTGGCGATGATCCGTGAGAACCGCAGGTATTTCGTCGTTCCCGGTAGAGGCCGAGCCGAGGGAGACCTTTGCCTGGTTGTGGCCGATCCGAACAGCGCCGCCGGAACCTGCTTTGCGCGTACAGCTCTAAGGAATACGGCCGCATACATCTTTTCTCCCGGCCCTGGCGGGACGATAGATCTCGCTGGCATCGCTGCGGACGCGTTCGAGCGTGCATCGATCAGCGGTGTCTCGACACGCATCGTCAACAACGTCTTCGCCTTCGATCACGTGCGCGCGGCCGATCACTTCACCGTGTCTGGAGCAGACGGTCAGTTACGAGTTGACCTGGGCCTGCTACGCCCGACCAGCACGGTCACGGGCCCAAGCGGCTAGGTGGTTATTGCGTTGCCGATGCAGTTCGTTTGTCTGACAAACGGACCCTCGTACATCAAGAAGCGCCCGGCCGGCTCGGCGCTCGAAACCAGTGAAGACGCGACTGGGCGAAGATGGTCCAGGCGGGGGCGCTCAGCAGCGCAGTCGCGAAGACCGGACAAGGCTTCGATGATCGCGTAGAGGAAGCGGTCATGCGTGTCGCCTTTTCGGCTCAACTGCGACAACCGGAGCCGGCTACCCCGGGCGACAGGACGCAAGCGAGGACGCCGAGGTCGCGTCGGGGATCGAGCCGCAGCGTCCTACGGATAGGCGTCCTTGTCGACGCCGAGAGCCACTGCCCCCTCACGTGTCAGCACGTACGCCCCCTCTGCGGAGATGCTCGCGTCAAGATCGGGCGCCCCGGCGGCTTCGCCTGGCTCCGAAAAGGGTCGGATGAGACCGTTCCGGATCGCTTGCGCGACGGCACGCCCCGAGAAGCTTCCGCCTCGCCGCTCGATCAGGTCGCGCAACTCGGCCCGGGTCGCCGGCCCACTCGCCGCGACCGCCTCCAAGATCTGCCGAAGCTCAGCGTCCACGACCCCTCCCTCCACACGCTACCGCTGAGCAAGCCCTCCCGGCGGTACAACGGTGGGTGGGAAGGCCGTTGGCCTGCCGCTGAACGAACCCGCGCACGTGGCCGCGCGCACGACCGAGCCTCGGCAGGCTCGTTCACGGCAGGCGACGAGCGCAGTCGGAGCACCGACCCGAGCTGGCGGCTGCGTCCTTTCCCCTCGCACGTCGCTCTAGGGTGAAAATCGAACGCAGCGGCGGCTCCTTGGGTCGGAGCGGCAGGCGTGCGTCGGGTCTTCATGAACGCCGGCCAGGTCGCGGTCAAGACCCCCCTCGCCGTGAAACGTCGAAACGTAGTTCGATGCCAGCAGTCGACGACATTCGCGGTCCGACCCTGCTCCCCGGGAAACGCCGAAACGCAGACTGCGAGCGGCCAAGGCCCGCGAAATCGTCGCCGTCCCGCTGCTGTCGCGTTTTGGCGGAACGGCGACAGAGACCTCGGCCCAAACTGACCTGGGCGCCGGAGCTCGTCATCGGCGCTTCCGACCCGCCCGCTACCTCGCGCACGGCCTGACGCGGCTACTGCCCCCTGTCAGCCCAGTTACAGGAGGATGCGCGACGCCGTCTCAAGCGGGCAGCCCAGGGCGACGAGCCTACGTGCCTGCGCCAGGTCGACGCGGGTGTCGTCCGCCATGATCGCGGCGCGCGGGAGGTCGAAGCCAAGACTGACGAACTGGTCGAGGCGCCAGACACGGGTTCTCTTCACCTCAGCAGACTGATCGGGCTCGGCCGGCGACGGGATCTGATCGGTCTCATCCACCTCAGCTCTAGGATCGACCCCAGCGGCTCAGCCCGCCATGGGCCATCCGGCTCATTTTGCGATCCGGGCAGGCCTATCCGAATCGGCGTTGCCGACTGCCTGGCGCAACCTTGCAAACCGGCTCCCGCGGAGCCTCGACCAGATCCTCGAGCGTCTCGAAGTCGGTCTTAAACCGACGCTCCGCCGTCCGCGCAACGACCGGGTCCCCACGGCGATGTCGGAGCCGGGGAAGACATGTGCGAGAAGCCCGCGGATCGTGTCGGTCGCCATGGGGAATGATCGCAACGATGGGCTTCCCGGATCGCCTTCCCCATGTCGTTCCCGGAGCGCGCGCCGCGGGCCGGGGCCGCGGGAAACCGTGACACGCCACCCAGCACTCGTCCCGCTGTCGGAGCAGCACCACCACGAGCTCGCGCACGCGAGGCGCTTGCTCCGGGCCACCGGCGCCGGGCCCGAGGAGCGGCTCGCCGTGGCGAGCGCGTACGTCGACGCGCTCTTCAGGGAGACGGTCGGGCACTTCCGGCGCGAGGAGGAGATCCTGTTCCCGCTGTACCTCCGCCACGCCGGCTCGACCCCCGTGCTCGAGCGAATCCTGCGCGAGCATATGGAGCTGCCCGGGCTCGTGCGCGCACTCCGAGCCGAGGCGGCCGCAGGCAACATCGTGCCGGAAACGCTGAGGACGCTCGGCGACCTCCTGCACGACCACGTGCGCGTGGAAGAGCGCGAGCTGTTCGAGGAGATCGAGCGCGTCGTGCCGGCGGCGGAGCTCGAGGAGGTGAGGCTTTAAAGAGGAGTGCGTGATCGCTGCTCGCGCCGATGCTTCTCAGCGAGTGGGCGACCCCCACACAGGCACCCGCCTCCGTTCACGACAGCGTGGCGAGCGCCTTCGACGCGATCAGCGAGAGCTTCATCGAACCGCAAGGTGCGGAAGCAGTCGACCACCGGCCGCCGACTCTGCTTGTCGCGAATGAGCCGAAAGACGACATCAGCGCAGCGTGCTCAGAGGTCGCCCTCGCGGTCGTCCTCTCGAGGGCTCTTTTCAGGTTCCTTGAAGAGTTGGAGATCACTGGATGGGACGCGGCGAATCCTTCCGCTTTCCCGGTCCTCGAGCTCGACGAGCTGAGGCGTCACGCTCATCGGCGTCACGCCGACGACGACGTAGAGACGTCCCCGGTCTCGGTTCGCACGGCTGGAGCATCTCGAGGAGTCGATTGGCCGCGCAGCGAGCTTGACTCAGGGCGAGCAGCGCCTGCGCTTGCCTCGCTCGTGCGGGCGGTCGCGTGTGAGGAGGAGCGAAGGCGAGCGCCTCTATCCCTGGTCGATCCGCATTGCGAAGCGCCTGATCTTCTCGTCGCGATCGTCAGACCCGCGAGGAAGCTTCGCGCCTGATCTTGGCCATCGCCGCCCTGTCGCACCTCGGCTCCTCTGCGACAACCAGAGCCGGCTATGCCCCGGCGACGGGAGCACGATCGGCTTCCTCAAAGGGCTCGAGCCCGGCCCAATGGCGGAGCTCGAGCCCTCCGAGGTAAAGCGGCTCAGGACGCCGCAGAAGCGGCAGCCTGGAGCAGGTCCTCCGCCTGTTTGATCCAGGCCTTCGCCTGCTGCTCGTTCAAGGCCGTGCCGCCGAACGCAGCACCGTCGAGTGCCGCTCGGATCTGCGAGGCCAGCGCGTCACGCTGCGCCGTCAGCGACTGGATCTGACCCTCCAACGTCGAGTACGTGCCGTCGCCCGGCGTGTTGCTCTTGATCGCACGCGTCGAGATGGCGAGCATGTTCATGCTGAAGGTGCCGAACGGCGCGTTCAGCTGCTTGTACACCTCGCCGAGCCGCCTCAGCGTTTCGCGGTGCGCCCGCAACGTCTGCGGTATGGCCCAGTCGTAGAGCTGGTCGATGAGGACGCGTCCGTCATGGACATACGTGTCGTTGAGCCCGAGCAGGCTCAGCATCGTCGCCCGCTCGTCCGTGTGATCTGCCCAGGTCGCGTCGTCGCCATTGTTGCGAACGCCGGGTCCGACGATTCCGAGGAAGCTCGCCGCGATCTCGGGATCGATGCTGCCGTGGTTCCACGCGAACGTGAAATTGCTCGGCGGCGGAATGAAGACGCACGGCGAGGCGCAGTTCGCCGCGGCCGCGAAGAAGAAGTAATCGGGGTGGGCGAACCACGTGAGCGTCGGCGTCCGTTGCGGGTCAGCCGTGATCATGTGGAGCGCCTTCATCCCGACCGGATCCGCAAGACCGACGTTCAGGTCGTTGGTCTCGCCGGTGATCGGGTTCACCGCAGTGAGCTTGCCCAGGGCGCGGCCGAAGTCGCGCGTGACGGCTGCGTCCCGAGCGGGATTGCCGGTGATGTAGATCGTCGGCGACATGTCGGAGTGGACCGTGAACGGCGTCGTGATACTCTGCTGCGTCGCCAACAGTCCCGCCAGGTTGGCGTTGACCTCGCTCACCGTGCTGTACGAACACGGAACGTTGACGCCGTCGCATCCTGCCGGGGTTGGCTGCGAGCCGACGAAGTGATCGCCCTCCTCGTTGGTGAACATGAAGAGCGTGTTGTCCTTCGTGATCCCATCGGCGGCGAGGCGGTCGAAGAACTTCGCAAACGCCTCGTCGTAGCGCTTCAGTTGCGCAACGTACGGCGCCTGGCCGGGCCCATCCGAGATGTGGATCTCGCCCGAGACACCGTGCTCGTCATGTGCGTCCGAGATGTAGCCGAACGTGACCGGGATCCCTGCCTCCTGCATCTGTGCGACGTATCCGAGCGTTGTGCTCGCGAAGAGGCCGTCGAAGCCGGGGAAGCCCGGCTGCGCAAACTGGTCGCCGACCGGATGGCCGTCGAGATCGTTCACAGCCGCGCTACCTCCCGTGATCGCGGGATTCACGTATTTCGCGCCGAACAGCCCTTGGAAGCCGGTGTAGCCGCCCGGCTCGTCGGGCAGGAGGTCGGGCCGCGCCTTCGGGTTGCCGGCGCAGATGCCGCCGCCCACGGCGCAGTGGATCGCGATACCGACGTAGTCCGTTTGGGCCTTGTTCCGCAGCGCCGTCCCGGCCGGTGCCGCGGCCGACGCAAGGGCGTCGTCCCGCTCGGGGGACGGGCTGCCGAAGACCTTGGTCATGTCCCCGTTCGGGCCGGTGCCGGTGTTCTCGAGGACGACGTTCGCGATCGCCGTCGCCCCGAAGTCACAACCGGCTCGTGTGTATGGCACCCAAGGCGCCGGCGTGTTCTTCGGCGAGCCGCTGTCCCCATTGACCATGATCGGTGTCGGATCGGTGGGAACCGCTGATGTGTCGTCGGTGAGATCGGTCCAGTACTTGAACGATGACGACGACGCCGTCGTTCCGTCCGCCCTGAAATACCGGAACGAGTTGCTGACCGGCTGGCCGTGACGGTCCGAGTACATACCGGTAAGCGAGGTCAGGATCCCGTTCGCGGTGTGCGAGATCAGGACGGTGTGGCTGTTCGTCAGGAGCGTCCCGTTGCCGCGGATGAAGTTGAGCAAGTGGGGCATCTGCTCGAGATCGGACGGGACATTCGAGTTGTCACGCAGAAAGTGGACATTGTCGAAGACGATGTAGACCACATGCTTGATGTCGCCCTTTGCCGACTTCAGCTGGCATCCGGGCGACGCGGCGAGCGTCCGCGAACCGCCGCTGCCGGTCGAGCGCACCTGGGCCGCCGCAATACCTGCCGCGATGAGGAACGCGAGAGCCAGGGCGCCGAGAGCGCCCGCCCTACGCCTAAGTGTCATATCTCCTCCCCTTGAGTTGACCGGGGGACCGTAACCTGGCTGGGCCCCCGATGTGAGGGGACGCGGCGATCAGGCGGTTACGGTCTGGCGAAACCCATCCGCTCGTACATGAGTCCCAGCGTCGGCGCCGACGCCTCGCGCGCCTTCTCCGCGCCGACTTCGAAGAGCCGGTCCAGCTCGCCGA
>WNGB01028828.1_pt1 | contig 10290 bp, 7 predicted proteins | sample 5400681 | NCBI WGS metagenome assembly WNGB01 (sample SAMN13153367, study PRJNA577476) | soil metagenome | isolation source: 115 cm soil or saprolite under grassland replicate 2 | place: USA:California | collected 2016-06-15
CAGTGTGAGGACGTTGGCGTTGGCCTGGATGACCGTCTGTTTGAGGATGGGTGTCTGCCAGTCTCGCCAGGTCGGAGCGGGGTGCTGGGAATCAACCTGCGCCTGATGTTCCGCCAGGTCATCCAGATACGCCTGATAGGCCCGCTCCCGGTTTGTATGCCAGGACTGGGCCACGCTCGCCGCATGCTGGATCACCACTCGTTGCCAGCGGGCCGAGAGCGGGCTTGAGAGCCAGGCGGCGGCGAACTTGTTCGGTTCCACCTCGGTGCAGAACGCGCTGACATACTGCTGGCACAGTCGCATGTACTCGGTGGCGAGCGCGTCAAGCTGTGCCAGCTTGCCCGTGTTGGCGTCGGACAGGCGAATATGCGTGATGGCGCGGGTGAGCTGCATAGGTCGCCACACTGATGTGAACGGATGTGTCAAGTATAGCATGAGGAGCGAGTTTTGGCAACAGAACGCTATAAAATGCAAGAAAACGCTATGGACTGAATGAACGATGACAATACGTGGAGCTACGACCGCGCCCGCAGGCCGGAGCTGCTTCGGGGCGCCGCGCGGTTCGCTGAGGGGAGCGTTCCGAGGGGTCAGTCATCCAAGTCGATCAGGCCTCGCCGCAGCGCATAACGGATCAGGTCCATCTGCGTGTGTAGCCCCAGTTTGCGCATCATGCGCGCGCGGTAGGCCTCCACCGTGCGCCCGCTGATCGACAATTGTGTGGCGATCTCGGCAGTCGTGCGGCCCTGCGCCGCCATGATCAAGACCTCCCGCTCGCGGGCCGTCAGCGTCTCAACGAGGTCGAATGGGGTCTCGGCGGCCTGTGCGATGTAGGCGTCGAGCGCCCGCTCGCTCAAGGGCGGGCTGAGATAGCGCCTTCCGGCGGCGGCTTGCTGGACCGCCTGCACAAATTCGTCGGCGTGCGCTTCCTTGAGGACATAGGCGGTCGCCCCGGCACGCAGCGCCTCGCGGACGTAGGCCTCGTCGGCATGCATCGAGAGCACCACGACGTGAGTCTGCGGTGCCCCCTGGCGCACCCGCCGGATCACCTCCAGGCCGTTCAGGCCCGGCAGCACCATATCGACCACCAGCAGCGTGGGCTGCAGCCGGGTCACCAGTTCGATCGCCGCCGGCCCATCGGCCGCCTCGCCGACCACCGAACAGGGCAATTCGGCCTCGAGCAAGGTCCGTAGTCCCTGACGCACGACGTGGTGGTCGTCCGCCAGCACGATCGTGAGCTTCTGCATCGATGTATCCTTTTTATTGGAGTGGGGCGCCAAGCGGCAGCTCGGCCGTCAGGCGCGTCCCCTGGCCGGGGGCCGACTCGATCGTCAGCTGGCCGCCCAGTAAGCGGACCCGCTCGACCATGCCGGTCAGTCCGCTGGAGGTATGTGCCGCCAGTACATCCTCCGGCGTGAAGCCACGCCCCTGATCTTCAATCTGCACCCCGAGCGTCTCCTCGGTGCGCCAGAGCCAGACCATGACGTCACGCACGCCCGCGTGACGGGCGACATTCGTCAGCGCCTCCTGCACGATCCGATAGGCGGCGATCTCGACGTCCGGTGCGAGGCGCCGATCAAGCCCGGTGTGCTTCATGGTCACCTGGATCTGGGTTTGGGCCGTGTAGCGCTTGACGTACCACAAGAGTGTGGGCAGCAAGCCCAGGTCGTCCAGCATCGCTGGCCGGAGATCGAGCGAAAGCTCGCGCACGCGCGTGGTCAAGTCATTTACGAGCGCCTGCGCCTCCGCCAGCCGCGCCTGGACCATCGCGGGCGTGCTCCGGGTGCCGATCGCCAGGACGAGCTTCAGCCCCGTCAGCATCTGGCCGATCTCGTCGTGCAGATCGCGGGCGATCTGCGCCCGCTCGGCCTCCTGCACGGCGACCAACTGGCGCGAGACCGCCTGCAAGCGCGCACGCGCGGCGCTCACTTGGGCGAACAGGCGCGCGTTTTGCATCGCGACCGCCGCCTGGGCCGCCAGCGACTCGGCGACCTGCCGATGCTCGTCGGTGAAGAAGCCGGGCTGGCGTTTGTCCAGGGCGTACAGGCCGATGACCATCCCCCCAGCGATGAGCGGCACCCCCAGCCAGCTGTGCGCATCTGCTGCGCCGCCATGTTGGGCCCAGAGAGGGGCCGTAGCGGTGTCAGCGATCAGGATGCTCGCCTGGGTGGCGAGCAGCGCGCGAAGGTGTGGGGATGCTGCGGCATCCAGGACCAGGTCGCGCGTCAGCGCCAGATCGCCCCAGCGCGCCTCGCCGCGCACGCTGCGCACGATCAGGCGCGCGTCCGCTTCGTACACCATGGCGCTGGCGCTGTCATACGGGACGAGCTGCCCGAGATACTCTAGCAGGGTGTCCAGAATCGTATCGAGGTCGAGGGTCTGTGTCAGCGCCAGGTTGGCCGCGCGCAGCGTTTCGGCCAGCCGGCGCGCGCGCTGCTCGGCGGCGTAGAGTCGCGTTTGGCGGATCGCGACAGCGATCTGGTCGGCCACCTCACGGGCGATCGCGACGTGCTCGGGCGCAAACGCGCGCGGTTGGTCGGCCTCTAGGCTCAGGACGCCCAGCAGATCCCCCGCGGCAATCAGGGGCATGTTGACGTAGGAGCGCACGTCCGTGGCCGGCACGGGCGCGATGATCGCCGGGGGCGAGGTGAGCAGGGCGGTATCATCCACCACCTGCACCTCACCACGCCGGAGCGCGTTGACGATCTGGGGCGGCTCCAGCGCCCGGCGCGCGCCCATAACCGGCTCGACATGGTTATTGGCGTGGGTCGCCAGCACCGCGATCGCCCGCGCGTCGTCGTCGAATACCGCCACACTCGCCCAGCGGCAGGGGACCAGGGCGCGTATGTTGCCCAGCGCCGCCTGGGCGATCGCCTCGGGCGACTGGGCCGCCAGGATCGCCTGATCGATCGCATGGAGGATTTGCAGCCGCTGCGTGTAGGTACGCAGCTGCTCCTCTGATTGGCGCAGAGCCGTCTCAACCCGCTTGCGTTCTTCTATTTCTTCTATCAATTGTTCATTGGCTTGTCTGAGTTCGTGCGTGCGCGCCTCCACCCGCCGTTCCAGCTCGGCACGGGCTTTCCGCAGCGCCTCTTCGACTCGCTTGCGCTCGGTTATATCCGTCATCATTTCGAACGCGCCCGCAAATTCACCGTTTCTGTCGAACAGTGGGCTGGCCGAGACGATCATCCAAATGCCCGCGCCATTCCGACGGCGGAGTCGCAGATCGTACGACCCTTTAATGCCTTGTTTACGGCGCTCAAATTCCACTTCCGTGACGCGGCGCGTCGCGTCGTCCATGAAATCGAATAGCGCGCGGCCGAGCATCTCTTCGACTTCATAGTCCAGCAGGTCGGCCAGACGTTGATTAACGAAACTCACTCTGGCCTGCGTGTCAAGGACCCAGATGCCCTCTTGAGCGGTGTTGATGATCGTGCTGTGACGCTCTTCGCTCTCCCGCAGTGAAAGAAGTAGCCGGGTATTCTCGATAGTCATGGCCGCTTGGTTCGCCATGGCCATCATCAATTCCATATCCTGCTGCGTAAAATCTGGCTGGTCTAGGCGGTTGATGGCAGCCATCGTGCCCAGCGTCTTCTCGCGATAACGCAGGGGCGTCACGATGACCGCCCCTGCGTTGGTTTCGGCGCGACGCCGTTGCACATCGGGACTCTCGCGTGGATCAGGCACACCCTTGGGTGAGAGGGCCGGTTTCAACTCGCGCAGCACCCAGCCGCTCAGCCCCTCCCATAATTCTTCAAAAGAGACAGTGACCAAGTGCTCAATGCCCGGCCCGCCTTTGACAAAATAGGGCACCTGCTGCTTCTCCAAGTCAAAGAGAGTCAACATCACCCGATCGGCCGGCAGTGCTTCGGCAACCTTGTCCACCACAGCTTGCAGGAGGTCGGGCAGCCGCTCGATAGTAATCAGAGAGTGACTGATGTAGTAGAGCGCTTCGGTCTTGGACAGGGCTTCTGTGCGTTCCTCAACCTGTTGTTCCAATTCTCCATGGGCGCGTTGCAGGGCCTCCTCTGCCTGCCGGCGCTCGGCAACCTCCTGCTGCAACTGCGCGTTTTGCGCTTCGAGTTGCTGCTGCAGCCGGCGCAAGGCCAGGTGCGTTTTAAGGCGCGCCAAAACCTCTCCCACCTGAAATGGCTTGGTGATGTAATCCACCGCCCCCGCCTGGAACCCTTTGAGCTTGTCCTCGGCCTCCGTGCGCACCGTCATGAACAGCACCGGGATCTCTTTGGTAACTGCATCGGCTTTCAAGCGCCGGCAGGTCTCAAACCCATCCATCCCCGGCAGCCGCACATCCAACAAGATCAGGTCGGGCTGCGCCCGCTGGGCGATTTGGATCCCACTTTCGCCCTGCTGCGCCACCAGCATGCGAAAGCCATACATCGCCAACGCATGCGTTAACGCTGCCAGATTGGCGGGGTTGTCATCCACGAGTAAGATCGTGGCCACGGCATGTGTCGCTGAAGGTTCCACCGGTTCGCTCACTGTGTGGGTTGCAGATACTGGGCGATCAGCGCCAGCGTCTGCTCCGACTCAAACCGGCCGGCTAAGCGCCCCAGTCTGCGCGCAAAGGGCCGCAACTTCGGGTCCAGCTGTTCGAGGTGAGCCGCCTGCTCCTGCAGGCCAAGGATATCCCCGATCGACGCCAGCTCGAACAGGACTGCCAGCTCCGCTGGTGGCGGAGGCACCAGCACCTCCGTGTCATCTGCGCCCGCCGGTACGGCGGCGCGCGGCTCTGCCTCCGCGTAGCGCCACCTCAGCCCCAGGTGGGTCGCCAGCAGATCCAACAGCTGCTCGACGTGGATCGGCTTGGTCAAGAAGGCATGACAGCCGGCCAGCAGGCTCTGCTGGCGATCGCTGTCGAACACACTGGCCGAGGTCGCGATGATTACCACATTGCGCAGGTCCTCCTGCTGGCGGATCGCCTGCGTCGCCTCCATCCCGGTCATGCCCGGCATCCGCAGGTCCATCAGAATCACATCCGGCCGCACCGCCCGCGCGTGCGCCAGCGCCGCCTGGCCATCCACCGCTTCGATCAGCGTAAACCCGAGCGGCGTGAGCAGGTCGACCAGGAACGCGCGGTTGTACGCGCTGTCATCCGCGACCAGGATTGTCCGGCGCGGCCCATCGTAGCCGACGATCGGGCGGTCGCGGGTCGGTTGCACCGCCAGCGCCTCCGCCACGACCGGGACGACCAGGTCGAACCAGAAGGTGCTGCCGGCGCCAAGCTGGCTGTCGACCTGGATCGCGCTGCCCATGTGCCGGACCAGGCGCTGGCTGATCGCCAGGCCCAGGCCGGTGCCCTCTGCACGCTGCCGGGCATCGCCGACCTGCTCGAAGGGGCGAAAGATTTTGTCCAGCCCCGCCGGACTGATTCCGGTACCGGTGTCGGTCACCTCGAACCGAATCGTAGATGAGTTTTGAGTTTTGAGCCTTCGACCTGGCTCAGGCCATGGTTTTGAGCCTTCGACCTGGCTCAGGCCATGGTTTTGAGTTTCTTCTTCCCCATTGCATAACTCATCACTCTTAACTCTTAACTCAGAACTGACGGACGCACGAAACGTCACGCGGCCGTGCTCGGTGAACTTGATCGCATTGCCGAGCAGGTTGAGTAACACCTGGCGTAAGCGCTGCTCGTCCGCACGAATATCGACGGGTAAGGCAGGCGCGGCCTCGTAGACAAACGCCAGCCCCTTCTGCTCTGCCCGCACGCGGCAGATCCCCACGATACCCTGCAGAAAGGTGGGGAAATGGACATCGGTGGGCACAAGGTCGAGCGTGCCGGCTTCGATCTTAGCGAGGTCTAAGACATCGTTGATCAGGGTCAGCAGGTGCTCGCCGCTCTGGTGAATAATATGCAATCCATCGGCCTGGAGGGGACTCAAGCCGCCCGCGCGCCTGAGAATCTGGGCGTAGCCCAAAATACCGTTAAGCGGAGTGCGCAGCTCGTGGCTCATATTGGCCAGGAAAGCGCTTTTGGCCTGGTTGGCGGCTTCGGCCGCCTCTTTCTGTATGCGCAGCTGCTCCTGGGTTTGTACCAGGCGGACGTGCGCCTCCCGCAGGCTGGCGGTCATCTCGTTGAACGCCCTCTCCAACTGGCCGACTTCGTCTTCGGAGCGGACCTCGACCGGCTGGGCGCTCAGATCGAACCGGGCGGTCACGTCCCCGGCCGCCACGCGCCCCAGCGATTCGACCAGCTGCGGTAGGTCGGTCTGGCTGATTTGCTCGGCCACGCCTGTCAGTTGGATAAGCGGGCGGGTGAAGCCGCGCGCCAGGCGGAGCGCCAGCAGCGCCACGATGAACATCACGACCAGGGCCACGCCCAGCACCAGGCCGCCCAGGGTCCGAACCGGCCCCAGCACCGCGCCTTCCGGCAGGGTCCGGATCAGGAGCCAGGAGCGATCGGGGTGCAGCGGGTCGAAGTGGAGTTTTTGTAGCGCCACCACCTCTGCACGCCCCGCATCCAGCTCTGTATAGGCGTCATGGCCAGATCTGAGCATGGTCGCATAGGTTTGAGGAAAATCAGCGGCAATGGTGTAGCGAGTCCCGCGCTCCAAACCGAAGGTGCGGTTTGGGTCAGGATGGGCCAGATAGAACCCATCCTGGTCGGCCAGGTAGACCTGGCCCTGGTCGACACTGAGACGATTGAGGAAGCTGGCCGCATACACGGTGGACACCACCACACCGCGGAACGTGCCGGTAGATAATCGGCACGGGCGGGTCTATGGCTCCATCCTCACGGCTGAGGATCAGCGACGAAATGGCGACCTCGCCGGTGTGCAGCCGCTGCGCGGCGGTAAAGTAGACGGCGCTAGCCCGGTTTTCCAACACGAACTTGTCATTCCTCCAACGCGTATTCCAGACCACAATAACCGCATTATTGCGGTACTCGATGCGTACGATCTCCTTCCCGGCCTGATCGAGATAGCGGAGCTGCTGGTAGAATTTCTTACTCTGTGCCGTCGTAGCAAAGAGCTGACGCAGCCAATCGATCCACTCCTCGGACGACCGGCCCGTCGCGGGATCAAGGCCTCCATTGTCCTGGGCACGCAGCAGCCCTTGCAGCGGGGGGGCGTTGCTCAACATGAGGATATCGCTGGAAAATTGTTCCAGGGAGGTGCCCAGGTCCTTGGCGGTCAGCGCGGCTTCCTGTTCCACCTTGGAGAGCGCCAGGTCGACCAGGCTGGCGCGGGCACGCTGGTAGCTCAACAGGACACCCACCAGCATGGGCGCCAGCGCCACGCCGATAAACACGACCATCAGGCGGACGCCCAGGCGGGTGCGAAAAGGCACGAGCGCACGCATAAGCTTTGGACGCATCTTATTTCCTTAGACCAGGTTTCAGAAGGGCAGTTCTGGCTTTACAGTCGTTCTATGGAGGGGTGGGGGTGTAACCTTGTCTAAACGGATACCCCTGGTTATCTTTGATATCCTGGTCGATCTTCTGCACGGCTTTATCTAATTCGGACCTGACATCAGCCCCGCGTGCAATGTTCTTGAAGGCTTCCGCAAAGGCTTTGGTGATCATCGGATAAGCCGGCGTGATTGGACGTGGCACGGTAAAGCCGGCCTCGTTCTGCTGGATGTAGAGGTGGAGCATGCCGCCAGGACCATACAACTCAGATTTCGTCAGGGCTGACCTGCGAGCCGGCACCGCACCGTTGGCGTTGGTCATGACCAGGATCTGCTCAGGCTCGAGGAGAAACTTCAAGACTTCCCAGGCGGCATCAGGATTCTTGCAGGCGCTGGTGATGCCCCAGTTCCACGATCCCATCCCGGTCTTGGGGCCATGGCCAAAGTCGGGCATGGGCAGCAGCAGCAGATTATCGCCCAACGCCTCCCGATCGGGGGTGGCCGTCCAGTGGCCCACCCAACTCAAGGCCGCCTTGCCCTTCGTGAATTCGGTGTCGTCTGGCGGGGTGGGGTTCACGTAGCCCTGCTTGAACCAGCTCTGGACCATCTCCATCGCGGCTACTGCCCTGAGGCCGTTCAACACGCCGTCGGCGCTCTGATAGTTGGACCGGTCGATCAGGTCGGCGCCAAAGCTCTGCAAGATGGGCGAGAAGCCATAGGTGTACCATTCGCCGACCCCATAGTTCATCTTCATATCGAGGGCGTACTCGACTTCGGGCAAGGCTTGCAGTTTCGCCAAAGCCACTTCAAACTCCGCCCGGCTCCAGGGTTGAGCGACCGTCGGCATGCGTACGTCGGCTTGCTCCAGGTATTTCCGGTTGCCCCAGATGGCCAGCCCCGAGTCGAACTGGCCCAGGCTGTACAGTTTCCCATCCTGGAAGGTGCCCTGGGCGATGATCGAGCTCAAGAAGTCAGCTTTCATCTCTGCGGAGATATAACTGTCGAGCGGGATTAAGATGCCTCTCCAGACATAATTGTAGGTGTTCGGTCCATCAAACTCTAGCAGGCAGGGCAAGCCACCGGCAATTGATGCCCCATACACCGCCTCCTGGACTTGCTCATTGTATTTATCATCAGGCATCTGCACTAAATCTATGTGGATGTCGGCGCGACTGGCGCGAAAGTTCTCCAGAATGTGGTTAAAGGCGTTTGTTTCTTCGAGAGTGCCGCTATGAGTCCACACTGTCACCTTGATGGCGTCTTTCAGTTGTTGGGGCGTTTCAACGCCGGCGGATCTGGCGGCTGTGGTGTTGGGTGCCTGGGTTGCCGCCGGTTGGGGTGCTGCGGCCGGAGCTGAGGGGGCTGGCGCACCGCCGCAGGCGGCGAGAATCAGTGCAAATGCCACCGACAGACCAGTGAGTGGCCATGCTATGTGTCGAGGGTTCATGATTCACCTCTAAAGGTTGCCACCGAGTCACGACCGAGCGAGCAGTGGTGCGGGTTAACGGCGCATAGGGGAGGCGTTGGCGCAAGCGCAGCCCAGTTACGCTAATACTTCGCAGACGTCGCTCCGGCAAGGGTCGCGGGAGATGCCATAGCTGTGCTCACTGCTCAGAACGCCGACACCGGGCCAGCAGCGACAGCGCCTGCTGCGGCTCAAATCGGCCGGCCAAGGGCCCCAGGGTAGGTGCAAGTGCGTGTGCTGGGCCTTTAGGAAGCTGCCCATCCGCCGCTTGCGAGTTGGTATTAGTGAAGATGGATATTATACACCCTGGCCGCCTGAAAGCAATTATCTCATTTAGGGTAAGTGTTCACTGTTAGGGTAACGGGACGCGGACAAACGTGGTCGGTTGCATTGCCGCTCCTGACGTTGATGGTCTACTCCTCAAGCCTTACCCACCGTCACCCCTTCGGCAGCGTTCGCGTCGTCTGCTGCATCGTGTCGGTTGTCATTGCGTCAGCCCCAGGCTCCGGCGCGCCACGTCGCGTACGGCTCGGCAGGCGCGCAGCGCTTCGCGGGCTCTGGCTTTGTCGGCGGTGTACCCAGGATAGCGCACGTCCACCGCAAGACTCGTCAATATCTGTGCGGCCGGTCGCAGCACGCTCCATGCCGGCTCGATCGGCAGCAGGAGGTCGAGCAACACTTCCAGATCGTGGGTTCGCAGAAATGGGATAGTCGCTTCCTGAAGGCGAGCCTTCAGATATTTCTCGGCGCACTGCTGCGCGTGAAAACAGGCCGCGTCGTAATTTGGGGCTGTGCGGGCGCGCAGCTCGCGCGTCGCGCTGGCGAAGTCGCCCTCAGCTTTCGCGACCCACTCCATGGTGAGCGGCTGCATAGACGACCTTTCCCTTCTCGACGATCTCGCGCATGAACCAATCGTTCCATTCGAGCCGCTGCTTGACCTGCGCCGGGGTTCGCACGAGCAGGTCTACCGGGAAACCCGCGCGAATCTTGCGGCGGATTTCGGCCGCTTTGCGGGCGCTATCCCCTTCAAACGGCATGATGATCAGCAAATCCACATCTGAATCAGCGCGCGGCGCGCCGTAGGCGTATGACCCAAAGAGGATGATCCGCTCAGGCTGAAACTCCTCTGCGATGCATGCGGTATAGGTGCGGATCTGTTCCACTGTCGCGAGCGGCTTCTCGATTGTCGCCATCGTACACCTCCTGAGCTCGCCCGGCATTATACGGTAAACAGCCGCTCCTTGGTCTCGTGCAGCGGCCCGGCCAAATCGCCGTGGGCGGCCAGCACCAGCGATCGCCGGACCTTCCCACGGACGTCGCAGCCGCTACGGTGAACAAGGGTACATAAAGCGGATGTCGTCGCCGAGCTTCTACTCACCGCTCTCTTTCTTCCCATACGAGAACCACCACGGTTTATCCTGATGGTCGCAATACCAACGCGATCGTAACTTTCCGCGCCT
>WNGB01032524.1_pt1 | contig 10289 bp, 5 predicted proteins | sample 5400681 | NCBI WGS metagenome assembly WNGB01 (sample SAMN13153367, study PRJNA577476) | soil metagenome | isolation source: 115 cm soil or saprolite under grassland replicate 2 | place: USA:California | collected 2016-06-15
TCCCGGCTTGCGGCTCTGCGACCCGTTCGAGGCCTCGACGCCGAACAGTTCAGGTTCCATGCGCTCCGGCGTGATCGCGGCCGCATTGATGACCACGAACGGGCCGTTCGCCCGGGTCGAGAGCGCGTGAATGCCGCGCGCCGCCAATTCCTTTCCGGCGCCGGACGGTCCGACGATGAGGATGCGACTGTTCGTCGGTGCGACCTTGTCGATGGTCTGGCGCAACTGGTTGATCGCCGAGGAGTGCCCGACCAGCGCGGTCGACAGCGGAGCCCATTGCTTGAGCTCCTTGACCTCGCGCTTCAAGCGCGACGTCTCGAGCGCGCGGTCCGCGATCAGGACGAGCCGATCGGCCTTGAACGGCTTCTCGATGAAGTCGTAGGCCCCGCGCTTGATCGCCGAGACCGCGGTTTCGATATTGCCGTGCCCGGAAATCATGACCACCGGCAGGTCGGCATGCTCGCTCTTCATCGCGTCGAGCAGCTGCAACCCGTCGAGCCGGCTGCCCTGCAGCCAGATATCCAGGAACACCAAGCTCGGGCGCCGCGTCGTGACCGCGGCGAGCGCCTCGTCGCTGTCGCGCGCCGTGCGCGTGCCGTAGCCCTCGTCCTGCAGGATGCCCGCCACCAGCTCGCGAATGTCGACCTCGTCGTCGACGATGAGAATATCGGCCGCCATGACCTGTCACTCGCTCGCGACCAGGCGCATCCTGGGCTCCGCTTCGCCCGCGCCGGTCGCCTTGGAATTGTCCTTTGTCCCCGTTGAAGCCACGTACTCATCACTCAACATTTGTGCTCCGGCAAACCGCAAGCGCATCCACGCGCCGCGGCCCCCCTTCGCCACGGCGGGCGCGTCGAACAATTCGAGCTTGCCGCCGTGCTCTTCCAGAATCTTGCCGACGATCGCGAGGCCGAGCCCGGTTCCCTTCTCCCGGGTCGTGACATAGGGCTCGAGCAGCCGATTGCGGTTCTCTTTCGGCAGGCCGGTCCCGTTGTCGATGACGTCGATGACGATGTCGTCGTTCTCGCGCCCGGTCCGCACCTGAATCCGGCCCCGGCCGCGCTCCCCGGTCGGCACCGCGCCGATCGCTTCCGTGGCGTTCTTGACGATGTTGGTGAGCGCCTGAGAGATCAGCCGGCGGTCGAACCGCGCCGGCATCACCTCGTCGCCGGTCTCGAAGTCGATGTCGATGTCCGGGTGCGCGACCCGCATCATGAACACGACCTGGCGCACCGTCTCCGCGACGTCTTCGGCGGCGATCACCGGCTTCGGCATGCGGGCGAAGCGCGAGAATTCATCCACCATGCGCTTGATGTCGTCGACCTGGCGCACGATCGTGTCGGTGCACTGCTCGAAAATGAGCTTGTCCTCTTTGATCGCGTTTCCGTATTTTCGCCGCAGCCGCTCGGCCGAGAGCTGGATCGGCGTGAGCGGATTCTTGATCTCGTGGGCGATGCGTCGCGCGATGTCGGCCCATGCCGATGAGCGCTGGGCCGTGACCAGATCGGTGATGTCGTCGAGCGTGATGACATAGCCGTGGTCGCTCTCGCCCGACCGTTCGGTGGTGACGCGGATCGACAGGTTGCGCTCACGGCTGTTGCGATTGATGTTGATCTGCCCCTGGACCAGACGGTGCGCCCCGAAGCGGGCTTCATCGAGCAGGTTAACCAGCTCCGGCACGACCTCGCCGAGCGGGCGGCGCAAGGTCTCCGCTTCGGTGTGGCCGATCAGCTTCTCGGCGGAACGGTTCAGGATGCTGATGCATCCGTCGGGATCGACGCCGATGACGCCGGCGCTCGCTCCCGCGAGCACGGCCTCGGTGAACCGCCGGCGGCTGTCGATGACGTCGTGCGCGTGGATCAGATCGTCGCGCTGGGTGCGCAGCTCCTGCGTCATCTTGTTGAAGGTCTCGCCGAGATGAGCGAGGTCGCCTTCCGATTCCCGGACCGGCACCTGGACAAAGAGATTGCCGGTCGAGACGGCATTGGCGGCGCCGATCAGCCGCCGGATCGGCGCCACCAGGCTTGCCGCAAAATTAAGGCCGATCCACACCGCCGAGAGCAGGCAGATCAGCGCGATGACGGTGTAGATCAGCCCGAACGCGACCTGCATGCCGAGGCGCCGCGATTCCAGGCTCGCATATTCGAGGACGCCTTCCTGGGTCACCTGCAGCTGCTCGAGCACCTTGGGATTGAGCGGCCGCGCCACGTAGAGGAAGGTATCGTCATAGCTGCGCAGCTTGATGATCGCCGCCACGTAATCGGCGTTGGGCAGAAGCGCGATCTGCGGCTCGCTGTCCCCGACCTCGGCGAGCGCTTCCCGCGAAGGCCCGAGGAAATCGCGGTTGAAGCCGAGGTCCGCCCGCTCCACCACGGTGAGATCGCCGCTCATCATCAAGGCTGCCGGCAATCCGCGAATCGAGGCCTGCGCCCGCAGGAACTGACGAAACCGCTCGCGATCCTGATCGAACATCGGCTTGGCACGCGCGAGATCGACCGCCATCGCCATGATGTCGCCGCGGACCGTTTCGGCGTGCTCGCGGACGTAAGCCTGCGCGACGGTCAGCGAGTTTTCGATTACGGCGCGCGTGCGCGCGGAAAACCAGCGATCGAGACCGCGATCGAGCGTGATGCTGGCGACGACCGCCACCAGGATCACGGGAACGGCCGCGATCACCGAGAACAGGCTCATGATCCGGACGTGAAGTCGTGCGCCGGCCTGTCCGCGCCGCCGCGCCTGGACCACCTTCCAGACTTCCAGCCCGATCACGCCGAGCAGGGACAAGACGGCGGCGGCGTTGACGAGCAGCACACTGAGGACGACCCTGTGGGTCGGCGCGATCGGGGTGAACCCGGCGAAGATCAGGAAGGTCGCAAGCGCCGACAAGAGCGCGACGGCGACTGCAGCCGGTCCGAGGAGACCGGTCGCGAGCTTCCGCGCTGGTGCTGCCGCCACGGCAGCGTCCGCGATCGCGACCTCGTCGACGCTCGTCATGAAGCCCCAAGAACTCGATATTTCCGAGCCCAAAACGGATCAATGATGCTTTTCTACAACAATGTTGCCTGATTGCGACAATTCCGCGGCGTCGCGACCCAGGCTACGAAACCAAAATATCACACTACCCGCTGGTCCGCACCACCTGGATATCGAGGTCGCGGATCTTCTTGCGCAGCGTGTTGCGGTTGACCCCGAGCAGGTCCGCGGCCCGGATCTGGTTTCCTCGCGTGGCGGCAAGTGCCGCCGACACCAGGGGAAATTCGACTTCCCGCAGGATCCGGTGATACAGCCCCGGCGGCGGCATGCCGTCCTCGAAGCCGGCGAAATAGCGCGCCAGATGGCGCTCGACCATGGCGTTCAGGCTTTCTTCCGCCCGCGGCTCCTCGCCCATCGCCGCCAAGGCCGGCTGCGTGAGCTCGGTGTCCATGACCGCGCCGGTGATCGTGTCCTGTGGATAAAGCGCCGCAAGACGCCGGGCGAGGTTCTCAAGCTCGCGCACGTTGCCCGGCCAGCGATAGCGCTTGAGACGGTCGAGGGCGGCGATGTCGATCTGCTTCGGCGGCAGGCCTTCGCGCTCGGCCTGGGCAAAGAAGTGGCGGATGAGATCGGGAATATCTTCGGTGCGCTCGCGCAGCGGCGGCAATCGGAGCGGCACGACATTGAGGCGGAAGAACAGGTCCTCGCGGAACAGGCCCTGCTGGATCAGCTGGCGCAAGTCCTTGTTGGTGGCGGCAATGATGCGGACATCGGCCTTGATCGGGGTGCGGCCGCCGACGGTCGTGTACTCGCCCTGCTGCAGCACGCGCAGGAGCCGAGTCTGCGCCTCCATCGGCATGTCGCCGATCTCGTCGAGGAAGAGCGTGCCGCCTTCGGCCTGCTCGAAGCGTCCGGCGCTGCGCGTGTTGGCGCCGGTGAACGCGCCCTTTTCATGGCCGAACAATTCCGACTCGATGAGATCGCGCGGAATTGCCGCCATGTTGATGGCGACGAACGGTCCGCTGCGGCGCTTGCCGTAATCGTGCAGCGCGCGCGCAACCAGCTCCTTGCCGGTGCCGGATTCGCCGCTGATCATGACGGTCAAATCGGTCTGCATCAGTCGGGCGAGCAGCCGGTAGATTTCCTGCATCGCCGGCGAGCGGCCGACCAGCGGGATCGACTCGAAGTCCTCTGCGGCCGCGGCCGGCCGTGAACGCTCCTTGGGCTCGGCAAGGGCGCGGCCGACGATGGCGATCAGCTCCTTGAGGTCGAACGGCTTCGGCAGATACTCGTAGGCGCCGCGCTCCGAGGCGCGGATCGCCGTCATGAAAGTATTCTGCGCACTCATGATGACGACCGGCAGCTCGGGGCGGATCTTCTTGATCCGCGGCAGCAGGTCGAACGCGTTCTCGTCGGGCATCACCACATCGGTGATGACGAGGTCGCCGTCGCCCTGGCTCACCCACCGCCACAGCGTTGCGGCATTGCCGGTCGAGCGGACCTCGTAGCCTGCGCGCGACAGGGCCTGGTTGAGCACGGTGCGGATCGCTGCGTCGTCGTCTGCGACCAGGATGCTTCCCGCGGGCATTTAAGACCTCTTCAGGCGCCACCGGACGGCGCACGGCCGTCGCCGGCGTACTTGGGCATCAGCACACGAAAGGTCGTGCGCCTTGATTGAGACTCGCATTCGATGACGCCGCCGTGGTCGCCGACGATCTTGGCGACGAGCGCGAGGCCGAGGCCGCTCCCGGTCGGCTTCGTCGTCACGAAAGGATCGAACAGATGCGGCATCAGGTCTTCGGGCACGCCGGGCCCGTTGTCCCTGACGCAGAATTCGAGCGGCAGCGATACCCGCGTCTTGGCGCCCGGGAGCGACAGGCGCACGCCCGGCCGGAATGCGGTCGTCAGCTGGATCTCGCCGTCGGCGGCGTCCCCGATCGCCTCGGAGGCGTTCTTGATCAGGTTCAGAAACACCTGGATCAGCTGGTCGCGGTTGGCGAGCACCGGCGGCAGCGACGGGTCGTAGTCCTCGACGAATTTGATGTGCCGCGCAAAGCCGCTGTAGGCGAGCTTCTTCACGTGTTCCAGCACCGCGTGGATGTTGACCGGCTCGCGCTCCACCGGACGTTCGTCGGCGAACACTTCCATGCGATCGACGAGCTTCACGATCCGGTCGGCCTCGTCGCAGATCAGCCGCGTGAGCGTACGGTCGTCATCGCCGACCGATTGCTCCAGCAGTTGCGCGGCGCCGCGAATGCCCGAGAGCGGATTCTTGATCTCGTGCGCCAGCATGGCGGCGAGCGCGATCACCGAACGCGCGGCGCCGCGATGGGTGAGCTGGCGATCCATCTTGTCGGCGATGGTCCGCTCCTGAAGCATGACGACCACGTGGCCTTCGCGTTCCGGCAGCGGGGCGACGTAGAGATCGACCAGCCGCTCGCCGGGATTGCGCGGCGTGCCGAGATCGACCTTGTATTCGTTGACCGCCGCGCCGCGGCTGCGCACTTGATCGACCAAGGCAAGAAGCGGGCTTCCGAACGGGACGAGCTCGCGCAGCGAATGCCGCCGCAACAGCGGCGCCGAGACCTCGAAGAACGTCTCGGCCGCCACGTTGGCGTCCGTGATCTTCCCATCGGCAGCCACCAAGACGACCGGAAGCGGCAGGGCGTTGAGGACGGCATCCGAAGCCCCGCCCGATATCGCCTGCGCAAGCTGGGGCCAGTTCACGCCGCGGCCCTCCAGCCGAACGCATCGTAGGCGTCGGCCAGCGCCTGCTTGACCTCCCGTTCACGCTCGGCCGTCAGCGCGCGAGCGCGAAAACGCTTGAGCACATCGAACGAGGCGCCGGCGGTCGCCGCTGCGACATCGAGTGCCCATCCCAGATGCTTGCGCGCGTGGCGCAGCCCGATCTCCATTCCGTGATGACGGAGCATCTCTTCGTAGAGCCCCGTGACGAGGGCGCACTGCACATCGAGGAAGGGCGCGCCCTCGCGCCGGCCGCCCGCGAGGTGGCGGGCGAGCTGTCCGGGAAACCACGGCCGGCCCTGCGCCGCGCGTCCGACCATGATCGCATCGGCGCCCGACTGTTCGAGCGCATTCACGGCGTCATCAAAGCTCGCGACGTCGCCATTGGCGACAACCGGTATAGAGACCGCCTCCTTCACCCGCCGGATCGCCGCCCAGTCCGCCCTGCCGTGGTAGAACTCGTCCCAGCCGAGGCGCATCTTGAGCGTCACCGGCACAGCCACAGCGGCAACAGTTGCCTCGATCAGCGTGAGCGCATGATCGAGATCGCGCATCAGCGCGGAGCCGGAATAGCCGGTCGTGACCCGCTTGCACGGGCAGCCCATGTTGATGTCGATGACGTCGGCCCCCGACGCCGCGGCCATGCGCGCGCCTTCGGCCATCCACCTTGCTTCGCAGCCGGCGAGCTGGACCACGTGGGTGCCGACCCCCTGCCCTTCGGCACGCAGCCGCGCTTCGCGCCGGCCGGCGATCAGCATCTCGCTCGCGGTCATCTCGGAAATCACCAGGCCGGCGCCGAGCCGTGCCACGAGCCGGCGAAACGGCGCGTCGGTGATCCCCGACATCGGCGCAAGCATCACCCGGTTCGGCAACGCGATTCCGCCGACGGTGAGCGGCGGGCGAACCGGGAGCGGCTTGATTTGCGCCATGAGCGGCCGTTTGCACATAAAATAGGCGATATTGACCCTGCATAGAGTTTAGCCAATTCCTGTGGAGACGCAAGTGTTGCAGTGCAAAAAGACTTGATGTCCACGATTTCGGTTTGCCGCCCTATGGCGAGGCGGTAAACGCTGATCGCTGTGATCTTGGGGGAGCACAGCACCGATGACGCAATCGGTTGCCGCGGTGGTGGTGGCAGGTGGACGCGGGCTTCGGGCCGGCGGACAAATTCCCAAGCAATACAAAACGATAGCGAACGTGCCGGTGATCCGGGCGAGCCTCGCCCTGTTTGCCGGGCACCCCGGCGTGGGGGCAGTCCAGCCGGTGATCCACGGCGATGACGCGAGCCTGTTCGCTGAAATCCACGCCGGCCTCGCGCTGCTGCCCCCGGTCTTGGGCGGCGCCACGCGGCAGGGTTCGGTCCGCGCCGGGCTCGAGGCTTTGGCGCCGCACCGACCCGATATCGTGCTCGTCCACGACGCGGCCCGGCCCTTTGCGTCGGCGGCGCTGGTGTCCCGCGCCATTGCGGCCGCTGCCGATACGATGGCGGCCATTCCGGCAACGCCGGTCAGCGACACCGTGAAGAAAATCGACCACGCCGGAAGCGTGGTCGAAACGTTGGATCGCTCTCACCTCGTCACCGTGCAAACGCCGCAGGCCTTCGCCTATCCCCTCCTTCTCGATGCGCACCGGCGCGCTGTCGCGGCCGGCCGCAACGACTTCACGGACGACGCAGCGCTGGCCGAATGGGCCGGCATTGCCGTCACCGTATTCGAAGGCGAACGCACCAACGTGAAGCTCACCACCGCCGACGATTTCGCCCGCGCCGAGGCCGAGCACCTTCTCGCTCACGCCGACGTGCGCGCCGCCTCAGGCTTCGACGTCCACGCCTTCGGCGACGGCGACCACGTCATGCTCGGCGGCGTCCGCATCGCGCATGCGCGCGGCGTCATCGGACATTCCGACGCGGACGTGGCGCTGCACGCGCTCACCGATGCCGTTCTCGGCGCGCTCGCCGACGGCGACATCGGCCATCACTTCCCGCCGAGCGATCCGCAGTGGCGCGGCGCTTCATCCGACCGGTTTCTCGCTTTCGCGTGCTCGCGGGTCCGCGCCCGCGGCGGCGTCGTCGCCCATCTCGATCTCACAATCGTGTGCGAGGCTCCGCGCATCGGTCCGCACCGCGACGCCATGCGCGAGCGGATCGCGGCGATCGCCGGCATTTCCGCCGAGCGCGTCGCGGTCAAGGCGACGACGAGCGAGAAGCTCGGCTTCACCGGCCGCGGCGAAGGCATCGTGGCGATGGCGACGGCCACTGTCCGGCTCCCCTGGAGCGGTCCATGATCGACGAGGAGCTGCGGGCCGCGGCCGCGCGCGTGCTCGACCTCTGCCGTGCTCGCTCGCTCAAAATCGCGACCGCCGAATCCTGCACCGGCGGTTTGGTTGCGGCGGCACTGACGGACATTGCCGGCTCTTCAGACGTCGTCGATCGCGGTTTCGTCACCTATTCGGATGCCGCCAAGAAAAAAATGCTGGGTGTTCCGGCCGCCGTCCTCGACGCCCACGGCGCCGTCAGCCGGGAAACCGCCGAAGCGATGGCGACAGGCGCGCTGGCGCAATCGGATGCCGATCTCGCGGTCGCGGTGACCGGAATTGCCGGCCCCGCCGGAGGCTCAGCCGCAAAACCGGTCGGTCTCGTCCATTTTGCCGCCGCCGGTGCGGAGAAGCGCGTTCACCGCGAGCAGAAGAGTGATCAACGCCCAAGTTTCTTGTGTAACAGCGCACCGAGAATATCGGAAAAATCGTCGGTCCAGGGAGCGGAATTCGACTCGATCCGCCGCCAGGCGGGCTTGCCCGGCAGGTCGCCGAGATCTTCGGCCCGGCGGCCAAGGGCGGCCACGCGCGCATTCGCATGGAATTCCTTCAGCGGATCGGTCACGCTCTCGTCCTGCTTGATGTGCGTCACTAGGCCCTCGGCTGCGCCCACCGCCGCCACCACGCGGCCGAGCTCCATGTGCCGGTTGGAGATGTGGACGACGATGGTGCCATTCGGCGCAAGGCGTGACAGGTAACCGGAGAATGCCTCGCGCGTCAGCAGGTGAACCGGAATCGTGTCGGACGAGAACGCGTCGAGCACGATGAGGTCGTAGCGCTGCGGCGACGCTGCAAGGGTAATCCGCGCGTCGCCCAGCACGATCGGCACGTGGGGCGCGCACGCGGACAGGAAATGGAAAAGGCGTGGATCGCGCGCGATGCGCACGACTTCCGGATCGATCTCGAAGAACGTCCAGTCCTCGCCGTCCCGTTTGTGGCAGGCAAGGCTGCCGGTGCCGAGACCGACCGCGGCCACATGCTTCAAAGCGCCTTGCGCCTCGCGCGCCGCTGCGATGGCTTCCGAAATCGGCCCGCCGAAATAGTAGTACGTACGCGGCTGCGGCCTGCCCGCGCTCGGCGCGCCGTCGGCTTCGCGCACGCGCTCGGCGCCGTGGATCGTGGTGCCGTGATAGAGCAGCCGGAATTGTCCGTCGGCGCTTTCGATGACCTGGTGCACGCCGAAAAAGCTCCGCACAGTCTCGATCCGCACAAGCCCGGGCCGCCACAGCTCCGTCACGACGAAAGCGATTGCGGCCAAAGCCGCAAGCTCCGCCGGCCGCTCGCGCCGCAGCAGCATGAGCGCGCCGATCGCCAGGAGCCCCATCTGCAGCGGGAGATGGGCGGCGTCGGTCAGGCGCAGGTCGAAGGCCATCCGCGGGACCGCCACGGCGGCGACGACCGCGAGCGCCGCAGCCGCCACGGGTGCGAGCTCGCGCCGCCCGCCAGCGAACGCGCCCGGAAATGCAAGCAGGGCTGCGACCGTGAGGATCTGATACTCGTAGGTACCGGGAAAGATGTTCGGCGCGAGCAGTCCCGCGAAAGCGCCCCCAAGGACCCCGCCAACGGAGGTCCAGAGATAAAACTCGGTCAGCCGCACGGGTACCGGCCGGCGGCGGTAGAGCTCGCCGTGGCAGACCAGCGCCAACAGAAAGAATGCCGCCAGATCGAGAACGATCACCGCGAGCCAGAAGCCGTCGAGGATGCCGATCGCGAGCGGCGCGACCGCAAACGGCGTCAGCTTGGCAGCGGTCGCGTGGCTGATCCACGGACGGTCCCGGAACAGCGCCACGAAGGTCAGGAGATAGAGCGCGAGCGGCACGACCCACAGGAACGGCGCGGCTGCGACGTCCGTCGTGATGTGGGCCGTGACCGCAACCACAAGGCCGGAAGGAATTGCCGCAAGCGCGATCCACGCCGACCGCTGCACGAGCGGTAGCGCCGGTGCGACCTCCGCCACGCCATGGGGCTGAAGCCTTGCTCCGCGTACCGCGAGGAGGCCGGTGACCGCGACCAGGAACGCGAGCGCCGCATAGCCGAGCGACCAAATCCAGGCTTGCGCGCGCAGCGTCAACAACGGTTCGATCGCGAACGGATAGGCGAGCAAGGCGGCAAAGGAACCGACGTTGGATGCCGCATAGAGCACGTAAGGATTGCGCGCCTGCGGATGGCCGCTCGCCGCGAACCAGCTCTGCAGCAGCGGCGCGCAGCCATCCGCAGGCGCGCAATCCTTACGTGCTCTATGCGGCATCCAACGTCGG
>WNGB01015018.1_pt1 | contig 10288 bp, 8 predicted proteins | sample 5400681 | NCBI WGS metagenome assembly WNGB01 (sample SAMN13153367, study PRJNA577476) | soil metagenome | isolation source: 115 cm soil or saprolite under grassland replicate 2 | place: USA:California | collected 2016-06-15
AAGCCATCGTGGCCTACGAAAAGGCGGTCGAGCACCTGCGCCGCGCTGAGGACGCCAGCGAGAGGTTGCCGTTGGCCTTGGTCAGTCTTGGGCGGGTTCGTCGCCGATTCGGCACGCTTGACCAGAGGATCTTGGCCAACGGTGAAGAGGAGCTTCCTCCCGGGTCAGCCCCTGAGTCCAGCGATTCCCGAGGTTCGGAGAGGTCAGAGTAGAGGTGGTGACGCTGCTGCTGGCCTCAACGCCGGTCCGTGGTTAGGCCGACTGCTTGAGCCTCCACCAGCAGCGACCCAGCCGGTCAGAGGACTCCACACCGCGACGACGGGACCATCTCCCGCCGATCGGCGGCGGTGGGCACGGTGGCCAAGCGAGTTGGGGTGCGGCGGCCCCGGGGCGGACCGATGGTGGCGAGCGACGGCCCACCATGCTTGCCTGGTCGGATGAACCGCGGGAAGTGGTCGCGTGCGTGAGCTGGTCGAGGTGCGCTGCTATGCCGGCGGCCGGGGCGAGGAGACCCCGCGGGCGGTGTTACTCGGCGGCCGTGAGGTGACGGTCCGGGCGGAGCGCAGCTGGATCGAGGAGCCGGTAGGGTCGAGCGGCACCGCGCGCCGCCGGCTGTTCTGGGTCCGGTTGGAGGACGGCCGCCGCTGCCGCCTGGCGCAGGAGCCGGACGGCTCGTGGACGCTCGATCTGACGGCGCCCCGTCGTTAGCCATCGGCGCCAGCTCTGATGCGCGGGGCAGCCAGGCGGATGGTCGGGCCGGTAACCAGCGGCACGCGGTTCGCATAGGGGTAAGTTGGGGCTTGGATCGTCGGCGAGCGCGAGCACCGCGTCGACGAGCTGCCGGATCGCGGCAGGTTACGGCAGCGGGAGCCGGGGCCCAACCGGCGTACCGGCCGGCCGGAATCCGCGCGAAGGCGAACAGAGCTGCACCCGAACGTGCTGCCGACCGAGGGCGGCCGCCAGACCGGCCGCTGTAACGTGATGGAAGTACTGATACTGCCCATCGATCATCAGCCCCAAGCGTTCGTGCAACACGCTGTAACGAAGACGGGTTCCTGGGGCTGCCGCAGTAGCCGCACTTGGTCGCCCTCCACGGCGACGATGTTGTCGAGATGGGTGAGATTGCCCGCCGTGGCACTGTTGCATCTGCTTCGAGCAACCCCACAGCAGGCAGACTGTGGCCATGAGAACCCGCCGTCTGCGTCCTGCCCCGTCCCGCGATCTGCCTTCGTCGGCTTCTGCTTCCCGCCCGAGGTGATCGTGCTGCCGGTGCGCTGGTACTCGCGTTTCGCGCTGTCGTACCGCGACGTCGAGGAGCTGCTCGCCGAACGCGGCGTCGACGTTGACCACGTCACCGTCTACCGGTGGGTGCAGCGGTTCACGCCACTGCTGGTCGAGGCCGCCCGGCCCTGCCGCCACGCTGTCGGGGATCGCTGGCAGGTCGACGAGACCTACGTCAAGGTGGCTGGCCGGTGACGCTGCGTCTACCGCGCGATCGACCAGTTCGGGCAAGTCGTCGACGTGTTCGTGTCCCCGCGGCGGGAGGCGGCAGCGGCCCGTCGATGCTTCCAACGCGCCATCGGCACGACACGAGTCGCGCCAGTCGAGGTGGTCACCGACCACGCGCCGGCGTACCCGGTGGTGCTCGAGGAGCTGCTGCCGGCGGCCTGGCATCGCACCGACCGGTATGCCAACAACCAAGTTGAGGCCGACCACGGCTGCCTCAAGTCGAGGCTGCGTCCGATGCGCGGGCTCAAGCAAGACCGCAACGCCAGGGTCGTGATCGCCGGGCATGGCTTCGTGCAGAACATCCGCCGGGCACACTACGAGCTCACGGTCGAGGAGCCGGTGACCTTGCGGCTGGCCGTCGCGTTCGATGAGCTTGCCTTGGCGATCTGACGCCCCAGACCATGTCACTACTTCACCATGCTGCGAACTGACCAGATGCAACAGCGCCCGACTGGCTGCGTGGTGAGGCGACAAGACCGTCACCGTCAACAACAAGGCGAGCTGCTCCGACACGCCGTACGTCGGCGAGGAAGTCAGCTTCCGCAACACGCCGCTGACCGACATCAGCGTCTCGGTCAACCCGCAGGTCGACGGCGGCACGGCCTCGACCATCACCTGCAAGGCCGCTGACAACAGCACCGTCGCCTCCGGTTCCACCGGAACAACGGCGACGGCTCGGTCAGCGCGTCCGACCTCAAGCCGGACACCTACACCTGCACGGTCGTGGTCGACCCCTGACCCGCACCGATCAGCCGATGGCCCGGGCGTCGCCCGGGCCATCGGGATGGGGAGGGCGACGTATTCGCGCGCTACGGAGGATGTCGGATTCCGTCCCAGCAGGATCGGGGGGAGAATCGCCTTCAGGGGGCGCCCCTCCCACACCGCGCGCGACGGTTGCCCGGAAATCCCAAAGGGAGGGATTCCATGAAGAAGAAGCTCACGCTGTCGAAGGAGACCCTGCGGACGCTCGACGAGCAGGAACTGTCCCTGGTCGTCGGCGCCGGGAACGCCAGTGGCGCCCACAACCCGGCGCAGTGCCCGTCGTCTCACCACCCGAACTGCAAGTAGGGCTCGCTAGCGGCTAAGACCGACGTGCTAAAGGGCAGCGCACGCAACGGTGCGCTGCCCTTGCACGCACCCCGAATTGCCGGCTCATGACGAACCTGGATGATGCGAGCGTCGGACCCTGCTGGCGACCGATCCTGTCGGGAACCACGGCCGAGCGGGCGCTGCAGGCAGTCGACGCCGTCGCCGAGTCCGTTGGGTCCATCACAGCGCCGCCGGGGGAGCGAGACCCTTCGCTCGCCAGCGGGCAGGCCGGCCTGGCCCTCCTCTACGCCTGGCTCGCCCGAGCACGCCCGATGCCGCAGGCCGACGTCCTCGCGTGGCAGTATCTCGACCAGGCGATCGAGGCGGTGTCGACGGAGGCAATGGGCGCTTCCCTCTACGGGGGATTCCCCGGGGTGGCATGGGCGGCCGAGCTGGTGGACCAGCTCCTCGACCCGGACGCGGAGGACCGCAACGAGGCGGTCGACGAGGCCCTCCTGGGACTGCTGTCGCGGGCCAACCTGTGGCCGGCGCCCCACGACCTTGTCGTGAGTGTCACCGGCCTTGGCGTGTACGCGCTGCAACGGTACCCGCGCCCCTTGGCGATCGAATGCCTGCGCCGGGTCGTCGAGCGGCTGGACGAGCGCGCCCAGCACGACGAGCATGGGCGCTATTGGTGGACGCCACCCGAGGGGATCCTGCACCCGGAGTCCCGGAAGCAGTACCCGTCGGGGCGCGCGGACTTGGGCCTCGCCCACGGCGTGGCCGGGGCCATCGCCCTGCTTGGCAGCATTTGCGGCGTCGGGGTCGAGCGGGAGACGGCACGCCCGCTCCTCGAGGGAGCGGTGAGCTGGCTCTTGGCACAGTCGCTGGCGACCGAGGCGGGCCCGACCTTCCCCGTCTGGCTGGCGCCAGGCTTCCAGCCCTCGCCGGCCCGCTGCGCCTGGTGCTACGGGGACCCGGGGATCGCGGCCGCGCTCCTGCTGGCGGCGCGAGGCGTGGGTGCCGCCCGCTGGGAGCAGGCGGCGATAGCGCTCGCCTGCCGGGCGGCGGAACGACCGCCGGCGGCGACCGGGGTCGTCGACGCCAGCTTCTGCCACGGAACCGCCGGGTTGGCGCACCTCTACAACCGCATGTACCAGGCCACCGGGGAATCAGAGCTGGGCCGTGCCGCCGTCTACTGGCTCGAGCGCACACTCGACTTCTACGATCTGGCCAGGGACAACGGAGGCTCGTGGGTGCAGGGAAGCAAGGACCGGGACGAGGCGGGACCGTGGATCGGCGTCGGCCTGCTCGAGGGAGCCGCCGGGGTCGCCCTGATCCTGCTGGCCGCGACCACCGCCGTCGAACCCGCCTGGGACCGGGTGTTCCTCGTCTCGGCCCCACGGCCTCGTCCCGGCGCCCCAGATGCCTGAGCGCGACAACGCGAGCCAGCAATTTGCCCCGCCAGGGTTCTTCGTGCTGCGGACGCCGTTGCTGCCGTTCGAGGAGCTGGCGGCCTGGAGTGAGGGACTGGAGGCCGCCGGCTCGCTCGGCGACCCCCGAGGCCTGGAAGCGGCGTTCGAGCGCGACCGCGCCCTGCTCCGGGCCCGGCTCCTGGCGGCGGTCAGCCGTCCCGAGTTCCGAGACGCGATCTTCGTCGCCTCACCGAGCCTGGACGAGGCCCTCGAGGTCTGGCAGAAGGAGCCGGACAGCAAACGGGGCCGCAGGCTCGAGCCCGCCGTGGTGTCGTACTTCAGCCGGGCGGCGGCCCGAGCCACCCCCTTCGGCCTGTTCGCCGGGTGCACCACCGGCACCATCGGCGCGCAGACCAGGCTGCAGCTGCAGGCCTTGGATCGCTACCGACGTCACAGTCGGCTCGACACGGACTACCTGTGGGCGCTCGCCGAGGCGGTCGAGCGCGACCCCCGGCTCCGCAAGGCCCTCACCTACGAACCGAACTCCAGCCTCTACGAGGTGGCTGGTCGCCTGCGTCTCGCCGAGGCTCGGCTGACCGCCACCGGCCGCTCCTATCACCTCGTCGCCGTCGACAAGAGCCCCTACCTGACCGCGGTGCTCGACCGGGCCCGAGGGGGAGCGACGCTGGAGGCGGCGGCGGAGGTGCTGGTGGACGATGAGATCAGCCAGGCCGAGGCCGAGGAGTTCGTGGGGGAGCTGGTCGATAGCCAGCTCCTCGTGAGCGACGCCCGCCCGCTGGTCACCGGCGACGAGCCGGTGCACGGCCTGGTCGCCACCCTGGGCGGCGACCCCGGGACGGCGCCGATCGCCGAGAGGGTCGGCGAGGCGCGGGCCGCCCTGGAGGCGATCGACGCCGAGGGGCTGGGGACCTCGCCCGACCGCTATCGAACCGTCGCCGCACTGCTCGGGGAGCTCCCGGCGCAGCCCGACCTGTCCCGCCTCGTGCAGGTCGACCTGGTCAAACCGGCCCGGCAGGCCACGCTCGGCGGCCGGGTCGTGTCCGAGCTCGCGCGGGGCGCCAGGATCCTTCACCAGCTGGCCTCCCCGCAGGAGCCCGACGGGCTGTCGCGGTTCCGCGAGGAATTCTTCCGGCGGTACGAGACGCGAGAGGTCCCTCTGGTCGAGGCACTGGACGAGGAGCTCGGCATCGGCTTCGAGCGGTCCGACTCGCCGCTGGCCGAGGCCTCGCCGCTCCTGGCCGGGCTCCCGTTCCGCGGCGGCGACCAGGAGGCGAAGCGATGGACTGCCCGCGACGCGTTGCTGCTGCGGAAGCTGGCGCACGCGCTTGCCGAAGGGGCCGACGAGATCGCGCTCGAGGCGTCCGACCTCGAGGCGCTGGCCACCGAGCAGCGTCCGCCGCTGCCGGATGCCTTCTACGTGATGGCCACGGTGGCGGCCGAGTCCGACCGGGCCATCGAACAGGGGGCCTTCCGGGTCTTCCTGCAGCATCTGTACGGGCCCTCCGGCGCCGTGCTGCTCGGTCGCTTCTGCCACGCGGATCAGACCCTGCTCCAGCTCGTCCGCGCCCACCTCCGGGCGGAGGAGGCGCGCCGTCCCGAGCGCGTGTTCGCCGAGATCGTCCACCTTCCCGAGGGCCGGATCGGCAACATCCTGTGCCGTCCCGTGCTGCGCGACTACGAGATCCCCTACCTCGGTCGCTCCGGAGCGCCGGCCGACCGCCAGCTTCCCGTCACCGACCTCCTGGTCTCGGTGCGCGACGGCCGCATCGTGCTGCACTCGGACCGCCTCGGGCGCGAGGTCGCGCCGAGGCTTACCACCGCCCACAACTACACCTGGCGGAGCCTTGGCGTGTACCGCTTCCTGTGCGCGCTGCAGCACCAGGGTATGCCACCGGGGCTCACCTGGGATTGGGGCCCGCTCGAGCAGGCTCCCTTCCTGCCTCGGGTCGTCAGCGGACGGCTGGTGCTGTGCCGTGCCCGCTGGAACCTCACCGAGGCCGAGCTGCGGGCGTTCGGCCAGGCACGGGGCGCCGACCAGTTCGCCGCGGTGCAGGCGTGGCGCGCCGAGCGGCGACTGCCGCGCTACGTGGCCATCACCGACCGTGACAACGAGCTGGTCATCGACCTCGACAACGTGCTGAGCGTCGCGGCGCTCGCCCACCAGCTCCGCGGGCGGCGGCAGGCAACGCTCGTCGAGCTGTTCCCCGACCCCGATGCCCTATGCGTCATCGGCCCGGAAGGCCGCTTCGTGCACGAGCTGGTCGTTCCGTTCGTCCAGGCGGCGCCACCGCGACCCGAGGCCGACAACGCGGCCCCGCAGGCGACCGCAAGCGCGGTGCGGCGCCGCTTCCCGCCGGGCTCGGAGTGGCTGTACGCCAAGCTCTACACGGGCGCGGGAACGGCCGACCAGGTGCTCAACGAGCTGGTCGGCCCGCTCGTCCGCTCCTCGCTGGCATCCGGCGCCGCCGACGCCTGGTTCTTCATCCGCTTCGCCGATCCCGACTGGCACTTGCGCCTGCGGCTTCACGGCGAACCCGGGCGCCTCCACGCCGAGGTGCTGCCCAGCCTGGAAGCGGCCGTGGCCCCGCTGCTGGACACGGGCCAGCTGTGGCGCATGCAGCTGGACACCTACGAGCGGGAGGTCGAGCGCTACGGCGGCGACCGGGGGATCGAGCTGGCCGAGCGGGTGTTCGCCGCCGACAGCGACGCCGTGCTCGCCATCACAGGCTCGCTGTCGGGCGACGCCGGGCTCGACCTGCGCTGGCGTCTGGCCATGCGCGGCATCGACCTGCTCTTCGGCGACCTCGGGATCACGCTCGAGGAGAAGCGATCCGTGGCGCGACGGGCGCGGGAGGGCTTCAGCAGGGAGTTCGGGATCGACGGCGACTTCCGGGGCCGGGTGAGCCAGCGGTACAGGACGGAGCGGGCCCGCCTGGAGGCGTTGCTCGATCCCGGACAGGATCCGCCGGCGTCCCTGGCCGCGGGACTGGAGGCGCTGCGCCGGCGATCGCTCCAGCTGGCTCCCGTGACCGCAGAGCTGCGGCAGCTCGACCAGGCCGGGCGGCTGTCGGCGACGATGACCGACATCGCGATGAGCTACGCCCACATGCACGTGAACCGCTTGCTGCGCTCTGCCCAGCGGGCTCAGGAGCTGGTCCTCTACGAGCTGCTCGACCGCGCCTACAACGCCCAGGCCGGGCGCCGATCCGTCTCGCCATGACCGAACGACCACCCCTGTTCCGCCAGGAGGCGCTCGAGTTCCAAGCCGGCCAGCCGCAAGGTGGCGTGCTGCGGATCCAGCCTCCGTGGGCCGGGTGGGCGTACTGGATCGTGGTGGCGCTGGTGGTGGCGGGCGTGGTCGTCGCCTGGAACGTCCGCACCGCCGAGACCATCTCGGGGCCGGCCCTGGTCGACGTGCAGCAACGGACCTTCGTGGCCCTCGTCCCGAACGCCGCCTCCGCGGAGCTCCAGCCCGGCCAGGTCGTCCGCCTCCAGGTGGACGGCCACCGGGGGCGGCCCATCGACGCGCGGATACTCGGGGCCGAGGTTGCCGATCAGGCCGGCGTCCGCCAGGCCGGCTTCGCGTCGTCCTCCCAGCCGGCCATGCTGGTCACGGGGGACCTGGCGCCGAACGCCGACGTGGCGTCGTTGCCGTCGGCGCTGCGGCTGGAGGGTCGGGCCGTCGTCGTCCTACGCTCGCAGCGGATCCTGGAGCTGTTCCTTCGTCAGTTGCGCGGGACGCTGGGGAGAGGTGGGGACGCCTAGTGCGCCGGCGAGTGTCCTGGGTCAGGCAGATGGAGCTGGCCGACTGCGGTGCCGCCTGCCTGGCCATGGTGCTCGCCTACCACGGCAAGCAGGTGCCGCTGGACGAGCTGCGCCAGATGACGAACACCAACCGGGACGGCGTCGACGCGCTGGCCATGACGCAGGCGGCGCAGCAGTACGGCCTGCGCGCCAGGGGCGTGGCCGCCGACGTCGACGACCTCGAGCAGCTGCCTCCCGCCACGATCCTCCACTGGGAGTTCCTGCACTTCGTCGTCTTCGAGCGCATGCGGAGAAACGGCGTGCAGGTCGTGGATCCGGCCCACGGACGCCGGCGACTGTCGATGGAGGCCTTCCGTCGCTCCTACACCGGTGTCGCCATCACGCTGGAGCCGGGTGAGGACTTCCAGCCCTCCACGCTGAGCACCAAGGGCACCTGGCGCTACCTGCGGCCGCTGCTCGGCCGGTCCCAGGGGCTCACCAGGGTGCTGCTGGCATCGGTGCTGCTGCGGCTGCTGGCACTTGCGCTCCCGCTGCTGATCGGGCTGCTGGTGGGCGAGATCGTCCCCCGCAACGACCGGCACCTGCTGCTGGTGACCGGGGCCACCATGGCGGCGGTCGTCGGCTACTTCTTCCTCGCGACGCTGCTGCGGAGCCACCTGCTGCTGCAACTGCGCACGCGCCTGGACGTGCGCCTGACGACGGCGTTCGTCGAGCATTTGGTGGACCTGCCGTATGCGTTCTTCCTCGGGCGGTCCGCCGGCGACCTGATGATGCGCCTCCAAAGCAACACCGTCGTGCGCGAGTTCCTGACCACCGGCACCATCTCGGCCCTGATCGACGGCAGCCTCGCGAGCCTCTACCTCGTCCTGCTCTTCATGCTGAGCCCTCCGCTGGCGGCGCTGGTGCTGGGGTTGGGCCTGCTGCAGATAATGGTCCTGCTGCTCTCGTGGCGGCGGAACCAACACCTGATGTCGGAGAGCCTGCAGGTCGAAGCCAAGTCGCAAAGCTACACCTTTGAGCTGTTGGCCGGCATCGAGACCCTCAAGGCAGCGGGAGCCGAGCGGCGGGCGGCCGAGCATTGGGAGCGGTTGTTCATCGACCAGGTCAACGTGGCGCTGCGCCGGGGACGGCTGGAGGCGTCCGTGGATGCCGTCACGGGCACGCTGCAGCTGGGCTCGCCGCTGGCCATCTTGGTCTACGGCGGGTTCCAGGTGCTGAACGGCAGCATCTCACTGGGGACCATGCTCGCTGCCGCCGCCTTGGCGGCCGGCTTTCTGGAGCCGCTCGCCACCCTGGTCCAGACCGGCTTGCAGATGCAGTTACTGCGCAGCTACATGGAGCGCATCAACGATGTGCTGGACGCGCCCCGGGAGCAGGAGGGGCAGACCGTCGCAACCGCTCCTCGCCTCACCGGGCGGATACAGGCCGACGGCGTCTCGTTCGCCTACGGGGGACCGCTGGCGCCCCCAGTGGTGAAGGATGTCTCGCTCGAGGTCCAGCCCAGCCGGCTGTTGGGCATCGTCGGACGCTCCGGCTCCGGCAAGTCGACCCTCGCGCACCTACTCCTCGGCATCTATCCCCCCACGTCCGGGCGGATCCTGTTTGACGGGCGTGACCTCGCCGAGCTCGAGCTCAGGTCGCTGCGCAGGCAGATCGGCATCGTCACGCAGCGGCCCTACCTGTTCGGCGCGACCATTCGACAGAACATCGCGCTCAGCGACCCCGGGATGCCTCACCAGGCGGTGGTCGAGGCGGCCAAGCTTGCCTGCATCCACGACGAGATCGTCGCCATGCCGATGGGGTACGAGACGCGACTCGTGGATGGAGGTGCGTCGCTTTCCGGAGGTCAGCAGCAGCGGATCGCCCTCGCCCGAGCCCTGGCCCATCGCCCCACCATCCTGCTGCTCGACGAGGCGACGAGCGATCTCGACGGCGTCACCGAACGCATGGTGCACCACAACCTCAGCGCGCTCGGCTGTACGAGGATTGTGATCGCCCACCGGCTGAGCACGATCGTCGATGCCGACCTCATCCTGGTGATGGAAGACGGAAGGATCGTGCAGCAGGGAACGCACGACGAGCTGATGGTGCTGCCTGGAGTCTATCGGCAGCAGGTCGCGGCGCAGCTGGGATCCACCTCTCCCGGTGCACCGTCATCCAGTTGAAGGGGACTGGGAAGCTACACCGGCGCGGGACCCGGGCGCCTCCCGACGAGGAACCAGGTCCGCATCGGGCCCTTGCCCTTCACCTCGACCGTGCCGCGCTCGCGGAACACGAACTGGTCGGCCAGCAGGCCCCGCACCCGCTCCGTCACCTGGATGTGCCCGGGCACGCCGTGCGACTCCATGCGACTGGCGGTGTTCACCGTGTCGCCCCACAGGTCGTAGCTGAACTTCCGGCGCCCGATGACCCCCGCCACAACCGGTCCGGAGTCGATGCCGATGCGGAGCCGGATCGGCTCGCCGTCTCGCAGCGTCCGGTGGGCGGCCGCCTCCAGCATCTCCAGGCCCATGTCGGCGATCGCCTCCGCATGGTCCGGCGTGGGCTGC
>WNGB01015021.1_pt1 | contig 10287 bp, 8 predicted proteins | sample 5400681 | NCBI WGS metagenome assembly WNGB01 (sample SAMN13153367, study PRJNA577476) | soil metagenome | isolation source: 115 cm soil or saprolite under grassland replicate 2 | place: USA:California | collected 2016-06-15
CGTAGATCGAAAAATCCCGGTAGCGGTCGACGAAGTAGATCAGGCTGTCGCCCACGCCGTGGATGCCCGGGATGTTCAGCTCCATCGCGGAGGCGCGCGTGGGCATCTCCCAGGCGCCGAGATCCTGCGAGCGGCGCCACGCGAAGGCCGCGTCGCGCACGCGCAGGGCGATCGCCTTCAGCTCCGGCGTCGCCGACGGCGCGTTCATGCCGGTGAGCGCGTCGGGGTGCGAATTGACGATCAGGTTCATCGGGCCCTGGCGGTACAGCATGACTTCGCGCGAGCGGTGCCGGGCGACGGGGACAAAGCCCATGGACTGCAGCAGCGACCCGAGCGCCTGGGGCTGCGGGCTGGCGTACTCGATGAACTCGATGCCGTCGACGCCCAGGGGGTTGTTGGGCTCGGGATTGGATTCTCGTGTCGTCATCAAGAAGCCTTTGGTTCTCGCGCGATCTCGACGACCGCCCGAAGGGCGGTCGTGTATGAGCGCCAGCCCAGTCCCTGTATCGTGCCGTCCACGACCGGCGAGATCATCGAGCGATGGCGCCATTCCTCTCGCGCCGCTATGTTCGACAGATGAACCTCGATGACCGGAAAAGGCATCGCGGCGATCGCGTCGTGAAGGGGAACCCCGTAGTGGGTGATTCCGGCGGGATTGATTATGGCGCCGTCGGCCTTGTCGATGTTCGCATGAAGGGCGTCGATCAGGACGCCCTCGTGGTTCGACTGCACGATCACCAACTCGGTGCCGAGCTCACGCGCCAGGGCTTCCAGCTTGGAGTTCACATCCGCGAGCGTCTCCTTCCCGTAGATATGCGGCTCGCGCCGTCCCAGGAGGTTCAGGTTCGGGCCGTGCAGAACCAATATGCGCATTGTCTATGCCCGGTTTCTTGCAACCATTCTCAGGAAATGAGTCTCCATGCGCCCCGCGTCGGGCCTGATACCCGTGAACTGCTCAAAGGCCCCCACGGCTTGCCAGACCATCATACCGCCGCCGTCGAGGGTGCGGCAGCCGCGGGCTCGGGCGGCACGCAGAAGCTCGGTCTCGAGCGGGAAATAAACGATCTCCGCCACCCACATTTCCGGCCGCAGCAGCGACGGATCGAACGCCAGACCGGGATGGGCCGCCATTCCCACCGGAGTGGCGTGGATCAGGCCGTCCGCGCGTTTCGCCGCGGACGCGAGGTCGGCGGCGGAAGCCACCGATCGGCCGGCGTGGTTTCCCGCGACTCTGCGCGCCAGCGCTTCGGCGCGCCCGCGGTCCAGGTCGACGATGAAGAGCTGCTCCACTCCGATGCTCATCGCCGCGCGGGCGATGGCCGCACCCGCGCCCCCGGCGCCGACGAGCACGACGCGCCGCCGCGCCGCGTCGTTCAGCTTCTGTCCGAAAGACTTGGCGAAGCCCGAGCAATCGGTGTTGAAGCCTTTGCGTTTGCCTTTGCGGAAGACCACCGTGTTGACGGCGCCGATGGCGCGCGCGTCCTCGGACAGCTCGGAGAGCAGCGGCAGCACGGCCTGCTTGCACGGGTGGGTGATGTTGAGGCCGTCGAAGCCCGCCGCCTCGGCCGAGTCGATCAGCCGCGGCAGATCGGCGACGCCGGACCCGCCTTGGGCGAGGTCGATCAGCCGATAGTGCAGAGTCAGTCCCTGACACCGGGCCTCCTCCTCGTGCAGCGCGGGAGAAAGCGATGCCTGGATTCCCTCTCCGATCAGGCCGACCAGGAATTCGCTCTTCGCCATCTCAGCCCTGGTAGCCCATAAGCCGGGGCAGAAAGAGCACGAGTGACGGTATGTAGGTGATCAGCGCAAGCGCGACGATCATGGCGCCGAGAAACGGCATCACCTCGCGCACGAGGTCCTTGAGGGACACCTCCGCGATCTTGACCATCATGAAGAGCAACAAGCCGTAAGGCGGGGTCACCAGGCCGATCATGATGTTGACGACCGCGACCACCCCGAAATGCACGGGATCGATGCCCAGCGCGTTCGCGGTGGGGAGGAGAACCGGAACGATGATCAGCAGAATCGTGGTTCCCTCGAGGAAGCAGCCGAGAATCAGCATGATCGCGTTCGCGAGCAGGAGGAAGGTAAACGGCGAGAGTTCGTACCCCTGCATCATCACGGCGAGCGTCCTGGGAATGTTCTCGACCGTGATGACGTAGTTGAACACCATCGCGGCGGCGATCAGAATGCCGATCGATATCGTGATGCGCGCACCGGTCACCAGCGATTTGTAGACGCCGCCCCAGGTGACGGCGCGATAGAGGAACGCGGAAACCAGCAGCGCGTAGCAGGCGGCGAGCGCGGCGGCTTCGGTGGGCGTGGTGATGCCGCTGTAAAGGCAGCCGAAAAGGACCACCGGCATCATCAGCGCGGGGAAGGCCTCCCACGTGATGCGCGGGATGTCGCGCAGCGGGACGGCTTTCCCGACCGGGAAATTTTTTCGCCTGGCGACGAGCGAGACATAGGCCATCTGCGCGATGCCGAGGAGCAGGCCCGGGATGACGCCGCCGAGGAACAGGTAGCCGACGGACGTGTCCGAGACCAGGGCATAGATCACCATCGGAATCGAGGGCGGGATGATGGGCCCGATGACCGAGGAAGCGGCGGTCAGGGCCGCGGCAAAGCTCGCCGTGTATTTTCCGTCCTGCGTCATCATTTTCTGCATCAACTTGCCCGAGCTCGCGGCGTCCGCGAGGGCCGAGCCCGACATTCCCGCGAAGATGATGCTCTGCACGACGTTGACGTGAGCGAGGCCGCCGCGGAACCGCCCGACGAACGCGTTGCAGAAGCTCAGCAGCCGTTCCGTGATGCTGCCGATGGTCATGAACTCGGCGGCGAGGATGAACAGCGGTATCGCCAGCAGCACGAAGCTCGAGTACATGCCGTTGGAAAGTTGCTCGGCGGCGGTCCCGACATCGAGGCCGGTCATGAAAAGATAGAGAACCGAACCGCCGATCATCGCGTGCCCGATCGGCAGCCCGAGCAGGGTGAGGGCGACGATCGCCATGACGCAGAGCGAGAAGGGGCTCGCGGGATTCATAGGCCGGAGCTGACCTTGGTCGAATCGGGGGCTTCGGGATCCTTGCCGCGCAGCAGGCGCGACAGGATCCAGAGGTAACGGACGATGACGGCAACGAGGAAAAACACGTAGATCGAGAACAGCCAGTCGAAGGGAATCTTGAGATAGGACGTTTTTTCAACCTTCATGAAACTTACGTATTTGACCGTTGCCGGCAGCGAGGCGGCATACAGGATCACGATCGAGAGCCCGGTGATGATTCCCATGACCCGGCGCGCGCGGGGGCCCGCCGCCCCATAGACGAGGTCGAAGCGGATTTCCTCGCTTTCCTTCACGACGAAGGCGGCGCCCCAGAGCACCAGCCACAGCCAGGCGATGACGCTCAGCTCCGAGGTCCAGCCGATCGGGAAGTTGAAGAAATAGCGGAAAACGATCTGCACCATGAACGCGACGAACATCACCGCGAGCAGGCCCGCGGCGACGTTCTCCGCCCGGCGGTTCAGCCAGGCCCCGGCGGCGCGCATCACTTCAGCGCGTTGATTTTCTCGAGCATCCCTTTCGGCCAGTCCTTCGCCTCATCGGAGCTGAGGTAGATTTTCTGGGCGTACTCGCGGAAAGCCTTGACGTCCGGGGTGTAGATCTCGAGGCCCATCTTCCTGAAACTGTCGGCCAGCTCCGCCTCACGCTTCAGGTGCTCGGCCGTGCTCCAGGCGATCACCTTGTCGGCCGCGGCCTGGAAGGCCCTCTGCTTGCCCGGCGACATTCCCTGCCAGATTTTCATGTTCACGGAGAGCAGGTCGTAGCCGATTAGATGCGAGGTCAGCACGATCTGCGACATCACTTCGTAGAACTTCATCGCCTGGACGTTGGGAAGCGGGTTGTCCTGCCCGTCCACCGCGCCGGTCTGCAGGCCGGTATAGGTCTCGGCGAAAGCCATCGGCGTGGGATTCGCGCCGAGCGAGCGGCCGAGCAGCTGCCACGCGTCGCCCGGGGGCATCCTGAGCTTGATCCCGGCCATGTCGGCGGGCGTGTTGATTCTCTTCTTCGGCTTCAGGCCCACCTGGCGCGTGCCGAAGAACGTCGGCCCGAGGATCTTGACCTTGACCTGGTCCTCGACCATCTTCTTCATCTGCGCGCCTAAGCCGCTCGCGAAGAAGGCGTTCAGATGATTGGCGTCGCGAAAAAGATACGCCGACGTCAGGATCGACCACGCCGGGATCTGCTTGGAAATATCCTGCGGCGCGATGTTGCCCATCTCCAGGTTGTCGCGCTGCAGGGCGACCAGCTCGGTGCCCTGCTTGAACAAAGTCCCGTTGTAGAAGGGCTCCACTTTGAAATCGCCCCCGACCTCCTTCGCGAACATCTGGATCATGCCCGCGCGAATGTCCTTGTCGGAGAACACCGCGGCAAAGCGGAGCGTGGGCTTGGCCTGCGCTCCGGCAGGCAAGGCGTACGCGGCGGCAAGAGCGGCACCCGCCTTGAGCGCCGAACGACGGTCGATCTTGAAGTCCATGTTCAACCTCCTTTCACGAAGTATACGTGACTGGACGCGGCGATGAGCCGCGAAAGCGAGCCTCAGGAATCTCCAGTCCGTAGGGAATGTCCGGCGTGAGGCCGCGACCCGGGCGTAGCGACAAATCCGCAGACTCGGTGTAGGCTTACTCCGGCATTCCAGGGGGCCGACGATGGAAACTCCCGTGCGTCTTTTACCGCCTTGCGTATGCGCCCGTAATGGTCAATAATCCGCGTCAATATAACGCGAGCCGACCCGAGTCGGCAGGGAGGAAGAGATGGGCCAGCTCCGCACCGCGCTTGCGGCGATCGCCGCGGCGTTCATCGTCGTTCCGCTGAACGTCGGCTCCGCTGCCGCGCCGCAGGCGCAGGTCCGCGACTTCGGGGACCCTTCGGTCGTCGGCCTGCTGATCAAGTTCAAGCCCGGCCTCTTCCCCGACCAGATGCAGGCGCATCTCGCGGCGCACGGCTTCGCCAAGACGAGGCGCTTCAAGGCGCCGCGCAGGGTCCCCGACGCTGCGATCGGCCGGTGGTGGCACGTCACGCTGAACAGGGGCCAGCGCGTCGGCCCGGTGCTGCACAAGCTGATGAAGGGCGGCCTGGTCGAGCTCATCGAGCCGAACTTCAAGGTCTCGGTCAACCGCGTTCCGAACGACCCGCAGTTCGGCGCGCTCTGGGGCCTGAACAACATCGGGCAGACAGGCGGCGTCGCCGGCGCCGACATCGACGCGCCCGAGGCCTGGGACACCACCACCGGCAGCAACCAGGTCGTCGTCGCGGTGATCGACACGGGGATCGACCGCACGCATCCGGACCTCGCCCCGAACATCTGGGTCAACCCGGGCGAGATCCCCGGCAACGGCATCGACGACGACGGCAACGGCTACGTCGACGACGTCTACGGCTACGATTTCTACAACCGCGACGCCGATCCCGCGGACGACCACGGCCACGGCACGCACGTCGCGGGAACCATCGGCGCTGCCGGCGACAACGGCATCGGCGTCGCCGGGGTGAACTGGAACGTGCGCCTGATGAGCGTGAAATTCATCGGGGCGGACGGCTTCGGCTTCACGTCGGACGCCATCGACGCCGTCGTCTACGCCACCGACATGGGCGCGCGGGTGATGAACAACAGCTGGGGCGGCGGCGAGTATTCGCAGGCGCTCGCCGACGCGATCTCCGCCGCCAACGCCGCCGGCGTGCTGTTCGTCGCGGCGGCCGGGAACAACGCGAGCAACAACGACGCCGCGCCGTTCTATCCCGCCGGCTACGCGCTGCCCAACGTCGTGAGCGTCGCGGCCACCGACGCATCCGACAACTTGGCGTCCTTCTCGAACTACGGGCCGGGCTCGGTGCACCTCGGCGCGCCGGGCGTGAGCATCTTCTCGACGGTGCCGGCGGCGGGCAACCCCTGCTGCAGCGATCCGTCGGGCTACAAGTATCTCAGCGGCACGTCCATGGCGGCGCCGCACGTCTCGGGGGCCGCGGCGCTGCTTCTCGCGCAGGATCCCACGCGCAGCCCGGCCGTGCTGAAGGGCCTGCTGTCTTCCACCGCCGACTCCGTCGCGGCGCTCTCGGACCGCGTGGCGAGCGGCGGGCGGCTCAACGTCATGAACGCCCTGCACTGCGTCCCGAACCTGCTCGTGCTGCAGGCCATGGCGCCGGCGGCCGGATTCAAGGCCTACAACCAGACGACCACGCGCATCGCCGCTCAGCTCATGTCCTGCGACGTGGTGACGGGCGCGAGCGTCACGGCGAGCTTTTCCACGAGCGATCCTCCGCTGACCTTGTACGACGACGGCGCACACGGCGACGGCGCCGCCAACGACGGCCTCTACGCGAACGACTGGAGCCCGGTCGGCGACGGCCCCGTGACGGTCACGATCGGCGCGGCTTCCGCGGGCTTCCAGCCCGTCGCGCGCTCGGTCTCGGGCAGCGTCCGGAACCTGACCAGCTACAAATACGAGCAGGTGCCTTACGCCTGGATCGACGCCACGGGAGGCACGCCGTACACTTTCGGCCAGCTGACGGTGGCGACCGTCCCGATCGGCTTCAACTTCAACTTCTACGGCCAGGATCGCGACCGCCTCACCATCAGCATCAACGGCTACGTCACGTTCGACGCGCAGCCGTGGTACGCCCTCTTCTGGCTGACGAAGCCGCTGCCCGACTCCTTTCCGCCGAACGACGTGATCGCAGCCTTCGGCGACATCTTCCAGTCCGACGCCAACACGAAGATCTATACGCTCCTCGAAGGGGTGGCGCCCAACAGGCGGCTCACCATCGCCTGGGTCAACGTGCAGCAGGTGTTCGCGCTCGGGGAAGGCACTTTCGAGATGACCCTGTACGAGGGAAGCGACGATATCGTGTTCCAATACCAGGACACGACCTTCGGCGGCTTCTACTACGATCACGGCTACAGCGCCGCGATCGGCACCGAGGACGTGGACGCGTACGAGGGCACGCCGTATCCGCTGCTGGTTCCGGAGGGCACGGCGCTGCGCTTCTATCAGACGCCGTATAACTACAAGCCGGTCGCGAATCCCGGCGGGCCGTACTCGGGCATCGTGAAGCAACCGCTCGCGTTCGACGGCTCGAAGTCGTTCGACCGGAACGGCGACAGCCTCTCCTACCTGTGGAGCTTCGGCGACATCTACGCGAACGCCGTCCCGGGCACCGGCGTGAGGCCGACGTACACCTACCAGTACAAGGGCCGCTACACCGCGACCCTCACGGTCAGCGACGGCTTCAAGCAGTCAGACCCGGTGAGCGTGACGGTCGACATCCCCAACCATCCGCCGGTCGCGAAGGCGGGCGGACCGTATTCGGGCCTCGGCAACGAGCTCATCGTCTTCAATCCCTCGGGCTCCTTCGACGTCGACGGCGATGCGCTGACGTACAAATGGACCGCGAGGGACGCGACCGGCCAAATCTCCGCGACGTTCGTCGGAAACAGCGGATTTTTCCTGCCGGGCACGTACAGCCTCACGCTCGTGGTGAACGACGGCACGGCCGACTCCGCGCCGAGCGGCACGACCGTGTCGGTCGCGAACCAGCCACCGATCGTGTACTTCAACCCCTCGGGCACCACCTACGTGTATCGCGGCCATTCGGTCGAGCTCGTCGCCATGGGCTACGACCTCGACGGGCAGATCGTCACCTGGTCCTGGCGCCAAGTGTCCGGAGATCCGGTCTCGCTCACGGTGACGAACCAGCAGGTGCTCGGCTTCTTCGTGCCGAAGAACTTCAAGCCCGGCACCCTGGTGTTCGAGGTCACCGCGACCGACAACCTCGGAGCGAAAACCTCGGTTCAGGCGACGGTCCAGGTGCTGCGGTAGAGATCGCAGCGCCCGGCGCCGGCCAGCGACGAAGGCTTGCAAATAGAAATAGGAACCATTATCATTTCTATCCATGAACGTATCCCTCGCTCGCCTGCTTTGCGTGCTGGTCGGTCTGAGTGCGCCCCGCGCATGGGGCGCGGACCCGGATTTCACGTTGGTCATCCGCGACCATCGCTTCGAGCCTGCGGAGTTGCACGTTCCCGCCGGCAAGAAGATCAGGATCGTGATCGACAACCAGGATTCGACACCGGAGGAGTTCGAGAGCCACGAGCTCAACCGGGAAAAAGTCATTCCGGCGAAGTCGAAGGTCCCCGTCTATGTCGGTCCCCTCGCGCCGGGTCGCTATCCCTTCATAGGCGAGTTCAATGCCCGGACCGCCGAAGGCGCCCTGGTAGCTCGGTAGGATCCCGATGCGCCGTTCTCTCGCGTTTGCGGTCGCGCTCGCCCTGCTGCCGCAAGTGGCTCACGCATTCGGCCCGGCGGATTATGTTTTCACGCCAAGCGTCACCTACGCGGAACACGAAATGGACTTCAAGGCCGGAAGCTGGAAGAAGACGGACGAGGAACGGCTTCGCGCTTGGTCGATAGGGTACGGGTACGGAGCAAGCCCACGCTGGTGGACTGAGCTATACCGAAAGTACGAGAGTCTCGCGAGCGAGAGCATCGCGAAGTTCGATGCGTGGGAATGGGAAAACAAGCTCCAGCTCACCGAACAGGGACAATACCCGGTCGATGTCGGCTTCGTGATCGAGCTGGAGCGTCCCCGGGATCGGTCACAGGGCTACGAGGTCCTGTTTGGACCGCTTTTCCAAACGGACGTCGGCAAACTGCAGTTGAACGGGAATCTTCTGTTTCAGCGCAGCGTTCGTGCAGATACACCGCAGCTCACCGAGCTCGGATATCAATGGCAGGCGAAGTATCGCTGGAAGCCGGAGTTCGAGTTCGGCCTGCAAGGCTTCGGCGAAGTCGGAGCGTGGAGCCATTGGGACCCGCCCGAAGAGCGAACTCACCGCTTGGGGCCTGCGGTATTCGGCAAACTGCCGCTCGGTGGGCGCCAGGCGGTGCGCTACAACGCGGCGTGGCTCGTGGGCGCTGCGTCCGGGGCGCCGAGGAACACGTTCCGAATGCAGGTGGAGTACGAGTTCTGACTCGCGGCACGCAGCTTCAGCGGCCGCGCCCTTCGCCGTGCGCTTTTGCCGCGGCCGGCGCAGGGCGGTTTCCCGCCTGCCCGCGATCGAAACCCCGCGGATTGCGGCCGGCGTTCGCGGGCGCGACCGGATGCGGCGCGGGGTTTTGAAAGCGAGGAGCGTTGCCCGGATGCACCTGCGGGGCCGCGGCGACAGGCGGGCGGCTCACGGGGCCGCGAAATTCCGGGCGCGCTTCGCTGCTGCGCGCGGCGGCGGGATTGGCGGGGATGCCGCTTCGCCCGTCGGGGCGGCGCCCATCGTCCGGCCTGCGCGGATTCGAGCGAACATCCATGCCGGGCACCTTCGGGCGAAGGTGCTCGTCATGCACCTCCGGCCGATTCAGCGAGCTGTTGCGACTTGCCGGGGCGAGCGGACTTGGCCAGTGGACATCCCGCCGCTGGCCGGCGAGCGCGCTGCCGCCGAACCGCTGCTGCACGGACGGGATGTGATACGGCACGCCGCGGCGGTGCACGGGATCGTGCTGCCACACGACCGGCTGCACGGTTCTCGCGGGCGCCGGCCGGTTGACGACCACCGGGCGATTCACGGTGACGTTGGTGACGTTGACGACGGTGACGTGGCGCTGGCGCCAGTCGCAGGCGCTGAAGAAAAATCCGGTGCCCACGGTGATGCCGACGCCCCAGGCGAAAGCGAATCCCGGGTAAACGTAATAGCCCGGCCAGGGCGCCCAGTAGACCGGCGGATACGCCGGCCACCACCACGGTCCGTACGCCACGCGCGGATCGTAGTACGGCACGTAGACGACTTCCGGGCTGGCCGGCTCGATGGCGAGGGCGCCGCCCTGCTGGACCACGTAGGCCTGCTCCGTCGATCTCAGATTGCCGGCGGCATACGCCTTCTGCCGCAGGCTCTGAACCGTTTCCATCACCTGCGGCTCCTGCGCGATGAAAACGTCGCCGAGCCGCGCGGTCCACTCGAGCTGCTGGTCCATCATCGCGAGGATCTGCGGAAACGCGGCGAGCGACTTGACGCTGGGGTCCCAGTCCTTAGGCTCGACCGCCGCGACGGCCTCCTGCCCCTTGAGGCCGGGATTCGCCCTCGACCAGCGCGCCGCCTCCACCACCTCGAGCGGATAAGAGGAGGCCATGAAGATCTGCGACAGCAGCGAATCGGGGTAGAGCGCGATCGGCGCGAGCATCTGATCGAGCTCCTGCTGCGTGGCCGCGGCATTGCGCGGGGCGGGCGGAACGGTCTGCGCAAA
>WNGB01015022.1_pt1 | contig 10287 bp, 9 predicted proteins | sample 5400681 | NCBI WGS metagenome assembly WNGB01 (sample SAMN13153367, study PRJNA577476) | soil metagenome | isolation source: 115 cm soil or saprolite under grassland replicate 2 | place: USA:California | collected 2016-06-15
AGGGTCACCCGCTGGGGCGGCCGGTCCTCGGTAGCAGGGAGACGGTGGCCGGCGTCTCCCGGGATCAGATCAAGCGCTTCTACAACCGCCTGTACGAGCCCCGCCACTTCGTGATCGCCGCGGCAGGCAACCTTCGCCACGAGGATGTGTGCCGGCTCGTCGAGGAGCAAATGGACACGGGGCCGATGATTTCGGACGGCGAGGCGCCCCGCGTGCGGGCAGGAGGTGATGTCCCGCCGGTGACCCCGGCGACGGTGGTTCGGAATCGTCCCACCGAGCAGGCCCACATCTCCCTTGGCACCAGCGGCTATTCCAGGAAGGACCCTCGCCGGTTCCCGTTCGGGGTGGTGAACTCGGTACTGGGGGGCGGAATGTCGTCCCGGCTTTTCCAGGAGATCCGGGAGAAGCGCGGGCTGGCGTACTCGGTGTATAGCTATCACTCGATGTTCGCCGAGACCGGGCTGTTCTCCGTGTACGCGGGGACCACGCCGTCGAAGGCGCACGAGGTGCTGTCGATCATCAATCGGGAGCTTCGGAGCGTCGCCCAGGGAGGAATGACGGATGCCGAGCTGGACCGGGCCAAGGGTCACCTCAAGGGCTCGCTGGTCCTGTCGCTGGAAGACACCAGCGGTCGGATGTCCCGCATCGGTCGCTCCGAGATCAGCCACGGAGAGATCCTTTCGGTCGACGAGGTCCTGGAACGCACGGACGCGGTGACGAAGGACGATGCCGTCGACGTGGCCCGGGAGGTCTTCTCCCGTCCGATGGGTCTGGCTGTGGTCGGACCGTTCGAGGCGAAAGCCTTCGACGAAGCGATGGGCGAGGCGGTGACGGAGGCGCCGGTCGCGGTCGCGGCGCACATGGAGGGCCGGTCTTGATCAGGGTGGGCGTCCTTGGGTGCGCCGGCCGCATCGGCCGGCTGGTCTGTCGGGCCGTCGCGGAAGACCCGGAGCTGGCGCTCGTCGCGGGCATCAACCCGTCCTTCGGAGGCGAACATCTGGGTGGCATGATCGGCCACCCTGACGTCGACGTCCGGATCTCCAATGAGCTCGATACCCTGCTCCAGGCCGAGACCGAGGTGGCCGTGGACTTCACCCGGCCAGACGTGGTGATGGACAACATCCGATGGGCCATCGAGCACGCCATGCACATCGTGGTCGGGACGACGGGGATCGGGGAGAAGGAACTCGATGAGATCCGCAAGCTGCTGGAGGACGAGGGCAACGAGTCGAACGTCATCGTGGCGCCGAACTTCGCCATCGGCGCCGTCCTCCTGCAGCGATTCGCTCAACAGGCTGCCCGGTTCTTCCCCGCCGCCGAGATCATCGAGCTGCACCACGAGGGCAAGGCCGACGCGCCGTCCGGCACGGCGCTGGCCACGGCCGAGATGATGGCCAAGTCCCGCCAGGAATCGTGGGAAGGCCCCGGGGACGAGAACGTCAAGGGCGTGCGGGGTGGCGACGTCGAAGGCATACGGGTCCACTCGGTTCGCCTGCCGGGCCTGGTCGCCCACCAGGAGGTCATCTTCGGTGGGCTCGGCCAGACCCTGACGCTGCGGCACGATTCCTCGCAGCGGGTCTCGTTCATGCCGGGCGTGATCCTGGCCATCAAGAAGGTCGTCGACCGCCCGGGGCTCACCGTGGGACTCGAGCCCCTGCTGGAGCTTCCCGAAGTCACGTACAGGTGACCCATCGCCTCGCCGCCGTCTTCGCCCATCCGGACGACGACACGTACGGCCTGGCCGGTACCCTCGCGATGGGCAAGGGCGACGTCGAGTACGCGGTGATCGTCGCCACGAGCGGCGAAGCCGGACCCATCAGCGACCCGTCGCTCGCCACGCGGGAGAGCCTGGCCGAGGTCCGCGAGAACGAGGAGCGAGAGGCACTCCTCGCGGCCGGCGCAGAGACCTCCAGCGTGCATTTCCTTCGCTATCCCGATGGCGAGCTGAAAGAAATCCCGCGGGAGGAGCTGGTCCACAGGGTTGCCGACCTCCTGAGGGAAGCACGCCCGCAGGTTGTGGTCACCTTTGGGCCGGAGGGGATCACCATGCACGACGACCACATCACGATCGGAGCCGCGGCCACCGAGGCCTTCCACAGGGCTCGGGGTGAGAGTGAGACCGGGCAGCGGGCCCCTCGGGATGCGTTCCAGCGCCTGCTCTACGTGGCCATCCCGCGCTCGGCGATCGATCGGTTCTGGGAGAGCCTCAGGGCGAGAGGGGAGGAAGTCGGCGATCCCGAGGGTCCCTTCATGCCTCGGGGGGTTCCCGATCGGACCATCACCCATCGGGTCGATTGCACCGGGGTGCTGAAGTCCAAGATCGAGGCCCTCCACGCCCACCGGACGCAACGGGACGAGGTGGATCAGATCCCGGAGGACCTCCAGGAGGCGGTGCTCGGCTACGAATGCTTCGTCCAGGCCTTCCCCCCGGTCACCGAGCCGCCTTCCCGCTCGGCGGGGAGCGTCTTTGAAGGGGTGGAAGCCTGAGAGCTACGCCCCGAGCACGGTTCTCTTCGGGCTGTCCGTACTCTCCTTTCGATAGTCCCACGTCAGCAGCGTGTCGGGCATCATCCTGAGCAGCACACGATCCGGCTCCGTCATCGCCTTCGCCGTCCACCGGCGGCCTTCCGCGTCTCCGTAGCGTGTGGAGAGGGCGAGCAGGAGCTCCTCCGTCTTCTCGACCACCTCGGTTCGACCGTGCGCGATGACCGCGCGATATGGGCGATCCTCCGACGCGATGGAGACGGCTACTCGAGGGCTCGACCGCAGGTCTCGCCCTGTGTGGCGCGCCTCCAGACGAGTGGTGAACAGGAACTCGTCGTTCTGCCACAAGAACCAGAGGGGCCGCACTCGCGGGTTCCCCCGCTCATCGATGGTGGCGAAATGGCACAGGCGGGGAGCGGCCAGGAACTCATCGATCTCCTTACGGGTCATTGGCATGGCGCTGATCCTAGCGGTAGATGAGTTGGTAAAGCTACTTGACGATATGTTCTTCGACGTAGACTAGACCGAAAGCGTCCGCGAAGTTGGAGAGATCGTCCGTGGACCGCCTGGCTGGTTCACTCGCCATGTCGGCCTTGAACCCGTCGCGGTCATCCCACGTGAGGATCGCCACTCCGTCATAGGGCGCTGTCTGCCCTTCTGGGACCCGGGTCACCAGTTCAACCCTGTAACCGCGGAGTTGCTCGTACCCATCTCTGGCGATCGGAGCGTGCTTCGTCAGCCAGTAGTCGCGGAACTCCTCGGGTGACACCCCGTCCTTCTTGCGAAGCCAGATGTGTGCGCGGACCACGGCATCCCTCCTGGTGTATGTACGCCGATCGTAACGATGTTCCGCTAACGTGACCGACTGGGCTCCTCGGGGCCACCGGCCTCGGCTCTGGCCAGGACGAAGAGCAGGTCGGAGACCCGATTCAGGTATCTGAGGGCGTCCGGGCTCACGGTCTTCCCCGCATCCTTCATCTCCACCGCGCGTCGTTCCGCCCGCCGCGCGGCCGTCCGAGCGACGTCCAACGCTGCGGAGACGGGGTTGGCTCCGGGCACGATGAATTCGGCCGGAAGGGGATGGTGTTCGACCGCCTGGTCGATGAGGCGCTCGAGGGCCTCGACCATCTCGGGGGTGACCAACGAGATCCCGGCCCTGAGCTTGTGACGCTCGTCGGGATTGGTCGCGAGGTCCGCTCCGACAACGAAGAGGTCTCGCTGCAGCCGGAGGATGCCCGAGGAGATCTCCGAGGCCGAAGAGGAGGCCAGCGCTCGGGCGAGCCCCAGGGCGGCCACGGCCTCGTCGACGCAACCATAGGCCTCGGCGGCGTGATCGGCCTTGGAGATCCTCCCGCCGTACAGGAGACCGGTTGTTCCGTCATCGCCGGTCTTGGTGTAGATCCGCACGCGCCAAGGATACCGATCGGCGTTGCTGCTACACCCTGGACTCCCATTAGCAACGAGTTGCACATGTGGCCCATGTGGCGCTTGTTAATCGTTGTGCAACGCGATACAGTTCGGCTCACGCGACGGGCCGGGGGTCGAGCAAGGCAGGACGCCTGACCGGGGCTCGGCCTCCTGCCCGGAGTGCAAGCCTTCCGATCCGCACAGATGGCGGCTTCGGATGCGTTTCCGGAGTACGCTCCCTGCGCGACGAGAAAGAGGGGTGATCGGTATGACCGGGAGGTTCGGTTCGGTGGTCACGGCGATGGTGACACCGTTCCGCGATGACTTCTCGCTGGACCTGGAGGGTGGCCAGGCGCTGGCGACGTATTTGCTGGACAACGGGTCGGATACCGTGCTGGTGGCCGGCTCGACCGGAGAGGGTCCCACCGTCTCCCACGAGGAGAAGGATCGACTGTTACGGGCCGTGGTCGAGGCCGCGGGCGGCCGGGGAAAGGTCTGGTGCAACACCGGGACCTACAACACGGCAGAGAGCGTCGAGCTCACCCGACAAGCGGAGAAGGCCGGGGCCGACGCCGCGCTGGTGGTGGCGCCGTACTACAACAAACCGCCCCAGCGCGGGCTGATCGCCCACTTCACCAAGGTCGCCGAATCCACCGACCTTCCCGTGATCCTGTACAACATCCCGGGGCGCACGGCCACCCTGATCGAGGCCGACACGCTCCTCCGGCTGGCCGATGTCGACAACATCGTCGGGGTGAAAGACTCCACGGGCGACTTCCAGACGGCCGGCCGGATCATCACCGAGACGCCGGACGACTTCGATCTCTACTCGGGGGACGACTGGGCCACTTTCCCTCTGGTCTGCATGGGGGCCGCAGGCATCGTCTCCGTGGCCTCGCACCTGGTGGGGCGGGAGATCAAGGAAATGGTGGAGCTGGCCACGTCGGGCGACGTCACCAGCGCGTGGAAGATCCACGCCCGGCTGTTGCCTCTCTTCAAGGGCCTGTTCATCACGTCGAACCCCATCCCGGTCAAGGCGGCCCTGGAGATCGCCGGCCGCCCCGTCGGCCCGCCTCGGCTGCCTCTGGTGGAGGCGACCCCTGAGGAGCGAACGAAGATCGAGCAGTCCATGCGGGAAGCTGGAGTCGTCTGACCTTATTCCAGGATGGCGGACGTCTCCTTGACCCCGGGCCCGAGCGATCCACGCCTCGTGTTCCTGGGCGGCGTGGGTGAAGTCGGCCGGAACATGGCCGCCCTCGAGATGGACGGCCGCATCCTCGTCCTGGATGCCGGCCTGTCGTTCCCCGAGGTCGAGATGCCGGGTATCGATCTCGTCCTCCCCGACTTCCAGTACGTGCGGGAGCGCCGGGACCGCGTGCACGCCGTGGTCCTGACGCACGGACACGAGGACCATGTGGGCTCCCTGCCCTACCTGCTTCGAGAGTTCTCCCTGCCGATCTACGCGACGAAGCTCACCCTGGCCCTGCTCGAGGGCAAACTCGAGGAGCACGGGGTTCGTGACCGAGCCGAGTTCCACGAGGTGGCCCCCGGACAGGAAGTCAGCACCGGCCCCTTCACCTTCCGGTTCCATCGGGTGTCCCACTCGATCCCCGACGGCTGTGCGGTGGCCATCGACCTCCCCGCGGGCATCCTCCTGCACTCCGGGGACTTCAAACTCGACCCCACGCCGATCGACAGCCGCCCCACCGATCTGCAGGGCATCGCCGAGGAAGCCCGCAGGGGTGTGCATCTCTTCCTGGCCGACTCTACCAACGCGGAGGACCCGGGAAACACCGGGAGCGAGCGCCTGGTCGGCCCGGTTCTGCGGGACATCATCCGGGACGCTCGCCGGCTGGTGGTGGTGGCGTGTTTCGCCAGCCACATCCATCGGATGCAGCAGGTGGCGAACGCGGCTCGGATGGCCGGGAGAAAGATCGCCTTCCTCGGCCGGAGCATGCATCAGAGCGTCGATGCCGCCAGGGCCCTCGGCTACCTGGACGTGCCCCAGGAGGACATCGTCCTCATCGAGGATGTGGAGCGCATGGATCCCGCAGAGGTCGTGGTGTGTTGCACGGGCTCGCAGGGCGAGCCTCTTTCGGCCCTGTCCCTCATGGCAGCTCGCGAACACAAGTGGGTCACGCTCGAGCCGGATGACACCGTGATCCTCTCGTCCTCGGTGATACCCGGAAACGAGACAGCCATCCACCGGACGATCGACGGGTTGTACCGGACGGGGGCCGACGTCTACCACGTGCCCATCGCCCCCGTTCATGTCTCCGGCCACGCGGCCGCCGAGGAGCTGAAGTTCATGCTGAACCTGGTCCGGCCGCGGTGGTTCATCCCGGTCCACGGGGAACGTCGGCACCTGGCCCACCACGCCAGGCTGGCCCGGGATGTGGGCGTCCCCGAGGACCGCATCCTGATCTGCGAGGACGGCGACACGGTCGAGGTCGGCTCCACGCTTCGCCGGGGCGTTCGCGTCACGGCCGGGATGACCTTCGTCGACGGCTTGGGGATCGGCGACGTCGGAGAGGTGGTGCTGCGAGACCGGCGCAAGCTGGCCGGCGACGGGATCGTTGTCGTCGTGGTCACTGTGGACGCGCACTCGGGCGACGTCCTGGCCGGACCGGACATCATCGATCGCGGGGTGGTCGAGGAACCAGCCGAGGCCATCCTGGAAGAAGCGCGCCATCGGATCCTGGTGACGTTGAAGGAGAGCGCGGGGCAGGGAGTCACCGATCCGCGGGTGTTGCGCGATCACATCCGTACGGCCCTCCGCCGATTCTTCATGGAGACCACGAAGCGCAAGCCGGTGATCGTTCCGGTGGTCGTGGAGGTGTGAGGAGAGCGATGGCGACAAGGAAGAAGTCGCGCTCGAGGACGAAGGCGAGGGCCTCCAGACGAACTGCGTCCCGCCGTTCCTCCGGCAACGGCAAGCGTGCCGGCGCCCGGCCCATTCGAAAGGCCAGGTCCAGGATCGTCCGCCATCTGTCGCCGCGAGGGGCAGACGTCCTCGGCGTGTTCCTGGTCATTCTGGCGGTCTTGTCGATCCTGGGAATGTGGCTGGAAGCGGCGGGGCCATTCGGCCGGTTCCTCCGCGTGGGAACCCTCGGGCTGACGGGACTCCTCGGATACGCGCTTCCTGTCGTTGCCTGCTTCTGGGCGTTCCTCCTGCTCGGGGGGACCGGCCAGGATGTCCGCGGCAGGATGCTGGTGGGGTTGGTCATCGCGTCACTGGGCATCTTGGGAGTGTTCTCTCTGGCTCAGGGAAACCCGGCCCCGGGCGACGGGTACACGGTGGTGAGCTCGGCCGGAGGGGTGATCGGCGCTCTCGTGGCCCATCCACTCTCAAGCGTGGTCTCGCCGTACGGCGCCACCGTCGTGTTCCTGGGTCTCGCCTTGCTCGGCGCGATGATCTTCACGGCGACCCCGCTGGTGGCGGTGGGAAGGGCGCTTCGGTGGCTCGTCGTCGGGCCCGCCTCGGTGCCCGGGGAGGATGAACCGGACGCCGCGCCACGCAGGACTCGGCGCCCGCGTCGCCTGAAGGAGAGTCCCGAATCGTTCGCCGACATCGCCCCGGCCATGCGCGAGCCCGAGGTGATGGGTGTGCCGAAGCAGGTCCGCCTCCCACTCACGGCTCGAGGGAACGGCTACAAGCTGCCCCCGCTCGATCTGCTGAGGCGAGCTCCGGCCACGCCCGCCGATGCCAGGGACGCCGAGCACACCATGGAAGCGCTGGAGCGGACGTTCCGAAACTTCGGCGTCGCAGCCAAAGTCGGCGCGTCCCATCGAGGACCCACCGTGACCATGTACGAGGTCGAGGTGGAGGCGGGGACCAAGGTGAACCGGGTCCTGTCCCTGGCCGACGATATCGCTTACGCGCTGGCCACGCCCGACGTGCGGATCATCGCCCCAATCCCCGGCAAGTCGGCCATCGGCGTCGAGGTTCCCAACAAGGTTCGGGACTTCGTCATGCTCGGAGACGTCCTTGCCTCGAAGGCGGCCCGAGAAGTGACCAAGCCGTTGTTCGTCGGGCTGGGGAAGGACGTTCACGGCAGGGCGGTGCTGGTCAATCTGGCCGAGATGCCGCACGTGCTCATCGCCGGGGCCACGGGAGCCGGGAAGTCGTCGCTGATCAACACCTTCGTCACGTCGGTCCTGATGCGGACGTCCCCGGACGATGTGAAGGTTGTGCTGATCGACCCCAAGCGAGTGGAGCTCTCCCACTTCGCCGAGCTGCCACACCTGCTGATGCCCGTGATCGTCCAGCCGAAGAAGGCGGCCGAGGCGCTGGCCTGGGTCGTCCGGGAGATGGAGACGCGGTACGAGTCGCTGGCCGCCGTCGGCATGCGGGACATCGAAACCTACAACACCCAGCGCGCCGAGGGGACGCTGCGTGTCCCGCCGGGCCAAGAGGCCAACTTCGGCGGCCTCCCCTGGATCCTGGTGGTCATCGACGAGCTGGCCGACCTGATGATGGTGGCACCGAGGGACGTCGAGGACGCCATCTGCCGGATCGCCCAGATGGCCCGGGCCGTGGGGATCCATCTGGTGGTGGCCACCCAGCGGCCGAGCGTGGACGTGGTCACGGGCCTCATCAAGGCCAACATCCCCTCGCGGATCGCGTTCATGACTGCGTCTCAAGCGGACTCCCGGGTGATCCTGGACGTGGGTGGGGCCGAGAAGCTCGTTGGCCACGGGGACATGCTGTTCCAGCCGGCCAACGTGTCGAAGGCCGTTCGGATCCAGGGCGCGTGGGTGACGGAGAAGGAGATCGAGAGCGTCGTCGACTGGTGCCGGAACCAGCGTCAGCCGGAATACGCGGTCACGGTGGAGGGGATGGGCCGGCGGGCTGCGGACGACGATGACGACCTGGGAGACGACGATCAACTGCTGGAGCAGGCGGCCGAGCTGGTGATCCGGTCACAGCTCGGGTCCACCTCGATGCTCCAGCGCAAGCTCAAGGTCGGATTCGCCCGAGCGGGGCGGCTGATGGACCTCATGGAGGAGCGGGGGATCGTGGGACCCAGCCAGGGGTCCAAGGCTCGCGACGTCCTGATGACGTGGGAAGAGTGGGAAGCGTCCCGGGCCCGAGCTCGATGAGCCTCATCTGCTCCGACCCCCCTGGACCCCCAAATAGAAAGGAGCGAACCCGAAGGCTCGCTCCCTCCGCCACTCCGCGTTTCCAGATCCGAAGACCCGGTCTTGCTTCGTGACGCGCGGAAGATATTCGACCCCGGCCATGCATGTCCAGTGGCGATGCCCCTTCGCCGCCAAAATGAGTGACAAATTCTGGGAAGTATCGAGTAGAGACATGTAAGCCCCGGCTGGGCAGCGCCTTTGAATGAGACCCATGACCTGCCCGCGCTAGTCGCCTGAGCTACGTTTCGCATGCTGATGCCTTCGCTTGGCGACCCACAGAATGAACATCGGGACAGCGAATTCCCCTAAGCCGAACAACTGCTTGGCGACGTTGTGCTCCCCGATCCCGTTGACGATGTTGCTATCCCTCCGAAGCCCAGAATGGTCGAGTCCACCACGCGTGCAGCCGCCGTAATGTCTGCCACAGGAATCTTCTCGGCCCAAGCCTCCCGTATTCGTCGATCCTTCTCCTGAGTGGCAGCCTCCACCTGCCGCACCGCACTCCGCACGGCATCCAGAGCCATCCGCTGCCGAGGCCCTAGGGGCTTCTTGGTGCGAGCCAATTACTCTCCGAGAGGTGACCACATCGGATCGCGAACGGGGACGCAGAGGATCTTCTGGTCGGAGCCCTTCTCGTCACACATTTTGAAGACCCCCACCGGCCTCGCCCGGATGCGGCACCCGGGGAAGGTCGGCTCGCCCACGAACACCAGCGCGTCCAGTGCATCACCGTCCTCGCCCATCGCCACGACTGTAGCCGAGCACGTGCCGCAACGAAGCCCACCACGAAGCCTGAGGGCGGCTCCGCCGGACGGATGTCTACTATGAGCAGGTGCAGGACATCGGGATCGGTCCGGCCCTCCGCAAGGCGCGGCTCCTTCGGGGGAAGTCGATCGCGGAGGCCAGCCGGGAGACGAGGATCCGCGCCGAGTACCTCCAAGCGCTCGAACGAGAGACGTTCGACACGCTGATGGGCGACGTGTACGTCCGGGGGATGCTCCGGTCCTATTCGTCGTACCTGGGGCTTGACCCGACCAAGGTCGTCACCGTCTACAACCAGCACTTCGGTGGCCCGCGCCCGCTCCTACCCGATCCGACGCCTGCCCCAATCAGGACCCCACGCCATCCGAACCTCCCGCAGCTCGTGCGGCACCATCCGAGCTGGACGTTCCTCATCGGGGTGGCGCTCCTCCTGCTCGCCATCCTGGGCGCGGTGGGACTGCTCTCACGGTCGAAGGCGGCGACTCGAGCCGG
>WNGB01032814.1_pt1 | contig 10287 bp, 11 predicted proteins | sample 5400681 | NCBI WGS metagenome assembly WNGB01 (sample SAMN13153367, study PRJNA577476) | soil metagenome | isolation source: 115 cm soil or saprolite under grassland replicate 2 | place: USA:California | collected 2016-06-15
GGCGGCCGCTCGCCTGGGCCGGGGCGGTCATCACCGTCGTCCCGACCGCCATCCTCGCCGTGGGGTACTGGCCGCTGCGCGGACCGGAGCTGGTCACAGGGACCGGTTCGCTGCCGCCCCTGGTTGACAACATGTTCGCGATCGCCTTCTCGGGGGCGCTGCTGCTGGGCGCCGGCAGCGTGGTCTCCCTGGTCCTGCGGTTCCGGCGCTCCGGCGCGGTGCAGCGCCAGCAGATCAAGTGGTTCGCGTACGGCGCGATCGTGAGCGTGCCGCTCGGTGCGTTCCCCGAGGCACCCGGCTACGGGCCGTACCTCGAGCTGCTGGGGACGGTGCTCCTGCTGGCCGGGCTCGGCATCGGCATCTTCCGCTACCGGCTGTGGGAGATCGACCGCCTGGTCAACCGTACCCTGGTGTACGGGCTGCTCACCGCCATCCTCGGTGGCTGCTACGCCCTTGGCGTCCTGGTCATCGGGCAGGCGCTCAGCCCGGGCGCGCACCCCTCCAGCCTGGTCGTCGCGGCCAGCACGCTTGCGGTCGCCGCCGTATTCGGGCCGCTGCGCCGCGGCATCCAGCGGGCCGTGGACCGGCGCTTCGACCGCCGCCGCTACGACGCCGCCAAGACGATCGACGCGTTCGCGGCCCGGCTGCGCCAGCACGTCGACCTGCAGGCCATGACCGAGGAGCTGCTGGCGGTCGCCGACCAGACCATGCAGCCGACCACTGTGACCCTGTGGCTACGACCGTCAGGGCACCAGCCCCCGCACGCAGTCGAGGAGGGGGCGCCCGCCACTACTGCGACAGCAACGCGGTGAGGATCTCGACGGTCCTGTCAGAGCCGAAGCAGGTCCACGACATCGCGTTCCTTGAAACCGATCCACGCAAACCTCCCCGCGGCCCGGCTCCGGGCACAGCTGGCGCGTCCATGAGCTGCACTTGGCGTCTGCACACGGCGTATGCCAGTTGCATCCGCACTTGGTATGAGTGATGATATATCGAGCACTACGTGGACCTCACCCTCGCAAGGGGTCGCCATGACAGACACGAGCACTGCCTCGGTAAACCCGCTGCGGGTGCTGGTCGTCGACGATAGTGCATGGCTGCGCCAGAGCATTCGGGTGGCTCTCGAGCGCGCCGGGCTGATCGTGGTTGGCGAGGCCGCCGACGGCGGCCAGGCTCTGGCCCAGGCCGAGGCGCAACGCCCGGACGTGGTGCTGATGGACCTGCGCATGCCCGGGATGGATGGGATCGAGACCACCCGGGCCTTGAGGCAGCGGCAGCCGGGGACGTATGTCGTGCTGTGGACCGGTGAGGACGACGCGCAGCTCGCCAGCGCCATCCGCGAGTCGGGGGCAGATGCTGGCGTTGCCAAGGGCGTCTGCACGGTCGACCTGATCGCCACCCTGCAAGAGACCTGCGCGTCCATCCTCAGCCTCAGCGCAGCCCCGCCTCCGCGAGCAACAGCTCGACCATGAGGTCGGGATCGCCCACGTCGCCAGGCAGCCCCCGCGAGACGAACCAGGCGCAGACGGTGTGCACGTCACGCTGGAGGAACGCGCGCCCCTGCGGGTTGGCCACGACGTCGACCATCTGCGGCAGGTCGATCAGGACCAGCCGTCCGTCGTCGACCAGCAGGTTGTAGGCCGACAGGTCACCGTGGGTGTACCCACGCCGCGCCAGGACCACAAGAGCGTCCGTGAGCTGCCGCCACAGCTCGGCCAGCGCGCGCGGCGCGGGCCGCAGCTGGACCAGGCGCGGCGCCGCCGTGCCGTCGGCCTGCCCGATGAACTCCAGCAGCAGCTCGGTGCCGATCCGCTGGACCGGGTACGGGACCGGCGCCCCGGCCGACCACAGCTCGCACAGGGCGGCGAACTCCACCACCGCCCACTGCTGCGCGATGAGGTTGCGGCCAAAGTCGCTGCGGCGTTGCATCGCCCGCATCTCGCGGGACGCCCTCACGCGCCGCCCTTCCAGGTAGCCGGCGTCGCGATGGAACAGCCGATGGTCGCCACCGCGGTAACGCTTGGCCGCCAGCAGGCAGGCCTGGTCGCTGCCCGGCAGGGCGCGCTCCAGCAGGAACACGTCGGCTTCCTTGCCGGTCTTGAGGACGCCGAGGTCGGTGTCCGCCGCGGCCAGCTCGGTGACCAGCCAGCTCGGGTGGGGCCGGGGCCCGCACTCGTCGGCGTCGCCCCAGGTGGACCAGCGGTCGCCGTCCGCCGGACCATCGCAGATGGTGGCCGCCTCGCGCTTCTGGGCAAGGCGAGCGCGTGCCTGCTCGGTCAGCCGGCCCTTTGTGCCCGGCGCCGGCTGCTTGGCGCGGCGCCGCATCCGTTCGGCGTTGGGCACGTCGGTCTCGTCGTACAGGTCCTCTAGGGATTCGATGTCGCCGGGGTCACCGGTGAGGTGTTGCTCGATATCGCGATTGCGCACGTGTGCTCCTTGTGGGGATCGCATCCCCCGGAGCCGTCCGTGTCGCTTTCGTCAGCGGTCGGGGAGATGCGCGGGAGGGCGATGGCGAGCCCTCCGGACGGGCATGGCCATGTGGCACCTCCTCGAGCTCCCCGGCTGCCATGAGCCGGTCGACGACAACGGTCAGCAGGACTGTGACGGCACCGGCGACCAGGCACAAGCGATTTTCCCCGCCTGCTCGGCGCGGGGTCAGGTCACGCGTCACGCGCTGGCGCCGCCGTGAGGGTGGGTCTCGTACATCCGCGTCGCGACGACCAGCCCGGAGGCCGCGGTCAGAGCGGCGACCGTCCAGATCGCTCGCCCAGGCCGAGCAGGGGGAGGCCGTCCTCGAGGCGCCTGGCGGTGAAGCCCTCCTGGCTGAGCAGGCGCACCGCCTCGTGGGCGAACGCACAGTAGGGGCCGCGGCAGTAGGCCACGATCTCCTGGTCGCGAGGCAGCTCGGCGAGGCGCCGGCGCAGCTCGGCCAGCGGGACCGACACCGCCCCCGGAAGGTGGCCAGCGGCGTGCTCCGCGACCGGGCGCGTCATCTGTCTTACTCGAATATTCAAGCGATTACTTGATAACTACACTGCGATGAACATCGGCTGCCGCACCGTGCAGCGCAACTCGAGGGGCCGCCCGTGACCGCCCAACCGCCAGCCAGGTCCGTCCGCCACCCGATCTTCGCCCGCGTCTACGCCCGTATCAGCAGGACCATGGAGGAGCGCGGCACCGCCGACCACCGCCGGCGACTCCTCGCCGGGCTGCACGGTCACGTGATCGAGGTCGGCGCCGGCAACGGCCTCAACTTCCGCCACTACCCCGAGGCCGTCGCCGAGGTCGTCGCGCTCGAGCCAGAACCCTACCTGCGCGACCTCGCCGTCGCCGCCGCCGGGCAGGCGTCCGTGCCGGTCCGGGTGGTCGACGGCGCGGCCGATCGGCTCCCAGCCGGGGACGGGGCCTTCGACGCTGGCGTCGCCTCGCTGGTGCTTTGCTCGGTCCCCGACCAGTCCCGCGCCCTGGCCGAGCTGTTCCGGGTCATCCGCCCTGGTGGCGAGCTGCGCTTCTTCGAGCACGTCCGCGCGGACACCCCCGGGCTGGCCCGCCTGCAGCGACTGCTCGACCCTGTCTGGCCGCTGTTCGTCGGCGGCTGCCACGCCAGCCGCGACACCCTCCAGGCGATCGCTGCCGCCGGCTTCGAGATCGACCGCTGCGAGCGGTTCCGCTTCCCCGACGGCGGCCCCCCGTCGCCCACGGCGCCGCACATCCTCGGCGCCGCCCGGCGTCCCGCCGCCAGAGGCGGGGGCCTTCGCCCCTGACGTCGCGGGACCCCCGCCTCTGGAACCCGCCGCGCTGACACGACAGGCTGGTCACGCTATCGGCAGCGGCGCTGTGGTGATCAGGGGGAGGGGTCACGGTGATTCGCTGGTCACGTCCCATGCTGCTCGGCGTGGGCGTCGGCCTGGCCTTCGTTGGCTGGCGGCGCCCGTGGCGACGACACATCCAACCGAGCCGGATGCTCGACGAGCTCGTCCCCGGCGCCCAGTTCCGCGACACGATCGCCGTGGACGTGGCCGCACCGCCGCAGCGCGTCTTCCAGGCGCTGCAGGAGGTGACGCTGCGCGACATGCCAGTCGCCTGGGCCGTCGGGGAGCTGCGGTACCTGCCAGGCCGGCTCACCGGCCACGCCTCCAGCGCCCCAGCGGGGATCGTCCGTTCCTGTCGCTGATCCTGAATGAAGGCGGGTCGATCGTGCTTGCCGAGCACGCCGACGAGGAGGTGGTCATCGGCTCGATCGGGCGCCTTCACGACCCACTGGACCAGGCGCTCGTCCCACTGGACGGCCCAGCGGCCTTTCGCGCCTTCGCCGAGCCCGGCTTCGAGAAGCTGGCGATGAGCATGCGCGCCCAGCCGATCGGGGCGCACCGCACGACGGCCGTCCTCGAGCACCGCACGCTGGCCCTGGACGGGGGCGCGCGCCGGCGCTTCAGCCGCTACTGGCTGGCGATCAAGCCGGGCGGCGCCTTCGTGAGCTGGCTGCTGCTGCGTGCGGCCCGGCGGCGCGCAGAAGCCTCCGACCCGCCGGCGGCCACCGGTCCATGTGAGCGGGACCGGTCCACGATCGGCGCCGGGTTGAGGTAGAGAGGTAGATGGGTAGATGCCTCGATCCGCCCGACCGGCGGAGCCGACCGAGCTGGCGCCCGAGGAAGCCGCCGGCTATTGGGCAGAAAGCGCTGGATGTGGCGCGTTCGACCCCGCCGAGATCCGCCGCCGAGGCCGCGAGGACAAGCTCCGGCTCACCGTTCACGCTGGTCCCGTTGGCCGAGCCGGTCCTTGGAGATCCAAGGGCACTGCGGTCTGGCGACGTTGTGCGGGTCGGCAGGATCGACCTGGTCTATGTGGACGGGTTGGAGACGCCGGCGCGCCGCCTGGCCTTGCTCCGACCGCCAGAGGGCGCCCCGCCGGTCGAGGTCCTGTCCCGCTCCGCTGCCGAGGACACGCCTGTGCTTCAAAAGCCAGCCGCGCCGGCACCCAGCCGGCAGATGGCCCATCCCCCCTTGCCCTTGGCACCGGCACAGCTGGCATGGAGCACCGTCGCCGCGGCCGTGACCGCCCTTGTCCTGTCGGGCCTGCATGTGGATCGGCTTGGTCAATCGTGGCTCGGTGCGATGGGCGCCGCTGCGTTGGCCAGCGTGGTCGCCACTGTCATTCAGACGCGGGGCCGCGGGCAGTGGTGGCGCCTGGTGGGCGGGGCGGGACTGGCCTTCGCGCTCGCCGTGACCGGCATTAGCCTGCCCGAGTTGGGCCTCCACCGGTCGCTCACAAACTCGAATCGTCCCGCGACGTTCGTGCCGCCGGAGCTGACCCCATCAACAACAGCGACCACGACAACGACCGAGCCGCTGTCGGGTCCCCACATCAGCACCAACCCTGAGCGGACGGACCTCTGCCCGGACACAGTGGTCGGCGGCCAAGGGACGGAGTGCCCGGTGGTCACGATCAGGAGCACCGGCTCCGAATCCCTGCTTGTAACGTCCTTCGAGATTGTCGGACCGGCAGCCGATGAGTTCACGACCGTCACTGGCACGAATGTCACTGGCACGACCGTCGCTGGTATGAACTGCGTTGGGAGGCCGCTGGCGCGCGATGATGTCTGCGCTGTCCAGGTGACCTTCCGGCCCAGGCAGGCCGGGCTTCGGTCGGCGACGCTGATCGTGCACCAGAACCTCCCCAAGCCCGACACCGGGACGCCGGTCGACCTGATCGGGCATGGCGTTGGCGAGCCGATCACCACGTAGCCGGCCTGGCGTGAGCCGGCCGCGCGGGCGAGGGCGGTGGGCTGGCGAGGGCACCACGGCTCCGCGACAAGTGCGGCCTGTAGGGCTGGCCAGCAGCACCGACCCGAACGTCACACCCGAGCGCAATACCCTCCAGCATTCCCGTCTGCTGTTTCGAGGATCGGCCGCGATGCGCGCCGTGCAATCTGTGCACCTACGGTGCGCCTCCGTCTACGACGGCGATCTCATTTCGCTGGACCAATTCAGGCCGAGGACTGCGCGACAGCAAAGTGTGACGACCCGTTCCGCACCAGATGTCCGCATCCCGAAAGTCGGGCCGAACACAAGTACGAACGGACACCAGAGCAGCGACCCGGCCTCTACATGACGTTCCGCCCGTCACCAGCGGACGACCTGACAGCTCCCCGGCCCGCACCACGCGGCGAGCACTCCGTAGCCCGCCCGAGGGAACGGTCGTCCCCTCGGCGGGCCACGAGGTCAGGGCGCTCAGTCGATTGCGTTAAGGCTGATGCCGGCCAGGGCGGAGCTGGCGGTGGCGACCAGCAGCAGGGCAGCGACGGCCATGCTCAGCAGCACGATTCGCAGGCGGCTCATGAAATCACCTCCTCGGCGGCGGTGGCGGCGCAGACCTTCGTAGGACCCGCAGGGCATTCGGCGCCGCAGAAGGAACGGATGGGTCCGCAGCCACCAGACGAGGAGGGGGCACCGGGGGAGGACCCTTCCTCCCCCGGCATACCGGCCAACACGCTCGGCCCCGGGTATCGTGGCGCAGATGGGGCACCGATGCCCGGCTGTCAAGGTGGAGCGCCCCACGGACGAACGACCTTGACAGCCCGCCCGGGACCCGGGTGGCATCACACAGCTGTCCCGAGAAGGTAGCGAGCATCGATCAGAATCGCAGTAGTCAAGAGACTCGTTTGCCGAATCCCACTGGCAACTCGTGACCGCTTTCTTTGCAACGCAATGTTGACTGCAACGGGTGGGCATGAGTACGGTTGCGAAGTCGCAAGATCTTGACTACTGCGATCAAGATCATATCCAGGCGACAGGGGCGGGGCGGCAGCCCGTACTGGCCGGTGAGGAACACCACCGCAGGCGCTTTCCGGGGGCTACCGCCCCATTGCTGTGCCTTGGTACCAGGCGCGTCGATGACAGCATGCCCGGTATTCCTGTCCCTTCCTTTGCGCACAGTCCGGCACCGAGCGGATAGGGCCAGCCTCGGCCCTAATTCTTATTGTTCCTTCTATCGAGTAGGTCGGCCATGTGGCGCGCCGCCGCCCGGTCGGCCTCGCTGACCTGGTGCACGTAGATCCCGGTCACGGCGAGGCTGCCGTGGCCCATACGCTCGCGGATGGTCGCGGTGGTGGCCACCGCGCCGAGCTGGGTGGCCATGAAGTGCCGGAAACCCGTACAGCGTGTAGCCGTGACCGAGCCTCCGGGCCAGGTCACCGAACCGGAGCGGTCGCCGCCCGGCCTCGTCCACGCTGAACACGTAGGCGTCAGCCGCCAGCTCGTCCGATCGGCTTGCCGTTGTGCTCGCCAGATAGATCTCGACCAGCTCGCCGAAGGTCTTGGCGGCCGTGCCCCGGTGGCGCCCGGCCATCACCTCGGCCTTGAGCCTGGTTTCCTCGCGCTCGGCCTGTCTGCGACTACCCCTGATCTGACGGCTTATCCTGTGTGGCTTGCCAGTGAGCGGATCGACGCCCGCATAGACGCGGACCTCCCACCCGTCGCGGCGCTGGTAGATCGCCACTGCACACCTCCAGCTAACGAGCAATCGACCCAATGGTTAGCCGCGCCGTTAGCCGAAGGCGAGAGGTAAGAGGCCGAAAAGTGCCTCTGACATGGAGCTGGCGCCGGGACTCGAACCCGGAACCTGGCGATTACGAATCGCCTGCGCTACCGCTTACGCCACGCCAGCCAGACTGCTGCATCCGCGGCGCCATCCTAGCCACCGTCAGGCACGCACGCCATTCAGTAGGATGCCCGTGGCGTGGGCGTCAAGCGGCGGCGTTGGGGCTGAGAGCCGTTCACCGGATGGCGAGGCGGGACATTGGCATCGGGGCGCCCCGCAGGGCCGCCTGGACCGAGAGGAAGGCCGCCTCCAGGGTGAGCTGGGGCGCGGCGCCGATGGCCAGGCGGCGGTCGGCCTCTTCCAGTGCGGCGGCGGCGCGGACCGCCGCGGCCGGGTCGACTGACGCCGCCAGCCGTGCGGTGGTCGCGGCCCGGTCTGGATGCACCAGCGGCGAGCCCTCCGGATGCGGATCGTGGATGCCCGCGCCCGAGTCGGCTCCCTCGGCGGGGGCGCCGCGGACGGCGGCCATGTCGCGGTAGACGCCGAGCAGGTCCGAGACGGCCTCCCGGATGGCGTCGAAGCGGACCCGGCGCAGCTCGCGGCGGTGGCGTGTCTCGATCCGCTTGCGCAGGGTGGCGCTGCCGCGTCCCTTGCCGTAGGTCTCCTCGAACTCCGCCAGCTCGCTCGCCTGCCGCTGCTTGCCCGCCGCCATCACCTCGTCGGCCAGCCCGAGCACCGTGGTGGCGGCGCCGAGCGCGCTGGAGGCCTGGCCGTCGGCGAGCTTCTCCGCAAGGTCGAGGGTGGTGGCGCGGCGCAGGCGCGCCGCCTCGTCGCCGATGAGCGAGCGCGCCTTGGCCAGGCGGCCGTGGCTGGCCGCAGCCGCCCAGGTCGCCTGCTCAGGAGCGATCTCCAGCTCCCGCGCCAGCGCCGCCGCCATGGTGGCCACGGGGAGGCTCGCGAAGGCGAGCGTGCGGGCACGCGACGGGATCGTGCCCACCAGCGCGTCGCCGCTCCGGGCCACCAGCACGAACACCACTCCGTCAGGCGGCTCCTCCAGCATCTTGAGCAGCGCGTTGGCGGCGGCGTCGGTGAGGCGGTCGGCCTCGTCGAGCACGAACACGGCGACGCGGCCCTCGTGGCGCGACAGGGATGCGTCCTCGCGTACCGCGCGGACGTCCTCGACCAGCAGGTTGTCACCTTCCGGGACGATCAGATGCACGTCCGGGTGGACGCCGCGGAGCACCCGGCGGCAGATATCGCAGCTCCCGTCGCCGCCGTTCGGGCAGTTGAGCGCCGCCGCGAACACGCGCGCCACGTGCAGCTTGCCGACACCGGGCGGGCCGACGAACAGCCAGGCGTGGAGCACCCGGCCGGACTCGACCGCCTCCCGCAGGACCGCGGCCGAATCGGCGTGACCGACGACCAGGTCCCAGACGGACGGCATCAGCGACCTCCTGCGATGCGGGCGAGCACCACTGCGCGGACATCGGCGGCGACGCGCTCGGGCGGCTGCGCGGCGTCGATCACGGCGAAGCGGTCGGGCTCGGCGGCCGCCAGGTCGAGGAACGCCTCGGCCACGCGCCTGTGGAAGTCGAGGTCCTGGCATTCGATGCGGTCGCGCCCACCGAGCCCGCGGGCGAGCCCCTCGGCCGGGTCGAGCCGCAGCAGCACGACCACGTCGGGGAGGAGCCCGGCGGTGGCGAAGCGGTTGATCGCCGCGATCTCCTGGCGGCCGAGCCCGCGCGCCGCGCCCTGGTAGGCGAGCGAGGAGTGGAGGTAGCGGTCGCACAGGACCACCTGGCCCTGTTCCAGCGCCGGCCGGATCACCTGCTCGACGAGCTGGGCCCGGGCGGCGGCGAACAGCAGCGCCTCCGCGCGCGGATCCACGGTGGACGACGGGTCGAGCAGGAGCGAGCGCACCCGCTCCCCGACCGGGGTGCCGCCGGGCTCGCGCGTGGCGATCACCTTGTGGCCCTGCTCCTCGAGCGTTTGCCGCAGCAGCTCGAGCTGCGTTGACTTGCCGGCGCCCTCGACGCCCTCGAAGGCGATCAGCCGGCCGCCGCGCCTGGTGGACACTGGCGCCCTGGCTCAGGCCGTGGCCAGCGCGGCGACCGCCACCTGGGTGCCGCACTTGGCGCAGGTCGCGGTGCCGGGATCCTTGTCAGGGACCAGCAGGCTGCCGCACTGCGGACAGGGCGCCTCCAGCGGCGCCTGCCAGACGGCGAAGTCGCAGTCCGGGTACCGGTTGCAGCTGTAGAACGTCTTGCCACGCTTGGTCCGCTTGGACACGACCTGGCCCTGCCCGCACTTGGGACAGGTGCCGTACTCCTGCTCGCCGAGGTTCTTGATGCCGCGGCACTTGGGATAGTCCGAGCAGCCGAGGAACGGCCCGAAGCGGCCGCTGCGCTTGACCATCGGCTTGCCGCACTTGGGGCAGGGCACGTCGGTCAGCTCAGGCTCGGGCCGGTCGGCCTGCTCGGCGACCTTGGCGTTGCGCCGGTACTTGCAGTCCGGGTAACGGCTGCACGACAGGAACCAGCCGTAGCGGCCCCACCTGCGCACCAGCTTGGCGCTGGTCTCGGCGCCGCACTCCGGGCAGACCTCGTCGGTCGGCTCCTCAGGTCGGGAGACCTTGTCCTGGCGCTCGGCGATGGTGTCCTCGACCTCCGCGAAGAAGGTCTTGACCAGCGGCTCCCACGCCTTGGCGCCGCTGGCGATGTGGTCGAGGTCCTCCTCCATCTCGGCGGT
>WNGB01037979.1_pt1 | contig 10286 bp, 8 predicted proteins | sample 5400681 | NCBI WGS metagenome assembly WNGB01 (sample SAMN13153367, study PRJNA577476) | soil metagenome | isolation source: 115 cm soil or saprolite under grassland replicate 2 | place: USA:California | collected 2016-06-15
ACGAGCGACATTCCGGCGGTGAACACTCGATCGGCGGCGGGCCGGCCGACGCGCCGCCCCTTGAGCACGATGCGACCGTCACGCAACTGCGTGCCGAATGCTCGGTAGCCATTCACGACGTCCTCGGGATCCGTTTGCAGGTCCGCGTGCGTCCAACCCACGACAGAGCCGGTGGCGCGCTTCAAACCCGCCATGATGCCGAAACCGTATCCCTTGTTGACCGGCACGCTCACGGCGACGGCGAACGAGTGGCGTGGCAGGAGGTCCGCAAGAAGGCGGGCGGAGCTGTCCGTCGACCCGTTGTCGACGAAGATGACTTCCATCGAGAAGTCGTCGGGGATGCTGCGAGCGACCGTGTCGACCAGCCGCACGAGATTCGCCGCCTCGTTGTAGCACGGGATGACCAGGCTGAGATCCGTCACGGCCGATCCCGCCGGGCATATGCCTCGAGATCCGCGGGCGTGCCCCAACAGATGTAGCGGTCGACCTCGAGTACGCGGACGTGCAGGCCGTCCGCTGCCGCTTGATCGAGCACGAGGTCAAGATAGAACTCGCCGTTGACGCGCCGGTCCAGCGCGATGGTCCGTTCGGCCGTGCGGATGAATTCGCCGGCGGCACGAAACGAGAAGGCGCCGACGACGGCGTGGTCGGTCAGAGGCTCGTCCGACAGCGGCACCTTGCACGACACGCGGCGGACACGGCCGTTCTCGTCGACGTCCACCCAGCCATACATCGAGGGATCGCGCAGCACTGCTGGATCGCCGCGGAACGTCCAAATCACGGCGTCGGCCCCGCGACGCCAGCAGTCGTCGAGGCGCGCGGCATCGTAGGTCATTCCGTTGTCACAGGCGCCGATCGTCAGCCGATCGTCCGAGCGCAGTTCGCCGGCAGCAAGCAGGCAGGTCGACGCTTGCCCTTCTGTCGTCTGGTCGACCGTCAACACCGTTGCCGGCGAAAAGTGCTTTCTCAGTTCGCGGTCGATCCGCGCATCGCGAACGTGCTCGCCGCGGCAGACGAAGATCCACTGGTCCGCCGGGGGCAGTGCGCGCGCCGCGCGGACGACCATCGGCACGCCCGCGACGGGAATGAGGGGCTTGGGCAACGCGTAGGCCGCCTCCGCAAAACGCTCTCCCGCACCCGCCATCGGAATCAGGTTGATTCTTCGCATCGTCACCGTGCGACCTCGGGCGTTCGCGGTGCGAGCCGCATGGATGCCAGACGCTCGTGCCGTTCACCGGTAATGCGCCACCAGCTCACCGCGCGGACCGCCTGCGGCGGGCCGGCCGCCGAAGCCAGGAACTCGGCGATGAACGGATCGTCCGGCCGCGTGGGCACAGACGCGATAGTGAGATGCGGGATCCAATGCGACCCGACGAACGGAAACCCGTACTGGCGCCAGCTGCGAAGAAACGGGTCTCGCCGAAGCGCGACTGGGAGCTGGCTGTCGGCCTTGCGGATCGCGTGCGGACGAATGGCGTCGCAGACGGCGAATTGCAGCCGCGCCAGATCGTCGGTCAGACCCGCGGCGAACGCACAGGTGTGTCCCCCGGCGGCGAACGCGTCGTTGTAGAACACGTGCGGGACGTGTCGGGTCGTGCACAACTCCTGCAGTGCCGCCGGCGGATGGCCCAGATATGCCGACGACGGGCACCGGGCCGCGGCGCGGGATTTCCACGCCAGAACGAGTTCGCGAAGAGCGCCGTCTGGTTCGATCAGCACGGCGTGGCGTGTGAGGTCATTCACCGCTCGACCACCCCAGGAACCCGTCGATCAAACGCGCTTTGACGGTGCCGTCCCAATCGGGTAGCCACCGTTCCCCGATACGGCAGATGTCGAGCGACTCCAGGTGCTCGATCGGTATCCGATACGCGTGGCGCACGTCGAGTCCCAGCAGGTCGGCGGCCACGACCCGCATCACCACGTTGTGGGTGACAGCCAGAGCGCGCCCCGACGCCTGCCCGAGCGAGGCCAGAAAAGCGCGCGCCCGCCTCACGACGTCCTCAGTCGCCTCGCCACCAGGGAACGCGGCGTCTTCCCCACGCTGCCATGCCTCGACCGTCGCGGGATATCTCTGTCGGAGTTCGGCGATCGTGAGCCCCTCTGTCCGGCCGTAATCGATTTCCGCGAGCCGCGCGTCGAGGTGGATCGGGGCGTGCGGTGCGAGCGCACCTGCGGTTTCGGCGGCCCGGCGCAACGGGCTGGCGAAGACGGCGTCGAAGCGTTCGGCATACGGCTGAACAGTCGCGGGGTCCGCGAGCGGCGGATCGCGGCGGGTGCCGAGAAAGGTGCCGTCATTGAGCGGGGTCCTGGCATGGCGCACGAGGCGGAGCCTGAACGCGCGATCGAGCGTTCGCGCCAGCGACGCCTGAAACGCGTCGACGAACTCGCGCGTCCTGGCCAGGGTCTCGGGCGGAAAGTCGCCTCGTCTGGCGATCTTCACCGCGCGAAGGCGCTGCTCGTAGAACGGCAGCCATTCCGCCAACTCGGGCAGGTCGCGCCAGTCGCGGCGAAGCGTGGCTTCATCCCACAACTGATTGCGGCCCGTCCGCATTTTCAGCAGGTTGACGACGAGGTGGCGGATGACGTGGTACGCGAACTCTCCCTGCCTTTGTCGATCGAGGCTGACGCGGTCGAGCGTCTCGACCATCGCGTCCCCCTGCGGTTCGAAACGCCGGACGCTCACCGTGCCCGACTGCAAATCGGCGATGTAATCCGCCAGACCACGCCGGGCGGTGAGAAAGTCGGCTGGCGCGAGACACCCGACGGGATACAGGTCCGCCAGCCGCTGGCCGCGGCAGAGTCGACTGCGCTCCCAGTCGAAACAGGTGAATGGGCTGCGTAGCACATGCCGTCGATGCGAGACGCGATCGTAGAACATGAGGTGGACGACGATTTCGTCACGGCCGCCGCACTTCAGCGGTCCGAGGGTGGTGTTCACGCGCACCCGACGATCCGGCAACCCGAGCGCCTCGCCGCCGAGCGCCGCGACTGCCGAGACTGCGTCCGCGAATCGGGACGGCGTCAGCCTGTCGAGCACGACGACGGTGTCGATGTCGCCGATGCGCGAGAGATCTTCGCCATCAGCGAACGACCCAACCAGGGTGACCGAGCAGATCCCCTCAACCTGTCCGAGGGCGTCATGAATGCGGCCGGCAATCGCTTCACGTCTGCTCATAGCTGCTCGATGTTTGCAACCGCATGATCTGCCTGGGTGGGTCGGCATGCGTCAGCACCGATGATCCGGACACGACGATCTCGACGTTGAGGAGGCCGACATTCGCCTCCGTGATGCCGCCGTCGACGCACACATCCACGCCCGATCGTTCAGGCCAGCGGTTGAACTCGGCCAGGCGTTCGAGCGTCTGCATTTCGAACGACTGGCCGGAGCTGCCTGGCTTGGAAATGGCCAGGAAGAGGACGCCGTCGATCCGATCGAGGTATGGCCGTAACGCCCCGAGCGGCGTCTCAATCGCGAGTGCGACGCCGACCTGCTTGCCGGCCTGACGGACCGTCGCAAGTACGGCGGCAACGTCTTCATCGATTTCCACGTGGACGTAGATCCGGTCCGCGTGGGGCAGGATGTCGTGGAGGTAGCGGGACGGCGCGCGCGACATGAGATGCACGTGGATCGGCTTGTTCGCCCAGTAGGCGCGTACCACTTCCAGCCGATACGTCCGTACTTCGTGGTCCTGCTGCCCGTAACTGGCGTCGACGATGTCGACATGGATGATGTCGGCGAAGTTCTGGATGCGGGCGTGTACCTTCTTGATGTCTTCGATGCCGTTGGCGTAGACCGCAACGCCGACCTTCTTGTAGTCGGAAAACGAGAACCGGCGGTGCAGCAGGTAGGCGAGGAAGAACACCGCGCCGCTGATCGACAACCTCGCTTCCTCGTAGCTCCAGTTGGGAATCCGCCGGCGGATCAGAAACTGGACTATCCACGAGAAGCAGGAGATGACAACGAAATACAACAGGGCGCGCTGCCTCTTGCCGTGCGGGACCTTGAAGTTGAAGCGAACGTTTCCCCAATACGCCACGAGGATGCCGCTGACGACGCCGACGAAGGCGCAGAACGGATACGTCACTCCCAGCCGCTCCAGGCCACGATACACGACGAGCTCGAGCCCCAGCGACACCACGCCGATGAGCACGTACACGAAGAGAAACCGGTACCGATAACCGACGAACCCGACGAACGAGAGCAGATCCGGGTTGAGGGCGCGCCGCATCAGGCGCCCGACTCTCCCTTGGTGAGACTGTGGCGTCGTCAACGACGCGGTGCGAGCCGTTACTTTCATCGACGGTCCTGTGCGGTGCTGACTGCTGTTCGAATGCGACGATCCGGCCGTCCCGCTTTGCTCGAGAGTCAGAGCAGGCGCCACATACACGCGTCAGGAGCTTCGGCGGTCCGCCGGAGCTTCAGGGAAAGAGAGAACGTGTCCCGCCTCGGGCGACACGGCTCGAGGCGTGCTGAGACTGACGCTAGCCGAGCGGCGGCGAACGGGGCGAGCCGGGGCGGGGCGTCGGAGGCAGGTGCAGACGCGCGCCGAGAGCTACGACGTGGCCTGCTCGCACGCGCACGTGAACGCCGCTCTTCTCAAGGCTGCGCGCGCCGAAGCTTCGAGGGGTGGCGGAGGCTGCTTCGGCCGAGTCCGCGCCGGCGCCGTCGTCCACCGTGCTGCGCATTCCGTCGGCCGGAGTGCGCGTCGCCGGCGATTCTGCCGGCTCATCCGAAAACCGGCCGCGGCCATCATTGCGCCAGACGAGGAGCCGAGTACCGCGTGCCGGGAGCGCGACCAAATCGCCGTCGCCGTCGCCGTCGAGATCTTCAGCGGCAACCGCCGAGATGGCGCTCGGAGCGTCGAGCGTCACTCGACCGCCCCGAGTCAAATCGAGGCGCAGGGCGTGCGCCTCGGCGATCGCGCGATCCGACGAACCGTCGCCGTCGAGGTCGAGCACGATCGCACGCGAGGCGTGTGAGTTGTCCCCTTCAACCGCGGTCTGGCAGGCGGCAGACGAATGCGCGGCGTTCAGCAGCAGGAAGGTGACCGCCGTCGCGAGCAGACGCCGGGTGAAGGAGGAGGGCGTGATGCGGCGATTGTAGCCGAGCGGTCCGGCGGTGTCCACGCGCGGTCTGCGCCGCCCGGGCCTATGATGTCGATCCACTCGAGGGGCGCGGCGCGGCTCAGCTCAATAGACGAGTCGGGGACCCGAATGTCGTCGTTCACGGAGTCGGCAGGCTGCCTTCACACAAGACTTATTGTGCAAAGCATGCAGTTTGACGGGAGGCCCTGCGATCATGATAATCGCGGGATTGTTCCGGATCCGATTCCCTCGAACGGCGACGTTCGTGGCACTCCTCGCGCTCGCGGGCGTCCTCTTTCTGCCCGCCGAGCACGTCCACTATGGCCCCCATGGCCATGGGACGGCGATCGTGCATCGCCACCTGTCTCTGGATCATTCGATTTCGACGGCGGTGCACGGACCTGAAGCCGCCGGGCATGTGCAGGAGCTCCGCGAGTCGTGGCTCGCCGGTCGCCCTCTGAAATTCTCGGATCCTGTCAACGTCGTCCTCGGCATCTGGACACTGCCTGCGCGGCCCGAGCGCCGCGCCTTCGTCATCGTCGATCCGTTGCGGATTGCTCACAGTCCGCCGATTCCCTCGCGCGTCCTGCGCGGCCCTCCCGCCATCAGTTCCTAGCCGGTTTTTTCCGTCCCGCGGATTCGTTGCGGCCGCGTGACTTGTCGTGTCGACGCGAGCGCATCGGCGCATCCTGTCACTGATAGTCGTTGGAGGTTGTTCGTGAGACCGATCGCTTATCGGGCCGCGGCGCTCTGCGCACTCATGGCTGTGGCTCGTCCAGGCCATGCCCAGTCGAGTGCGCCCGCCGCTCCCGCACACGAGTGGACGCTGGAGGAAGTCATGGCCGCGGCAGCGACCGCACACCCGCAGGTGCAGGCTGCGCAGGCGCGCGTCGACGCCGCCGCTGGTGCGCGGCGCACTGCCGGCACGTGGACGAATCCCGTGTTCACGCACTGGATCGAGAATGCGTCGTTCTCTCTGGTCGGTGCGCCGACGGGCCTCGACCGCGAAGCCTCCACCTACGGCACGGTCCCGCTCGAGCCGCTGTTTCAGCGAGCGCCGAGGATGCGCCGTGCCGATCGAGACGTCGATGCTGCGCGCGCCGAAGTCACGACCGTGCAGAGGCAGGTGTCGCTCGAAGCGGCGCGGGCGTTCTTCAGGGTAGCCTTGTCGCAGATTGTGGCGGACACCGAGGCCGAGAACCGGGCCGCGCTCGATCGGCTCGCTGAGTACAACCGCGCGCGGGTTTCCCAGGGCGCGATCGCCGAAGTGGAGCTGCTGCGGGTGCAGATCGAGATCGATCGCGCCGTGCTCGACCTCGCAGTGGCGCAGGCGGAGCTGGCGCGCGCGCAGGTCGAACTCCGCCGATTCCTTGGCGCCCAGGCCGCGGGGAATCTGACAGGCCTCCGCGTGGCCACCGGTCCGGCGGCGTTCGCGTCCCAGACGCCGCTCGCGCCGCTCGCGTCCTTGATCGCCCAGGCGCGCACCCGCCGCCCGGAATTGACCGCCGCGCGCGCGCGGATCGAGGCCGCCGGCGCCGAGACCGAGTATCAGCGGCGTCTGTTCGTGCGCCAACTGGGCGCCAGCGTCGGGTTCAAGCAATCGGCGGGCAGGAGCTCGCTCATCGCCGGCATCAGCCTGCCGCTTCCCCTGTTCGATCGAAACGCCGGCGAAGTCCAGCGCGTCACTGCCGAACGTGTCGCCGCCGAACACGACATGGAAGCGGCGTCGCGCCTGGTCGAGACTGAGGTCGAGGCCTCATACGAAACCGCGCGGCAGCTGTCGGCAGCGCTCGATGGAGCGCCGCGCACGCTGGTCGATCGCGCCGCGGACGCTTTCGCTGCGCGGCAAGGGCTGATCGAGCTGTTGATCGCCGCTGGCGACGACCCATTGCAGAACAGGACGAAATGAGCGCCATCGTGAATCTCGAAGCCGCGCAAGGAGTGAGCCGATGACCCGGTGTGCACCTGTGTTGATGTTCGCGTTGTCGTTGTTCATGACGGGATGCGGAGGCGGCGCGTCCACGCCGCCGGCGAAGAAGACCGCCGCCCCCCCCGAACCGAAGGCGGCCAAGGATCAGGTCGTTCTGACCGCCGCGGAACAGGCGACCGGCAAGATTGAGACGCAACCGGTGACGACGACCGACACGCCCGCGCTGCTGCGCGTTTCCGGCCGCATCGCGCGCGCCGACGACCGCATCTGGCGCATCGGTGTTCGGACCACTGGCCTTGTCCGATCGGTCTTCGTCAATCTCGGCGATGCCGTCAAAAAGGGTCAAATCCTCGCGCGGTACCGCGCCGACGAAGTGCGCGAGGAACGCGCCAAATATCGCACCGCGGTGACGGAGCTGCAGCAGCTCCAGGCGGCCGCCGCCCTGGCGAAGCGCAACTACGAGCGCGCACAGTCGCTGCTCGAGCTGAAAGCGGCCTCGGTCCAGCAGGTCGATCAGGCACGCCAGGATCTGGCCGCGGCCGAAGCGGCCGTCAAGAACGCACAAACCGAGGTCCAGCGCGCCACCGAAGTCCTCGAACACGATCTTGGCGTGCCCGTGGAGCCCAGGGCGGGCCACGAGGAAGCCGACCAAGTGCCCATCCTCGCGCCGTCTGGCGGCTACGTGCTGGAAAAGAATGTGACGCCCGGCGGGACGATTGCGCCTGCACAGGATGCGTTCGTCATCGGCGACTTGTCCGAAGTCTGGATGCTTGCCTCCGTGCGCCAGGAAAACCTTGGACAGCTGCGCGTGGGGCTGCCCGTGACGGTCACGCTGCCGGGCGTCGCCGACCAGCAGTTCGCCGGCAGGATCACGAATCTCGGTCAGGAGTTCAATCCGACGACGCGCGTCATGCAGGTGCGGATCGTGTTGCGCAACCCGGGCCTGCGCCTTCGTCCCGAAATGCTGGCCAACGCCGACATTCCCATCGGCTCGACCGCGCCGGTTCTGACGGTACCCTCCGACGCGGTCCAGCAGATCAACGGACAGGACATCGTCTTCGTCCGCATCGCTCCCGATCGCTTCGCCGTGCGTCCCGTGCGCGTCGGACCCACGGCCACCGGCAAGACCCCGATACTCGAGGGCCTCAAGGCCGGCGAGCAGGTCGTCGTCCATGGCAGTTTCACGCTCAAGTCACATCTGCTTCGCTCCAGCATGGAAGGCGACTAGGGATCAGCATGCTGAATCGAATCATTGACGCCACCCTCGAGTTCCGGTGGCTCGTCCTCATCGCGGTCCTCGGACTGCTCGGCGTCGGCGGATACGCGCTGTACACCATTCCGGTCGAAGCGTTTCCCGATTTGACGAATAACCAGGTGGTGGTCGTCACCGAGGCGCCGGGCCTGCCGCCCACCGAGGTGGAACAGCTCGTCACCTACCCGATCGAGCGCGCGATGCTCGGTCTGCCGAACAAAGAGGAAGTTCGATCGCTGTCGAAGCTCGGGCTGTCCATGGTGACGGTGGTCTTCACCGATGCCGTCCCGATGTATCTGACCCGTCAACTCGTCGCCGAGCGCATTCAGCAGATCTCGGGACAGCTGCCGCCGGGCGTGCAGCCGCAGCTGGGACTGCCCGCGACGGCGTTCGGCGAGCTGTTCCAGTACACCCTGTCCGGTCCGATGAACGCGCTGGAACTCAAGGATCTCCAGGAATGGGTGATCAAGGGGCAGATCCGCACGATTCCCGGCGTGAGCGAAATCAACACGTGGGGTGGTCAGACCAAACAGTTCCAGCTCGTCGTCGACCCCGTGCTCCTCACGCAGTACGGGCTGACGCTGCACGATGTCGCGCTCCGGGTGGAGGAGAACAACACGAACTTTGGAGGCGGGTACATCGAGCACGCGGCAGAGCAGTACACGCTGCTCGGCCTGGGGCGCGCAGTGTCGCCCGAGGATTTCGGCAACATCGTCCTGACGTCGACACGCGGCACGCCGGTGCTGCTCAAGGACATCGCGGAGGTGCGCATTGGCCCCGCGCCGCCGTCGGGCGCCACCGTGCGCAACGGAGCAGAAACCGTGTCCGGCACGGTGATCATGCTCAAGGGGGAGAACGGCAAGCAGTTGATCGAACGCGTCAAAGCAAAGATTGCGGGCCTGCGCCTGCCGTCCGGCGTCACGCTCATCCCGTTCTACGATCAGGCGTTCGTCATCGACGGGACGATCGACACCGTCAAGACGAATCTGTTCGAGGGATTCATCCTGGTGACGGTCGTGCTGCTGCTGTTCCTCGGCAACCTGCGCGCCGCGATCATCACCGCCTTGGTGATCCCGTTTTCGATGCTCATCAGCTTTCTCGGCATGCGGTTCTTCGGCATCAGCGCGAACCTCATGAGCCTGGGCGCGATTGACCTGGGGATGATCGTCGACGGCGCGGTCGTGATGATGGAGAACACCGTGCACCGGCTGGAGACGCACCACGGACAGGAATCGTCGACGGAGTCGATTCGCCGCGCGGCGCACGAGGTCGCGCGGCCGATGACGTTTTCGATCGTCATCATCATCGCGGTCTATCTGCCGATTCTGTTCCTCCAGGGCCTGGAAGGACGGATGTTTCGGCCGATGGCGATCACCGTGTGCGCGGCGCTCTTCGGATCGCTGCTCCTCGCCCTCACGTTGATGCCGGCGCTGTCCTCCTTTGCCTTTCGTCACGGTATTCAGCGGACAGACCGCGAACGGGGTACCCGCGCGTTCATGGCGCGTCTGACCGACCGCTATGGACGCGCGCTCACATCGGCCATCGAGCAGCGATGGATCACCGTCACGGCCGCCGCGATCGTCCTGGTTGTGACATTCGGCTCGCTGGTCTTCATCGGGACGGAATTCATGCCGCGTCTCGACGAGGGAAGCATTCTGCTCGAGACACGAAAGTTGCCCGGCATCTCGCTGACCGAATCCATCGAGATCAGCAAGGTGATCGAGCAGCGGCTGCGCGCGTTTCCAGAGATTGCCGATGTCGTCATCAAGATAGGGCGGCCGGACTTCGCCACCGAAGCGATGGGCATCAACGAGGGTGACACCTACCTGATCCTGAAACCGAAGACTGAATGGACCCGTTTCCACACGAAAGAGGAACTGATCGACGCCCTCGACAAGGCGTTAGCCGCCATCCCGGGCATCTCCTACAACTTTTCGCAGCCGATGGAGATGCGCATGGACGAGACCGTGTCCGGCGTGAAGGCGGATCTGGCGATCAAGATCTTCGGCGACGACTTCG